>Ga0196970_1000289_pt1 | contig 68792 bp, 47 predicted proteins | sample S1v_513CmetaG_FD_148672 | JGI IMG/M metagenome (GOLD analysis project Ga0196970, IMG submission 148672) | Soil microbial communities from Anza Borrego desert, Southern California, United States - S1+v_5-13C | ecosystem: Environmental > Terrestrial > Soil > Desert | place: USA: California...
GCAAAGCGACCCGGGGACGGGCGTCACGCGATGGCCGATATCGCGTCGGAACCGTGGACCGGCTTCAGCCCGGAACGCTGGACCGCCTTCAGATCGGAATCCCCGGCCGGCTTCATCGGAATCCGCAGCTGTAGCTCATGGCGAGATCGTATCGGAGCCGAAGCACTTCTTTCACCTTCCTCATCGCGATCCTCGTTCTCGGCATGCCGTGTCTCCTCTTGGCAGAGGAGCAACGGCACGGGCCGTTACTGGTGCGACGAAGGCGCGAGAAGCCGCTCGGCTGCTCAACCCGCTCCGCTGTTCATGCTGCCGTACAGGCCGTTCACTTTCCTCCGGTCGTCCTGTTCAGTTTCGAGCGCACTGTGCACGTATCAACTTCTGATCAGACGCTGAATCCGCAGCTCGACGAGCTGGTACGTACTGGTGTTGACCCGGACCGGATCTACACCGATGTCGCGAGCGGCGCGAAGGCAGAACGGCCCGGCTTGACCGCATGTATGCGCGCCCTTCAGCCCGGCAACGTCCTGGTCGTCGTCAAGCTGGACCGCTTGGCGCGGTCGGTCGCTCACTTAGTGGAACTGGGGCAGGTTCTGGAGCGGCGCCGTGTCGCGTTGCGCGTCCTGAACCTCGGCATCGACACCGGGATCCCAGTGGGGCGGCTCATGTTCACCATCGTGGCCGGCATTGCAGAGTTTGAGCTCGACCTAATTCGGGAGCGCACGCGTGCTGGCCTTGCGGCGGCTCGCGCCCGGGGCCGACCTGGAGGACGCAAGCCGGTGTTGACCGGCGTTCGGCTGGACACTGCACGGACGCTGTGGGCCGATCCCTCAATCTCGGTGGAGGATATTGCCGCACAGTACAAGGTGTCGCGACGCACTCTGTTCAGGGTGCTTGGCCCGCGGCACGATCCAACGGAAAGCGAGTAAAGGGCAGACCCAGATGCCGGTGTTGGGGTGGATGCTGCTCGGAATCCTGGGGATTACAGGGACCTTCTGGATCGACGTGCGGCTCGGCTCGGTGACGTTGGAAGCTGTGCCGCTCATTGGCGGCGGACTGGCGCTGTACAAGGTGATCCGGACGGCCGATGAGCCTCCCGTGAAGCCAGGTCGTTGATCGCGGGCGTGATCAAGGCGGATCCCGCGGTAGATAGCTGTCTGTCGAGTGCCGAGCCGGTGGTCGCGAACTGAGGTGCGCCCGGAGCCGCTCAAGCTTGAAGGCGCTCACGCTGTTCCAGCAAGGCCTCCCTGACGAGTTGCCAGCTTGGTTCATCGGAGGCGCAGATGAGGCCCCCGGTGAGATGGGTCGGGTGGTAGGCAGTGCCATCGAAGTGGGCGCTGTAGCCGCCGGCCTCGCGGTGGAGCAGCCAGCCTGCCGCATGATCCCAAGGCATCAGCTTGTTGTAGAACAGGATGTCGCAGTGGCCCGCCGCAGCCATCCGGTATTCGTGCGCGGCGCACCGCAGCCACGCGCTCAATCCCAGCCGCGAGAGGTTGCCGTTGACAGTCGTGCGCAGGGGCTCAGGCAGGAAGTTCGTCCCGATGATCGCGTGCATCTCCCGGACAGACACCGCGCCAGCGACCGCCAAGTCTGCCCGGGCGCCTCCCTCACCCTGGATCCACGCCCCCTCGCCCCTAAGCGCGTAGGCGGTATTGCGGCACACCGGATCGTGGATGGCGGCGAGCGCCACCTCCCCCCGTACCGTCGCCGCGACCATGACTCCGAACAGCGGCAGTCCGGAAGCGAAGTTCTTGGTGCCGTCGAGTGGGTCGAGCACGAACGCGAGGTCGGCCGTGCCAATGGCATCGAGCAGAGTGGAATTCCCGGCGGCGGCCTCCTCTCCGATGACGACCGCTCCAGGGTAGGCAGCCTCCAGCGCGGTGGAGATGGCGCGTTCGGCCGCCTCGTCCGCGTCCGTGACGACATCGAATCGCGACGACTTCTCGCGCACCTGCCCGGCGACCAGCTCGCCAAACCGAGGCATGATCTCGGTCCGGGCAGCCAAGGACAGGATCTCGCCGATCCGAAGGGCGTCAGAGAGCGCGAACTGCATCATAGCGCCCGATTGAAGTGCAGGATGGTCACCTTGGCAAATTCCGGAACTCTGCACGGCCTGCGGTCTGAGCGGTGTAGTGACAGGGGGGCCGCCTCTGCGGCCACGGTCCGACCGCTATTCCAGGGCGATCTCGCCCCGGACCTCGTGTGAGAGCGCGACGTCATCGATCGTCAGCACCGCCCGGACCCGGAGCGTTTCGTTGCCCTTCAGACGACCCGAAGCCAGCGCCTCGCCGACGGCTCGCTCGATCTCGCGCTGCGATGTCACGCCCAGGGTTTTGAGGAATTTGCGGATATCCATGTTGAAGGTGTCGTCGTTCATCGCTCCCTCCACCGCCTTTGAGTCCGTGGCGCTGCGTGCCCGCAGTCTCCCGCGAGCGCCTGCTCGACCAACCGGACAATGACATCGTTCGATGTGAGCACCAGATCCCTCGGGTGCGCGATTATTTATTCCGCGACCTTTGGGCAAAGGCGGTGAAGCCCCGCAGGAACGATCGCAACTGTTCTTCCACCTTCGGGTCTGAGATTGCGCCGCCCTCGCCGAGGATCGTGTGCGCCTGCGAGACCAGCAGGCGACCGTCGCTCCACAGTTCGGTGCCGAGCGTGCGCAGGACCGGCAGCCAGGCGTTCTGGCTGAGGATGGTGCCGAAGCCGCCGGGCGAGGCTCCCATAAGCGCGACGGGCTTCCCGCCGAAGACCCGGGGGATGTCGGCCGGCGGCCGGGACAGCCAATCGATCGCGTTCTTGAACACGCCGGGGATCGAGTTGTTGTACTCGGGCGTGACGAGCAGCAACCCATCGGCGGCCGCGATGGCGTCCTTCAGTTCCGCCACCGGCTGCGGGATTCCTTCGGCGGCCTCGAGGTCGCCGTCATAAAGCGGTATGCCACGGATGCTGCCGATGGTCAGCGTCGCGCCATCCGGCATCGCCGCGGCGGCGGCCTTCAGCAAGGCGGTGTTGAGCGAGCCTCGGCGGAGACTGCCCGACAATCCGATCAGTGTGGTCATCCGCACCCCCATGGTCATGCGATCAGCCGCTGTTGGGCAATATGGCCGCCTCAGCGCGGTCTTCAAAGGCGGCCCGCCGCGCGTTCCCGCCGGGGGATGGCCGACGAGCCGCAAGCCTCCACCTTGTTCCCCGTATCCGCTTCGATCCCGCGAGGAGGCGCTGATGTGGCCGGACATTCCCTATCGGCCTTGGCGGGATACCTGCACGGCCCTGCACCTCTACACGCAGATCGTGGGCAAGTACCGTCTTGCCCGGACACCCTGGGTGAACCATTCCTGGCACGCCACGCTGTACGTAAACGGACGGGGACTGACAACCGGACTGGTCCCTGACGGGCCGGGCGGCGTAGAGATTGCCTTCGACCTGCTCGACCACGCGGTGGTGGGGTGCGCCACCGATGGCCGTTCCGGCCGCTTCGCCCTCGGCCCGACGACGGTCGCCGGCTTTCACACCCGCTTCATGGAGCTGCTCGCGTGGCTCGGGGCCACGCCCTGGCTGGACGGCCGTCCCAACGAGGTGCCCGACCCGGTGCCGTTCGCCGAGGACCGGATCGAACGTCCCTACGATGCGGATGCCGTGCGGCGGTTCTTTGGCGCTCTGGTGGCCGTTGACGGCGTGATGAACCGGTTCCGCACGGGATATCTCGGGAAGGTCAGCCCGGTGCACTTCTTCTGGGGGAGCTTCGATCTGGCGGTCACACGCTTCTCCGGGGCCACGGCGCCCCTTCACCCCGGCGGGATCCCGGCCCTGCCGGATGACGTCACCCGCGAGGCTTACAGCCACGAGGTGTCGTCAGCCGGCTTCTGGCCGGGGGGCGGGATGATCGAGTACCCCGCCTTCTACTCCTATGCCTACCCGGCGCCCGAGGGATTCGCCGAAGCCAGGGTCGAGCCGGAGGACGCGCGCTTCAACCGTGGCCTCGGCGAGTTCCTGCTGCCTTACGATGTCGTGCGTCGGGCAGTCGACCCGGAGGCGGCGTTGATGGCGTTCCTGGAGAGCACCTACCGCGCGGCGGCCGACCTCGGCGGCTGGGAACGCGGACGTCTTGAATGCGCGCTCGGGGAGCCACGTCGGCCACGCCGGCTGTGACGGTCCATCGACGCAGGTATCGCAGTGTAGCAGAAGGGGGCGGCGGCCTTCGGACCGCCGTCTTTGCTGGCCGGCTCAGATCGGCTCGCCGGCGGAGCTGGAGAGCATCGGCCCGCACTCTTGAACGTCGACGCGTGTCAGGAATGCGGGCCAAAGCGGTTCAGGCCACCTTCGGGTGCAGGTCTGGCGCCGGCGTCAGGCCGAGAGGTGCTGAGTGAAGAACGACTGAAGCTTAGCCCAGGGGATCAGGTCCACGCGGTCGTAGAGATCAACGTGGTTTGCCCCCCGAACCCAGAAAACTTCCTTTGGTTCTGCCGCTCGGGCGTAGGCGTTGTCGCTGAACTCCCTGGAATGCGCCTGATCCCCCACGATGAGCAGCATCGGGCGCGGCGAGATCGTTTCGATGTCATTGAACGGATAGAAGTTCATGAACTTGATTTCGCCCGCAAGGGTGCGGTTCTGGGTCAGCTCCGGAGTCCGCCCTTCGGGGACGTGCAGGCCGCGCCCGGTCCGGTAGAACTCGTGGTACATCCGCGTGACGGGGTCGGCATCCGCCGGCAGCTGCATCGGCAGGTAGTTCCGGAAAATCTGCTCGCCGGTCGTGAACTCCTGATAGCGCTGCTGCGCGGCCTGGGCGAGCAGGGCCTTGCGCTGCGCGAGCGTCTGCGACGTGTTGTAGCCGTTCCGGGTGACCGCGCCCATGTCATACATGCTGACCGTGGCGATGGCTTTCAGACGCGGATCGATCTTCGCCGCGCTGACCAGGAAGCCGCCGCTGCCGCAGACGCCGATGCCGCCGATGCGCTCGCGGTCGACGAACGGCCGCGTGCCCAGGAAATCGACGGCGGCGCTGAACGCCTCCGCATAGAGATCGGGTGCCACCGCATTGCGCGGCTGACCGACGCTCTCGCCCCAGAAAGGCAGGTCGATGGACATCGCGACAAAGCCCAACTCGGCCATCTTGATCGCGTACAGGTTAGCGCTCTGCTCCTTCACCGCGCCCATGGGGTGACCGACGACGATCGCCGGAGTCCTGACGTTGCGGTCGAGCGCCTTGGGCGTGAAGAGGTTGCCGGCGACCTTCATCCGGTATTGGGTGTCGAAGGTGACCTTCTGCAGGTCGACCCTGTCGCTGGTGTAAAAGTTGTCTGCGCCGTTCGGCATCGTCTTGGCCTCCGTGAATGGGATGTTGATGAGTGACACCAGGGCGAGCGCTGTCGCTCCGGCGCCGGCGCAGTGCAGCAGGTTCCGCCTGCTGATGATGGTGAGGTCGTTCGGGTCGCGCATCGCAGCGTCTCCTTTCGATCACGCGGTCGCGTGGGCATCTCTCCGGGCTTCGGATCGCCCGGCCGCAGCGGCCCGGCGGGACGCGATGAACGCCACCACGGCGGAGCCGCACAGGATGGCGGCGCTGACGGCGAAGGTGGCCTGGTAGCCGCTGCCGTCGAACATCAGGCCGCCTGCCGAGGCGCCGAGGGTGATGGCCAGCTGGATCGCCGCGACCATCAGCCCGCCGCCGGCTTCGGCGTCGTCGGGAAGCGTCCGGCTCAGCCAGGTCCACCAGCCGACCGGCGCGGCGGTGGCGATGAAGCCCCACAGGGCCAGCAGCACGCCGGTGGCGACGGTGGACGATCCGACGGCGATCAGGGCGAGGGCGATCACGGCCAGGGCGAGCGGCATCGCGACGAGCAGGCCATACAGCCGGGTCTTGACGACGAAGCCGATCAGGTACGTGCCCACGAGGCCGCTCACCCCGAGCGCGAGCAGAATCAGGGACAGCGCCGAGACGCTCACGCCCGTGACGGTCTCCAGGAACGGCCGGAGATAGGTGAACAGGGCGAACTGGCCGATGAAGAGCAGGGACACGGCCATGATGCCGAGCGGCACGTTCCGGCGGCGCAGGACTCGGAACGCCGCAGCCGCACTGGATCGACCGCGCGCGGGCATCGACGGCAAGGTCATGAACAGCCACACGAAGGTCAGCGCCGCCAGCGGGACGACGGTGAAGAAGGCCCCGCGCCAGCCGATGTATTGGCCAAGGAAGCTGCCCAGCGGCGCCGCGATTGTGGTGGCCAGCGCGTTGCCGCCGTTCAGGAGCCCGAGGGCCCGGGGCACCTCGTCTTCGGACACCAGCCGCATGACGATCGCAGCCGACATCGACCAGAAGCCGCCGATCACCACGCCGACGAGGGCGCGGCCGACGACCATGACGGTGAAGTTCGGGGCAAAGGCGACGACCAGACCTGACACCAGCATGACCGCGGTCAGCCCCAGCAGAAGCGCCCTGCGGTCGATGGCTTGCGTCGCGGACGAGATGAACAGGCTGGTCAGCACCGCGAAGATGCCGGACACCGCGATCGCCTGCCCGGCTTGGCCCTCGGTCAGCCGCAGGTCGGAAGCGATCGGGGTGAGCAGGCTGACGGGCATGAACTCGGACGCGATCAGAGTTCCGACGCAGAGCGTCAGCGCGAAGACGGCGCTCCAGCCCGCAGCGTGCGAGGGTGCGGCCTGACGCGCGTGGCGCTCGGTCTCGGCCGCGGTCGATGAAGGGGTGGTGTCGGTTTGCATGACAGCTAGGTAGCGGCTGCAATCACCCGCAACTAGACGCTATATTCGGCATGAATCTTTAAGTGAGGCTTCAGAATGCCCCGTGCCCCACTCGCCGATCTTGGCGCCTTCATCGCCGTGGCGCGCGAACGCAGCTTCACGCGCGCGGCAGCTCAGCTGGGCGTGTCTCCGTCCGCGCTCAGCCAGACCATGCGCGCCCTTGAGGAGAAGCTGGGGGTGCGCTTGCTGACCAGGACGACCCGCAGCGTGGCCCCGACCGACGCCGGCGAGCGGTTGATCGCGACCGTAGGGCCGCATCTGGAGGAGATCGAGACCGGCTTGGCCGCCTTGTCCGAGCTTCGCGACAAGCCGGCGGGCATCATCCGCATCACGGCTGTGGACCACGCGGCGGAAACGATCCTCTGGCCCTCTCTTGCAAACTTCCTGGCCGAGTACCCGGATGTCCGGGTCGACCTGGTCGTCGACAACACGCTCCGGGACATCGTCGCCGAGCGCTTCGACGCCGGTATTCGGATGGGCGAGCGAGTCGCCCGCGACATGATCGCCGTGCGGATCGGACCCGAAATCCGGATGGCCGCCATTGCTACACCTGCCTACTTCAAGAAGCACGGCAAGCCGAAGGTCCCTCAGGATCTGGCGGCGCACAGCTGCATCAATCTACGCCTGCCCACACTGGGCGGAGTCTATGTTTGGGAATTCGAGAAGGGCACGCGCGAGATCAACGTGCGCGTCGAAGGGCAGCTGACCGTCAACGACATCGCGGTGATCAGGAACGCTGCGCTTCATGGCCTCGGCATCGCCTTCATGCCCGAGGATGTGGCGCAACCCCATCTGGATGCCGGTGACCTGGTCCGCGTGCTGGCGGACTGGACGCCGCCGCTTCCCGGCTACCACTTGTACTATCCCAGTCGGAGGCAGCAATCGCCCGCTTTCGCCCTGCTCGTCGAGGCGCTGCGCTATCGTGGATGAGGGAATGTCCTTTTCTGGACGTCTGCCATACATGCTCCGGTCCCCGAGTGATGGGGGCGCTGGAGCAGTGTGGCAAAAGGGGACGGCGGCCTTCGGGCCGCCGTCATTGCTGTCCGGCTCAGATCGGCTCCTTCATGACGGCCTCCCTTCAACGGGTTCCAACGGCGATGAGCAGCTCGCACGGGCCGACGAAGCCATCCTCGGTTTCGTAGGCGCGCAGGGCCACGGCGATCTCGTCCCATGCGGATTGGCGGCCTGGCGCGTCGAGGTTGGCGAGCATCTGGTGCAGGGCGCCGAACGACTCCTGCTCAAAGCGCAGGCATTCGGCCGCCGATCCCAGGAGCAATGGCGCGTTCACCGAGATCGTCTCGACCTTCTGGAAGCCGGCGCGGCGGTAAAGACCCTCCAGGACGCCGGGAGCGCCGAGGCTGAACGGGCCGGGCTGCCCGGGCAGCGGCGGCGGCAGCTGCGCGCGGCGCCGGATGATCGACACCGGGGTCGCGAAGAAGCCGTTCGCCTCGGCACGCCCGTAGACGATCGCGGCGACGCGCCCGCCCGGCGTCACGGCCCGCCGCATGCCCTCCAGCGCCTTCACCTGGTCCGGCAGGTAGATGAGGCCGACGCGCGACACCACGGCGTCGAACGAGCCCTCCTCCACCTCCAGCGCCTCGCCGTCCATCACGCGCGTTTCGCAATGGTGGCATCCCGCGTTGCGCAGGTTGCCGGCCGCGAAGTCGAGAATGTTCGAGGCGATGTCGGTCGCCAGCACGTAGCCCTGCGGCCCCACCCGCCCGGCGATCTGCAGCGTCTGATCGCCCGCGCCGGCCGCGACGTCGAGGACGCGCTGTCCCGGTCCGATCTCCGCCATATCGAGCATCAGTTCGGTGGCGGGACCGAGCCAGCGGCGCAGCAGCGGTCCCCAGTCGTTCCACGCCTTCGCCGTCTGCTGCCATTGCGTGCGGGTCGTGGTCTTGTAGGCGACGGGGTCGAAGACGGGTGCGGTCTGTACGGTCATGGGGGTTCTCCCAATTCGGGTTGTCTGGCCATCCGTCCGCCTCGTTGCCGCGGGTCGGAGCCGGCTGGTACTGTACGGACGCGGTCGTAGGAGCCTTCGTTGGAGCGATCGTTGGAATGCCGAGACGGGTCCGATGACCGCAACCGGCCTTCACATCCGCCTGCTCGGCGAATTGCAGGTGATCCGCGACGGCCGCAGCGTGGTGTTGCCGGCCTCCCGGAAGACGCGGGCCCTGCTCGGCTTCCTCGTCGCCACCGGCTGTCCGCATTCCCGTGAGCGGCTGTGCGACCTGCTGTGGGACGGGCCGGACGATCCGCGCGCGGCCCTGCGCTGGAGCCTGACGAAGCTGCGGCCTCTCCTCGAGGGGACGCCGGGAACGCGGCTGGTGGGCGACCGGCGCCAGGTCGCCTTCGACGGCACCGGCGCCGGCATCGATGTCGTCGACGTCGCGAGGCTGGTCGGCGACGACCCGTCGGCGGCCTCCACCGAGCGCCTCGCGGCGGCGGCGGGCCTGTTGCGGGGCGACTTCCTCGAGGGCCTCGATCTCACCGACTGCTACCGGTTCTGGGAATGGTGCGCGGCGGAACGCGAGGCTCTCGCCCGGCGGCGCATGGCCGTGCTCGGCACCCTGGTGGTGCGCCTGGAAGCGCAGGCGCCGGACTCCGCCCTCAGCTATGCGCGCACCCTTGCGGCGGCCGAGCCCACCTGCGAGTCCGCGCACGCCGCGGTGGTGCGCATCCTCGGCCGGCTTGGGCGCGGCCGCGACGCGCTGGGCCAATACGAGCACTGCCGCGCCCTGCTGTCCCGCGAGTTGGGCGTGGTGCCGTCGGTGGAGCTGGAACGCGCGCGCCTGGATGTCACGCGGGGCTGTCCGGCACCCCCGCCGCCAGCGCCCGAGGCACCGGTACCGGCACCGGAGTCGCCGACCGTCCTCGTGGGCCGGACGACGGAGCTTCAGCGGTTGCGGGCGCGGATGGCCTCGGCGGCCGGCGGCGCGGTGGCGGTCGCTCTCATCGACGGGGTGCCCGGCATCGGCAAGACCCGCCTTCTCGACGAGGTGCATCGGGAACTGGGCGGCGGCTGGCATGTTCTGCGATGCCGGGCCTTCGAGAGCGAACGGCTGCGGCCCTACGGCCTGTGGACGGACGCCCTGCGGACCCTGCCGGTCGCCGCCGACCGGGACGAGCTGGCACCGCTGCTCACCGGAGCCCCGGCCGCGGCCGGCTATCGCGCCGCCCTGTTCGAGGTGGCCCGGCGGCTCGTCCAGGGGCTGTCCGACACCGCTCCCGTGGCCGTCTTCATCGACGACGCGCAGTGGGCCGATGACGCGAGCCTCGCCTTGCTGCACTACGTCGTGCGCTCGGTTCGGCGGCTCCTGGTCGTCGTCGCGGCCCGCCGGGGCGAACTCGACGACAACGCCGCCGCCCTCGGCCTCATCCGCGACCTTGCGCGGGCGGGACTTGCCGACCGCCTGACGCTGGGGCCGCTCGCGCCCGAGGAGACGGAGGCGTTGGTCCGCGCCGCCGCTCCGGGGGCCGACGCTGGCGCCGTCGCGGCATCGAGCGACGGCAACCCGCTGTTCGCCCTGACCCTGGCGCGCGCGCCGGAGGGCCGGGGGCATGCCACCCTGCGCGATCTGCTGGAGGATCAGCTTGCCCGTCTGGAGCCGGCGGTGGCCGAGGTGCTGCCCTGGGCGGCCGCGCTCGGGTGTGCCTTCGATGTCGCCCTTCTCGAACGCGTGTCGGCGATCGACGGGGGCGCGCTGCTGGCCGCCCTCGACGTCATGGAACGGCGCGGCGTGGTGCGGGTCACGGATGGGCGGGGCTACATCTTCGCCCACGATTTCATCCGGGACGTGGCCTACCGGCGGCTGTCGGAGCCGCGCCGCTGCGTGGTGCACCGGCGCATCGCGATGGCGCTGGCACCCTTGGCCGAGGGGGACACGGTCGTCGCCACTGCGATCGCGCGGCATGCCATGGCGGCCGGTGACGACGCGCTGGCGGCGGAGGCGTGCGTGCGCGCCGGCGAGCAATGCCTGGACGTCTTCGCCAACGCCGAGGCGCTCCGGTTCGCCGCGCAGGGGCTGGGGCATGTCGAGCGGTTGCCGCCCACCCGCGCCGGCCGGCGGTGGCGCATGGGGCTGTTGCGGATCCGGGTGCTGGCGTCCTCCGCCAATCGGCTGCGCCGATGGCCGCATCTGGTCGAGCAACTGCGCGAAGCGGTGGCGGACGTCGAGGCGGCCAAGCAGCCCTCCGACGCCGCGGTCGGGCACTATCTCCTGTCGGTGGTGCTGCAGGACGCCGGGCGTCTGGCGGAGGCGCAGGAGGAGAGCCTGGCCGCCGCCGCCGCCGCGCAGGCGGCGGACGCGGTCGTGGCGGCCACACAGATGGCGAACACCGCCCGCTGTGTCGCCGAGCTGGCCGTCGACATGGAACGCGCGCGGCATTTGCTGAACGAGGCGGAGCGTCTGGTCGGCCCGCTCGGGGTGCCGATCGCGGAGCTGGAATGGGGGCTCGGCCTGATGCGCCGCTGGGATGGCGACCTTGCGGCCGCGACCGCGCATCTGGAGCGGGCGGCCGCCCTCGTCGCCCGCAACTGCGACCGTTGGCGGGAGTACAAGTGCCTGGCATGGCTGACCGTCGTCGATCTCGAGCGGCGCGCCTTCGCCGAGGCGGCGGCCCGTGTCCGCCACTTGCGCGAGGTGGCGGTCAAGGCCGGTGGGGAGCCGGAACTGGCGTTCGCCGAAGCCCTGGATGCGCTGGCTTGGCTGGGACGGGGAGAGCGTGGGGCGCCCGCGCGCCTGGACCCCGCGCGCCTGGACGCTGCGGCCGACGCGCTGCTGGTCCACGACAGCAAGGCCCACCTCGCCCTGGTCCTGATCCTTGGTGCGGAGATGGCGCTTGGCCACGGACACCGCAGGATGGCGGAACGCTGGGCATCCACCGCTTTGGCAGCGGCGGAATCCATCGGCCGGCGGTGCGAGTGCGTGCTGGCGCGCGCCGTGCTGGCACAGGCCGGCGCGGTGGGGGGCGGCGTCCACCGTGCCCTGGACGACATCGACGCGACGCAGCCCGACCTGAGCGCGGGCGCCCGTGCCGCCCTCTCCGCCGCCCGCGCCATCAAAGGCATCGACAGGCAGCTCCCGGGAGACACCGAACATGGCCAAGATCATCGTCGTCAGGCGGTTCGACCCGCCCCTCACACAGGCTGAGCTGCGCGGAGTCGAGGACCGCATGGCACCGTGCCTGGATCTTTACAAGGTGCGGTGGCTTCGCAGCTACTGGTCGCAGGACCGGCGGCGCATGGTCTGCGAGTACGAAGCGGCCGATATGCAGAGCGTGCGTGAGGTTCAGCGTGAGGCCGGGGCACGATTCGAGGACATGTGGCTGGCAGACGTGCTCAAGCCGACGACCAGCGGCATGCCGCATTAGCGACCATCGCCTGGAAGCGGCGCCTGTCGTTCAGGTTTGCTTCGGGTCAGGAGCTGCCGCCACCGATGTGGCAAAAGGGGACCAGCGGTCTGACGGATGCCTCGAAGCGCCTCGGCTCTTGTCCGATTTCCCGTCCGACAATCAATTTGCCCGGAATGCCATCTCCGGCCCAGGTTAGCGGACAGCTTGGTGTCTGGCCGGCAAAGGGCCGATTGGCGGACACTCCGGGCGTTCACCAGGCATTCGAGGAGATCAGCCGGATCTGGTGGGAAGCGGCGTTCGCCGGAGCGTCTTCCCAGGACGATTGGTCGCGCTCACCACAACGCTCTGGAAGTGTGGCGTTTCTCGCCTGCGCATGTATGATCACGCGCAATTCCTCATGCATATTCTTGCATGCGCCACCAGGAAGGATCCCCCATGCGCCCGTTCGGATTTCCGGTCGTCGTCCACGCGCCCGACAGTGGCGGCAACACCGCCCCGCAGTTCGCCGCCGCGTTGAGCGTCGGCATGGACGAGGACGCCACGGCGCTGACGGTGGATCTCCTCGCCGGTGCCAGCGATGACGAGAACGACCCACTGGCGGTGAGTGGATTCGCGCAGACTGCCGGCCGCACCGCCACCATTACGCGGAGCGGCGCCACGCTAACGCTCGACCCGGCGCAGTTCAACGACCTCGCCGCCGGGCAGAGCGCCACCCTCACCTTCGCCTACGACGTCACCGACGGCACCGATGCGGTGGCGCAGACGCTGACCATCACCGTCACCGGCGCCAACGACGCGCCCACGGTCGCCGCCCCCCTCACCGCAACGGCGGACGAGGACGCGGCGCCGGTCAGCATCGGCCTGCTGGCCGGCGCCAGCGACGTGGACACCGGCGACACGCTGTCCGTCACCGCCTTCGCCCAGACGGGCGGACGCGCCGCCAGCGTCACCCGAAGCGGCGGCACCCTGACCCTCGACCAAGCGCAGTTCGGCGACTTGGGCGCCGGGCAGACGGAAACGCTGACCTTCACCTACGACGTCACCGACGGCACGGCGACGGTGGTGCAGACGCTGACCGTCACCGTGACGGGGGCCAACGACGCGCCTTCCGTCGCTGCCACCCTCACGGCGGGCGCATCCGAGGACGCTGCCCCGCTCAGCGTCGACCTGCTGGACGGCGCCACGGACCCCGATGCGGGGGCGGCGCTGTCGGTCGCCGGGCTGACGCAGACCGGCGGGCGTGCCGCGTCCGTGACCGAGAGCGGCGGCACGCTGACCCTGAACCCGGCGCAATTCACCGATCTTGCCGCCGGGCAAACCGAGACGCTGACCTTCAGCTATGGCGTGACCGACGGCACCGCGACCACGCCGCAGACGCTGACGATCACGGTCACGGGTGCCAACGACGCGCCGGCCGTCGCCACGCCGCTTACCGCCACGGCGGATGAGGACACGGCGGCGCTGACGGTGGACCTGCTGCAGGGCGCCACGGACGCCGACGCGGGCGCCGTACTGTCGGTGACCGGCGTCACCCAGACCGCCGGCCGCACCGCCACGGTCACACAGTCCGGCGGCACGCTGACGCTCGACCCGGCGCAGTTCACCGACCTCGCCGCCGGGCAGACGGCGACGCTCACCTTCGGCTACGGCGTCAGCGACGGGACGGCCACCACGCCGCAGACGCTGACCGTGACGGTGACCGGGGCCAACGACGCGCCGGTGCTGACGGTGCCGGGCGCGCGGACGGTGAACGAGGACACCGACCTGCCGCTGACCGGCCTGTCCATCGCCGACGTGGACGCCGGCAGCGCCCCGCTGCGCCTGACGCTTTCCGTCGGGCACGGGAAAGTCACGCTGGGCAGCACCACCGGGCTGACGGTGACGGCCGGGGCCAACGGCACTGGCACGCTCACCGTCGAGGGCACGCTGGCCGACCTCAACGCGGCGCTGGCGACGGCACGCTATCGCGGGGCATCGAACTACAACGGGGCCGACACCCTGCAGGTCAGCGCCGACGACCTCGGCAACGGAACCCCCACGGCGGCGCTCACCGACACCAGGACGGTGGCGATCACCGTGACGCCGGTGAACGACGCGCCGGTCGCGGCGGCCGACAGCTTCACCACGCCTTACCAGACGCCGATCCTGATCCCGTCGGCGACGCTGCTCGCCAACGACAGCGATGTCGAGAACGACACCGTGGCCTTCACCGGGCTGGGTAGCGCCACCCACGGCACAGCGACCCTGGACGCCCGCGGCAACGTGCTGTTCACGCCGGACGTCGGCTTCAGCGGCGCGGCAACCTTCCAGTACACGGTCAGCGACGGCCACGGCGGCACCGCCGCCGGGACGGCGACGGTGACCGTGGCCGGGCACAGCCCCAGCGGGCCGCTCACCTCCCTCGGAGCCAAGACGCAGACGGCCGTGGCCGGCGGGCTTCCCAGCGAATGGCTGGCGGTGGCGATCCTGGCCGACGGCAGCAGCGTGGTGGCGTGGTCCACGGCGATCATGCACATGGGCTCCGACCTGATGGCGCGGCGCTACGACTCCCAGGGCAACCCGCTCGGCGGCGCGTTCATGGTCAACACCACCACGGCGCACGACCAGGGCCGCCCGTCCATCGCGGCGCTGACCGACGGCGGCTTCGTCGTGACCTGGGAGGGGCGGCTCGCCAACCTCGGCCCGATGGAGATCTACCAGCAGCGCTACGACGCCAGCGGCGTCAAGGTCGGCACCGAGACCCGCGTCAACACCTTCACCGACTACGACCAGGAATACGCCACCACGACGGCGTTGGCGGACGGCGGCTGGGTGGTGACGTGGACCTCCTACAACCAGGTGGCCGGCGGCGGGGCGGAGATCTACCAGCAGCGCTACGCCGCCAGCGGAACGGCGGTGGGCGGCGAGGTGCGCGTCAACGCCACCACGGCCGCGCAGCAGGACACCAGCCAGGTGACCGCACTCGCCGGCGGCGGCTGGGTGGTGACGTGGCAGTCGACCGGACAGGACGGCAGCGGGCTGGGCATCTACCAGCAGCGCTACGCCGCCGATGGCACGGCGGTGGGTGGTGAGACCCGGGTCAACACCGGCACGGCCGGCGACCAGCACTACCAGTCCGTGGCGGCTCTGGCCGACGGCGGTTGGACGGTGGTCTGGCAGTCGGCCGGCCAGGATGGTTCGGGGACCGGCATCTACGCCCAGCTCTACAACGCCGATGGCAGCACCCGCGGCGGCGAGCGGCAGTTGAACCAGCAGACCTTCGGCGATCAGTACCGGCCGGCGGTGACCGGGCTGGCCGATGGCGGCTTCATGGTGAGTTGGGGCACGCAGTCGTCCACCGGAACCGGCTGGGCCATCCACGGCCAGCGCTTCCACGCAGACGGCAGTGCGGTGGAGGGCGAATTCCGGGTCAGCCAGTCCGTGGATCCGGACGCCGGCTATCCGGAAGTGGCGGCGCGCTCCGACGGCGGCTTCCTGGCCGCCTGGATCCGTCCGGACGCCAACACCGCCTCCACCTCCGACTACGAACTCGCGACGCGCATCTTCGACGCCAGCCTCGTGTCCCCGGTGGTGTCGGCGCACAGCGGGGTGGTCGCCCTGGGCAAGACGACGGCCGCCGCGGCGCTGGTCGATCCTGCCCACGTGCAGGGCGATACCTGGACGTCGGCCGGCCTGCCGCAGTACACGGCCTTTGAGTTCCAGGACCTGACGGATGGTTCCGCCAGCGGCTACTTCACCCTGGACGGCCTCCGTCAGGCGACCGGCCAGAGCGTCCTGGTCGCCCAGGGCGATCTGGGGCGCGTGCAGTGGCATTCCGGTGCCGGGGCAGGTGCCGACGACTTCCGCGTGCGCGCCTACGACGGGCGGCAATGGAGCGATTGGTCGACCGGCCGGATGACCACGCAACTGGTCGGCACGTCCACGACGGCGCAGTCGCTGACGTCGGTGGCCGGCGCGTTGCCGGGCGAGTGGGTGTCGGTGGCCGTGCTTGCCGACGGCAGCAGCGTGGTGGCGTGGTCGTCCGCCCATCTGTACGCCGGTGCCGACTTGAAGGCACGGCGCTACGATGCTCAGGGCAACCCGATCGGCAGCACCTTCACCGTCAACGCGACCACGCCCTACGACCAGGGCCGCCCGTCGATCGCGGCGCTGACCGATGGCGGCTTCGTCGTGACCTGGGAGGGGCGGCTGTCGAACCTCGGGCCGATGGACATCTTCCAGCAGCGCTATGACGCCAACGGCGTCAAGGTCGGCACCGAGAACCGCGTCAACACGACGACCGCCGACAACCAGCAGTACGCCGCCTCGACGGCGCTGGCGGACGGCGGCTGGGTGGTGACGTGGACCTCCTACAACCAGGTGGCCGGCGGCGGGGCGGAGATCTACCAGCAGCGCTACGCCGCCAACGGCACGGCGGTGGGCGGCGAGGTGCGCGTCAACGCCACCACGGCCGCGCAGCAGGACACCAGCCAGGTGACCGCACTCGCCGGCGGCGGCTGGGTGGTGACGTGGCAGTCGACCGGGCAGGACGGCAGCGGGCTGGGCATCTACCAGCAGCGCTACGCCGCCGACGGCACGGCGGCGGGCGGCGAGACCCGGGTCAACACCTATACCGCCAGCGACCAGCACTACCAGTCCGTGGCGGCGCTGGCCGGCGGCGGTTGGGCGGTGGTGTGGCAATCGTACGGGCAGGACGGCTCTGGTAGCGGCGTCTATGCCCAGCTCTACAACGCCGACGGCAGCACCAGCGGCGTCGAACGGCGCCTGAACTACACGACCAACAGCGACCAGTACCGGCCGACGGTGACCGGGATGGCCGACGGCGGCTTCATGGTGAACTACGGCACGCGAAGCGGTTGGGGCTGGGCCATCTACGGCCGCCGGTTCACTGCCGACGGCACCGCCGTCGGCGACGAGTTCCAGGTCACCGACGGTCCGGCGGCCGATGCCGGATACCCGGAGGTGGTGGCGCGTCCGGACGGCGGCGTCCTGTCTGCCTGGCTCCGGCCCGACGCCAGCACCTCGTCCACGTCCGACTACGAACTGGTGATGCGCACCTACACGGCGAACGACAGCCGGCCAAACGTCTACATCGGCACGTCGGGCAACGATCTGCTGCTCGGTTCGCCGGGAGCGGACACGCTGACCGGCGGCGCGGGTGCCGACGCCTTCCGCTTCAACACCCCGGCGACCGGCGGCGACACCATCACCGACTTCACCACCGGGCAGGACCGCATCGAGGTGGTGGGGCCGAACTTCGGCGGCATTCTCGCGGGCACGCTGTCGGCGTCCAACTTCGCGCTGAACAACCCGGCGGACGGCAACGACTGGTTCGTGTTCAACACCACGACCAGGGTGCTGTCGTTTGACGCCGACGGGTCGGGCACCGGGGCGGCGGTGGCGATCGCCACGCTGAACGTCACCACGCTCAGCGCCACCGACATCACGGTGCTGGCCAGCTCCGGTTGACCACCGGGCCTGAAAGGGGCGTGTCCGTCAAACGGACCCGACCCGGATAGAGCCGCGCGAACTGAAGGGGGGGGGCAGGCCGTCGCTTCCGCTATGATGCCCCGAACGATTGGACGGGACGATGGCGCGGCGGCGGCTTCTGACCGGAGAGCAGTGGGCGAAGTTTCTGGCTGTTCCGACCGACGAGCGCGAATTGGTGCGCCACTACACGTTGGGCCGCGACGACTTGGACATCATCGCCGTCAAGCGCACGGCACGCAGTCGCCTGTGCTACGCGGTGTTGCTCTGCTACCTGCGTCATCCCGGCCGCGTGCCCGATCCAGACGAGATCCCGCCGCCAGCGCTGCAGGCCTTCGTCGCCCGCCAGGTTGGCGCCGAGCCCGACGACTACGCCGATTATCGGCGCCGAGGCCAGACCCGACGTGAGCAGATGGCCGATATTATGGAGCGAACCGGGCACCGGAGCTTCGATCGCCCCGCGTTTGGGGAACTGACGTCGTGGCTATTGTCGATCGCGCAGGTGAACCGGGATCCGATGGCCCTTGCGACCACGCTGGTCGACGAACTGCGGCGCCGGCGGATCCTGCTGCCATCCGCAGCGGTGCTGGAGCTGATCCTGCACCGGGCGCGCGGCCGGGCAGAGCGAATGATCCATCGCGTCCTGGTGGACGCGCTTGGGCCGGACGGGGGTGGCCGGGTCGAGGCGCTGCTGGAGCCCTGGGCCGACGCCGGTGTCGCCATGCTGGCGTGGCTCCGGCAGGCGCCCCAGTCTCCGGCACCGCGCAATCTGTTAGCGATCGTGGACCGCCTCGAAGCACTGCGCCGCCTTGCCGTCGACCGGGCTGTGCAGGGCCAGGTCCCTGAGGCGGCGTTCGAGCGGCTGGCGGCCGAGAGCGGGCGCATGACCGTGCAGCACATCCGCGACCTGTCCCAGGTCCGCCGGCATGCATATGACTGAACTTTCAAGGCACAGGAGAAACTTTGATGTCGTCCATTTCCGGCACTACCGCGAACGATACCCTTGCGGGAGGGGAAGAGAATGACGTGATCTTCGGTGATGCCGGTGATGACGTGCTTGATGGACGTCGCGGCAGCGATACCCTTAGTGGCGGGCCGGGGAACGACACGCTGATTGGTGAAACAGATAACATTTCCGACGCGTATCTGTTCGGACCGTTGCTCTATGCTCATTCCGACTTCTCTGAAAGTGACGGATGGACAACGCAGTCCCTGTATCCGCGCGTGGTTGGGGATGTGAATGGTGACGGTCGTGCCGATGTCGTTGCTTTCGGAACAAGTTACACGCGGGTTGCCCTCGGGCAAGAGGACGGCACATTTTCTCAGATTGTGCTGTATGCCCACGACAATTACGCGACGAGCGACGGTTGGACCAACCAGGACCAACCGCGCATGCTGGGTGATGTGAACGGTGATGGCAAAGCCGACATTATCGGCTTCGGAACCAGTAACGTACGTGTTTCTCTTGCTCAAGATAACGGCTATTTTGCGCCAACCATGCTCTTTGCCCACGACAATTATGCAATCAGCGACGGGTGGTCGACACAGAATCAATATCCGCGCATGATCGGCGACGTGAACGGTGACGGCCGGGCCGATATTATCGGCATCTGGTCAAATGATGTACGCGTTTCGCTCGGCCGGACGGACGGCACCTTTACACCGGGAACGATCCTCGCCCACAGCAACTATGCCTACAACGATGGCTGGACCAGCCAGAACCAGTATCCGCGCACGGTCGGCGACGTAAACGGCGATGGCCGGGCCGATTTGGTCGGCTTTTGGAGCAACAACGTGTACGTCTCCTTAGGGCAAACGGACGGCACGTTTTCAGCGACCATGATCCTCGCCCATTCCAATTACAGCTACAACGACGGATGGACCAGCCAAAACGTCCTCGTGCGTTCGGTCGACGACGTGAATGGGGATGGCAGGGCCGATATCATCGGCTACGGAGCGGCCGACGTGCGGGTGTCCTTTGGGCAAGTGGACGGGACGTTCACCAGCGACATGATCCTCGCCTACGAGGGCTTCGGACCGAGTGCGGCCTGGTATACGAATGATCAGTATCCTGGCACGGTCGGCGACGTCGATGGTGATGGCAAGGCCGACATCATACGCTTCGGATCGAGCTATACCCGAGTGGCGCTGGCCGTGCTCAACGGTGACAGTCTAATCGGTGGCGAAGGCGATGACGAACTCCATGGCGGCCCAGGGATCGACACCCTGGCCGGCGGCGCCGGCAACGACATCTACGAGGTGCAGGCCACCTTCGACGTGGTGGTCGAAGTCGCTGGCGAGGGCACGGACGAGGTGCGCACGGCGCTCAGCGCCTACACGCTGGGCGCCAATGTCGAGACTCTGACCTACACCGGCACGGGCAGCTTCGCCGGCACCGGCAACGCGCTCGCCAACGTCATCGCGGGCGGCACGGGCGCCGACACTCTGAACGGCGGGGCCGGAGTGGATACGCTGAACGGCGGCGCTGGCGACGACGTGTACGTGGTCGACGACAGCGGCGACCGCATCGGCGAGGTGGCCGGCGGCGGCACTGACGAGGCCCGCGTCACCGCCAACAGCTACACCCTAGACGACCACGTCGAAAACCTCACCTTCGTCGGCACCGGTGCCTTCACCGGCACCGGCAACGCCCAGGCCAACATCATCACCGGCGGCACCGGCGCTGACACGCTGGACGGTGCGGCCGGAGCCGACACGCTGAGCGGCGGGGCGGGCGACGACGTCTATGCGGTGGACGACGCCGGCGACGTGGTCGCCGAGGCCGCGGGCCAGGGCACCGACACGGTGCGCACCACGCTCACCGCCTACACGCTGGGCGCCGAGGTCGAGAACCTCTCCTACACCGGTTCCGCCGCCGCGGTGCTGACCGGCAACGCCGCCAACAACGTGATCAGCGGTGCGGCGGGTGCCGACACCCTGGACGGCGGTGCGGGCGCCGACACGCTGGCCGGCGGGGGCGGCAACGACGTGTATCTGGTCGCCGACGCCGCCTACGTGGTGGTCGAGGGCTCCGGCACGGGCAGCGGCACCGACGAGGTGCGCACGGCGCTCAACACCCACACGCTGGCCGCCAACGTCGAGACCCTGACCTACACCGGCTCCGGCCCGGCGGCGCTGACCGGCAACGCCGGCAACAACCTGATCGTCGCCGGGGCCGGGGCCGACACGCTGAGCGGCGACGCGGGCAACGACACGCTGAGCGGCGGTGCCGGCGCCGACGTGATGACTGGCGGTCTGGGCAACGACGTCTATCAGGTGGACGACGTCGGCGATGTGGTCACCGAGAACGCCGGGGAAGGCACCGATACGGTGCGCAGCTCCATCGCCTACACGCTGGGCGCCACACTGGAGCACCTGACGCTGACCGGATCGGCCGCTATCGACGGCTTCGGCAACGCGGCGAACAACTCGATGACCGGCAACAACGCCGCCAACCGGCTGGAGGGCTATGCTGGCAACGATACGCTGAACGGCGGCAGCGGCGCCGACACGCTGGTCGGTGGCACCGGCAATGATCTCTACAGCGTGGACAATACGGGCGACGTGCTAGTCGAACTGGCCGGTGAGGGCACCGACACGGTGCGCAGCACCGTCACCTGGACGCTTGCGGCGGAGTTCGAGCACCTGACGCTGACCGGCAGCGCGGCGGTGAACGGCACCGGCAACGCCGAGGCCAACATCCTGATCGGCAACGGTGCCGCCAACCGGCTGCAGGGGCTGGACGGCAACGACACGCTGAGCGGCGGGGCGGGTGACGACACGCTGGAGGGCGGGATCGGCGACGACCTCTACGTCGTGGACAGCAGCGCCGACATGGTCACCGAACTGGCCGGCGAAGGCACCGACGCGGTGCAGAGCACAGCCAGCTACACCTTGTCGGCCGAAGTGGAGAGCCTGACGCTGACCGGCACGGCCGCCGTCGACGGCACCGGCAACGCTCTGGCCAACACGGTGACCGGCAACGGTGCCGCCAACGTGCTGGACGGCGGGGCGGGCGCCGACACCATGGCGGGCGGCGGCGGTGACGACACCTACGTGGTCGACGATGCCGGCGACGTCGTGATCGAAGCTGCCGGCGGTGGCAGCGACACAGTGCGCAGCACCGTCACCCACGTGCTTGCGGTCGATGTCGAGAACCTCGTGCTCGACGGCGGTGGCGTCATTGACGGGACGGGAAACGGGCTGGACAACCGCCTGACCGGCAATGCGGCCGGCAACACGCTCTCCGGTGCCGCGGGGACCGACACGCTGGATGGCGGGGCGGGTGCCGATACGCTCGACGGCGGACTGGGCAACGACACGTACCTGGTCGACGATGCGGGTGACGTGGTGGTGGAAGCGGCGGGCGAGGGCATCGACACCGTGCGCGCGACGCTGAGTCACACCTTGGCTTCGGAGGTCGAGGGGCTGGTGCTGGAGGGCACGGCCGCCATTGACGGTAGCGGCAACGCGCTGGCCAACACGCTGACCGGCAACGCAGCGGACAACGTGCTGAACGGCGGGGGCGGGGCGGACACGCTGAGCGGCGGGGCCGGCAATGACCTGTTCGTGATCGCGGCCCCGGCCGAGGGCGGCGACACCGTGACCGACTTCACGGCCGGCGAGGACCGCATCGCGGTGGTCGGCCCAAACTTCGGCAACGTGCCGGCGGGGGTGTTGTCGGCGTCCAACTTCGCTTTGGACGCGGCGGCGGATGGCGACGACTGGTTCGTCTTCAACACGACGACCGGGGTGCTGTCGTTCGACGCCGACGGGGCGGGCGCCGGAGCCGCGGTGGCGATCGCCACGCTGAACGTCACCATGCTCAGCGCCACCGACATCACGGTGCTGGCCAGTTCCGGTTGACCGCCGGGCCTGTAGGGGGTGTGTCCGTCAAACGGAGGGATACCGTTGGCAAATCACTTGAGCCAAATGCAAGGGAAATTGGTGATTGGACACTGCCGGCGCACGGATCAGGCCGCCAGTGCCGCGAAGGATGAAATCCGCGTTGCGGCGAGGGGCCGGCCCTGCAGCCAGGCGGCGGCCCGATCAAGGTCGAGGGCGGCGGCGGTGGCGACGTGCTGAAGGTGAGCCTTGGCGAGCCCGCGGTACCGAGCGCACCGCAGGCCGAAGCCGCGCACCGCCTGGGACAGCGTGCCCTCAACACCCTGGCGCAGCGCGCAGAGCGGCCGATCGTCGGCGGATGCCTCCCGTGCCCGGGCCGCGACCAAGGCCTCGTGCTGGTCGCGCGGGTGCAGCCGGAGCTGGCGCCCCGCACCGGTCCCGGTTGCCTTGGTGCACCGCGCCCGGGCCTCGCAGGCCCGGCAGTCCGCCGCCTTGAACCGGACCTTGATGTACGGCGCGCCCGCCTTGTCCTGGTGGGCGCGCCAGCTTCCGCTGTCCTTGCCGCGCGGGCAGGTCGCGCGGTTCGCCTCCCAGTCGATGTGGAAGTCGACGGTCCCGAAGGCGCCGTCCTCCCGGTGCTGCCAGCTCAGGTTCGCCCGGGCGGGACCGACGAGGTCGATGTCGAACCTCTCGCGCGCCGCGACGAGAAGTGCCGCACTGATGTAGGCGGCGTCGGCCAAGTGGGTGGCGGGGGCCAGCCCCTTGGCCGCCAGGGCCGCGAGGATCGGTCCGGTCCGCATGGCCTCGTGGACACTGGCCGGCGTGGTATCGGCATGCACGACCAAGTGCGGCGCGTCCCCGTCGCAGGTCTCGGTCAGGTGCACCATGTAGCCGGTCCACTCCGTGTTGTCCTTGGCGCGGTAGCGGGCCTCAGGGTCGTAGGGCGATTCCAGGCGGTCCTCCCCGCCGCGTCCGCGGACCGCTTGCAGGTTCGCCCGGCCCGGACCCTCCGGGGCGTCAGGCCCCCTCTCCTGCTCGAAGTGGCGTCGCCAGACCGTCCGCAGCGCCGCGACCGCCGGCAGGCCCGCCAGCGTCGGCGGTGCCCCTGGGGCGTCCAGCGCGGCCAGGAGCCGGAAGCCGTCGCCGCCGACCTCGCCGGCGTAGGCCTCGCGCGCGGCCGCAGCCTTGGGCAGCCGGAAATCCTCGACGCGGCGACCGTAGCGTTCGTACCAAGCCGGCGGGGCGAGGGCGCGCAGCCAGTCGGGCTCGGCCGCGGCGATCGCGTTGAGGGCGGCGCGCAGCGTCTCGCCCAGGAGCTCAAGCCGGTTCAGCTTGCGCACGGCGGCGAGGACGTGGGTGGAATCGGTGCGTTGCCGACCACGGGCCTTGAGCAGGCCATGCGCGCGGCACGCCTCGAGCACCCGCTCCAGCAGGCGTTCCTCGGCGCTGCCGGCGAGAAGGCGGCTGCGGAAGTCGCACAGGATGCTGAAGTCGAAGCCGGCGTCGCCCAGGTCCAGCGCGAGAAGGTACTTCCAGTCGATGCGCGCCCGCACCGCCTCGGCGGCTTGGCGGTCGCTCAGTCCCTCGCGGAACTGCAGGAGCGTGACCAGGGCCAGCCGCCAGGGCGGGTAGGTGGGCCGCCCCCGCTCGGGGTGGTGGAGGTCGGCGAAGTCCCCGTTGGCGAAGACCGGGCCGAGTTCGTCGCGGAGCGTCAGGTAGGGGTTGCCCTTGGGAAAGGCGGCGCGAGCAACCTGGGCAGTCTCCTCGGGGACCGGCGGAGGGGACGGCTGGCAGTGGAGTGACATGGCGGTGCCTCCCAATCCTTTGCCGGCGTCAACCCGTGTCGGGCGGCTCCATCCCCTTGGCCACTTCGGGCTACACAGCTCCATCCGGGCCAATGCTCCAGCCAAAGATCCCCCAGATTTGGCTCGATTGATTTGCCAACGGTATCCGGAGGTTTGGCGGACACCGCTGGAGGCCGAGTTTGTCGGTGTCCAGAGGCCTGCGCCGGTGATGCGAAGAGAAGCAGTTCATGTTGCGAAAGGGGACGGCGGCTTTCGGACTGTCGTCATTTCGGTCGGGCTCGGCCCAGGCGTCGTCGCTCCACTGTTGCCAAGTCAAGGAGCAACACATCTTCCTCTGATACGGCCGCGCCGAGGACGCTGGCAGCCATGTCGACCCTGACGAGCTCCCGCCCGCTGATCGTGCCGCCGGTTCCCGAGCCGCCGCGCGAGGAACTGCCGGTGCGCACCCTGCTTGCGGCGTTCCGGACCAACGCCCTGGCGGCGTGGCCCAGGCGGGCCTACGAGGACGCAATCCTGGAGCGCCGCCTGCTCGGGCGGGCGAGCTGCCTCCTGAACGACGCCTCGGCCATCCGGCGCGTTCTGGTGGACAACGACGCCAACTACGCCCGGACGCCAGCCAGCATCCGCATCCTGCGCCCGATCGTCGGCGACGGCGTGCTGCTTGCCTACGGCGAGGCGTGGCGGCGCCAGCGGCGCACCCTGGCGCCGGCCTTCACCCCGCGCACCCTGCCGATGCTGGCCCGCCATGTCGCCGTTGCCACCGGTGCTGCGCTCAACCGGTTGGGCAGCATGGCCGCCGCGGGCGCGGGGATCGACCTTTTGGGCGTCATGCAGGCGCTCGCCCTGGACATCGCCGGGCGCTCGATGTTCTCGCTGGAGACGGACCGCTTCGGCCCCGCCTTGCGAGGCATGATGGTCCGCTACAACCGTCGCCTCGCCCGCCCGCACCCGAGCGATTTCCTCTTCCCGCTCTGGCTGCCGAACATCTGGGACCTGCTGCGCCGGCGCTTCCGGCTGGAGTGGATGGCGCTGATCGACGGCATCGTCGCCGAACGGCGGCGGGCAGGCCGCGCCGAGCGGCCGCGTGACCTTTTCGACCTGATGGAGCAGGCCAGAGACCCGCAGACCGGAGCCGGCTTCACACCGACGCAGCTGCGCGATCAGGTCGCCACGCTGATCATGGCGGGGCACGAGACGACGGCGCTCACCCTGTTCTGGGCCTGCTGGCTGCTGACGCAGGCGCCCGAGGCGCAGGAGCGCGTGGCGGCGGAGGCGCAAGCGCTCGACCCGGCGCCCGAGGACGCTCCCGAAACGGCTCACGACGCGCTGGCGCGTCTTCCCTTCACCCGGGCTGTCGTGGACGAGACGCTGCGTCTGTATCCACCGGCCTACATGATCGTGCGGCTGTCGCTGGGCGAGGACGATCTCGGCCCCGTGCGCGTGCCGGCGGGCGCGCTCGTCGCCATTGCGCCTTGGACGTTGCATCGCCACCGGCGGCTGTGGTCCGAGCCGGACGCCTTCGAGCCCGGACGCTTCCTACCCGGCGCGCCGCCACCGGACCGCTTCGCTTTCCTGCCGTTCGGCGCCGGCCCTCGGGTGTGCGTCGGCGCCCAGTTCGCCCTGACCGAGGCGGTGCTGGTGTTGGCTTCCCTGTTCCGCCGCTTCCGTGTGGCGCTGCCGCCGGGAGCCCGGCCGGTGCTGCCCGTTGCGATCGTGACGACCCAGCCGGATCACGCGCCCTCGTTCCGCGTCACCCTGCGCCGATGGCCGTGAAAGGAGCATCGCATGGCCGAGCGACACGCCCTCAACGCTCCCGGCAACTGGTACGTCGACACCCGCTGCATCGACTGCTCGGCGGCGTGCACGCTGGCGCCCGGCTTGATCGTCGGGCGCGGCGGCCAAGCGGTCTTCGCCCGGCAGCCCGTCACGCCGGAAGAGCGGATGCAGGCGTGGCGGGCGAGGCTCGCGTGTCCGACGGCCTCGGTCCGGACCGAGAGCCACGAGGAGGTCCCCGAGGCTGTCTTTCCGGAGCACATGTGCGACGGCGTCCATCGCCTTGGCTACAACGCGCGGTCCTCCTATGGGGCCCACTCCTTTCTGATCCGCCGAGCGGCGGGCAACCTCATGGTGGACGCGCCACGCTGGACGCGCGCCGTCGTCGTCCCTCTCGAGGCATGGGGAGGGATCTCGGACATTCTGCTGACGCACCGGGACGACATCGGGGAGGCAGAACGCTACGCCCGCCACTTCGATGCGCACGTCTGGATCCACGAGGCCGACCGCGATGCCGCCCCGTTCGCCGACCGCATCATCGCCGGGACCGCGCCGGTCCGGGTTCACGTCGATCTGCTGGCGATCCCGGTGCCCGGTCACACGGAGGGAAGCGTCGCCTACCTGTACAACGGCCGATGCCTGTTCACCGGCGACACCCTGGCCTGGAGCTTCGAGCGCGACGACCTCACGGCATGGCGGGAAGTGTGCTGGTGGTCGTGGCCGGAGCAGCTGCGCTCGCTGCGACGGCTGTGCGATCACCGCTTCGAATGGGTGTTCGCGGGCCATGGCGGCAGTCAGCATTTGCCCGCCTCTGAGATGGCAACCCGGCTTTCGGCTCTTCTCGAACGCCTGGAACCGACAGCCCGTTGAGCGCACGGGGAGGCAGGGGGCAGCCGATGCGCGGCAACGGAAGGGGAAAGCGCGCGGCTCGCCACATCGTAGGCAAGCCGCGCACGGCGCAGACGCTGATTGCTCGTGGCGCTCCACGAGTGGGCATCAGCTCCTTGGACCGCGACAACCATCGCCTCGGCACGGTGGCCTGAACGTCACGCCGCCTTCACCGCCTCACCCATTTGCCCGAACGGCAAAGGCTCTGAGAACGGCCGCGGGAGCGATGTCAACTCCGGTGTCGGTCACCCGCAGCAGCGGCCTGCCCATGAGTTCGCGCAGTGCGTCCATCGGCTAGGCTATGGTCACCCGGTTGCGGCCAGACCGCTTCGCCTCGTACAGGGCGCCGTCGGCCCGGTGCAGCACCGTTTCCACCGTGGCGTCGTCCGGCTCCCACGTGGTGACGCCAACGCTGATGGTGACGGCAAGCTCGCCCATGGACCATCCCGGCGACGCCCGCTCGACCGTTTCCCGCAGCCGCTCGGCCACGGCGGCGCCCGCGGCGCTGTCGGTTTCCGGGAGCAGGACGGCGAACTCCTCGCCGCCGAGCCGCCCGAGGACGTCCTGGTCGCGCAACGCCATCACGCAGGTGTCGGACAGGCGTGACAGGACCTGGTCGCCGGCCGCGTGGCCGTGGGTGTCGTTGACCTGCTTGAAGTGGTCGATGTCGAAGAGGATCAGCGACAGCGGATGGCCGTAGCGATGGAAGCGGCGGCTCTCCGCCTCGGCGGTCTCCATGAAGTGGCGGCGGTTCGGCACGTTGGTCAGCACGTCGATGGTCGCCAAGCGCCGCAGGTCCTCCTCGAGCTGCTGGCGCCGCGCGATCTCGACGTTGAGGTCGACGTTCTTCTGGGCGAGTTCCGCCAGGACCCACTGAAGGGCTTCCTTGTTGTTGAAGAGTTCGAGGAAGACCCCGACCTTGGCCAGCAGCACCTGATCGTTGATCGGCTTTTCGATGTAATCGACGGCCCCGGTCCCGTAGGCGCGCAGGCGGTGCCGTTCGTCCTTGTAGGCGGCCGTCAGGAAGATGATCGGGACGGTCTTCGTGCGCTCCTCGCCGGACAACAGCTCGGCCAGTTCGTAGCCGTCCATCTCCGGCATCTGCACGTCGAGCAGGAACAGGGCGAAGTCATGGTCCAGCGTCAGCGCCAAGGCCTCGTTGCCCGATGCCGCGGCGATGACCTCGGCATCCACGCGGGCCAGCAGCCGCTTGAGGACGACCAGATTGGCCGGCGTGTCGTCGACGACCAGGATCTTCGGCCGCACATGGCCGGGACCACCGCGGCCGGCCTGGGTGTCCATGCGCAGGATCGCCCGGTCGCAGGGCTCGGAACAGATCGCGATCTGGCAGATTTGATTGTCGTCGCTCATCGGCCGCCCCGTCGTTTCCGAGCTGTGGTGCTGTCCGGCATGGCGTATGACGCCGCCGACAATAGTAAGCTTTCTACTCAATCTATTCCAGTTCGCTGGTGCTCCCGTGCGAGCGCCGAGCACAGGAAGGCGGCGATGCCGCCGAGCGGAACAACGTGGACGGCGGCGCCGATGTCGATGGCCGCCTGCGGCATGGTGGCGACCGCCGCCGTCGCCGGATCCTGGGCGACGGTCAGGCCACCGGCCCGCCGGATGGCCAGCAGTCCGCAGCTGCCGTCGCTGTTGGCGCCGGTCAGCAGAACCCCGAGCAGGCGCCCGCCGTAGGCATCGGCCGCCGTCTCGAACAGCACGTCGATGGCGGGACGGCAGTTGCACACCTTGGGATCGACGGACAGCGCGAAGGTCCCGTCCGCTTCGAGGAGCAGATGGTAGCCGCCCGGAGCGAGATGGACGTGGCCGGGAACGGCCGGCGCCTTTTCCTCGGCGGCCGAGACCTTGAGCGCGCTGTCGCGCTCCAGCACCTCGACCATCAGCGCGTCGCCGTCGGCTCCGTGGTGGGCGACGACGACCACCGGCACCGGGAAGTCCGCCGGCAGGCCACGCAGGATCTCCCGCAGCGCCTCGATCCCGCCGGCCGAGCAGCCGACGACGACCGCGTCAACGCACGGTGGGGACACGGACGTCGTCAAGCGCGGGAACCTTCCGGTAGATCTTCTGGGCCGCATCGAGGGTCTCGTAGCGGCCGGCGAGGTCCGAGAACGCCAGGGTCTCCTTGCGGCCGAGGCACAGCACGCCGTTGCGCGCCAGACTGTCGTGGAAGAGGTGCAGCACCCGGTTCTGCAAAACCCGGTTGAAGTAGATCAGGACGTTGCGGCACAGCAGCAGGTTCACCTCGCAGAAGACGCCGTCGGCGGTGAGGTTGTGGTGCGCGAAGGAGACGTTGCGCTTCAGCCGGTCGTCGACCTTGGCGAAGCCGTAGCGGGCGTGGACGTACTCCGTCAGCGAGCGCCGGCCGCCGGATTTCAGGTAGTTGTCGGCGAAGCCGCGCATGCTCTTGAGTGGGAAAACGCCCTCCTCGGCGCGGGCGAGGGCCTGGTCGTTGATGTCGGTCGCGTAGATCTGGACGCGGTCGTACAGCCCCTCCTCCTCCAGGAGGATGGCCAGCGAGTAGACCTCCTCGCCATAGGCGCAGCCCGCCTGCCAGACGTTGATCCGGTCGTAGGATTGCAGCAGCGGCACCACCTGGGTGCGCAGGCTGCGGAACATCGGCGGGTCGCGGAACATCTCCGACACCGGCACCGACAGTTTGCCGAGGATTCGCGGCAGCACCCCCTCCTCGTGCAGGATCAGCGGGATGGTGTCCGCGATCCGCGCGCAGCCGAGGTCGGCGGCGATGCCGGCGATGCGGCGCTTGAGCGACGCCCGCGCATAGTCCCCGAAATCGTAGCCGTGGCGGCGGCGCAGGGCGTCGACGAACAGCTCGACTTCGATGGCTTCGATGTCTGCCGTCTTCATGGCGCGCTCACCTCTCTCTCCCCTTGTCTCCGGCGGCCCTCAATGGGCGCCGAGCCAGACCCGCATCATCGACAGCAGGCGCTCGGTGTCGATCGGCTTCGCCAGGTAGTCGTTGGCGCCCGCCTCCAGGCACAATTCGCGGTCGCCCTTCATCGCCTTGGCGGTGAGCGCCAGGATCGGCAGGCTGGCGAATTGCCGCCGCTTGCGGATGTTCCGGGTGGTTTCGTAGCCGTCCATGCCGGGCATCATGATGTCCATCAGCACGATGTCGACCTTCGGGTTGGCGTCCAGCTGGTCGAGCGCCTTCTGCCCGTCCTGGGCGATCAGCACCTTGAGCCCGCGGGCGCGCAGCACCTTGGACAGGGCGAAGGCGTTGCGCATGTCGTCGTCCACCACCAGGGCGGTGCGGCCGCGAAACACGCCTTCCGCGTCCTCGCCGCTCAGCGCCATGGCCCGGCGCTCGTCCTCCGGCAGCTTCGCCTTGACGCTGTGGAGGAACAGCTTGACCTCGTCGAGCAGACGTTCCTGCGAGCGGCCGCCCTGGACGATGATGCTGTCGGTGTACTCGCGCACCCGCAGGCTTTCGTCCTTCGACAGCGGGCGCCGCGCATGAACGATCACGGACGGCAACGCCGGCACCGCCGCCCTGGCCCGTTCCAGCAGCGTCGCCCCGTCGGTGTCGGGCAGATCCAGGTCGAGCACGATGCCATCGACCGCCATGCGCCCGAGAATCGCCAGGGCCTCCGCGCCGGTATCGGCGCCGACGACCTCCACGGCCTCGTTCTTGAGGAGATCGGCCACGGCCTGCCAGCCGCCGGGCTCGGGATCGACGACGAGCACCCGCTTGGCGCCGTTCGTTCCACCGCGGGAGGGGGCCAGCCGGTCGAGCAGGGCGTCGAGCTGCTCCTTGGTCACGGGCTTGGTGAGGAAGCTGGCCGCGCCCTTGAACAGGCCCTTCTCCTGCTCGCCCGAGGCCGAAATGAAGTGCACCGGGATGCGGCACAGGTGCGCGTCGTCCTTCAGCCGGTCGATCACCGCCCAGCCGTCCATGCCCGGCAACCCGACGTCGAGGATGATGCCGCTGGGCCGGTGCTCGTCGGCAAGCCGCAGGCCGGTTTCGCCGTCCGCCGCGGTGAGCGTCCGGAAGCCCCGCTTCGCGGCGAGATCGGACAGCACCGTGGTGAACACCGGGTCGTCCTCGACGATGAGGATCAACCGCTGCCCCCCGTCCGGGGAGGGGCCGGCCATCGCGTCGAGCGTCCGATCCACAGTCGAAACCTTGGGCTTGGCGGCAACAACGGCCGCTTCGCCGGGCGTGAGCGGAACCAGCAGCGTGAACGCGCTCCCCTTGCCCACCTCGCTGCGCACGCCGATGTCGCCACCGAGCAGCCGGGCCAGCTTCTGCGAGATCGACAGGCCCAGCCCCGTTCCGCCGAACCGGCGGCTGGTCGTGCCGTCCGCCTGCTCGAACGCACCGAAGACGCGGTCGATCTTGTCCGGCGGGATGCCGATCCCGGTGTCGGTGACGGTCACCGACAGCATCGGCGCACGGCTGTCCGGGGCCTCGGCGCGGCCGAAGCGAACGACGACGCGTCCCTGTTCGGTGAACTTCAGGGCGTTGCCGACCATGTTGGTGATGATCTGGTCGACCTTGCCGCCGTCGGTGCGCACCGTGTGCGGCAGGTCGGGAGCGATCGCCACCTCCAGCCCCAGGCCCTTGGACTCCGCCATGCGGCCGAATTGCCGGGTGACGGTGTCCGCCACGGCCCGAATGGAGACGTCCTCCGGCCGGACGTCCATCTTGCCGGCTTCGACCTTCGACAGGTCGAGGATGTCGTTGATCAGGCGCAGCAGGTGGCTGCCGCTCTCGTGCACGATCGTTGCCGACTCGACCTGGTCGGGGTTGAGGTTCCCTTCCTCGTTGTCCGCCAGCATCTTGGACAGGATGAGCATGCTGTTGAGCGGCGTGCGCAGCTCATGGCTCATGTTGGCCAGGAATTCGGATTTGTACTGGCTGGCGCGGCTCAGCTCCTGCGCCTTGTCTTCAGCCTCGGTGCGCGCCCGCTCCAGGGCGATCTGCTGCTCCTCCAACGCGGCGGTCTTCTCGGTGAGTTCCTCGTTGATCGCCTGCAGCTCTTCGCGCTGCGCCTTGAGCTCCTCCTCGGACGCCCGCAGCTCCTCGGCCTGGTCGGCGAGATCCTGCGACTTCAGGCGCAGTTCCTCGTTGGCCGTCTTCAGCTCGGCCTGCTGTGCCGTCAGCACCTCCTCCGATTCCCGCAACGCCGTCGCTTGGCGCTGGGTCTCGCCGAGCAGCGCCTGGGTCTTCAGGGAACGGTCGAGGTTCTCCAGGATCAGCGCCGCCACCGGCAGCGCCTCGTCGAGCAGCGCCTGCTGGAAGTCGGAAAACTCCTGGAAGGCGGCGATCTCGAGCACACCCAGCAGGGTGTCCTTGAAGCACATGGGGGCGGCAATGATGCGCCGGGGCGACGCCTCGCCCAGACCGGAACTGATCCGCACGTAGTCGTCCGGTACTACGCTGAGCACGATCGGCTTGCGCTCCAGCGCGCATTGCCCGACCAGCCCCTCGCCCAGCGCGAAGCTGTTGCTCAGCGCCTTGCGCTGCGTGTAGCCGTAGGTGCCGAGCAGGGCGAGCCGCTCCGTCCCGCGGTCGTAGGTGTAGAAGACGCCATGCCCGCCGTGCAGCAGGGGGACCAGGGTCTGAACCAGGGTCTGTGCGAAGTCGCGGTGCGTTTCCGTCTGCTGCAGAGCGCTGCCCAGCTCGGCGACGCTGGTCTTCAGCCGGTGCTGCGCCTCGGTGCGCTCCGCCATCCGCTTGAAGACGTCCGTCGCCCGCGCCATGTCGCCGATTTCGTCGCGGCGCTCCATGCAGGGGATCTCGACGGACCGGTTGCCGGAGGCGAGGCCGTTCATCGCCGCCGTCAGGCGCACGATGTGCGGCGCGATGCTGCGCGAGACGACGGCGGTGAGCAGGGTCAGCAGGCCGGCGGCGAGCACGGCCACGACGATGCTGACCCGTTGCGACCAGGCCAGGGTCCGCACCGCCTCGTCGCTGGTCTCCGACGCCCGCGACCACGCGGCCTCCCGGGCGTCGCCGGCGGTGCGGGCGATGGCCTGGACGGCCAGATCGAGATCGTGCAGCCCGGCCTTGAGGATCTCCTCGTTCTGCAGCCACGTGGTGACCAGGCGCAGGTAATCCTGGGTGACCGCGCGCAGGTCGGCAAGGCGCTTGCCGAGGTCCGGCGGAATCCGGCGCTGCTCGGTCTCGCGCAGCACCGCCAGCAGTTCGGCGCCCTTCGCGCGGACGGCCTCGTAGTCCTCGGCCAGCCCGTAGATGATGTGGTTTTTCTCCGAGATCCGCATGTCGAAGGCCAGCCGTTCGATGCGGACGGCGGTCTTGTGCAGGTCGGCGCCGGCGAAGACCTCGCTGAGTTCGGCCCGGCCCGTCGCGGTGTCCTCGACGCGCTCGGCGGCCACGGCCAGCTCGTTCGCCAGAGTGAGGACGGCGATGCCCTGCTGGCGCAGCTTGGCGTCGGCCTTGGCGTTGTCGTCGATGGCGCTCAGGCTGCGCTTGGTGATCTCGGCGAAGGCTTGGGCGTCGCGGCGTGCCCGTTGCGCGATCTCGAGCGTCCGGCTGTCGTTGATGCCCCGGGCCAGGTCTACGAGGCGGTCGAGCGCCCCGTAGACGCGGTCGAGCGCCTGCAACATCTCGGCCTTGGACGCCTCGTCGCGCTTGTTGAGGAAGCGCTGGGCCTGGAGCCCGGCGACGAGCGCCTGCTCCTCGACGTCGACGACGGCGGTGATCTTCGGGAAGATCTGCCCGGTGATCCGGCTGACGATGCCGTCGACCGCGCCCATGGAGACCATGCCGACGCCGCCGGCCAGCGCCACGAGGCCCAGGGCGGCCACGAAGCCGCCGAGAATGCGCACCCCAATCCGCATACCGCCATCCCATGATGTCCGCGCACCGACACACCGGGAGCGGGTGTCGCCAGATGCCCATCAAAAAAACCACAATCGCCGGACAGGCATTAAGGATCGGTAAGGGGCAAGCCGGAGGGTTCCGTTCTGGCCATCTTGGAAGACGTGAATTGCGCCAGGGTTGTTGGTGGGTCACGTCCCTGAACGTGGTGTAGCAACCATGGGGAACCGCCCGGTCGAGGTTGCACGTGGATGCATTTTGACACACCGAACCCGGCGACGGACGTTACCAGGCATGTTCGCGTCGAGCCGGATGGCTGACGGTCCGCTGCCCTGAGGCAAAAGGGGGGGGCGCGATCGAGGCCTTTCAACGGTCCCGGCAGCGTGCGCCGACCGGCCAGTTCGATGGCGGGACGCTGCGGGCCTTTGGCCTTGGCGGACCGGCGGACCCGCCGCGCGCATCGGAGGCGCCCGTGCCCAACGTTACCGGGTCCGGAGGAGCCGTCCGACCGGCTGCGGCGGATCGGCGAGCGCGAACACGTCCCCAACGAGTTCTTCCCCCACCACGCCAGCCTGTCGCGCGAGCACCGCGAGTTCGTCGAGGCGCGCCTTCGGGAGCTGGCTCTTGTTCCGCATCTCCCCCTCGGATCACAGGATATACAGTCCGGTGGCCACCAGCACGGCGCCGGCCGCGCGGGAAAGCGGACGCCATTCCGGCACGTACATCTCGGCCAGCGCGAACAGGGTGAAGCCGGCCATCGACAGCACGTCCATGGCGCCGAGGGCAAGCATGGACAGCATCAGCAGCCAGCAGCAGCCCACGCAGTAGGTCCCGTGCTGCACTCCCATGAGCGCCGCGCCCCGCACCCCGTCCCGCCAGTGCGACAGGAAGAAGGCGACCGGCGACTCGCAGTGCTTCAGGCAGGATCGCTTGAGCGGTGTCCACTGGTAGGCGCCGACGAGCATGAGTGCCGCGCCGCGCATCGCTCCGTCCTCCAGACCCGGGCCAGCCGACAAAGCGGCGGACAGCAGCGCCTGCAGCGTCGTGGCGCCGACGGCGAACAGCAGCCATACCGCGGTGTACCCGGACAGGAAGGCCAGCGCCCCGGCCATGCGCCCGCGGCGGGCGATGGCGGCCACCCACGGCAGCACCGTCGGGACCGTCATGGCGGCCAACATGACCAGCCACATGGACAGCGCCGTGCCGGTAACGGCGGGGCCGGCGTGATGGTGGCCATGCCCCGGGTCCGTCCCGACCTCGTAGACGGTCAGGCAGAGGTACGTCCACACGACGGCGGCGGGGACGACGAACGCCGCCCGCCGGGCGAGAAGCCGCGCGCCCATGGCCTCAGCACCGCCCGGTCCAGGAGAAGTGCGAATGCAGCGCGTGCGTGTTTCTGGTGAGCAACGCGTAGGGCGCCGCCGTGTATTCGGTGCTGCCCATGTCCAGCACCTGCGTGGCGCCGTGGATCTGGTTGTAGGCGTTCTCCAGCCGCACCGGGGTGTCGCGGTCGCGGCCCTTCATCCAGGTGATCGCGCTCTTGAAGAAGGTGCCGGCCGTCAGCGTCTTGAGCTTGCCTTCGTCGGCGAAGGCAATGGGCACGCGCAGCGTCGGCTTCCGCTCGGCGACGAACCGGGCGAGGATGGTCCACGGGCCGTTGGCCTCGCCGCTGACGATGCGCTCGATGGCGGCCTGCTGCCGCGGGCTGGAGCGGTCGTCGACGTAGGTGGTGAGGATCCAGTCGCCGGACGCCATGTGCCGCGGCGTGTCGTAGACGATGATGGCGTCCAGGCCGGCCAGCGGCACCCCGCCGAAGTCGCCCGCGTCGAAGTGAATCCCCCAGTAGCCGATGCAGCGCTCGTGCGTGCACAGCTGGGTGAAGTGGAAATGGCCGGGGCAGACGATCTGGCAGTTGCAGTTCTCGAAGAGCAGGCCCTTCGCCCACCAGTCGGTTTCGGTGCTCGTCATTGCAGGCTTCCGCTGTTCGTTTTCCGGTATCAGGCGTAGGCCGCCAGGGGGGCGTCCTTGATCGGCAGGTGGATGGCGGCGGCGAGCGCGCCCATCGCGGCGCACAGGTACCAGACGGCGTCGTAGGACCCGGCCAGGTCGAAGGCGACGCCGCCGGCCCAGGCGCCGAAGAACGATCCGAGCTGGTGGCTGAAGAAGACGATGCCGAACAGCGTGCCCATGTAGCGGGTGCCGAAAACCCCGGCGATCAGCGCGTTGGTCAGCGGCACCGTGCCCAGCCACATCAGCCCCATGGCCGCCGCGAAGGCCAGGGTGGAGGCGGTCGTCACCGGAACCGCCAGGAAGAGGAGGATCGCCGCGCCGCGCAGCAGGTAGAGGAGGCTCAGCACCTGCTTCGGCCGGTAGCGCTGGGCGAGCACGCCGCAGCCCAGGCTGCCGAGCATGTTGAAACCGCCGACCACGGCGAGCGCGGTGGCGCCCAGCGCCGCCGGCATCGCGCAGGTGGACAGGTATCCGGGCAGGTGGATGCCGATGAACGCGAGTTGGAAGCCGCAGACGAAGAAGCCCAGGGTCAGCCAGCGGAACCCCGAATGCCGCCAGGCATCGGCGAGCGTCTGGCCCAGGCCCGGGCGGTCGGCGAACACGGCGGCCGAGGCGCCGCGCCGGTCGTGCAGCAGCAGGCCGACCGGTGCCGTGCACAGCGCCAGCGCCGCCATGGCGAGGACCGCGGCTTCGACGCCCCATCCCTCGATCGCGACGTTGAGCAGCGGCGACAGGCTCATCTGGCCCAGCGAACCGATCGAGCCGGCGACGCCCATCGCCGTGCCCCGCTGCTGCGCCGGCGCCGCCCGTCCGACCACCCCGAGCACCAGCGCGAAGCCGGTGGCGCTCAGGCCGACGCCGACCAGGACGCCGGAACCGACCAGCAGCACCCATTCGTTCGCGGTGGTCGCGGTCATCACCAGTCCCAGCGCGAACAGCAGCGCGCCGGTGACGGCAACCCGGTGCGATCCCCATTCCTCGGCCATCGCGGAGGCGAAGGGCTGCGCCGCGCCCCACACCAGGTTCTGCACCGCCAGCACGAAGGCGAAGGTGCTGATCGGCCAGGCGTGCAGCGCCGAGTAGGGGCCGACCAGCACGCCGAAGGCCTGCCGGCTGCCGAGCGCGATGCTGAGGACGAGGCCGCCGCTCAGGATCAGCAGCCACAGGCGGGGGGCGGGGATCGGCATGGACTGGCTCCGGGACCCGAGGGGATCGAGCCGCCAGTCTTCAGAACGGGAGGGCGCCTGACAAACGCGATGAATTCGCCTTCGGGTGACGGGAGTTCATTCGACGTCGCCGGCCAGCGCCGTGCGGATCCAGGCGCTGAACGCAGCGACCTCGGGGCGTGCCAGCAGCCTCGGGGTGGTCACCAGCCAGTAGCCTGTGGCGCAGCGCACCGCCGGCCCGAACAGCGGCACGAGCCGGCCGGCCGCGATGTCCGGTCCCGCCAGCGGCAGCCGGCCGATGGCGACGCCCAACCCGCGGGCGGCGCTTTCCAGCGCCATGTTGACGGTGTCGAAGCGCAGCCCGCGCTCCAGGTCGGCGCCCTCGACGCCGGCCAGCCGGGCCCAGGTGGCCCAGTCCTCCGACACTTCGACGACGTGCAGAAGCGTCGTGCCGGCGAGGTCCGCCGGGGTGCGCAACGCTGCGGCGAGCGCCGGTGCGCAGACCGGCACCAGCTCCTCCGTCACCAGACACGTGGCGTTCAGGTCTGGCCAGTCGCCCCGGCCCATGCGGACGGCGACGTCGACGCCGTCCTGCGGAAAGCGCACGTGGTGGTGCCCGGTGTCAACGGTGACCGCGATGTCCGGGTGCCTGCCGTTGAACTCCGGCAGGTGGGGGATCAGCCAGCGCAGGCCGAAGGTCGGCGGTACGCTGACGGACAGGCGCCCACCCGGCCGCCGGCCGGGCAGCGCGTCGGTGGCGGCGGCCAGCCGTTCGATGGCGTCGCGGACGGGGCCGAGGTAGGTGGCGCCGGCTTGGGTCAGGGCGAGGCTGCGGTGGCCACGCTCGAACAGCGGCATGCCCAGCCACGCCTCCAGCGACTGGATGCCGTGGCTGACGGCGCTGGGGGTCAGGTTCAGCTCCTCCGCCGCCCGCTTGAAGCTGAGATGGCGGCCCGCCGCCTCGAACAGGCGGAGGGCGTTCAGCGGCGGCAGGCGGTGGGCCATGGCGGTCAGGTCCCGGAGGTCGTCTTGGAGGCAGGTGCTTTCATAGCGCACCAGACTGCCCCGTGGCGCCACTCTCGTCGCTGGCCCGAGGTCAGGCGGCAGCGCTGCGCGCGGTCATCGGCTGGCCCGGCCACACGGGGCAGGCCTCACCCGCTGCCCTGTCGCAGATCGTGAGGACGACGTCGAGCGGCGGGCTGTCGGGCCGGCGGCGCCCTCGGCGGTGTCGTAGGGATGCGCGGTCATGCCGGGAGTCTCCGTTCGGCGGTGCCGGTGGGCAGGAAGAGGGAAATGAGGAAGGAGGCCCCGACCAGCGCGGTGGCAGCCAGCAGGCAGCCGGTGACGCCGGCCACCTGGTACGACAGGCCGCTGAGCAGCCCTCTGTGCCAACGTGGAGTGAGACAGCCGCCTGCTGAAATGATCGCTTGAGGGCGCTGTTGAGGACCCGATGAGCACGTTGACACCACGCCCCGCCTCCGCCGTCCTGCCCGCTGCGGATCCGGAGGTGAGCGACCGGCCGCAGCGCCGGACGTTCAGCACCGCCGACAAGCTGCGCATCCTGGAGGAGGTCGACCGCGCCCGCCCTGGCGACATCGGCGCCATCCTGCGCCGCGAAGGGCTGTACTCGTCCAATGTCGGGCGGTGGCGGCGCCAGCGCGACGCCGGCCTGTTGCGCGGGTTGGCGCCCGCCAAACCGGGACCAAAGAGCCCGCCGGCCCAGCCGCACAAGACCGATCTCGATCGTCTGGAGCGGGAGAACGCACGGCTGCGCGACCAGCTCGCGCGCGCCGAGGCCGTCCTCGAGCTTCAAAAAAAAGTGGCTCACTTGCTGGACATCTCGCTCGGCTCGACGGACCGCGGCGAGCGCAGGTGATGGCCGCCATCGAACACGCGGCGCCGGCGGTGGACGTCGCCACCGCCTGCCGCGCCCTGGGCGTGCCGCGCGCCAGCTTCTATCACCACCGCGCCCACCAGCGCCGGGTCGGACCGCCGCGCCCGCCCACCCGTCGGCCACCGCCACCCCGCGCTCTGAGCGGCCACGAACGGCACCGCGTCCTCAAGCTGCTGCATGGCGAGCGCTTCGGGGATGCCGCCCCGGCGCAGGCCTACGCCACGCTGCTCGACGAGGGGCAGTACCTGTGCTCGGTGCGCACCATGTACCGCCTGCTCGCCGCCAACGACGAGGTGCGCGAGCGCCGTCTGCAGCGCCGCCACCCGGCCTATGCCAAGCCGGAGTTGCTGGCCACCGGCCCCAACCAGGTGTGGAGCTGGGACATCACCAAGCTGAAGGGCCCGGTCAAAGGCACGTGGCTGTGCCTGTACGTCATCCTCGACATCTACAGCCGCGCGGTGGTGGGGTGGACGGTGGCGTACCGGGAGAGCGCGGCGCTGGCCGAGCGGCTGATCCGCCAGACGGTGCGCAAACAGGCCATCGTCCGCGACCGGCTGACGTTGCACGCCGATCGGGGCGCCGCGATGAAGGCCAAGGCGGTGATCGAGCTGCTGGCCGACCTCGGCGTGACGCGCAGCCACAGCCGGCCGCAGCAGTCGAACGACAACCCGTTCTCCGAGGCGCAGTTCAAGACGCTCAAGTACCACCGCGACTTTCCCGAGCGCTTCGGCTCGATCCAGGATGCCCGGGCGTTCTGCCGCGGCTTCTTCACCTGGTACAACACCGAGCACCGGCATTCCGGGCTGGCGCTGATGACGCCGCACCAGGTCCACCACGGCGACACCGCCGCGATCCGCGCCGCGCGTCAGGCGGCTCTGGATGAGGGGCACCGGCGCCGTCCCGAGCGCTTCGTGCGCAAGCCACCCGAAGCCCCAGCCCCGCCCGCGGCGGTGTGGATCAACCCGCCGGCCATCCCGAAGGTGAGATGATGCCCACCCCTGTCATCCCGTTGTTCGGCTGGAGAGCGGCCATCCCGCCGTCCCGGCCTGCCTTTTTCCACGCCGGCGCGCGAGAGGGCGGGCAAGGCCCTTCCCGAGGGACCCGCCCTGAGGGGCGGGACGGAAGGGCCTTGCGCGGCCCGAGCCCGCCGGCATCCTGCACGCAGACGGACGCGGCGACCAGCGCGCTGGCGCCGCTGATCACGCAGGCTTACCAAGCTTCAACTCCTAACCCCGGCTGTCTCACTCGCGTTGACACGTACCGGGCGCTTGCCTTCGTCGCTGATGAGCCAGCCTAGTGGATCCGCGCACGCAGGACCGCTGTCCCAGGATGCGCAAAGTCGAATGAAAGAGCCCAGTGTTGCAAGCCGGTGCAGTGGTGCAGTGATGCAAGCCGGTGCACACCGAATCCGTCCCCATCCGCTGCTTTTCAGTAGGCGAACGTGATCGCAACGTGCGGGCGACCGCCACCGGCTGCCCATCGTCCGGCGCCGATGAATTGCCAGCCGTAATCGAACTTTGCCAGGGCATATGGCGTCAAGGCGTATCGCAGCCCGACGCCGGCGCTCGACAGACGGGTCAGCTTCTCCTCGCCGACACCCGGACGCCGGTTGTGGGCGATGCCGTAGTCCCAGAAGGCGAGGAGTTGGAGCTTGTCCGCCATCTCCCGTTCGCCCACGGCCTTGAACAAGCTGAATTCCGGCATGCGCAGCTCGCTGGAGACCAGGAGGCCCTGGTCTCCGTTGACCTGCCGCTCGTCGTAGCCGCGCACGCTGGCGTCGCCGCCGAAGCCCAGCTGTTCGGACGGCAGAAGAGTGCGGTTCGCCAGTTGGCCCTGCACCCGCACCAGCCAGGAGAATGACGCCGGCAGGGTTGTCACGCGGTCCACGCCCAGGCGCGCATAGGTGTAGCGCCCCTCGGCCCCCGCCCTCTGGGCCTGGAAGGCGGCCGTACGGTTCTTGGCGTCGAATCCACCGGGACTGAGGAAGAGACTGCCACTGAACGCCGTCAGCCCCCAATCGTCCGGCCGCGAGGCGCCGTAGCCGACCATCCACTGCGCGATGTCGCTCGTCGCGCTCGACACCGATGTGCCGCCGAACTCCAGGTTGTTGTTGCTGCGCTTCCAGTCGAAACCGGCCTGCACCTCGTGGGTTGCCCCCCACACCTCGCCCAACGGTACGGCGTAGCGTGCCGACACCTGCGAGGACCGGCCGAGTTGCCGGAAGCTGAGCGGCACCTTGGGGAGACTTTCGGCGTAGCTGCCGAAAACGGTCAGCTTGTGCCGCCAGGGCAGCGGGATGACGTAGCTGCCGGAATGGCCGGTGAAATGGGTCCTGCCACCCGTTCCCTTGCGCCAGAAATCCGGGCTGGTGGTGAACTGGTAGGAGAACTGGTGGTCCAGCCACAGCGCGTTGCCCCAGTTGAAGCCGGCGAAGGTGCGGCCGCGTTCCGTGCTTTGGCTGCCGGTGTTTTCATAACCGGCGAACACGCGCACCGGGAAGCGGTCGGTGGTGCGCAGCACAATGTCGCTCGCACCCGGCTGCGTGCTGCGCTGATAGACCAGGTCGACGCGCCGGAACGGGTTCTGGTTCAGCCAGTTCACGTCGTCCAGCAGGCTCCTGGCGCTGATCCGCTCGCCCGGCCGGGTCCGAACCTCGCCAGTCAGCAGTGCGTCGGAGAACCAGCGGTTGCCCTCCGGGCGGATGGCGCCGGCCACGAATTCGGCGACCAGGATCTGCACCGTCCCCGATGACACGTCCTGTTCCGGCACGATGACGTCCACCAGCGGCCGGTCGTTCTGGCGCGAGAAGACGACGGTCGCCCGCGTGATCTCGTTGAGCCGGTCGAGCGTGACCGGCTGGCCCAGGTACGGCGCCAGCAGGGCGCGGAACTCCGGCCGGTCGAGGGTGTCCACCCCGTCGACACTGATGCCGCGGGCATCGCTGCCCCCGCGGCGCAGCGCATCGGTGCGTCCGACGAACACCAGCCCCTTCAGCGCCGGCAGGATGACGGCACCACCGTCCGGCACCGCGGCCGGCGGCAGGGCTGGAACCGGCAGGCGCTGCACCGGCGGGTTGGGAGGCGGCTCCTTGGGGGCGATGCGCTCGAAGTCCTGGGCGAGGGTCGCCGACGCCTGGAGGATCAGGGCGGCGGCGAGTGCCATTTGGCGAAGGCGTGGACCTGCCATCACGGTCCCTCGCCACGGCGGCCCAGGGTGCCGGCCGTGCCGACGCCCGGTGCCGCTGACTCGTCCTTGTCGACCAGGGTGACGCTCGGCCGCTCCTCCGGCTTGAAGGTGGTGAAGCTGGAACTGCCGGTGAGGACTGCGCCCGACCCACCCCCGGGACCACCCGCCCCGGCGATGGCCGCGCCACCGGACGGCAGCGGGGCGGACAGCGTGAAGCTCGCCGGCTGGCTGTAGACGACGTTGAACGCCCCGGCGCTGAGCGAGGCTTCGAGTTGGCTGCCGGGAGCGGGCGAACCGGATGCCCCGCCACCGCCGGCGGCCGGAAGCTGCACCGTCAGGGTGGCGCCTCCCGCGGCCGGCAGGACAAGACCGGCCGGAACCCCTGTCCCGCCGTCCGGCGTCACGAACGAGGCGCTCCCCCCCACCGCCACCCCGCTGGTCGCGGCGACGGTCGTCACGGCGGCGGCCGTCCCGGTGGTCGCCGTGCCGCCGATGACTGGCGGCTGTACGGCGGGAGGAACGATGGGCGGAACGACGACCACCGGCGGCGTGGCGGGAGGGGGAGGAACCGGCGGGGTTACCGGAGGAAGAAGCGGCGGCTCGACCGGAGGCGTCACGGGAGGTTCGGCGGGAGGCTCGGCCGGCGGTGTGACGGGTGGCGTGACCGGCGGTTCCGCCGGTGGGGGCACGGGAGGCGTAACCGTCGGCGGGGGCGGAGGCGGAGCCGTGGCGACGGTGAACGCCGCACCGGTGAACGCGATGGTGTAGTCGCCGTTCGCCGCCAGGGTGCCCTGCCCGATGGCGTAGACGCCCGGCGTCTCGCCCGCCGCACGGACCAACGCGCCGGACAGCACGGCACCGGCCGTGTCGCCCGTTTGCAGGCCGCCGACGATGTAGGTCAGCGGCGGGTCGGCCGAGCCTTCCGTCTTGCCGGCGGGCTGGGCCGTGACGGCCAGCGTGGCCGCAGTGATGGCGCCGACGGCGGCACCGGCCGTGGTGGTGGAGAGCGTGTAGTTTCCCGCATCCGTGCCGGCCAGGGCGAGGCCCGTCGCGGTCACGGTCTTGCCGGTCCCGGCGCCTTTGCTGTCGTAGCCGGCGCTGGTGGCCGTGGCGCTCACCGTGTCGGTGCCAATGACGCCGGTGAGGGTGACGTTGCTTGTGTCCAGCGTTGCGGTCGTGGTGCCGTCGTAGGTCTTCGACACCGTGCCGGTGAGGCTCGGGGTGAGGCTTTTGGCCGTGATCGTGCCGGTGCTGTTCACCGTCACGCTGCCGATGGCGTAGCCGTACACCGGCTTGCCGGTGCCGTCGGTGACGCCGGGGGTGCCGATGTCCGTGGCGGCGATGCTGATCGTCTTGCCGCTGCCGACGCCCTTGCCGGTGACGCTGCCGTCGGCGGTCGTGGAGGACAGCGAGGCGCCGACGGTGTCGCCGTTGATGGTGCCGGTGGCGCCCGTCACGCCGAGGCCGGTGCCGGTGATCGTCGTGGTGCCGTCGTAGGTCTTGCTGAAGGTGCCGGTGACCGTCAGCGCCAGCGACGGCGCCGTGCCGTAGAGATAGCCGTTGCCGCTGTCCGCCACGTCGACCGGCGCGAGGCCGGATACGGTGGCGTTGTAGCGGCGCCAGGCGTGAGTGGTCGGCTCGCCGGTGTTGCCGGTTGGGCTCGTCGAATAGACCAGCCAGCGCCCGTTGGACGCCGCCAGGGCGCTGTTGCCGGCGTTGTTGATGAAATTGCCGCCGGCCACCAGCGTGACCGCATTCCCGGTCGCCGAGGAACCGATCGCGTTGCCGAGCGTGATCGAGCCGCCGGCGTCGGCCCGCACGGCGCCGGTCGCCTGGAGCCCGGCCGTCGTGCCGACGGTGCCGACTGTCAGGTCGCCGGTCGTCTTGACCGACAGGCTCCCGGTGTCGGCGGCCAGGCTGCCGAAGCTGTTGGAGGCATGCTCCAGCGTGTAGCTTCCGCCGGCACCCTTCAACGCCAGCCCGCCGGCCGAGACCGGCTGACTCTGCGTGACGGCGCTGCGGCTGGTGAGCGTCACGCTCGCCGTGCCGGCGCCAACGCCGTCCGCCCCGTCCACGGAACCGATCTCGAAGCCGGTGTCGTCGCGGAACGCCACCGCGTTGTTGCCGCCGGAGCGAATGGCCGTCCTGGTGACGGCGTTGGTGTTGGCGGCCAGCGACACCGCACCGCCGGCCGACACCCGCAGGTCCGTGGCGGTGATCGCGCCGCTGCCCGACTGGGCAACCGTCGAACCGGTGAACAGACTGAGCGTGGACGCGCTGCCGGCGCTGACCGGCGCGCTGACCGTGATGGCGCCGGCGGCTTTGCCGGCGTCGTCGCGGCCGATGCGCAGGGTGCCGGCGGTGATGTTGGCGATCTCGGCGGTCGAGATCTCCAGCGCCGCCGCGGCGTCGGTGCCGGAGCCGACGTCGATGGCGCGGCCGGCTGTGCGCGGGCGCAGCGTGACCGCGCCGGTCGTCTGCAGCGTGGCGGCGCCGAGCACCAGCGAATCGGTTTCAAGCGTGATGGTGCCCGAACCCATCGGGCTGGCACCCCGGCCGCCGCCGATGATGTAGCCCGCCCCGATGAACTCGATATCGAGCGCCGACGCGTTCGGTCCCTTGGTGCCGGACAGCAGCACGGCGCCCGACGTCGCGCGGACACGGGCCGCGCCGTTGGCGAAGATGATGCCGTCGTTGTACCGGTCCGTGCCGACGCCGCCGGTGCCGGTGATGGCGATGCCGCCGCCGCCGCCGGTCGCCTCGACGATGCTGCCGGACTGGACCGAGACGCCGGAGCTGTTCCCCGCGGTGCCGGCCGGAGCCCCGGTGCCGGTGATGACGATCGCCTGGGCCGCAGTGCTGGCCGAGGTGACCGTGCTGGGCGCGGAGGTCACGCCGCTGCCCAATGCCAGCGCCCGGATGTTGACCCCCATGTTGCCGGTGGTTCCGTTGCTCGGACCAATGCCGGTGACGGTTATGGTGCCGGTGCCGGAGTCGACCACGGAGCCGCCCTGGACCATGACGCCCACGGAGTCGCTGGCGGGGTTGCTCGACGCGCCGGTGCCGCGCAGGCGGATGTCGCCCCCGCCGGAGTGCAGCCGCGCGTTCTCCAGGAACACGCCGCTGGCGGTCTGCGTGGTGCCGTTGTCGAGGCCGCGCGCCGCACCCGTCAGCCAGCCGTTTCCGTCGACGGTATCGCCGCCCGCCATCTCGATGGACCCGCCGTTGGTGCGGATCTCCGTCGCCGTGGCGCGCGTCCCGACGATGATGTTGCCCTGCCCGTCGGCGTTGCGGTCGGCGTTCAGGACGACGTCGAGCCTGCCTTCGGTCGAGGTGATCGACTGGAGGACGTTGACGCTGCGGTCGGCGTTCAGGCGCAGCGTGGCGTCACCGCCGGCCGTCTTGGCGATGGCGCCGGACACCGTGATGTCGCCGGACTGGCTGCCGGTGCTGCCGGTGGTGATGGTGACGCTCGTCCCGCCGTTCAGCGCGGCGTTGAGCGTGGCGGCATCGACGGTGGCGTCGTCCGCCGTGGGGGTGACCGTGCCGCCGGCCGTCGCGTCGATACCGCCGGAGGTGATCGTCACGTTGCGCGGGTCGAGCAGCCATTGCCCGCCCTTGCCCGCCGGTGCCCGGGCGTCCACCGTGCCCGTGGCGCGCAACGCGTCGCGGCCGGAGGTCTCCACACGGCCACCGTCGCCGCCGGCCGCGCCGCCGCGCGCGCTGACCGTGCCGGCGAAGCGCGTCTCCTCGTCCGACCACAGCACGACCGTCCCGCCGTCGCCCTGTCCGCCGACGGTGCCACCGTCGGCGCTGATCGTGGCGCCGGACTGCATGGCGAGGCGCTTGGCCACCGGGATCGGCGGCGGGACGATCTTCTTCGCCGGGTCCCGGCCGCTTTGCCAGTCGCCGCCCGCCAGCACCGTGCCGCCCTTGCCCGTGCCGGAGGCGTCGATGCGCGACCGGCCGGCCAGCGTGACGCGCTCGCCCGTCACCACGGCGGTGCCGCCGTCTCGGACCGGGCCGGCGCCGCGCACGTCGATGGCGCCCTGGTGGGTCGCGGTGCCACGCTCGGCCACGACCGTCACCCACCCGCCGGAGCCATCGGCGTTGCGCGCCTCCAGCGTGCCAGCATTGGTCACGTCGCCCGAGGGAGCGGTGAGCCAGATGCGGCCCTGCCGGGTCTCGGTGCCGGTGGCGCGCACCACGCCCCCATTGTTGCCGGCCAGCGCGTAGACGTTGCCGCCGGCCGCCTTCAGTTCGGCCTGGGCGGCCTCGATGGTGCCCTGGTTGTCGACCCGGCCGGGGCCGACGCGGACGAACACCCGCTCGCCGTCCTTGCCGCCCTCGGTCAGCAGCACCTCCTGCCCGCCGGCCAACCCGACCGTGCCGCGCGGCGCCTGGATGGTGCCGGCGTTAGCCACCTCGCGCGCGATGAGGATGACGTCGCCGCCGGTGGAGGAAATCTTGCCAAGGTTCCGCACGGTTCCGGACGAGTCCCCCGTGAAGAGGAGCGTGCCGCCGCGCATGAAATGCTCGTTGGCCACGTCGTGGGTGGAGGCGACGAAGTCGCCGCCGGCCACCACCGTGCCGGTGGCGCCGACCACCACGCCCTGCGGGTTGATCAGGTACAGCGTGCCCGTGGCCTTGAGCGTGCCGAGGATCGTCGACAGTTCCCCGCCGGTGACGCGGTTCAGCGTGGCGCCGCTGCCGTTGTTGATGGTGACGCTGCCGCCCGGGCCGATCGAGAAGCTCTTCCAGTCGATGACGCCGCGCGCCGTCGTCTGGTCGATGGTCATGGCCGTCCCGGACTGGCCGATGGTCCCCGCGCCAGCAACGAACGCGCCGCCCTTCGGCAACGTCGTCTGACCCATGGCTGCACCGACGGGCAGCAGCACCGCCGCCGATGACAGAAGGATCATCCTGAAGCGGCGTTCGTTCATCATGGCTGGCCCGACGTGGTCCTGTGCAATTTCTCGTCGCAGATCCCGAACGACGCGGACGGCCGGGTTGGCCGAATATCCCCTATCGCTTCAGCGGCTTTACCGTACGGTTGCATTCAAAGCGGGTAAACGACGATCACGTCGCCGACGTGTAAAGGCATGTAAACGGTGGCCCGTGTCTTGCGGCTTACACACTCAAAACGTGTAGCGCAGGCCCAACGCCCCGACCCAGGTGCCGGATTCCGTCCGGGCGCGGATGGAGGCCGCCGGAGCCGCGGGGTTGGCGGTCGGCCGGGTCAGGTCGATGCCGACCGTTTCGGCGAACACATAGTTGACCGCCGCATCCAGCGAGAGCCTGTCGCTGAACGCGTATCCGAAGCCACCCCCCACCCCGTAGGTGTCGGCGTCGGGATTGCTGGTGGTCCGCAGCGGCGTGGCGGTGGGGGTGCGGATGTACTGCACGCCGCCGCGCAGCACGAGATCATCGCTCCAGCGGTAACGGGCACCGAGGCCCAGCGCGAAGCTGTTCCGATAGCCGTAGGGGGTGACCGCGTCGGGCCGGCCGGCCTGGGCCACCCGCAATGCGTCGAACGCGCGCCAGCCGTACCAGTCCACCTCGCCCAACAGGGTCAACGCGTCGGTCACGTCGTGGGACACGCCGGCCCGCAGGATGGAGGGCAAGCCGAAGCTCGCCCGTCCCGGCTGGTCGGACAGCACCATGGCCGGCAGGCTCAGCCGCGCCCGCCCGTCGAGCCGGTGCTCCATGCGCGACCGGTAGGAGAGGCCGAGCTGCGTCCCCGGCGTCAACCGCACGCGCACGCCGACCTGCACGCCGTAGGCCCAGCCGTCCCCCTTCAGCTCGCTGCGCGCGTCCAGGCCCGGGGCGATGTGGACCGCCTGCGTCAGCTCGGCGCTGGCCCGTTCGACGATCAGGTTGGCCCCCACGGACAGCCAGTCGGCCATGGCGTAGGCCACGCCCGGCATCAGCGCGATGTCCCGCAGCTCGGCCTTTTGCGAATCGTAGCGCCCGAACCAGCCATCCGCGTACTTCGAGGCGAGGCCGAAGGGCGCCGTCACGCTGAAGCCCAGCCAGAGTCGTCCGTCCAGCACCGGTGTCGCGGCATGGGCGTAGGGGATCAGCGTCGGGCCGATCGGGTTTCCGCCGTCGTTGCCGGTGACGGGCGTGCCATCGGACAGCGCCGAGCCCCGGTTCGACATGGCGATCCTCGGAACCAGCAGCGCCGACCCGGCCGTGGCCTGCGCACGCCCCAAGGCCGCCATGCCGGCCGGGTTGTAGAAGACGACGCCCGCATCCTCCGCCAGCACCGCGCTGCCCACCGTGGCGTAGCCCACGGCCGACGCGCTCTGCGTGCTCACGTAGAAGCCATTCGCCGCGGCTGGCTGCGTCACCGCACTCACAATCCAAAGTAGCGCAACAGCCCGCGACGTCGCTTTTGCCGGAGAATGAGGCATATGGGGACCTGTTCCTGGGTGGATTGTCGGCGCGCTAAGCGGCTTGCTCCATTTACGGGCATGTGTAAGAAACAAGCAAGACGATTTGCTCAAATGCCGAATAACTACTGCAACCTGCTATGGCAGTGGGAGATCAGCCCGTGATGAAGGTTCCCGCAGCGGACGGGTTGGGCGAGCGGTTGCTCGGCTGGGGCACGCGCGACGAGCGGATGCAGCGTGAACTGGTCGAAAGCTACCACGGCCAGATGACGCCGCTGGCGCTGCTCGGCAATGTGCTCGCCGCCGGAGGCGTGACCGCCACCCTGTGGGATCCCGGCGCCGCACCCGCTCTGCTGGCCTGGTTCGCGCTGGTCTGCGCCGTCGCCCTGGGCAACGGCCTGAAGCAGCGCGCCTATGACAAGGGCCGGAACCGCCACCCGCCGGCGCGCTGGGCGCTTCTGTTCTGGCTGGGCAGTCCGGCGAACGGGTTCGTCTGGGGTGCGGCCATGCCGCTGTTCTTCGATCCCGGCAACCTGGGCGGAAGCCTGCTGCTGCTGGTCCTGCAGGGCGGCCTGTCGGCCGGCGCCGTGGTCACGATGGCCAGCATTCCGGGCACCGCCATGGGCTTCTTCGTTCCGGCCCTGCTGGCCACGGCCGCCACGCTGCTGGCGCACGACGACCTCGGCCTGCGCGTCACCGGCGGGATGACCCTCTTCTACATGGTCGTCCTGGTGCAGCTGGCCTTGCGCGGGCACGCCGGCCTGATGCGCGCCATCCACCTGTACATGGAGAACGCCCGGCTCTCCCAGGCCAAGACGGACTTCCTGGCGGTGATGAGCCACGAGATCCGCACGCCCATGAACGGCATGCTCGGCGCCGTCCACCTGCTGAAGACGATGCCGCTGGACGCCGACGCCCGCGCCGCCGTGAACGTCGCGGAGCGGACCGGCACGGCGATGCTGGCGGTGATCGACGACATCCTCGACTTCACCAGGATCACCGACGGCCGGCTGGAGACCGAATGGGCGCCGTTCGACCTGCCAGGCGTGCTGGACGACGTACAGGCCATCATGGGCCTGCGCGCGGAGCAGAAGGGGCTGTCCTTCACCGTCCGGATCGACCCGGCCCTGCCGGCGGCGGCGATGGGCGACGCCGGCCGGCTGCGTCAGGTGTTGCTCAACCTGACGGGCAACGCCGTGAAGTTCACCGAAACGGGCGGCGTGCGGCTGAGCGTGTGCCCGGACCCCGACGAGCCGGAGTGGGTCCGCATCGACGTGACCGACACCGGGATCGGCATCCACGCCGACACCCTGGACCGGCTGTTCGAGCCCTTCACGCAGGCCGACGCCTCGATCTCCCGGCGCTTCGGCGGGACCGGCCTGGGCCTCGCCATCTGCCGGCGCCTGACGGAGGCGATGGGCGGCACCATCGGCGTGCGCAGCCGGCCGGGAGAAGGCAGCACCTTCTGGCTCCGCCTGCCGCTTCCCCCGGCCGACGCCGGCACTCCGGCGGACGCGGCAGCGCGGGACAGCAGCGCCTCCGGCGCCATTTCCCGCCGCATTCTCGTGGTCGACGACGACGTCAACAACCGCTTCGTGCTCGCCGGTCTGCTCGCGGTCATGGGGCACCGGGTGGAGGAGGCTGGCGACGGCGAGCAGGCCCTGGCGATGCTGGCGACGCACGCCGTCGACGTGGTTCTGACCGACCTGCAGATGACGCCCATGAGCGGGTACGACCTCGTGCACCGCATCCGGCGGCTGGCCGGCGCGGTGGCGGCCGTTCCGGTCGTGGCGGTCACCGCCAACGTCACCGCCGGCGTCGTCGAGCAATGCCTTGCCGCGGGCATGGACGGCCACCTGTCCAAGCCGGTGATGCCGGACCGGCTGCGCGACGCCATCGACGCGGTGTGCGCCGGGCGTGCGCCCGCGCCGCCCGACCCGGCGGATTCCGCGCCCACCGCGGCTGCCTTCATCGCGGAGTTGGAACGCCATCTCGGCGCGGAGGCCACGCGGCGGCTCGTCGCGCAGGCGGCGGACGCGATCGCCCGGCACGCCGCCGACCTGAAAGCCGCCGGACACGGCGACCGGGAGGCCGCCCGCCGCGCCGCGCACCGGCTGGCCGGATCGGCCGGGCTGGCGGGTCTGGCCGACCTGAGCCGCGCCGCCGCGAGCATGGAAGCCGCCTTCGCCGAAGGCCGGACGGACGGGATGGACGCCGATCTCGCCGCCCTGGACGCCCAGGCGGAGCGGTCCGTCGATGCGCTCCGCCTCGCCTATTCGAGCTTGGCGCAGAAGCGGTAGCCGACGCCCGGCACGGTGACGATCAGCCGGGGATTGCGCGCCGGATCGCCCAGCTTGCGGCGCAGCGTGCTCAGCATCACGTCCACCACGCGCGACGGCGCGTCGTTGCTGTTGGAGGCGATCGCGTCCAGCAGTTGCGCCCGCGACACCGTGCGCCCCGCCGCCGACACCAGGGCCGCCAGGATGTCGAACTCCGACGGGGTGAGCGGCACCGGCCGGCCGTGCGCGTCCGCGACGGTGCGGCCGGCGGGATCGAAGGACCAGCCGTCGAACCGCACCGCCGCAGCCGCGCGGGGCGCCCGACCCAGCAGGCCCAGCAGGCTGTCCACCAGCTGCCTGGGATGGAACGGCTTGACCAGGTAATCGTTGGCGCCGAGTTCGGCGGCGACGGTGCGGGAACTCGGCGTGTCGTCCCGCGTGATGATGCAGATGGGCACGTTGAGCCGCGACCGGATTTGCCGGACCAGGACGAGCCCCTCCTCGTCCGGGAGCCCGAGGTCGAGAGCAATGGCGTCGACGGGTCCGGCCGGCGCGCGAAGAGCGGCCCGCATTTCCTCGGCCGTCGCTGCAACCGTCACCGCGATGCCTTCCTTATCCAGATACGCAGCAAGAAGCATCTGAGGAAACGGATCATCCTCGACGAGAAGAACGGAAATTTTCTGCTCTACCATAGGGCGATTGCTCCGGCTTTTGTCGAATTTACATCCGGCTGTGCGGTGTCATCCAGGCATTGTTGAACGGCGGGCGTTTCGCCGTGCCGACGGAAAGTGCGCCTTGATGGCACCGGCGCACGGGCATTTCGGGGCAGGCGGCCGCGGATTGCGCCCTCACCGTCAAGCTCCCGCCGTCTCCTGCCGAACGACGGACATCCCGGGCACCAGTCAAGACCACCCCTCAGCCCGGCACCGTCTTTACTTCCATTTACAATGTCCAGCACCAACAAGCGCCACAGAACCCTGAAAGCAATTGACCGGAGAAGATTTCAATCTGCATAGTCCCAAAATATCTGTCGCCGGCGCGCAGACTATTACTTGCAGCGCGGCAAATACCAGAGAGCTCAGAGATTCACAGGCCAAGGAGATCGCGCGGTGTCTAGCCCGGATAATTCACCAGAGCTGAAGCCGGGGCAGCGGGCATGAGGCTAAGCCGCTGAATTCGTGTATGATTCTGCTGCTGAAGCAGTCTCACCACGGATCAACGGAGTTCACGCCCGCCATGGCCGAGAGTACCGGGGTTCTGCCCGGCTTGTCACCGGTTGCCGGCGAGCCGGTTCTCGCCGCCTTCGATGGCGGCCGTCTCACCGCCGACACCGGCATCCTGCTGCTGGCGGCAATCGACCGGCGGCTTGGGATCTGCGAGCGCCTGGCGGACTGCATCGGGGACCCGCGCGTGCCCGAACGCATCCAGCACACGCTGGCGGAAACGATACCTATGCCGACAAGGGCCGACGGCTTGACCGCGTTGTTCTTATTCTGTGCGACTGTGAGACAAATTCACGCACTTCGTTATTCGGGCTCGAATGGAGTACCTGCATGGGCCCCTCGTAGTTTAAACCACGTGTTACTTTGTGATTTTAAGCAGCCAATCCGGGGCGCGCTTTATGGTGCGGTTTTCTTGAAGTCACAAAGACTTTGAACATACTGTGCGCAAAGGAGGAAATAAGTGAGGAAGTGCAATATATTCGCGGTAGCGATATTTTCGCTACTTATGCTTTTTCAGAACAGCTCAACTGCAATGGCTGACAATGCTTGCTTTAATTACTCGGACCATATCCGGTGCGATAGGTCAGATGTGCATGTTCCCAGTTTTATTGTTGCCGTTCCGAACGCAGCCTATACGTTTCGCCTCGGGAATATCAGAAACATTTCCCAGAGCGAAGTAACCATGACAATGTATAATGGAAATCCAGGTTGCATGGTAGGGGTCAATCCAACGGAAATACGCTTGCAGCCTGGGGACATATACGAGGTGGTTGTTAGAGGACTTTTGGAGTGCCCTCAGAATAATGACAGGTGGGAGTGGCGGTGCCGAGATGGTCAAGGATCTACCGTTTGCAACACTTTAACCTATATCTATCAATAGTGTCGTAGTGTTTGAAGAAATACCACCGTTACTGCGGAAGGCGTCGCACATGCCGAGCGATCGGGTTGAGTTCACGCCACGTCTTCCGCAGCCATATGCATCGGCTTGCAACGCTGGGCTATGTCGGATTGCTGTTCCGCTGCTACTCGGTCCCCTCCTACGGGCTGTGGCGGGGGTGGGGCGGCTGAACTGACGGTGCCGAAGCGGGGCTGCCGGGTGCCAGTCAGGTCGAACCAGACCCGCACGCCAACGGCGACAGCGCAGGCCACCGACACGACGGCGGCGAGGTCGACGATCCAGCGGTGCCCCGGCACCAGCAGCCCGCGCCAGCCGAGGAACAGAGAGGTGGTCCCCGTTTCCCGGACAGTTGGATAAGCTTGGTTCAGGTGTCCATCACGCCGCCAAATCGATGCCGCCCAGGATGCCCGCGTAGGCCTCGTCCGGCGTCCTGCCGCCGAGCGTCGAATGCGGCCTCTGGGAGTTGTAGTAGGTGATCCATCGGCCGATCCCGGCCCGCGCCTCGCTGCCGGTTTCGAAGGCCTGGAGGTAGACACATTCGTACTTCATCGACCGCCACAGCCGCTCGATGAACACGTTGTCCATCCACCGCCCGCGCCCGTCCATCGAAACCCGGACGCCGGCTCCGGTCAAGATGCCGGTGAAGCGCGGGCTGGTGAACTGGCTGCCCTGGTCGGTGTTGAAGATCTCCGGCCGCCCATAGTGCGCCGACGCCTCCTCGAGTGTGGCGATGCAAAATTCCACGTCCATGGTGTTCGACAGCCGCCAGGCCAGCACCTTGCGCGTTGCCCAGTCCATCACCGCGACCACGTCGAGGAAGCCGCGCCGCACCGGGATGTAAGTGATGTCGGCGCACCAGACCTGGTTGGGGCGCTCGATCACCAGGTTGCGCAGCAGGTACGGCCAGATCCGATGCTCCGGGTGGGGCACCGTCGTGCGCGGCCGCTGGTAGACCGCCGCCAACCCCATCTTGGCCATCAACCGCCGGACCCGTTAGCGGCCGACCTCATAGCCCTGACGACGCAGGTGGCGAGCCATCTGCCGTGAGCCGTACCACGGCGTCTCCAGGAACTGCTCGTCGATCAGGCGCATCAGCGCCAGGTTCAGCGGCCCCTCGCCACGCACCCGCCCGTAGTAGGCGGAGCGGCTGATCGACACCAGTTCGCACTGCCGGACGATCGAGAGCCGAGGATGCTCGGGCTCGATCATCTGCCGCCTCCGGTCGACGCTCATCGACCGGAGGCCTTGCGCAAAAAATCCCGTTCCACAACGAGCTGGCCGATCTTGGCATGCAGCTTCTCGACCTCGGCAGCGTGCGACGCCTCAGCCACCTCCGCCTTGTCCGAGAACACCGCCGCCATGCCTTCGACTGCCTGCCGCTTCCAGGCGTTGATCAGCGTCTGGTGCACCCCGTGCTTGGCTACGAGCTGCGATATCGTCAGGTCACCCCGGATCGCCTCCAACGCCACCTTCGCCTTGAACTCTGCCGAATACCGCTTTCGATTCCCCGTCATCGGGTCCGTCCTTTCCGTCGGGCGAACCAAGCTTATCCAACTGTCCGGGAAACGGGGACCACCTCTCGGCGCGGCGGTGCCGTCCTACACCTGCGATGAGCGTGGGCATGGCCGCAGCGAATGGCGCCAGGCGAGCGTGGTCCCGGCCACGTCCCTGGTCCCCCCCGCCGCCTTGCCGGGCTTGAAGGCGGTTGGCCGCATCGTGTGCCGGCGCACCGGCGCCGGCGGCCGGGCCAGCGAGGAGGTGCATTACGTCGCGCTCTCGCGCCGGCTGACACCGGCCAAGGTGCTGGAGATCAAGCGCGCCCATTGGAGCATCGAGAACCATCTCCACTGGACCCTCGACGTCCTGTTCGACGAAGATGACGCCCGCACGCGCAAAAATTATGCGCCGGAGAACCTTGCAGTCTTCCGGCGCTTGGCTCAGAACATCTTGCGGGCGCACCCGTTGGACCGGTCAATGAGCCTGAAAATGTTCAGGGCCATGATAAGCGAAGAATTCTTCTTCGAACTCTTTGCTTACATGCGATAGCCCTCGCAGCGGAGGGGGTGGGGGGGGCGCCGCGGTGAGGGCGGCAAGGAAGTCGCGGAGGCCAAGCCTTTGAACCCGGCTGTTGATACGTTGCTTCCAAACGATAGAATTGTAATAACCTGTTCGTATCGATGGCTCCGGGATCCCGACGTCAATGAACGCCGTCTCACCGACAGTGTCCAGCTCCGGTGCGCTCAAGCTCAGGAAGCCCAATCCCGACCATTTGGATCGGATGCAACGGGTAACCTCGCCCTTGGCCTGGGTTGCGGTCGCAGCCATTACCGCGGCGCTGGTCGCGGCGCTCGTGTGGAGCGTCCTCTACAAGGTTCCGGTCAAGGTCTCCTCGCAGGGGATCCTTCTGTCGTCCGCCGGCGTGGTGGACGTGGTCGCTCCCGCGAACGGGCGGGTGGCGGAACTGCTGGTCCGCGAGGGGGAGCATGTCGTGGCCGGGCAACTCGTCGCCCGTCTCTCGTTGCCGGAACTCAACAACCGCCTCGTCCAGAAGCGACGCGAACTGTCGGCCGCTGTTGAAGAGCGCACGGAGCGGCTGGCACTCCTCGATCGCGAGGACGCGGAGTACGCGGCTCTTTCCTCAGCCCAGCGCGAGGGAGCCTTGGCACGGACCGCGGCGCTGGAGACGAGGATCGTTGCCTTGCGCGGGCAGCAGACGGGGGACCAGGACCTGCTGAATCGCGGTAACGCGTCCCGCGACCGGCTGATCGCCGTAACGGCCGACGTGGCGAACGCCGAGAAGGAACTTGCCGATGCGCGGAACGCGCTGATCCAACTCGCCACTTCTGCGGAAGAGCGCCGGGTGCGCGCCGATCGTGAACGGCTCGAACAGGACATGAAGATTGCGGCGGTGTGGCGTGAGATCGCCAATCTAGAAGCCGACCGCGAGTCCCAAACTCAAGTGAACGCCCCGACCTCTGGAATCGTCATCGAGGAGACCGCGCACGTCGGCGACATCCCGACCCCAGGGGCCCCTATCCTGCGCCTGCTGCCCGGCACCGCCGAAAACGCACGGACAGCCGTGACCGCCGTCACCTTTGTGTCGCCGGAGGATGGCAAGAAGTTGCGGGTCGGCATGCCGGTGAACGTGATCCCGTCTATCGTCAAGGTGCAGCGCGACGGGTTCATCAGGGCGCGCGTGGACCAGATCGCCGATCTGCCGGCCAGCCGCGAGCGCATGCGCACGCTTTTGCGGAACGACCGGCTCGTCGAGCATCTGTCGGCGAACGGGGCCCCCTACATGGCCGTCGTGACGCTTGAGCGGGATGCGAACACAGCCAGTGGTTTCGTCTGGTCCACCGGCGGGGGCCCCGACCGCGTCATCGACGTGGGAACGCTCATTAAAGCGGACGTCGTGGTGGATCGCATTCGGGTGATCAGCCTCGTGATCCCGCAGATCGATGCGATCCTGGCGCCCCTGGGCCTGTGATGGAGCAAGGGAGCGCCAAGAAGCCAAGCCCCAAGCCCGGCGGCACCGCATCCCGGCGTCGCCCGGTCCCGACGATTCTCCAGTTGGAGGCGACGGAGTGCGGCGCCGCGTCGCTCGCCATGATCCTGGCGGGATTCGGGCGCTGGGTTCCCTTGGAGGAGTTGCGCGCGGCCTGCGGCGTGTCGCGCGACGGCTCCAAAGCCGTCAATCTGCTGAAGGCGGGACGCGCCTATGGGCTGGACGCGAAGGGTTGGCGCTACCGTTCCGTGGAGTCGCTTCGCGCCTTGCCGACGCCGGCCATCATCTTCGTCGATATGAACCATTTTCTGGTCCTGGAAGGCTTTCAGGGTGGGCGCGTCCACCTCAACGACCCGGCCATGGGCCGCCGCCGGGTGACCGTCGCGGAATTCCAGGCCATGTTCTCCGGCATCGCCATCACGTTTCAGCCGGGGCCCGATTTCGCGGCGGGTGGGCGCCGCACCAGCACCACCGCCGCCCTTTGGGCGTGGCTGAAGGGAGGCTATGATGGCTTTCTTCTGGTGACGCTGGCCGGTCTCCTGCTGATTGTCTCAAGCTTGGTGATTCCAAGCTTTCTTCAGGTCTTCACCGACCACTACCTGATCGGCGGGCAGGAGCACTGGATCGGCTGGATGCTGCTGATCATGCTCGCCGGGGGCGTCCTTCAGGGCGGCCTGTCCTGGTTGAACAAATACCATCTCGCTCGCCTGAAGACGACGCTGACGCTGCGCGCCGGGGCGTGGTTCTTCCATCGCATGCTGCGGCTGCCGATCATGTTCTATTCGCAGCGCTATCCGGGCAGCATCAGCAACCGTGTGGACCAGACCAGCGAACTGTCCACGCTCGCCGCCGCCGAGTTCGGCGGCCTGCTCGTGAGCGCCGCATCGCTGTTGCTGCACGGCGCTCTGATGATCGGCTACTCCCCGGCCTTGACGTTGATCACGTTCGCCTTCGCGCTTTGTGTCCTCCTGGCGTTCCTCTTCACACAGCGGTTCCTGGAAGAGGCCGGACAGCGCGTAGCCCAGTTCGGCAACAAGCTCGGCGCGACGACCATGCAGGGCGTGTCCATGATGGAGTCGCTGAAGGCCGCCGGAACCGAGGCGAACTTCTTTGCGCGCTGGGCGGGTCAGATGACGTTGCTGGTCAACGAGCAGCAACGGGTTGGCCGGGTGTCCGCCCAACTCACGGTACTGCCGACGTTCATGACCTCGACCTCCACCGTGGCTGTTCTGGCCGTCGGCGGCCTTCTGGTCATGCGGGGGGAGATCACCATCGGAATTCTGGTGGCGTTCCAATTGCTCCAGGGCGGCTTCATGACGGCCGTCAACGAGCTGATGGGCACGGCGACGCGGTTTAAGGAAGCGCGCGGCGTGCTTGATCAGCTCCACGACGTGCTGGACGCCCCGCCGGCCGTGGAGTTCGCGAGGGCAACCGACGGGACCGGCGTCGTGGCCTCCGCCCTCGGTCGCTTGGGGCGGCTGAGCGGGCAGGTGAGCGTGCGCGGACTACAGTTCGGCTACTCGGTGACGGAACCGCCGCTTCTTGACGGGTTCGATCTGGACCTGGAGCCGGGAGCCTGGGTCGCGCTGGTGGGGGGATCGGGCAGCGGCAAGTCCACCGTCGGGCGGCTGGTCAATGGGCTTTTCGATCCCTGGGCGGGCGGGATAGCCTATGATGGACGGCCGATCCACGATCTTCCCCGCACGCTGCTGCGCGATTCCCTGGCGGTCGTGGATCAGGACATTGTCCTGTTCGAGGGAACCGTGCGGGAAAACCTGACGCTGTGGGACGAGACGGCGCCGGAAAGCGCCATAATACAGGCGGCCCGGGACGCCGAGATTCACGACGACATCGTGCTCCGTCCGGGCGGTTACGACGCCAGGATCGCGGAACGCGGAGGGAACTTCAGCGGCGGCCAGCGGCAGCGGTTGGAAATCGCGCGGGCGCTGGTCAACAACCCGTCGATCCTGGTTCTCGACGAGGCCACCAGCGCGCTCGACCCGGAGGTGGAACGGCGTGTGATCGCCAATCTGCGCCGCCGCGGCTGCACCTGCCTCGTCATCGCCCATCGGCTCAGCACCATCCGGGACTGTGACGAGATCATCGTCATGGAGCGCGGCAAGGTGCTCGAACGGGGAACCCATGACGCGCTGATGGCGCGCGACGGCCCCTACCGCCGTCTGATCCAAACCTGATCCTCACGCCAGGAACCCGCGATCATGGAGGATGTGGCCGAGCCGCCGATCATCGACGCCGAAGCGTCCGCCGCGACTTCAGGGATCGCGGCGGCGATCGGCGGCACCCGGCGCCCGCTCTCCGGCAATGCGCCCCTCCGCCTCGACGACCCCGAAGGGGTCTGGGTGGTGCAGGGCGGCGACGTCGATGTCTTCCTGGCCGAACTGGAGGACGACCGCGCCAGTGGCCCCCGCCATTTCCTGTTCACCGCGCATCCCGGCGATCTGCTGTTCGGGGTTGCGGACCCGGATGGGCTTGGCGACGTGGCGCTGCAGGCCAGCGGGTTGGCGGGGACCGAGCTGGTGTCGGTGTCCCTGATGGATCTTCGCACGCTGGCGATTTCGCCCAAAGGCGCGGGGCTGGTCGCAAAGGCGGTCGAGGGCTGGGCGTCCGCGGTCACCGCGGCGCTGATCCGGCCGATCGCACCGCACCCGCCACTGGACGCGACGGTGGCGCCGGATGCGGCAACCGATTGCAGGGCGTCGCTTCGCCTGGCGCCGCAACAGCGGTTGGGGGCGTCGCGATCCCCCGTGTGGATTTCGGTGTCGGGATCGGATCCGCTTTATCTCGACCTGGAGGACGTTCCGGACGCCGGTGCGGGCGCGCTCCTGCCCCTGTGCCCTGGGGGATGGATGTCTTCGGCGGCGCCCATGGACGTGCGCGCGGTCGACACGGTCGCCGCGCTCGCCCACGAGGGGGCGTGGCAGGGGCTGGCGATCCTGAACCGGTTCTTGCTAACGCTGCTGCCCATCAACCTGCGGCTCGCGGCCGTGGACGAGATCAACCGGCAACGTGACCGGGCCAAGGCCAACCATTCGGCCGAGCGACAGGCGTTCGGTCGGCTGATTCAGGTTCTGACCCCCTCGCCGGAGGGCGAGCCGGCGGCCGAGGACGTGGACGATCCCGTGTTTGCGGCCTTCGCCGCCGTGGTCCGCGCCATGGGCCTGGAGCCGCAGGCACCGCCCCGGCGCGTGGCGCGGCCGGGCGACCCGCGCGCGCAGGCGCCCTCGCTGGACCTCCTGCTCCGGGTCAACCGGTTGCGCTCGCGCCATCTGGCGCTTCAGGACGACTGGTGGCGCACCGATGTTCCGCCGTTTCTTCTCATCGACCCCTCGGACGGGCGACCGCTCGCCGTGATCCCCGGGCGCGGTGGACGCTATCGTCTTTTCGACCCGACGCGCGAACGGTGGGAGGACCTGGACGCCAAGCGGGCGGCCGCGCTTACGGGGCCGGCGCTGATGATCTATGCGCCGCTTCCGCTTGAAGCGCTCGACGGACGGCGGATCGCCGGAATCGTACTGGGAAGCGCCCGGTGGGACGCCATCGCCCTGGTCGTGCTGGGTGTCGCGGTGGGGCTGCTGGGTTTGGGAACCCCCGTGGCGATCGGGTATCTGGTGGACAACGCCATTCCGGCGCATGACCGGGGCGGCGTGCTCGTCATGGCCGTGATCCTGTTGACGCTGGCGGGCCTCACGCTGCTGGCGCGCCTTGCGGTGCAGGTGGCCGCACTGCGCATCGAGGGGCGCGGCGGAACGCGTCTGCAGGCCGGTGTGATGGACCGGCTGCTGCGGCTTCCGGCGTCCTTCTTCAAGGATTTCAGCGCCGGTGATCTGATGGTGCGGACGCTCGCCATCCAACGGATCCAGAAGGTGGTGACGGCAAGCACCATCGGAGCCGTGTTGAACGGGGTGCTGGGCGTGTGGGCGCTGGGCCTGATGATGTGGTACGATGTCCGCCTTGCCGCGGTGTCGCTGGGCCTCATCGTGCTGTTCGCGTGCTTCGCCCTGGTGGTCGGCTGGCTGCGGATCCGTTACGAGAACGATGTGATGACGCTCACCAGCGAGGTGTCCAGCGTGACGCTTCAGATGGCGGTCGGCGTCACCAAGATTCGCCTCGCGGGCGCCGAGGAACGGGCGTTCAATCTGTGGTCCCGTCATTACGCCCGTCTGGCGGATCGGCGCTATGCGCTCGATCGGCTCGACGCGCTGTTCGCCACGGTCGGCAACGCCTTCACGCTGTTCGCGACGACGGTGATCTTCGCCGCGATCTGGGCGTGGCGCCCGGGGGAGGGCGACGCGCCGGCGGAGACGGCGCTGGCCCTCGGCACGGTTCTGGCGTTCCTGTCGGCGTTCTCGACGGCGTTCACCAACGTCCACGGGCTGGTTCAGACCGGGATCGACCTCGCGGCGCTGGCGCCCGTCTTCCGGCACGCGGCGCCCATTCTGAAGACCACGCCGGAAGCGGACACGACGAAGACCGATCCCGGCGTCCTGGCCGGCAATGTGGAGTTGTCGCATGTGACCTTCCGCTACGCGGAGGGGCTGACGCCCGTATTCGCCGATTTCAGCCTTTCGGTGCGGCCGGGGGAGTTCGTCGCGGTCGTGGGGCCGTCGGGCTGCGGCAAGTCGACCCTGGTGAGGTTGCTGCTGGGGTTCGAGGCGCCGGAGACGGGCGCCGTCCTGTACGACGGAAACGACCTGCGCGGTCTGGACGTGCCGTCCGTCCGCCGGCAGATCGGCGTGGTGACCCAGAACAGCCGGTTGATGGCGGGCACGCTTCTGGAGAACATCCTGGGTGCCAACCAGCATCTTGAGGAGGCGGACGCGTGGCGGGCGGCGGAGGTGGCCGGGCTTGCGGCCGACATCCGCGCCATGCCGATGGGCATGCACACCGTGGTGACCGACGGCGGCGCCTTTTCCGGCGGCCAGGCGCAACGCATCCAGATCGCCCGGGCTGTCGTCGGCCAGCCGCGGCTTTTGATCCTCGACGAGGCGACCAGCGCGCTCGACAACCGCACCCAGGCGGTGGTGACCGAAAGCCTGGACCGTCTGGCGGTCACCCGGATCGTGATCGCCCACCGGCTCAGCACCGTGGTGAACGCCGACCGCATCGTCGTGCTTCAGGGCGGTCGCATCGCCGAGTCCGGACGGTACGAGGACCTCGTCGCCGCCGGCGGCCCCTTCGCCCGGTTCGCGCGGAGGCAGATGACGTGATCGCTGGCGACGTGCGGCCGTCGCGATGCCCGTACCGGGCCACAAGGGCGTGGATTTGGACTGTATTTGCCGTTGAGTTTGTCGATTGCGTTATGCACCGTACTCGCTGGCTTCCCTTGAGGAGACGCATCAATGACCAGCGAGACTGAATCCAACCCCATGGCCCGCATCATCGCCAAGGCCTGGGCGGACGACACGTTCAAGGCGGCGCTGATCGCCGACCCGGCGGCAACGCTCACGGCAGAAGGCATCGACGTGCCGGCGGGCGTAACCCTCAAGGTGGTCGAGAACACCGACACCCAGGTTCACATCATCTTGCCACCTTGCCCTGAGGGCGAGATGTCGGAGGAGCAACTGGATGGTGTTGTGGGCAGTGTGACTGCGTGCTATCCCCTCACTGGGTGCTATTGTCGTTGAACGACAAGGGAGTGAGGGCGCGGGGGCAGCAGCAAACCTAGGCGGGCCTCAGCACCGAAAGAGGAAGAAACCGCCGCGTCTCGGTTTGGTCTCTAGCACTTCTCGGGCGACGGCGCCAGCCTTAACCGAGGCGGCGTCTCGTCGGAAGCGGCTACCGTCCTTCCGCCTCCATTCGCGGCGGTGAAGGCTCGGGCGACGGTGAACAGGCCCGGCGGTGCCTGACACCGTTCCGGGTCATCGAACAGCGATAGCTGTCCACCGGCGTCCCGCCGATGGCGTTGCTGTTTGGGAATGCCCACCAGCAAGCGCCGCCCCCATGCGGATCGTCGAGCGGATTTCCTTTTGGGGCGGAGGATCAGACAGAACCGACGGTAGCGATTGCAACAGGTGTCCAGCGTTGCCCCGAGGCCAAGAAAGGCCGGATGCCACTGGGTCAGGCCGTCGTCGGTCAAACGATCGTATATGCCGAAGTTGCTGTAGGCGTAAACGTAACCCTGCCGCAGGCCTGCGGCCTTCGGGTTGGCGTGGATGTAACGGAGCACGTTGAGCACCCTTTGGTGATCGCTGCCTGGAAAGGACGCCGCATGATAGCGCGCTTCCCAGAAATGTCCGGTGCGATTAAGCAGACGATTAAAGCACATGGCAGAATACCAGTTAATCGCCTTCATGATCAGGGGGAGATGTTCTGGCGCGACGGGCTCCATGAGGTAATGACGTGGTTGCTCATGATGCGCAGGCTGTAAATCCGAAATGAATATTTCTTCTTTTCCCTGGAGATGGCGTGAAGCAAGAGTGAGCGACAGGTCTTTGAAGACAAATTGAATTCACGATTATTGCAACGCACGGTAATGTGGTGGCACATTCCGCTCTCCTGCACCCTTGGTTTCCGAGCCATGCTCCATGTTCCTGATGAAAGGTTTTTGGCACCGTGACGATTCGCGTCCCCGCCTTCAAGGCCCACATACAGCCCGTCACGATCGCCGGACAGGGCGTGCTGCTGTTTTCCGAGGATGGCTCCCATGCCTTGCACGGAAGCCTGTATGAACGGGTGGCGCCGCTGATCGACGGTCGGCGGAGCGCCGACGACATCGTCGCCGCGCTGGCCAAGGATGTCGATGCCGCGCGGGTGTATTACGCTCTGGCGCGCCTTGAGAAGAACGGCCACATCGCCGAAAGCACCCCGGACATGCCGGCCGATACCGCCGCCTTCTGGCACGGGCTGGGGCGCGATCCGGCGGCGGCGCGGTCGGCGCTGGCGGCGGCACGCGTTCGGGTCTCGGCGGTCGGCGACGCTGACGCGTCCCACGTGCGCGACGCCGTGGCGGAGCTCGGAATGTCCGTCGTCGATGACGGCGACGCCGAGCTCCATATCGCGCTGACCGACGATTACCTCCATCCCGATCTGCCGGCCATCGACCGGGCGGCGCGGGCGTCGGGGCGGCCGTGGATGCCGGTGCGCGCCCGTGGCTTCGAGATTTGGCTCGGCCCGCTGTTTGTTTCAGGCGATGCCGGCCAAGGCGATGCCGGCTGCCTGACCTGCCTTCGCCACAAGCTGGAGCGGCACCGGCTGATCCACCGGTTCGCGGCGGCCCGTCAAGGCGCGGCCATCCGACCGCCGCTCGCCGGGCTGCCGGCTTCGGCACGGGCTGCGTGCGATCTCGCCGCCGTCGAGGCCGCCAGGATCGTGGTCGGGATCACGAACGGTCTCAAGGGTCGGGTGTTGTCGCTGGATACCCGGACCTGGGCCTCGCGCACTCATGACCTCATCCGCAATCCGGCGTGCCCCGACTGCGGCGCGCCGCCCCGGCGCGAAGCCGCGCCGCTGCGGCTTGAGCGGCGAAAGGTGACCTTCGCCCAGGACGGCGGGCATCGCACGGTGGCCCCGGACGCCACCTTGAAGCGGTATGAGCGCCTGGTGAGCCCGATCACCGGCGTGGTCTCGGCTCTGTTCCCCACATCGGGAACGGAGGGGGTGGCCCATGTCTATATGGCCGGACACAACGGCGCCGTCCGTCTGGATCGGCTGGAGCACCTGAAGCGGGGCTTGCGCAACGGCAGCGCCGGCAAGGGCGTGTCGGAAACCCAGGCCCGGGCCAGCGCGCTGTGCGAGGCCCTGGAACGCTATTCCGGTGAAGCCGACGGATCGGAAATCCGCATTTCGGGCAGCTTTGCGGATATGAACCGGCAATGGGGCGACGCGGTCATCCATCCCAATGCCGTGATGCGCTACAGCGACCGCCAGTACGCCGAGCGGGAAACCTGGAACGCACGCAAATCCAAGTTCAACATTGTGCCGGAGCCGCTCGCGGACGACACCGTTGTCGATTGGACGCCGGTTTGGTCGCTGAGCAACGAGCGCCATGTGTATCTCCCGACGCAACTCGTCTATTATGGCGCGGGTGCGAAAGAAGGCGACGGGACGGTCTATTGCCAGGGCTGTTCCAACGGCAACGCTTCGGGCAACACGATCGAGGAGGCCGTGCTCCAGGGCTTCTTCGAGTTGGTGGAACGCGACGCCACGGCTCTGTGGTGGTACAATCGGCTGCGGCGGCCGGGCGTGGATTTGTCCGCGTTCGACGAACCCTGGCTGGCGGAACTCGCCGCCCACTACGCCACCCTTGGCCGGGAGATGTGGGCGCTGGACATCACCAGCGATCTCGGCATCCCCACCTTTGCCGCGTTCTCTGCCCACACCGGTGGGACCGGGGAGCGCATCCTGTTCGGCCTCGGCTGCCATCTCGACGCGCGCATCGCGCTGCAACGCGCCTTCGCCGAGATGAACCAGATGCTCGGCATCGGCGGGTCGGACGCCGGGTCGTCCGGTGTCGATCTGGAAGACGACGAGACCCTGGCATGGCTGCGAACGGCCACCCGGGCCAACCAGCCCTATGTGGTTCCGGACCCGAGGGTTCCCGCGCGCCGACGAGCCGATTTTCCCGTCCGGCACAGCGGCGATCTGCTGGAGGACATCCAGACCTGCCGGCGCATCGTCGAGGAGCGCGGTATGGAGATGCTGGCGCTCGACCAGACACGCCCCGATGTCGGCCTGCCGGTGGTCAAGGTGATCGTGCCGGGGCTGCGGCATTTCTGGGCCCGCTTCGCGCCCGGCCGCCTCTACGATGTTCCGGTGGCGATGTGCTGGCTCGATGAGCCGCCCCGGGAGGAGGACCTCAACCCCGTTCCAATCTTCTTCTGATCGAGGCACGCCCATGCATTACCCTTACCGTCTGTGCCTCGCGCCCGGCGTCACGCTGATCCCCACCGACGATGGACTGGCGGTGGCGCGTGGGATGTGGCAAGCCCTGGTCGTGAAGGCGCCCAGCCCCGCCGCCCGCCGGCTTCTCGATCAACTGGCCGATGGTGGTGGCCGCGCCGACGACCTGTGCCGTGGCGGCGACACGGCCCACCTGCATTACCTGCTGCTGCGACTGGGCGGGCGTGGTCTGTTGTCCTACGCCATGGACGGCGCCGTGACGGCCCGGCTGGACCCGCTCTCGTTTGCCTTCGCCTTCCGCGACGGGGCCATCCGTGACGGGGCGATGTTCGGGCGTTGGCGCCTGTCGCGCTTCGCCTGCCTGCGCCGCGTCGATGAACAGGCGGTGGTGGAATGCCCGCTCGGGCATGGCCGCGTGCGCCTGTGGGGCGCCGCCGGCGCGACCATGGTGGGCCTGCTGACCGGGCCGTGCACCGTCCAGGATATCGCCGCGGCCGTTCCCGGGGCGTCGGACGCGGACGTGGCGGCGTTCCTCGGCCTGCTGGTGAACGCGCGCGCGGCAATGCCCTGCGGCGCCGACGGCCGGCTGCCCGAGGATGACGACGACGCGCTGCGGCAATGGGAGTTCCATGATCTGCTGTTCCACGCGCGCAGCCGCGACGGACGGCATGGAGAACCGATCGGCGGAACCTTCCGGTTTCTTGACGAGATTCCGCCTCTGCCGGCGATCAAGCCGCCGATGTCGGACCGTCGCATTCCACTGCCCGACGGGGACGCGACCGCGTTGAATGTCCCGTTCCACACCGTTCTGAAGGGCAGACGATCCATTCGAGGCAAAGGACGGGTTCCCCTGTCCTTGGAATCGCTGAGCGCGTTCCTGCATCATGTAAACAGGGCTTCGGCGATCGACCCTCCCGATCCGGCGCGCGGCGCCTTTTACGAAGTCTCTTGTCGTCCCTGTCCGTCGGGGGGCGCCACCCATTCCCTCGACCTGTATCTGACGGTCGGTCGGGTCACGGGCTTGGAGCCGGGGCTGTACCATTATGCCCCAGGAGATCACGCCCTGGAGCGCCTTGCCAACCTTGACGGCCCGCCCGCCCGCCTGTTGTCCCAGGCCGCGGCGTCGGCCGCGATGGAGCAGCCGCCCGACGTACTGGTCACGCTGGCCACGCGGTTCGCGCGGCTCGCGTGGAAGTACCAATCCGTTGCCTACGCGCTGGCGCTCAAGGACGCCGGCGTCCTGATCCACCAGATGTATCTGGTCGCCACGGCCCTTGGTCTCTCGCCCTGCGCCATCGGCGCCGGCAACCCCGACCTCTTCGCCGAGGCAACGGGCCTCGATTTTTTTCAAGAAACATCCGTGGCGGAATTCATCCTGTCCGGTGGGCCTGATGAAACAGGCCGATAGTGAACCGCACCGGGTTTGTCAGAGGCCATTTGGCTTGAGTCACGCCGCCATGGCGACGTCCTCGGTTTGGGTATTGTAGCGTGCTTCGGCCTCGGCGGGAGGAATGTTGCCGATGGGGTGTGCGCACCGCGGTGATGAACGGGACGCTCGCCTCGGATCACGTCGCCGCCGAGCCATACGCCCGCCGACCGTTCCGGCGCGCCGCGTGAAGACCCCCCAGGTTTGCGGCGGTCTCTGATCCGTCTGGCACAGACCTCGGGCGGGGAGGCTGATCTGCACGCCTCCCCACAGCGACCGCTTTTAGCTAGGCAATACGAGGATGTCGCTGGCGCTGAGCGTGCGGACGTTCAGCGTGGCGATGGTCACGGCGGCACCGGTGCCGCTGCCGTCGGCGTCGAAGGACAGCACGCCGGTGCGGGTGTTGAACACGAACGCCGCCCCGGCCGATGTGGGGTTGTCGAGCGCGAAGTGGCTGGCCGACAAGGACCCCGCCGGGAGGTTGCCGAAGTTCGGGCCGGCCACGGCGATCGTGTCCGTCCCGGCCTCGAAGTCGGCGATCACGTCGCCGCCGTCCTGCGGCGCGCCGATGCGGAAGACGTCCGCCCCCAGCCCGCCGGTCAGCGTGTCGGCCCCCAGGTTGCCGGCCAGCACGTCGTCGCCCTGGCCGCCGAACAGCACGTCGTTGTCCTGCCCGCCGAACAGCGTGTCGCTGCCCAGCTGCCCGTACAGCACGTCGGCCGCCCGGTTGCCGTAGAGGACGTCGCCGTCCTGGCCACCGAACAGGGTGTCGAGGTCCTGGCCGCCGAACAGCGTGTCCAGGCCCTGGTTGCCGTAGACCACATCGTCCTGCTGGTTGCCGTACAGCGCGTCGTTGCCGATGCCGCCGGTCACCGTGTCATACCCGGTGTCGCCGAACAGAACGTCGTCGCCGCCTTCCGAGCCGACGAAGTCGTTGCCGCCGCCGCCGCGCAGCGTGTCGTCGTCGGCCCCCAGCACGATGACCTGGTCCTCGCCGTCGCCCACCACGATCTGCGAGCCCTCGCCGCCGGTCACGCTCACCGCGCCGACGATGGCGGCGAACTCCACGTTCTGCAGCTGGATCACCGTGCCCTTGGGCAGGTTGCGCACGTCGATCACCACCGCCTGCTGCTCGGTGCCGCCGCTGGTACCGCCGCCGGGCGCCGGGGTGGTGGGGGTGCCGGTGATGACGATGGGGGCTGACGGCGCCGCCGCCGGGTTGGCGACCACCGGCACGATGGTGCGCACCGTCAGGTTGGTGGCGGGCGGCAGCACGTCGAGGAAGCCCTGGCCGACGCCGGTCATCTCCTGCTGGTCGGTGGGGCGGTCCTGCGTGCGGTTCTGGATGGCGCGGATCAGGCCCTGGACGCCCTGGGCGGTGGTGGTCGTGCTCTCCACCGTCAGGCCGACGCCGACCGGCACGTGCGCGGTCAGCAGCTCCCGCCCGCCGGTGCCGGTGACCAGCGGGATGTCGGCGTTGGGGGTGGCGGCGTTCTCCTCCGTGCGGCCGGCGGTGACGATGGGGACGGTGATGGTCTCGGTCCGCGTGCCGTCGCTGCCGGTCTGCGTGGTCTGCTGGACGGTGACGCCGTCCACCGTGCGCGTCGTGCCGCCGCCGCTGTCGCCGCCGCCACCGCCGCCGGTGCTGGGCGGCGGGGTGTAGACGCTGATCTCGTTGCCCGTCACCTGCAGACCGGAGGCCGTGAAGCTGCCGGCGAGGTTGATGGTCAGATCGGCCGCACCGCCGTTGCCGTCGAGGTCGAGGTAGAGCGGGGTGAAGCCGCCGCTCGTCGTGCCGACCTGGACGCCGCGGGCGGCGAGGCCGGTGCCGGTGCCGCTGGTGATGCCGCCGAGCGTCACCGAGCCGACGCGGATGACGTCGCCCGCCGCGAAGTCGCCGATGACGTCGACCTGCCCGGCGTCGGTGGCGGCGTAGCCGAACACGTCGTTGCCGGCACCGCCGTACAGGGTGTCGTTGCCGGCCCCGCCCGACAGGGTGTCGGCCCCGGCGCCGCCGTACAGCGTGTCGTCGCCGGTGAAGCCGCCGATGACGTCGGCGCCGGACCCGCCGGTGATCGCGTCGCCGCCCTCGCCGCCGGTGATGGTGACGGCGCTGGCGAGCCCATGGTTGATGATGAGCGAGCCCGACGCGCCGGACGCGTCGACCGTGGCGAGGCCGGTGCTGTGGGAGAGGTCGACCTCGGAGGGCGCGC
>Ga0196970_1000290_pt1 | contig 68730 bp, 65 predicted proteins | sample S1v_513CmetaG_FD_148672 | JGI IMG/M metagenome (GOLD analysis project Ga0196970, IMG submission 148672) | Soil microbial communities from Anza Borrego desert, Southern California, United States - S1+v_5-13C | ecosystem: Environmental > Terrestrial > Soil > Desert | place: USA: California...
CGACGCAGTGATCGATCTCGGCCACGGCGACACCATCACACTGAAGGGCGTGTCGGCCGAGGACGTGCAGGAGCACCCGAACTCCTTCTTCGTGATCCAGTAAGGAGACCGGCCCGGCGGCGCGTTCGTCCCCTCGCGCGCCGCCGGGAGCCCCGGCAAAAGAGTACCGGCATAGGACCAGATGAACGCACTCGCTGTTTTCCCCGCCGCCCTGTCCGTCGCATCCGCCCAGCTCAACGCGCTAGGGAACGGGTTCGTACTGGTCTCCTGGGAACGCGACCAGGCCGATGCCCCCGGCCGGATCGTGCCTACGATCAGCGGCGAGGAGGTCCGGCCACCCTACACGACGCTGGGCGTCCGCACCTGCTGGGGCGGCCGGCGCATGCTGATGATCCTGCGCGCGCCCGACGGGGCGCAGCACAACGCCACCATCCAACTGGCGAGCCATGGGCGCCTAGTCGCCGAGACCTTCGCCCGTGCCGGCGCGCCCGACCTGGACGTATCGCTGCTGCTCGGCGGGCTGGACGCCACCGCACGGCTGCGCATCGTCCGTTTCTTTTTCGATTTCGCGCGCTCCACCCCGGCGCTGCGCTCCGACGCGGGGTTCGCGGCGGTGTGTCGGCGCCTGGTGCTGGAGCTGTCGCCCGCTCCGTCGCCCCTGGTTGCCCGCGCCACGGCGACCGACGATCTGGTGCTGTGCGAGGGGACGCTGTCCGCCGGGTTCGGCGAGGTGGCGGGCACGTATGTCCTCACCCCCTCGGCCGTCCGGGCGGCGTCCTTCGACCTGCACACCGGCGGTGCCAACCGGCGCGGTCGCGTGCCTCTGCACGTGCTGGCCGACCGGACGCACTGTGCCTCCAGCAACACCTTCGTTCTGATCGGCAGCAAGGGGCTGGCGTTGCGGACCTTCGGCGGCGTCCCGGCGGCGCTGCCGACGCTGGCTGAACATCTGAGCACGCGCGGCAACGCCGACCTGCCGCTGCGCCATTACGTGCTGCGCTGCCTGGCCGAGCGCGGACGTACCGATGCCGCTGCGGCGGCGGCCGTCCGGGAATTGCAGGTACTGGTACCGCTACCGCGCCGCCGTATCACCGACACCAGTCGGGCCATCGGTGCCGCCATCGACGCCGCGGTGCCGACCGGCGACGGCGGCCTATTCCTCAGCGGTTGGTTGCACGATCCACACGGGTTGACCGGAGCCTTGCGCGTGTTCACCCCCTTCGGCGGCGAACGCCGCCTGGATGGCTTCGAGCACCGCTTTCCGCGCGAAAGCGTCGCCAAGCTGTTCGGCACCAAGTCTTCCGGACGGGGAGCCGGCGACCGCAGCGGCTTCGTCGCCTATCTGCCCGGCGAGCCGGACCCCGCACCCGCCCTCCAGATGCACGCCGAGCTGCAACTGGGGTCCGGCGGGGCGATCACGCTGGTGCCGCCGCCGCGCCCCCAAGCGCCGGCCGAGGCGCGTGCAGCCGTGCTGGGCAGCCTGCCGCCGGCCTTCGCCACACCGGCGGTGATCGAACAGGTCATCGCCCCCGCAGTGGCGCCCCTACACGCCGCCCACATGGCGACCCGCGGCGCGCCGGAGATGGTGGTCTTCGGCCAGCGTCCGGAGCGCCCCGCCGTGTCGGTCATCGTGCCGCTCTATCGCACGTTGGAGTTCCTGCGATTCCAGCTTGCCGCCTTTGCCGCCGACCCCGGCATGGATGCTGCGGAGCTGATCTTCGTGCTGGACAGCCCGGAGCAGCGTGACGAGTTGGTGCACGCGTTGCGCGGCTTCCATGCGCTGTACGGGCAGGCGATGGTCTTGTTGGTACAGACCGACAACTACGGCTACTCCGCCGCCAACAACGCGGGGGCCGCGGCAGCACGGGCCGGGCGGCTGCTGTTCCTCAATTCCGACGTGGTCCCCGACCAGCCCGGCTGGCTGCCGCGGCTGGTCGAGGCGCTGCACGAGCGCGCCGGCACCGGGGCCGTGGGGCCCAAGCTGCTGTTCGGCGACGACAGCCTGCAGCACGCCGGCCTGTACTTCGACCGCGACCTGAACGGGCGCTGGTACAACCACCACTTCTACAAGGGCATGCCGCGCGACTTCGCGCCGGCCTGCAAGCCGCGCAGCGTGCCGGGCGTGACCGGCGCCTGCCTGCTGACGCCGCGCTCCGCCTTCGAGGCCGCGGGCGGCTTCTGCGAGGACTATATCATTGGCGACTACGAGGATTCCGACCTCTGTCTGCGCCTGCGCAGCGCCGGCCGCGACATCCGCTATGTCCCTTCGGTCGAGCTCTACCATCTGGAGCGCCGCTCGATCACACGGCACCGGGGATACACGCGCGGCGTGGCGTCGGAATACAACGCCTGGCTCCACGCCTGCCGCTGGGGCGCGCTGATCGAGGAGCTGGCGGCGCGGAACTGGGACGCCGAAGCGCCGCCCGCTAAGACCCGTTTCAACAAGCGCAAGCAGGCCTGATCCATGACCGCCGCCAACACCGCCCCCACCGGCGACAACCGCGTGGTGCTGCTTCGCCGGCCGCGCGACTCCCGTCTCGACTGGCTGTGCACACACATCGCGCGCAATCGCTTCCTGCCGGTGCCGCCGGTCGACCAGCAGTTCGTCGGCGACGGCGACTTCCGTGCCATCGGGACCGAGTTCCTGCGCCATTTCGTGCAGTTGGGCGGGTTGATGCCGCACCACCGCGTGCTGGAGGTCGGCTGCGGCATCGGCCGCATGGCCCTGCCGCTGACGCAATATCTAGACGGCGGCTACGACGGCGTCGATGTGGTGGAGGACGGCATCCGCTGGTGTGCCGACACCATCACCCCGGCCTATCCGCAGTTCCGCTTCCATCACCTCGACGTGGCGAACGGGCTGTACAACCCCGGCGGTCGGATCGAGGCGGCGGCGGCGGTGCTGCCGTTCGAGGCGGGCAGCGTCGATTTCGTGATCCTGACCTCGGTGATCACCCATCTGCGCACGGTGGAGACCGCCCGCTACGCTGCCGAGACCGCCCGGCTGCTGAAACCCGGCGGGCGGGTCTTCCTCAGCCTGTTCCTGGTGGACGGCATGGCCCGAGAGGGCATCCGGGCACGGACCGCCCGGCCCGCCTTCGACCCGGACGAGGCGGGGCCGGAGTTCATCGCCGACCCCACTACTCCCAACGCCGCCGTCGCGTACGACGAGACGTTCCTGCTCGGCCTGTTCGCCGCTCAGGGCCTGCGCCCGGCGCGCCCGGTGGCGCGCGGGCACTGGAGCGGGCGCCGCGACACTGAAAACTTCCAAGACCTCCTCGTGCTCGAAAAGCCGGTAGCCAGAGAGACCTTGCGATGACCGCGCGCCGTGTCCTGCTGATCGCCCACAACCATCCCAGCCTGCACCCCGGCGGCACCGAGATCTTCGCGCACGAGCTGTTCGGCGCCTTGAAGGCCGCGGGGAACGAGGCGCTGTTCCTCGCCTGCACCAACCAGGTGCATCGCCAGCGCAACCCCGGCACCAACCTCCAGACGTTGGGCCGCAGCGCGGACGAGGTGGTGCTGTGGGCCGGCCATTTCGACCGTTTCCATCAGAGCCAGATCGACCTGCACGGCATCGTACCGGATCTGACGAACCTGCTGCGCTCCTTCCGGCCCGACATCGTGCACGTGCACCACACGCTGCTGCTGGGCGTGGAGATGCTGTTTCTGATCAAGCGCGTGCTGCCGAACGCCAGGATCGTCTACACGCTGCACGACTACTACCCGATCTGCGCCAACGACGGGCAGATGGTGACGACCCAAGGGCGCGCGCTGTGCCGCAGCGCCTCGCCGGACGCTTGCCACCGCTGCTTCCCTGACAGCCCGGCGGATGCGTTCCTGCTGCGCGAGAAGCACATCAAGACGCTGTTCGGCATGGTCGACCGCTTCCTGGCGCCCAGCCATTTCCTGCGCGACCGTTACATCGCCTGGGGTTTGGCGCCCGAGCGGATCGAGGTGGTGGCGAACGGCCGCCCGGTGGTCGAAGCGGCGCCGCACCGGCCGCTCCCGGCCAGTGGGCGGCGCGACGCCTTCGCCTATTTCGGCAACCTGAATCCCTTCAAGGGCGCCACCGTGGCGCTGGAGGCCGCTGCCCACCTGATCCGCCAGGGCGAGGAAGGGTTCTCGCTGGCGGTGCACGGCGGGGCGCCGTTCCAGACGGACGAGTTCAAGGCGCAGCTCGACGCCGGCTTCCGCGCCGCGAAGGGCCGCGCGGTCCAGCACGGCCCCTACCAGCGCGAGGAGATTCCGGCGCTGATGGCCTCGGCCGACTGGGTGCTGATGCCGTCGGTCTGGTGGGAGAACGCGCCGCTGGTGATCCAGGAGGCGTTCCAGCACCGCCGTCCGGTGATTTGCAGCGGCATCGGTGGCATGGCCGAGGCGGTGCGTTACGGCATCGACGGGCTGCATGTCCGCCCCAACGATCCGGCCGACCTTGCCCGCGTCATGCAGCGCGCCATGAGCGAGCCCGGCCTGTGGGACGGCCTCGTCCACAACATCCCGGCGGTGCGCACCATCGCTGAGGCCGCCGCCGCCCATCAGGCGATCTACGACGGCCTGTTCAACGAAAACGCTTGTGCGCCGGCCAGGAGCATTGCCTGATGATGAAACACCACCTTCAGGCGGCTATCACCGCCGCCGTGTTGCTGGATGACGACACACTGGTCCTGTTCGGCGCCATCGAACGGCCGGTCCCGGCCACGGCGCCGGTCCTCCTGGACGGCACCGTGGCGGGCCAGTTCGGCGGGCGCTGCTGGACCGATCCGGCGGACGGGCTGCGCTGGTTCCTCGGCGCCGTGCGGGTGGCCGAGCTGTCCCGCATGCGGCCGTCGCGCGTCGAGATCGTGGCGGACGACGGCGAACACCTGATGCTGCCGCGCCTGACCAACGTGCGCACCAATCCGTCGCATATCGTCTCCGCGTTGGAGAAGTATCAGCCCGACGCGTTCGACACGGCGCTGGATTTTGCCTGCGCGCTGGCCAGTTCGCAGGACGAGCCGTCCGAGCGCCTGGAACGGTTCTTGAGCGCGCTGGCGGACGAAGCAGTGAAGCCCGACGGCGTCGTCGAGCTCGTCGGCCGCTTCCGCGACGGCAGTCTGATGATCCAGGGCTGGGCGCACGCGCTCCGCCCCGGCACGCAGAAGCTGCTGGTGGAAGGGCAGGGGCGGCGCCTGCACCGCGCGGTCGCCGCCAGCTTCGCGCGCAGCGACCTGACAGGCGGCGCGCACGGCATTGTCGCCGTGCTGGCCGACCAGACCGAGGCGCCGGCCGACATCACGCGCGTCCATTACCGGGGCGCCGAGGGCTGGCGCTGCATTAAGGTCCTCGAGCCCCGCCGGATCCTGCCGGACGGTGCTGCCTCGGCGCATTTGCGGGACATGGTGCCGACCCTGGGCGACGGCCAGGCGCAACTTGCCATCCGTCAGGTGCTGGCGTCGCGCTATGAGGGGTACGAGACGGTGTCGCGTCTGGGCGCGCCGGTGCGCATCGCCGTAGATATGACGCTGCGCGTGCCGGGGGTGGGCTTCTTCGTCACCGGCTGGCTGCTCGATCCCACAGCACAGGTGGAGAGTGTCGTCCTGAAGGGTCCCGGCATGACCGCCCGTCTGGACGCGGACTGGACGCGGGTGCGCCGCAAGGACGTCTCCGATGCCTTCGCTGATGACCCGTTGTTCGCCGGTCGCATCGAGCCGGGTCAGGACGGCCACGGCTTCAGCGCCTTCGCCGCCGAGCCCGCGGGGGTGCCCGAGAACGGCGAGTTCCACCTCCAGCTCACGCTGACCGGCGAGTCCGTCGGCTTCTGGCCGCTCACCTGCGCCCGCCCGTCGCCGGCCGCGCAGCGGCGCATGCTGGCGGCGGTCAATTTGGACAGCCCGGCCATCGAGCGCGTCATCGCCCGCCACGTCGGCCCGATGGTGCGGGGTGCGGCCAAGGGGAGAAGCGGTGCCGCGGCCGGCTGCCACGCCATGGGACCGGAACTGGAGAGCCCGCGCGTGTCGGTGCTGCTGCCGGTCACTGACGGGCGCGAAGACATCGACCTCAACCTGGTGCGTTTGGCGGCCGACCCGGACTTCCGCGACGCCGAGGTGCTGGTCGTCGCTGCGGCCGGGACGCACGAGCGTTTGGCCGGTACGGTGCGGCAAGCGGCCGGGTTCTACCGGATCGCGGTGCGCTTCGTGTCCGCCCCCGGCGCCACCGATGCGTTCGAGGCGGTCGCCGCTGCACTGCCGCACGCCCGCGCCGACCGGGTGCTGCTGCTCTCCCCCTCGGTGCTGCCGACCGCTCGGGGCTGGTTGTCGGCGCTGGAGCAGGTATCTCTCTCGTCGGGTGCGCCGATCATGGTCAGCCCGACGCTGCTCTACGAGGACCACTCGATTCGTTTCGCCGGCATCGTCGCCGTCAAGGACGCCGACGGCGGCACGCTGTACGAGGCGCGCTATGCCGGCTATCCCCGCGACTGGCCGCGCGAGCGCGATGCCGCTCGCGTCGACGCGGCCTCGGCCGACTGCGCGCTGGTCGGCAAGGAGGCGCTGGCCCGTGCACTCTCCATGCTCGGCTCCTACGTTGGGGCCGAGCACAAGGGGCTCGACCTTTGCCTACGACTGCGCGCCGCGGGCGTCGTCTGCGTGTGGCTGCCGCGTGTCGCGCTGGTGGCGCTCGACGAGCAGCCGCGCGATGCCCACGCCGACCGCTGGCGTCGGGCCGGCGCCATGGTCGACCGCTGGATCTTCCAGGATTCCTGGTCCGCCCGTACCGCCGCCTGACACTCTGCAAGAGAGATCGCCGAACCATGCCCCAGAACAAGCGCGTCCTGATCGTCAGCCACGGCCATCCCTCCTTCTCGCTGGGCGGTGCGGAGGTGGCGTCCTACAATCTGCACCTGGGCCTGCACGACCTGCCGGGCTGGGAGAGCCATTACCTCGCCCGTGTGGCGCCGCCCATCACGCCGCACCGCGGTTCCGCGCTCATGGCACTGCGCCAGAAAGATCGCGAGGTGCTCTACCACGCCAACGACTACGACCACTTCCGCCTGTCGAACCGGAATCTGCCGGGCCTGACCAAGGACTTCGTGCGCTACGTGCGCGACCTGAATCCGGATCTGGTGCACTTCCACCACTTCCTGGGGCTGGGGGTGGAGACCATCCACGCGCTGAAGCAGGCGCTGCCACGGGTGCCCATCGTCGTCACCTTCCACGAGTACCTGTCCATCTGCAATCATCACGGCCAGATGGTGAAGACGGCGCGCAACGCGCTGTGCTACCGCGCCACCCCGGCGGACTGCGCCGGCTGCTTCCCGCACATCGGCGAGGCGGAATTCTTCAAGCGCGAGCTGTTCCTGAAGACCTTCCTGGAGCAGGCCGACTTCTACATCAGCCCGTCGCAGTTCCTGATCGAGCGCTACGTCGAGTGGGGCCTGCCGCGCGAGAAGTTCCTGATGATCGAGAACGGCCTGACAGTGGAGGGCATCGCCCCGCCGCGGCCGCTGGGGCGTGGCGGCAAGCGCAACCGCTTTGCCTTCTTCGGCCAGTTGACCGAGTTCAAGGGGGCGCATGTGCTGGTCGAGGCGGTGTCGCGCGTCTCGTCCAAGGTGTGGGGCGAGGACGGGGCGCTGATGATCTTCGGCGGCAACCTGGAACGGCAACCCGAGGCCTACCAGAAGCGCTTCAACGAGGCGGTCGAGCGGGCGCCGGACCGCGTGCGCTTCTACGGCAGCTACCGTTCCGCCGAGCTGCCGGGGCTGATGAAGGACGTGGACTGGGTCATCATGCCGTCGATCTGGTGGGAGAACTCGCCCGTCGTTATCCAAGAGGCGTTCCTGCACGGCCGCCCGATCATCGCCAGCAACATCGGCGGCATGGCCGAGAAGGTCACGCACGGCGTCGACGGCTTGCACTTTCGCAACGCCAGCGTCGAGGACCTGGTCGACCGTCTGACCGAGGCGCTGACCACCCCCGACCTGTGGGACCGCCTGCGCATGCGCATCCGGCGCCCCATCGACCGCACGGAGTGCGCGCGCCGCCACGCCGGCGTCTACGACGGCCTGCTCGCCGGTACCCGCCCGGTGCAGGACAACGCGGACGGTGCCGCGGCGATCCTCGAGCGGGCAGCGGCGCAGCGGTCGTAACGATGAGGATGGGTTTCGACAGTAGCCACGTCCGCAGGACGGGGCAGAAGACCTTCGCGCTGTGGCTTGCCCTCGCCCTGCTGGTGGCCGCGCTCATGGCGCTGCCGGCTTCGGCGGCGGAACTGCGCGTCACGGTGCCGGACGGGGCGCGGATGGAGACGGTGTTCGACTGGTCGGCGCAGGCCTGCGAGGCCTGGGACGTGCCGGATGCCCCGGCGCGCGCCTGGAAGGGGGCGGACGGGCAGGTGCGCCTGCTCGCCTCGCACACCAACGCGCGGCTGCTGGCCGGGCCGTCGCTCGATACGGTGCGGCCGAACTGCCGCGTCGTGTTCCAATCCGGGCGGCGCGACGATCCCGGCCGCTACGACGACCTGGGCTGGCTGGCTTCCCCCTACACGCTGGACGGAACCACGGTCTACGCACTCGTCCACAACGAGTTCCATGGCCACCGCCGCCCCGCCCTGTGCCCGGCCGGCAACTATATGAAGTGCTGGTGGAACGCGCTGACGCTGACCGTCTCCACCGACGGGGGCGATCATTTCGCAACGCCGGCGCGCTTCGTCGCCGGCGTGCCCTACCGCTTCCGCGGCGACCTCGGCCGTCGCGCCGGGCTGTTCCAGCCCAGCAACATCATCGAGCGTCAGGGCTGGTTCTATGCCATGGCCTTTGCCGAGGCCATCGGGGAACAGAAGCGCGGCGTCTGCCTGATGCGCACGCGGGACCTTGCCGATCCCACAGCGTGGTGGGCCTGGGATGGGCGGGACTTCACCGTCCGCTTTGCCGACCCCTACACCGAAACCGTCGATCCGGCCGCGCATGTCTGCGCGCCGTTGCCGACCGACCGTCTGCCGTTCACGGTGACCGGCTTGGTTCGGCATGCCAGCGGCCAGTACGTGGCGGTGATGGCCGGAAGCCGACCGGAGCGACAGGGCGGCGCACCGGTCGCCGGCATCTGGGCCTCCACCTCGCCCGATCTGTTGCACTGGTCGCCGCCGCGGCTGGTCCTGGCGGCGGCACTGTTGACCGGCCCCGGCTGCGGGGGTGGAGAGTCTTTCTATTATCCCGTGATCCTGGATCCCGACGCCCGGACCCGGAACTTCGAGGATTCCGACGACACCGCGTACCTCTACCTGACGCGCTTCACGCTGTCGCGGTGCAAGCCGACGCAGCACCGCGACCTCGTCCGCGTTCCCATCCACATCGAAGTCACCAACGTGACACCGTGATGCCAAGCGCGGATCGTGTAAGACAACATGGGAAATCATACGCTTCCATCCGCCCGTTACCCACGCCACTGGAGGACCCCTTGGCAAATATCCTGGTGATGATCCCCTCCGGCGAAGTCTACGATCACGACTGCGTCCGTTGGTACAACTACAGCAACGTCCAAGGCAGCATCGACCACTACCACAACATCGGTGATGCGTTCGTCTATGACTCGTCGCTGAAGCTGTTGACGTTCGACCGCCTGGAAGTGATCGAGATCCGCGAATTCCGCCAGGAGATGGTGGACCGGGCGAACGCCGAGTTCGACTACGTCTTCCTGCGCGGCTCAAACTACATCCACGACCTCATAAAGTGGCCGGCGGCGACGGAGCAGGTGCTCTCCAAGCTGAAGATCCCGGTCATTGCCTTCGGTGTCGGTGCCCAGGCCCCGGCTACGGGCAAGCTGGAGCTTTCCGACGAGAGCAAGCGCATCTGGCGGATGATGGCCGACAAGTCTACCACGCTGGGCGTGCGCGGCGAGTACACCGCCGAGGTGCTTTGGGATATCGGCATCAAGAACACCCGCATCGTCGGTTGCCCGACGGCGTTCCGCCGCCGCGATCCGGAGCTGCGGATCGACCTGCCGGCGCTGGACGCCGTGCGCAACGTCGGCATCACCATGCGCCGCGAGGTTTCCAAGGCCTATTCGCCCGATGTGCGCACCTACCTGGAGCGCCACCGCGACTTCGTGAAGGACATGTCGCGGCGCTTCGACACCGTCCTGATGATGCAGGGTGAGGTGGAAGAGAAGAAGCTGCTCTGGGGCACCGATGAGCAGAAGGCTGCGGCCTGGACCACGCTTCACGAGAACGGCTGGCTGAAGCATTGGTACTTCGACGACGAGATGGACGCGCTGTACCGCTCACGCCTGTGGTACTCGGACGTCGTCGCCGACTACGAGAACCTCGTGCGCTCGAAGGACCTCGTGCTGGGCTATCGCCTGCACGGCAACCTGATGGCGCTTTCCAACGGCACGCCGTCGGTCTACTTCAGCTACGACAGCCGCACGGTCGAGTTCGCGCAGACCTTCGCGATCCCCTGCTACGACGTCTACTCCGGCAAGCCGTTCGTGCTGGAGGAGTATTGGGACCAGGCGCTGTTCGAGAAGTTCAACCGTACCTATTACCGCCGCTACCGTGACATGCGTGAGTTCTTGGACGAGAATTACATTCCCCATCGCATGCCCAACCCGGCCGTGCGCCGGGACGCGCAACGCAGGGCGGCTTGATCGACGTCAGGTTTTCGGCCCCGCCTCTCCCCCGACCCACGCGAATGTCGGTCGGGGGAGAGCGAGGCGACCCGACGCGACGCGCTCTCATGGTAGGACAGACCATGCTCGACACGAAGGATGCAGGCCCGGTGACCGTGCCGGATACGGTGCGGACCAGCATCGAGGGGCGCCTCGATGCGGTCCAGGGCAGCCGGGTCTATGGCTGGGCCTGGGACCGGGCCAACCCCGACGACCGCCTGCCCATCGAGATCTTCGTCCACGGTCCAGGCGGTCAGCGGATCTCCATCGGCAGTGCGGTGGCCGACCGGCTGCGCGACGACCTCGCCACGTCCGGCGACTTCGGGGACGGCCAGCATGCGTTCGACGCCGAGGTCGTCGTGCCGCCCGGCGTCGAGCCGTCCTCGGTGTTCGCAGTTGCCCGCTCGCCGCGGGCCGAGGCCGAACTTACGCTAGCGCTGCCGAGCGCCGACGAGCAGCTTCTGGAACGGACGGTCGCGCCGCACCTCCTGCGCATCGTGCAGGCGGTGGACGCATCGCGCCTGGAACACCGCCAACTCGGCCGCGTGCTCAAGGACATACAGGACCGCCTCACGGCGCCCCCGCCGGCGAAGCCGGACAGCGCCAGGCTCGACCGGCTCGCCGGCGACCTCGCCGAGACGCGGGAGCGCATGGACAACCTTGAGGTTTTCCTTGTGCGCATGGACACCGCACTGCGGAACGTCGAGGCGTCGCTGACCGCCGGCCAAACCAGGATGTCTCCGGTCGCTATCGCCGCGTTCGGGGCTGGAGGTGGCGTGCTGCTGACGCTGGCCATCGTCCTCGCCGGCCATCTCTTGGCCTGACCCCTCGGACGCACCGCCGAAGTGGGTGGGACCGCTTCGCTGCGCTCGACTCAGCCTAATGCTTCCTCGGCCGTGATGTGACGGGACCCCGCAGGTGGTCACGGGCCATTCAGGAAAATGTTGGCGAGGCGGAAGGGAAGACACTGTCTGCAAACACGTTCGCCGCCTCGGGAGATTGTCGGGCGGCGCACCGTGACTACCTTATCGCTGTCGGCGCATTAGTCACCCTGACGGAAAGGGAGACACCCCATGTCCGAACGGCCAGCAGGAAACGAGAATATCGCTTATCGGATCGGTGCGCGGCGCAAATCGGTGGCGATGTCGTCGCTCTGTGCCGCATTGCTGGCGGCGCTTCCGACCGGTGCCGCCACAACAGCGCCGACCACGATCGCAATATTCGATTTCGAGTTTGAAGACTTCAGCGCCGGCGCCTCGTCCGCCGGCGCGAGCCCGTCTGACACCGAGCAATTGATGCGTGTCACGGATGAGGTTCGTCAACTCCTCGCACGGTCCGGACGCTACCATCTCGTCGATGTCGGCACCGCGGACGCGGCGGCCGTAAGGGAGCGCACGCTGCGTCGATGTGACGGCTGCGATGCCGCGATCGCCCTGAACCTGGGGGCGGAGCAATCCTTCGTCGGCGTCGTGAGGCGGATTACCCGCACGGAATACGTCGTGAGGTTTCAGATCCGCGATGCCCGGACCGGCGCCGTCGTTTCCGACGAGAACAGCGGCCTCAACATGGGCGCCGACTATTCGTGGCACCGAGGCGCGGCACGACTGATCAAGGACCGGCTGCTGGAGATTCGGGAGCAACGATAATCGTTGAGGGGGTGTTGCCGCGGCCACCTACCCAGCCTAGGGACCGTTGTCGGAAAGGGCACAGATGGCCTGCCGAGCGGCGTCCATCGCCGCCTCTCCCGTGCGTGCGGAGTGCCCACAGGGAAGAGAGCGCGGCATCAAGCGGATCAGCGCCTATCGGCTGCGCCGGCGCAACGACAGGAAACGTTCGAACGTGGCGGGCTCGCCGTAGGCGCCCAGGAACAGGTCGCCGATGGCCCGGCGCATGCGCGCCCGGATGCGCGCCCGGACGGCTTCCTCGATCATCTGGCAGCGGTTGCACAGCAGCCTGGGCCGGCCCTCCGGTGCGTCGGACGCGCGCACGGGACGCACGCTGACCGCAAGGTCCTGCGTCGTCGCATATTCGACCACGTCTGGCCACGCCGCCCGCCGGCCGCGGCAGTCGCGCCAGGTCTGGTCGGCGGCATCGTACCATCGGCCATCGGGCAGGCAGCGCACCACCGTCCCGTCCGGTCGGCCGCAGCAGCGGCACCGTGGGTTCGCCGAGGGCGGCGCGGCGGCTCTGGCCGGGTCGAGATGGGGTCTCAGGATCTTTGTGCGTGTCCGTGGCATGGCTTATCCCGCATGGGTCGGGCTCATGCCACACCTGCGCCGATCCCGCCAGCGACATTGTGTCAGAAAGCTCATCCGAGCCGGCACATGGGGCGCGGTCGTCTACGGCGTGTCCGATTGGGATCCGAGGGTTTAAGGCCGGCCGCCACCCCTGCCGCCGGCGACCCGCTTCAGAACGGCGTCGATCTGGGTGTGCGCATAGGGCTTCACGAGGTAGTCGATGGGACGGGCGGCCAACGCCTGCTGGTACGTCGCCGCGTCGGTGTGCGCGGTCAGGAAGACCGAGGGAATGCCCAGGCGGTTGCGGATCTCCAGGGCGGCATCGATGCCGCTGGTCCCGCCGCTCAGGCGGATGTCCATGAAAACCACGTCCGGCCGGTGCGTCGCTGCAGCCGTGATGGCGTCGGGGCCGGTGGCGACGACACCCACCACGTCATGCCCGATCGCCAGCAGATAGCTCTCGAGATCGAGAGCGGCGATGGCCTCGTCCTCGACGACCAGGATGCGTAGCGACCATGCTCCGGCTATCGGACCAGATCCTCCCGAGACATAAGCCGCCTTTGCGATGTTGGGGCGGCAGGAACCGGACATCAACGTGGGAGCCTCCTCACGAACACGGGGTTATCGCTATACACATCGTCGGAGAGACAAATCGTCCGCAGTTGTCCCAAATACAATGGCGACCGCAGTGTGCCAGCCTGAGCAAAGCGAATAGGCGTGTTGGATAGGTCAGAAGGTGGAGAGAACCGGTTCCGGACCCTGGCGGACAACGCGCCGGTGATGATCTGGCGCGCGGACACGACCAAGGCCTGCGACTTCTTCAACAAGCCCTGGTTGGCGTTCACTGGCCGTACCATGGAGCAGGAACTGGGGTACGGCTGGGTGGAGGGCGTGCACCCCGACGATGCCGCGCGCTGCATGGCGATCTATACCGAGGCGTTCGACGCTCGCCGGGACTTCGCCATGCAGTACCGACTGCGTCGGCACGACGGCGTGTACCGCTGGCTGCTGGACAACGGCAAGCCCTATTTCCATGCGGATGGAGCCTTCGCGGGATACTTCGGCTCGTGCATCGACGTGACCGACATGCATGAGGCCGAGGATCGCCTGCAGGCGATGGTGGCCGGGCAGAACCGCATCCTACAGGAGGCCCGGGACCGTGAGGAGCAACTCGCCGGCATCACCGACCACATCCCGGGCGTGGTCTTCCGCCGTGCGCTGCCGCCGGACGGGAACATGGTGTACCAGTACATCGGTGGCCCGTTCGAACGGCTGGCCGGTGCACCACTTGGTGCCGCCGGGGAGACCATCCCAGTCGGGTCGTTCGCGCGTTTCGTCCATCCGGACGACGTGGACCGGTGGTGGGAGACCATCGGCAACTCGGCAAAAAACATGACACCCTACCGGATCGAGATCCGCTTGGTGCGCCTGGACGGTGAGATCCGCTGGATCCGCAGCGCCGCCAACGTGCACCGCGGAGCCGACGGCACCGTGGTCTGGGACGGCGTCATCCTCGACATCAGCGACGCCAAGGAATACCAACAGCGTCTCGTGACTTCCCTGCACGAGAAGGACGTGCTGGCCCGGGAGGTGCACCACCGCGTCCGCAACAACATGCAGCTCATCACCAGTCTGCTGCGCCTTCAGGCCAGGGAGGCAGCCGATCCCCTAGCCCGCACCAAGCTGGAGGAGGCGGAACTGCGGGTGCGCTCGATCGCGCTCGCTCAGGAGCAGTTGCACGACGCCAGGAACCCGGCGAACATCGATTTTTCCGATTACCTGCGCAAGCTGGCCAAGACCGTCGCCACCTCCCACCAGCGGCCGGACATAACACTCCACGTCAAGGCCGAGGAAACCTGGCTGGCGCTGGAACGGGCGGTTCCGGCCGGGCTCATCGTCAACGAGTTGCTGACGAACGGGCTCAGGCACGCCTTCCCCGATGGCCGGGCGGGGCGGATCACCTTGTCGGCGGCATGGCAGGAGGATGGGGCCCTGCTGCTCGCCGTGGCGGACGATGGTATCGGTATTCCGCAGGACGTGTCCGTGGAGCGGCCGCGGTCGCTGGGGCTTCAGCTGGTGTTGCGGCTCGCGGGTCAGGCGCGGGCGAGCGTGACGCTGGAAAGGTCTGCGGGAACGTGCTTCCGGGTGCTGCTGGCGCCCTGAGCACGTTTCCCCATCACGCCGTCCGCAACTCCCGCTCCAACGCCAGGCTCAATTGGTGGGGCAGGGCGGGCTTCTGGGTAACGCCGAAGCCGTGGACCTCGGCATCCTGGAGGCATTCTGGGCCAGCCTCTCCGGTCAGGACGATGGCGGGAACGGACTCCGCGAACAGGTCGCGCACCTGGACGATCACTTCCGTGCCGGTCCGGCCCTCGCGCAGGCGGTAGTCGGAGACGATTACGTCCGGCCGGCGCCCGATGGCGAGTAGACGCTCGATCGCCTGCTCGGCGCTCTCGGCGGCGATGACCTCGTAACCCCAGTTCTCCAGCATCTCTTGCAAGCCCATAAGGACGGCGGCCTCATCGTCGACGACCAAGGCGAGCTTGCCCATCCCCTGCTCCCTGGCAGGGGTGGGATCGGCCGTAGGCTCCGGCGCACTGGGCACGCGACCCGATGCGCCCAGCGGGATCTCGACGCTGAAGGTCGAGCCCGCTCCTTGGGCTGACCGCACCTCGATCGGATGATCGAGAAGATGCGACAGGCGCTGCACGATGGCGAGGCCGAGGCCCAGGCCCTGCGAGCGATCGCGTCCAGTGCTGGAGACTTGATGGAACTCCTCGAAGATCCGTTCCAGGTGCTTCGGCGGGATGCCGATGCCCGTATCGTGAACCTCGATCCTCAAGGTCCGATCGGTGCGGTGGCACTCCAGCCAGACCCGGCCCTTCTCGGTGTAGCGGACGGCGTTCTCCACCAGGTTCCGCAGCATGCGGCTGAGCAACGTCGGGTCGCTGCGAACGGTGAGGCAGGATTCCCTGCAGCCCTCGAACGCCAGCCCCTTCTTGGCGGCGATCGGCGCATAGGAGGCGATGATGTGGTCCAGCACCTCGTCGAGCGGGAACTCTCTGATCTCGGGCGTGATCGTCCCTGCGTCCAGCCGCGACACGTCGAGGAGGCTGTCCAGCAGAAGCTTCAGACTTGCCAAGCTCTGTTCGACGGTGCCGAGGATCCTGTGCCCCTTGTCGTCGTGGACGTGGCTGCCGAGCAGTTCGGTGTACAGGAGCAAGCTCTGCAACGGTTGCCGCAGGTCGTGGCTGGCCGCCGCCAGGAACCTGGACTTCGAGTGGTTGGCGCGCTCCGCCTCGATGCACGCCTGTTCCGCCAGTGCGGTGGCGCGGCGCATGGACTCTTCGCGGGCGCTGAGCAGCCGGTAGGCGCCTCTGAGCGCCTCACCCAGGCGGCGGATCTCGGCAATCGGCGTTGCCGGCGGGCGCGGCTCGGACCCTGAGCCGAGGACGGTGGCGGCGTCGGCGGTCCGCGCTACGTGGCGCGACAGCCAGCGGGCGAACAGGAACGCGCCGAGGGCCGCCAGAGCCACCAGCGCGATGCCGGCGGCGACGACCTGGATCATGGATGCGTGGCGAGGCGCGTCGATGAGATCGAGGGGGACCGCGACGGCCACCACCCACCCCGAGGACGGCAGGCGCAGGAAGGCGGAGCGGACCCGGATGCCTTCCTTGTTGTGGGACACCGTAAAGCCTTGGTCGCGTCCCTGGATGGCCTCGAGGTAGTCGGGGGTGGCCGGCTGTCCGATGAAGGTTTCGGGTGAGCGCGAGCGGGCGATGATCATCCCCTCGCTGTCGATGACGGAGGCGAGCCAGCCCGGCGGAAGCTCCTCCTTCAGTGCGTTGTTGAGGGCGGTGAGTGCGATCGTCATGCGCAGGTCGTAGACCACCTCTCCGCCCTGCCGGACCGGCACGTCGATGGCGACCCTAAGCTGACCGGACATCCCCGTGAACAGGCCGGTCACCTGCCGCTGCCCGGTGGCGAACAGGCGCTGGACGACCTCAAGGGTCCGCGTGTGATACAGGTCTCCGTTCACCGGCAGCCGCGTGTTGACGACATGCCGGCCGTCCCGGTCGATCAGGGCGATGTTCTCCCCGAAGGGAGGACTGCCCAGCCTCAGCGCCTTGCGGGCATGCTCATGAAACCCGCGCAGGTCGTCCTGTTGGAGCGACAGGTCCTGGGCAAGCACCTCCAGGGCGGCGGAAGCGGCATCGATCCGCCCGTCGATGGCGTTGGACACGGCAACGGACCGCGCCCGGAGGTTGGCGAGCAGGGCTTCATTCTTCTCGTCGGCCAGCCGGTTCACCACCAGCATGGCGTACAGAGCGATGGGGACGGCCGCCAGCAGGGCAAGCGCCAGCAGGCAGGTGGAAATGTGCAGCGAGAAAGGGCGGAGGGACACGTGTGCGCTTTCGGACGGGGGCAGGCAGCCGTTACGGTGCGGCCTTGCGGGACGCTGCAGCCCTGGAGCGCCGGTCGATCAGTTCGTCGTCGTCGACGGACGCGATCCCCGCCTCCTTGAGCAGACTCAAGATCAAGGTGCGCACGGTCATGCCGCGCTGCACCGCGTGCATCTGCACGGCATGACGGATGCGCCGGGGCACCATCGCCGTCAATTGGACGTCGGGTTCCTGCCCGGACGGCGACGTCTCGCCCCCGTCCTTCGCGGTGGACGCAGCCTGCTGCATCGCTGTCGCACCTCGCATCCTGCTCGGCATCGTGGCCTCCGGATATCTGGAAGTGCAGCCATGCTTGGCTTCTATGGTTAATTTTAAGTTACCGCCACCCGCTGCCTGCGTTGCGCAATATCGTATCGGATCGAAACTATCTCCTTGGCCTCCTGTTGGGAGTACACATCAACATTGCTGGAGGTACCCCATGGCAAACGAACATGGTCCCAAGAAGGTCGGGGTTTACGGCGGACCAGGCGCAGCCGCGGGCCTCAACTGGACTTGGATCGTCGTCGGGCTGATCGTCCTCGCGATCATCCTGTACCTGCTGTTCCTGCGCTGAGGGCAGGCATGTCGGATGATCGTAAGACGGTCGTGCCGCTCCTTGAGGAGAGGGTTTCCGTCGACAAGCACCGCGTGGAGCGCGGCCGCATGCGCGTGACGACCCAGGTGCGCGAGCATCAGGAGATCGTCCGGCAGTTCCTGGAGCACGACGATGTCGAGGTCACGCGCGTCCCCGTGGACCGCGAGATCGACACTCGGCCCGAAGTCCGTCAGGAGGGCGACACCACCATCATACCCGTGGTCGAGGAGGTACTGGTGGTGGAGCGCCGTCTTGTTCTTCGGGAGGAGATCCACATCCGCAAGACGACACAGACCGTGCAGGCCGAACGGCCCGTCACCGTGCGCTCGGAAGAGGCCGTGATCGAGCGCATCGACGCGGCCGGATCCTCAGACACCGAAACGAACCGACACGAATAGGGAGATAGAGGTAATGACTACCCGTATCATCGTTGCCCTCTACGACCAGTGGAGCGACGCGGAAGCTGCTGTGCGCGACCTGGAGCAGGATGGCTTCGACCGCAGCACCATCGAGATCGTCCCCCATGCCGGGCACACGGCAACCTCCACGGATACGTACCCAAGTGAGAAAGGCGGCTTCCTGGCGCGTCTGTTCGAGTGGAACGTGCCAGAGAACGACGCCCACGTGTATGCCGAGGGCGTCCGGCGCGGCGGCACGCTGCTGAGGCTGCGCATTGACGATGACGACGTGGACCGCGCCGTGGCCGTGCTGGAGCGCGGGAACATCGTCGATGTCGACGAGCGTGCCGAGGCGTACCGCTCCTCCGGCTGGACCGGTTACGACGAGACGGCCGCGCCATACGACGAGCAATCCGCCGCCGAGGAGCGGACGCGCTACTCCGGCACTATGGTGGACAGGAGCGCCCGACTGGGCGATGCGGCGGAATCCTTCCGCGACGTCAACTCGAGCGACGCTAACACCCAGCGGGACGTGGATGTCGACCGCGAGGAGGTGATCCCGGTCGCCGAGGAGCGGATCGACGTCGGCAAGCGCCAAGTCAAGGGCGGCGTGGTCCGGGTGCGCAGCTACGTCACCGAGACTCCCGTCGACGAGCAGGTCAACCTCCGCCAGGAACGCGTGACGGTGGAGCGGCGGCCGGTCGACCGTGCGGTGGGTGACGCGCCCGAAGATGCGTTCCGCGAGCGGGAAATCGAGGTCACGGAAACCGCCGAGGAGGCCATGGTCCAGAAGCGCGCGCAGGTGAAGGAGGAGGTCGTTATCCGCAAGGATGTCGAGGAGCGGGCTCAGACCGTCTCCGATACGGTCCGCCGCACCGAGGTCGAGATCGACGACGACCGCACGAACACGGACCGCACCACTCGCCGCACCGACGATCCGGAGCGTTGACGCTTCCGGCGGATACGAAAAGGGCGGCCGCTCGGCCGCCCTTTCTTTCATCCCAGCTCGGCTTCATCTCAAATGGCCACACGGTCGCGCACTTCGTCGAGCACGTCCTGCGGGATCAGCTTGCGGCTCACCAGGTCGTCGACCGACTTGTAGGGGCGGTGCGCCAGGATGCGCTTGGCCCTGGCCTTGCCGATGTGCTTCAGCGACATGAGATCCCTGTGCGCCGCTTGGTTGATGTTGATCGGCCCTTCCGGCGGCGCCTCGACAGGGCCCTTGCGCTTGCCCCGGCCTTTTGGTCGAGATGGCCGTGCCGTCATCTCCTGCCCGTTGCCTGGCGCGCGCCTACCTTTGAGGGCCACGTATGCGGCGGCCGCGCCGGTGGCCCCGACCGCGACGGCGGCCGCGGCTCCGGCAATGGTCTTCTTGTCGATGTCCATCTCACAGCTCCTGAAACCCTTGCCTGGGCAACGCTCGGCAGCCGTCGGATGTTCCGCATAGGCTCTCGGCACTGTGCTCAGGGGCCGCGCAGCCATTCGTCCAGGGTGCCGGGTAGGGACGCCGTCCGCGGCGAGCGGGGCCCCAGCATGCTGCCGGGGCGAATGGTGCCGTCCGGTTCGACCCGCGCGGTGTAGCGCGTGCCCATGGCGGAGATGAACTCGCCATGGCCCGTGGCCCGGCCACGCTCGAAGCGACCGATATAGCGCCGGCCATCCGGGAAGGAGAGAGTCCCGAAGCCATTGCACGCGCCGTCGCGCCAATCGCCGGTATAGCGCCGACCGTCGGGCCACACATGCGTCCCGTGCCCGCTGGGCCGGCCGCCGCGCAACGACCCGGAGTAGGAGCGCCCGTCCGTCCACACGACCATGCCGCTGCCGGCGCTCAGCCAGCGGATCTCGGCGGTCGGTTCGGAGATTCGGCATCCGTCGCTGCGGCGCTCGGCAGCCCGGGCGCCGGCGGTCAACAAGGCCGCCACGGCTCCGGCCAGGAAGACGACAACAGCGGTGAGGCCCTGGCGGCGATGGCGCATGGCGTTTCTCCATCCGTTGGCAGCCGGAAGACCTCCGCCCGCACGATGAGAGGCGCTATGCTACGCCACGGCAGTCCTTGCGACTGTGAGCTACCCCATAGTTCGGCACGAGAAGAGGGCCGGGGCGGCGACCGCCACCGGCCCCGTCTGCTCCGACATCACTGCGAGATGCGGTCCAATTGGTTGTTGGCGATACCGCCCGGCGGGCCGGCGGCGACACCACCGGAGGAACCGGCCTGGACAGTCGCGCCTTGGCGGGCGCCTGGATAGTCTCCGTTGTCGATACCGCCGACGACCGCCGGCGGTATCGTGAACCGGCCTGAGCTGGTGTATTCCGTGTAGTCGCCTGCGCCCGAATATTGCGTGTAGTCACCGGTGGACGATCCGGACGTTCCGCCCAAGCTGAGCGCGTCGCCGCCAGTATTGCCGCATGCGGCCGCAGCTAAGCAGAGTACGGCCAGGGAAGGGGCTTTGTAGAGCATTTTACATTCCAACGTGTTTGATTTTGCCGTGATGAGCGAACTGTCCCCCCTGCCGTACCGGGCAAGTCTGAGGATCGGTAGTGGTCGGGTGGCCAGTATCCCTGACCCGAAGGCATCGTCCGCCCGAGCCGGATGTGTACAGATGGGAGCGGTTGTCAGGTGCTCTCATATCATCACGGTTGTGAAAAAGTGGCGCTGCCGAGCTGGGTTGCGCAGCTGGGAGTTGTTTAAATACAACAATATGTTACTGTAGTTATGGAGGCCGAGCCGCTGATCCACGAACGAACGCTGCAGCAATACTTGCGTCTGTTCAATCGAAGACGTCTCCCGTTGGGATCGCACATCATGCTCATGGACGCTCGTACTATCGAGAGCGACGCAACGATCCAGCAGGATGTCTGCACTGTCGGTGTCAGGCCGGTCAGGATCGCTTTCGCCCGCTCGCGGGGCGTGCCTGGACATTGCCGACGCGGGCGTTGAAGCTCAGGCGCGGGCCTCCACGCCCATCGGTGGCCACCACAGGGGAACGGCCCGCATGGCGAACTCGCCGCAGGGAGGAGACGTGACGCAACCTTGTACGGTGTTCGGCGTGCCCGGACTGTTCGTCGCGAGCAGCACCATGTTCCCGACCAGCGGAGATGCCAATCCGACACTGGGCATGGTGGCACTGGCCTTGCGTTTGGCCGATCACCTCAAGGCGCCGGCCGTCGAAGTGGTGGCCCCCGCCGGGGTTGCTGCCGTGCGGCATACGGCGGCCTGGGGCGGCGTGTCGGCGGGTGTGAGAATCCCCTTGTTCATACCGTCCGACACGCCTTGAAGGAGAAGACGTTTATGCAGAGTAAACACAGGCGAGCGACTGTTCCTTTCGCCTGTATTCATCTTCAAGATAGCTTTGGAAGCCAGGGGAACAGACGAGCCTAGCGATCTCGTCTTTGCTGAAGATCGGGATGAAAGGATTGTTCGCCAGCTCTTCAAACGCGGCCCTGGCCAACAACCAAAGGTCTGGCGGAAGCGCTGTGATGTAGCGGTTCAGAGCGCACTCTTCCACTCTGCCCATTGGTGCACCTACTTATCCATGATTGCCGTCCTCGGTGACGACAGGATGAAGATTGCTCAATGCGCGGTTGCCGTAAATAGGGACTTGGTTAACAAGTTAGCAAATGCTGCACACCGTTGTCGTTTCGCCACATCATCCTTTTTAGCTAGATAATTCGGGGCGTTCACTCGGCGCCCGGCTATAGGTACTTGGTCGTGAGGCCAAGTGCTCGGGTAATACCCGTGCACCCGGAACACAGCGTCTACGGCTCTGTTCTAGCATCTACCGACGAACTGGCGCGGAGCGCATGAGCGACTACCTCCCGCGTCCTTGTTCCGGAACAGACGATCCCGGACCATCATGCGGTCTTGGCTGAAAACCACCCTGCTAAGCCTGCTGCTGGCCCTGCCGCCGGCTGCACCGCCGGCCCTCGTCGTCGGCGGTCTGGTTGCGGTGGGAGCCCCATCGTCTGCGGAGGCACGGGCGGGCTCCAGGCGGTCGAGCGGCGGCTACAGCCGCCCAAGCGCGCCGTCGCGCACGCCATCCTTCAACGCGCCGCAGGCGCCCTCGTATTCGGGCAGCGGCGGCTATCGGCGCCCATCCTTGTCGCCGCCCAGCAGTGCCGGCCCGTCGCCGAGCCTGCAGAGCCCCGCCGATCGGGAGCTGTCGCGCCGGCAGAGCGGGGAGGCGTTGGAGCGTTACCGCCAGGATCGGCAGCCGGACACCGCCGGAGGGCTTCCCCCGGCGACGCGCCCTGCGCCGGCCCCGGTGCCGAACCTGCCGCCAGCGGGGGCACGGCGGCACGGGCAGGCCGACGAATGGGCCGGCTATCGGAGCGGCGGTGGCTGGGGCGGCGGCGGTTGGGGTGGCTCCGGCTGGCGAGGCGGTTGGGCGCCGGGGCGCGGATGGCGGCTGCCGGGCTATGCCTACAACACGCCGCCGCGGTTCGGGATTTGGGACGGGCTCCTCCTCTGGTTCCTGTTGGACAACCTGTCTCGCGCCGGCTCCGTCGACTTCTTCCACAACCACCGCGACGATCCAGGCTACGCGCAATGGCGCGCCGAGGCCGAGCAACGCGCCCAGAGCGATGCGGAACTGCGCAGCAAGCTGGACCAGCTCGACCGGCAGCTCGCGGAGAAGCAGGACCAGCCGCGCGATCCCAACTACCTGCCGCCGGACACGCCGCCCGAGGTCGCGATGGTGGACGACCGGCCGGCGGCCAGCGAGACAGGGGGTGGCATGGGAAGCGGTCTTCTTCTCGTCGTGCTGCTGGTCGGCGGCGGAGTGCTTGTCATGCTGTGGCGGGCCCGACGGCGCCAAGCGCTGCGCCCGGCCGGAGCCGCGCCAACGTCGGGTCCCGTGGAAACGGTGGGCCGGATGCTGCGCAACAAGGTCTCGGGCGAGCGCTACACACCGTCGCTGTTTCGCGTCGGCATGACCCTGACCGTCGATCCGACGCCCTTCATCCTGGCCGGCACCACCACCAAGGTCAGCCCGCCGGACGCCGGCGCCAGCGGCGTGATCAGCGTCGAAGCGGTCGGCCGGCTGGAGGCGGACGGCACCACGCTGCATCGGCTCTACCTGCCAGGCGGGCGCAGCTTCTTCCAACTCCACCTTGGGGCCGACGGCAGGCCGGATGAGTGCCGCTACTTCTCGGCCGTCGACGAGGTGGCGCCGGCCAATCAGGAGGAGTGGGCGTTCTGGCTCGACCCGGCCGAGGGAATGATCGGCTGGCCCGAGTTCCAGACCAGGGACGGCAAGCTCTACGCCCGGCAATGGGCGCCTGGCTCAGGGCGCGTGGCGCCCCGCGTGCTGGCCGAGACGCGCACCGAGGCGGGCGGGGAGCGGGTCCGTACACTGCATGCCATGCTCTACGCCGCCCCGACCGGCGGCGGCGCCCCGGCGCCCGAGACCGAGTACATCCTGGTGGCGGCGGTGGAGGAGGCCGGGCAAGCCTGGGTCGAGATCCACGCCGGCATCGACGTCAATCCCGCCACCCTGTCGCTCGCCTGACCGGCGCAGAAGCCTCCCCATAAACCCCAATAAGAAGGAACCCGTTCCATGGAGAGCAACACCGCGCTGATCCTCACCGGCCTTGAGACCGGCCTGCCGGTCCTGCTGCTGCATTTCGTCGCCACGGTCCTGCTGTTTCTGGTGGGGGTGGGCGCGTATGTGCTGGTGACACCGCTGCACGAGCGCGAGTTGCTGGCGAGCGGCAATCGCGCGGCCGGCATCGTGCTGGGCGGCTCGGTGGTGGCGCTGGCGGTCCCGTTGGCGGCGACGCTGGCGACCAGCCTGTCACTGCTCGACATCGTGATCTGGGGGGCGATCGCGCTGGTTTTGCAGATCGTCACGTTCGGCGTCGCCGTGCTGCTGTTTCGTGACCTGCGGCGGATGATAGAGAACGGCAACGTCGCCGCTGCCACGCCCCTCGCCGCACTGCAACTCGGCATCGCGCTGCTCAACGCCGGCGCGATGGCCGGCTGAACCCTTTTGCGGAAGGAGGTTTGAGATGCTCACATTCATGCGCAACCTCGTCGGCGTTAAGACGGACCAGGCGGTCCGCGGTGCGGTCGAGGCTCTCGTTCAATGGGACCCCAAGTCGGCGACCGAGGCGGAACTGCGCACCATGGAGGAGCACCTGGACCGGCTCGGCCGGCAGGTCGCCGAGGCACGCGCCGCGTACGACCGCGAGAAGAAGGAGGCGGACGCCATCGCCCAGCTCTCACGCCAGCGCCTTGCCGCCGCCGAGCACCTCCAGCGGCAGATCGACGGGGAAAGCGACCCGGCCCGGAAAGCCATCCTGGAGAAGAGCCTGGTGACCCTCGTGGGCCTCCTGGAGCAGATGGCGCCGGACGTCGATCGCGAAGCCCAGGATGCGGCTGACGCCGAGGAGTTCCTGCAGATGCTGGAGCAGACCTACGCCAAGGCCGGCGAGAAGCTGAAGACCGCCCGCAGCGAGCTGAGCCGTGCCGAGCGTGACATGGCCCGCGCAGCGCAGCAGCGCAGCATCGCTGATCAGCGCGCCGAGGCGGCCCGCCAGGCAGCCGGGCTGACCAGCGCCACCAGCGGGCTGGGCATGGCGCTGAAGGCCATGCAGGATACCGCCGCCCGCGAACTGGCGGCGGCGGATGCCGCGAACGCCAAGGCCCGCCTGCTGAAGCCGACCCGCCCCGAGGAGGACGACCCGAACATCAAGGCGGCCCTGCAAGCCGCCACCGGCGCCCTGCCGGCGCCCACGAACATCACCAGCCGCCTGGAGGCGATCAAGGCGCGGCAGCGGTGAGGGGAAGCCTCATGTAGGTTGCTCCGGAAAACGGACGACCCGGCGACAGCCGCTCCGCGTCCTGCGGCGCGGCTGTCCATCCCAATCCTAATGCCGATCCTGCCGCCTTCGTCAGACAGCACGCCGCGCCTGACTCCGTTCGGGCTATAACGTTTGGCCCTTGGAGGGCATCGTTATGGGCCGGCCGCCGTCGCGCGGCCGGCCCATTGCTCTTGCTTAAAAGGAGTGCCCCCAAAGGTTCGCCGCTCCATAAGGCCATCTCTTTAGTTCTCATTGGCATACCGGCGCTTCTCCCAAGGGCGGAGAGCGTCGGTGGCGCTTCGAAGGATTGAGGAGAAGGTCGATATGCGAATGCGGAATCTGCTCGCCGTGCTGGTTGCCACGGGGGCGTTGGCGTTCACGGGCAGTGTCTATGCCCAGAACCTGAACAGAGATCAAGTCCGGCAGGTTCAGGAGGCCCTCAACAACGCAGGCCAGAACATCGAGGTCGATGGTATCTGGGGGCCAAACACTCAGCAGGCGCTACGCGACTTCCAGCAGGGGCACGGCCTCCAGCCGACCGGCCGCCCCGACCGTGACACCATGGCGGCGCTCAACGTCGATGTGCCGGCTCCGATGTCCGGCAGCTCAGGCGCGTCCGGCACACAGGACCCGGCAGCAACCGGCGGCTCCAGCGGTGTCGGCCACATGGGCAGCGAGGCCAAGGGGTCGCGCACGAAGACCGACACCCTGTCGAACCCGTCGACGGTCACCCCGGCCCGCTAAGCGCCGGAAGGGCAGGGGCGACGCTCGCCCCAGCCCGCTCCGCTTCATCAAGATACCAGAAGGCGGACCGTCCGCGCTCCCCGCGAAGAGTGGCGGCCGGGCGACACCCACCAGCCGATCCGCGGGAGGTGGGTCAACGGCGTTGACGCGAGTTATCCACTGCAGCGTGGACAACCCTGTGCATACCTCTGTGGGACATGCTGGCTCGGCTATCCGGCTTATGGCCACCGGATAGGCCTCGCCGATTCGGGTCAGTTGGCGGCGGCGACCGGGGTGTTGACGGTGGTGATGCCGTTGTTCATCGCCCAGATCGCGGCCTGGGTGCGGTTGACCGCGCCGATCTTGCGCAGCAGGCTCTTGAGGTGGACCTTCACCGTGGCCTCCGTGATGCCCAGTTCGTTGGCGATCTGCTTGTTGCCGTGCCCGCCGGTCAGCCGGGTGAGGATCTGTATCTCGCGACTCGACAGCGACCGCCCGCCGATGTTGGCCGAGCCGGGCGACGATGGCGTCTGGGCCAGAATCTGCGCCATGTCGCGGGGGTAGACCTTGCCACCAGCCAGCGCGTAGCGAACCCACTGGGCGAGAGCGCTGCTCGATGTGTCCGCGGTCAGGCAGCCATCGGCGCCGGCCATCAGCGCCTCGCGCAGAACCGCGCCGGTGATGGAATTGGCGAGCAGCAGGACGTGGGCGTCCGGCCAAGCCGAATGGAGCGTCGCGATATCCTCGCCGATCGCTTGGCATCCGGTGGCGTCGAACAGGATGACGTCGACGCTGGCCACCGTGCTCTGGGACGCTTGGCGGGTGTTCGCCGCTTCGGCGATCACGTCGAAACCCTCCTCGCCCAGAAGGTGACGCAAACCACCCCGCTGGAGCCCATTGGCTCCGATGATCATGACCGTTGGCACAGCACGTTCTCCCATCTGCATCACTGCATGAGATAAGCTATCCATTCTCGTGGTTGCCGCAACAAACCGGACGGAGAGGCCACGCACGCTCCCGCGATCCCCAGGTTGAGCATGCCGGCTCCAAATGTTCCGCCAAAAGTAGTGGTTGCATTTTTGTTGCAGTGCAGCATCATGAGGGGATCGCCCTTCTGGGGCGTTTCCTCCCAAGACTCGGGCCGCTACGCATGCGTAGCGGTCTTTTTTGTGTCGACGAGGGCAAGTCAGGCGAAGTCCCGGTGGAGCAAACAGAAGGATGCTACGGGTCGTGTCGTCACCGCTTACGGAATGAAGATCGCCGATGCGACGTTCGTCTTGCATGAGGGCGCCTTGCCCTTGACTGCATAAGGATGCCGGAGATGCCTGGCCGTGTCGCTGGTCTGCGTGGGTTGAAGGTGATCGCGTTGAGCGCCCTGGTAGCGGCGTCACTCCTCGGGGGCGTCGGCCCGGCCGTGGCCCACGACGATGACGGTTCCTGGCGTCATCGCGAGCGGGGATGGGGTGAGCATGGGCGTGATCGGCACGACCGGCGGGACGATGCGCGCCGCGAAGCCGAGTGGCGGGAACGCGAATACCGGCGTCGGCAGGAGTGGCGCGAACGGGAAGCGTGGCGGCACCATGAGAGGCGGGAACGCTACGGCTGGGGGGCGCCGCCCGTAGTCTACGCGCCCCCGGCGCCGGCAGGCTTCGAATTCAGCGTGAACATCCCGATCTATTGACACCGACGGCGCCTGAAGGCTTCCGATGAGCCGGCCGGCTTGCACCTGTCCGGGCATGGCTGGTGTGTCGCCGGCCGGCCGCGCCAGCCAACCGTGCTAGCCAAATTCAGCGGAATCAGTCCTTTGTTTCGATGTTCCCGGTGCCCGGGAGTGTGTCAACATGACACATCCGATCGGATCAAGGGGCGTCGAGATGGACAGCCGTCGCAACCACCCGCCGAGACACATCGTCCTGACTTCCCATCCCGGAGGTGCCCGGCCGCGCTACACCCCGGTGCATTGGGGGGCCGCCACCGCGGCGGAGCGGGGGCCGGTGGTGGCGTCGCTGTCCGATCCGGGGCAGCGCAACGCCATCGGCGCGCACGCGGGGAGCTATGCGGTCTACCGGGCGCTGGCAATTGCCGCCGGCCAGCTCAGCGCCTACCACGTACCGGACCTGACGAACACCGCACCGGCCGAGGGCATCGGGCCGCACCCGCAATGGGCCGGTCCGGACAAGATCGTCTCCATCGACCCGTTCGGCCACATGGTCAGCGAGGTCTTCGCCGAGCACCTGGAGCGCGGCGTCGACGTGCGCCCGACCATCGCGGTGACCAAGGCCCGCATCAAGATGCCGGAGTTGCTGGACGCCATGGAGGCCGGCCGGCTGGCGGCGGACGGGAAGATCCTGCTGCCCAGCGGCGACGCGCGGGTGACCAAGATCGCCATCGAGCCGGTCTGGTACCTGCCCGGCGTGGCGAAGCGCTTCGGCATTTCCGAGAGCGCGCTGCGTCGCGGCCTGTTCGAGCACACTGGCGGCATGTTTCCCGAACTGGTGACGCGCCACGACCTCAAGGTCTTCCTGCCGCCGATCAACGGGCTGACGGTGTACGTGCTGGGCGACATCGCCGCCATTACCGACCCGACGCGCCAAGTCGCCTGCCGCGTGCATGACGAGTGCAACGGGTCGGACGTCTTCGGCTCCGACATCTGCACCTGCCGGCCCTATCTGACGCACGGCGTGGAGGAGTGCATCCGCACGGCGCAGGACAACGGCGTCGGGCTGGTCGTCTACAACCGCAAGGAAGGCCGGGCGCTCGGCGAGGTGACCAAGTTCCTGGTCTACAACGCCCGCAAGCGTCAGCCCGGCGGTGACCGCGCGGAGGCCTATTTCGAGCGCACGGAGTGCGTGGCCGGCGCGCAGGACATGCGCTTCCAGGAACTGATGCCGGACGTCTTCCACTGGCTGGGCGTCACGCGCATCGACCGCATGGTCTCCATGAGCAACATGAAGTCTGACGCGATCCGCCGGGCCGGCATCGAGATCGTCGAACAGATCCCCATCCCTGACGAGTTGATTCCCGATGACGCCAAGGTGGAGATGGACGCCAAGAAGGCTGCGGGCTACTTCACTCCGACCGTCCCGACGGCGGAGGAACTGGCGACCGCCAAAGGCCGGGGGCTGAAGGATTGAGCACCGGCGTCGCCTGGCTGCTGTCCGCCGACGCGGTGCGCGAGCGGGCCCACGCCCTGCTGGCCGAGGCGGAACGCGGTTTGCTGGCTCACTTCGAGGTGCGGCCGGAGCGCCTGGGTGCGGCCGCTGATCTGGTGGCCCAGGTGACGCGCGACGCCTACCCGGACCTGGATGTGCCCTATCACAGCCGTTGGCGTCATTTCGTGGTGGCCGGCAAGGACCGCTGGGCAGATCTTGCCATGCGGCTCGACCTCGATGCCGACGAGGTGGCGCGCGTCCGCTTCGACCTGGCGGTGACCAGCGTGCTGCTGGACGCCGGGGCGGGGGAGCGCTGGAGTTACCGCGACGCGGGTGGAACGGAGCTGGCGCGCTCCGAGGGGCTCGCCATCGCCAGCTTCGACATGTTCCGGCAGGGGGCCTTCTCGGCCGATTCGGAGCGCCCCTGGCGCGCCGATGCGGCGGCGCTGGCGGGGATCGGCGAGGCGGATCTGGCGCGAGGCTTTCAGGTCTCCGCCGACAACCCGCTGGTCGGGCTGGCGGGGCGCGCGGCGCTGCTGCGGCGGCTGGGCGTGGCGCTGGCGGAAGCCCCGGAGCTGTTCGGCCGGCCGGGTCGGGTCGGCAACCTGTACGACGCGCTGAAGAAACGAGCGGTGGACGGTGCGTTGCCGGCCGCGGCGATCCTGGGGGCGGTGCTGCGCGGGCTGGGGCCGATCTGGCCGGGGCGGATCGAGCTGGAGGGCATCAACCTTGGCGACGTCTGGCGCCATCCGGTGGGCGGGCTGGTGCCCTTCCACAAACTGTCGCAATGGCTGAGCTATTCGCTGGTTGAACCGCTGGAGGATGCCGGGATCCGTGTGAGCGGGCTGGACCGCCTGACCGGGTTGCCGGAGTATCGCAACGGCGGGCTGCTGATCGATACCGGCGTGCTGGCGCCGAAGGATCTCCGCATCCTGGCGGAGCCGTTGGAGGTCGGTGACGAGGCGGTGGTCGAGTGGCGGGCGCTGACCGTGGCGCTGCTCGACCGGCTGGCGGAGGAGGTGCGCGCGCGGCTCGGCGTGACGGCGCAGGCGTTCCCGCTCGCCAAGGTGCTGCAGGGCGGCACCTGGACGGCCGGCCGCGTGATCGCCCGCCGGCTGCGCCCGGACGGCGGCCCGCCCATCCGCATCCGCAGCGACGGTACCGTGTTCTGAGACCACCACGGACGAGACGCCCATGCCCATCCCGACCTTGACCGTGATCGATCACCCGTTGGTCCAGCACAAGCTGACCATCCTGCGCCGCAAGGAAACGCCGACGGCTCGATTCCACGAGGTGATGCGCGAAGTCTCTCAGTTGATGGGCTACGAGCTGACACGCGACTTGGCCCTGGAGACGCGGTCTGTGGAGACCCCGCTCGCCACCTTCGACGCGCCGATCCTCACCGGCAAGAAGCTGTGCCTGGTGTCGATCATGCGGGCGGGGCAGGGTCTGCTGGACGGCATGCGCAGCCTGTTGCCGTCCGCGCGTATCGGCCACATCGGCCTCTACCGCGACGAGGAGACGCTGACCCCCGTCGAGTACTTCTTCAAGGTGCCCGAGGACATCGAGGAGCGGCTGGTCATTGTGGTCGACCCCATGCTCGCCACCGGCCATACGGCGGCGGCGGCGGTGCACCGGCTGAAGGACGCGGGTGCCGTGTCCATCAAGCTGGCCGTGCTGGTGGCCGCACCCGAGGGGCTGCGCAGCTTCTACGACGCGCACCCCGACGTGCCGGTGTACGCCGCCTCCGTCGACCGGAAACTGGACGAGCACGGCTATATCCTGCCCGGCCTGGGCGACGCCGGCGACCGATTGTTCGGTACGAGGTAATAGCCGTTGCCGAGGCCCGAATGCCGTGCCACCGTCTTCACGTTTGCCGAACCGTTCAAGAAGAGAGGGGGAGCAGATGGGGGATCGTTGGAGTGACAAGGCCGCCCGCCTGACGCGGCGCGCGGTGCTCGGTGGTGCTGCCATCGTGGCCGTCGCGATGGCGGGGCCGGCCTGGGCACAGGCCAAGCTAAAGGTGGCGGGCGTTTACACGGTGCCCATCGAGCAGCAATGGGTGAGCCGCATCCACACGGCGCTGAAGGCCGCCGAGGCGCGCGGCGACATCGAGTACGTGTGGGCCGAGTCGGTCGCCAACACCGACTACGAGCGCGTCATGCGCCAGTATGCCGAGGGCGGCCAGCAACTGATCTTCGGCGAGGTGTTCGGCGTCGAGCGCGCGGCCCGCAACGCCGCCAAGGACTATCCCAAGACCGCCTTTGTCATGGGCTCCAGCTTCCAGCCGCAACAGCCGAACTTTTCGGTCTTCGACAACTACATCCAGGAGCCGGCCTACCTCACCGGCATGATTGCCGGTGCCATGACCAAATCGAACACCATCGGCATGGTCGGCGGCTACCCAATCCCTGAGGTGAACCGCCTGATGAACGCCTTCATGGAGGGCGCCAAGGAGGTGAACCCCAACGTGAAGTTCATGGTCAGCTTCATCGGTTCGTGGTTCGACCCGCCCAAGGCGAAGGAAGCGGCCTTCGCCATGATCGACCGTGGCGCCGACGTCATGTACGCCGAGCGCTTCGGCGTCTCCGACGCCGCCAAGGAGCGCAAGGTGCTCGCCATCGGCAACGTCATCAACACCCAGCCGCAGTACCCGGAAACGGTGGTCGCCAGCGCCTTGTGGCACATGGAGCCGTCGGTGGACCGCGCTATTGCGGCAGTGAAGGCCGGCACCTACAAGGCCGAGGACTACGGCCCTTACAGCCTGATGAAGAACAAGGGCTCCAGCCTCGCTCCGCTTGGCACCTTCGAGGGCAAGGTTCCCGCCGACACTCTGGCGAAGGTCAAGGCTCGCGAGCAGGAGATCCGCGACGGCAAGTTCACAGTGAAGGTCAACGACGCCGAGCCGAAGTCGACGATGTAGCCATCCCTTACCCTCCCCCGGCTCCGCCGGGGGAGGGAGGGGCCCGCGTAGCGGGAGGGTGGGGGCAAGGTCTCTCGGGCCGGCGAATGGAACACTATGAAACACTGTGCAGGGGGTGTTCAGTTCACTCCTTCCCATTCGGGCGCTTGTCGGGCATCTTAGGATCACGATCCTATAGGAAAATGCCGGCGAAGGCAAGCCGCTTTCGATTCCCGGGAAAACCTTGCCCCCTCCTAACCTCCCCCGCCGGAGGCGGGGGAGGGACTTTTCTTTCCTTCCAAGACGCATGACCGTCCCCGTCCTCCGCCTCACCGACATCACCAAGCGCTTCGGGCCGCTGATCGCCAACGACTCCATCTCGCTGACGCTGCACGCGGGTGAGGTGCTGGCGTTGCTGGGCGAGAACGGGGCCGGCAAGACGACGCTGATGAACATCCTGTTCGGCCATTACGTGGCCGACGAGGGAACCGTCGAGGCGTTCGGGGCTCCGCTGCCGCCCGGCTCTCCCCGGGCGGCGCTGGATGCGGGCATCGGCATGGTGCACCAGCACTTCACGCTGGCCGACAACCTCTCGGTGCTCGACAACGTCGCGGTCGGAACCGAGCCGCTGTGGCGGCCCTGGTCGGACCGGGGGGCGGCGCGTCGCCGGCTGCTCGACTTGGCCCAGCGCTTCGGGTTGGGCGTTCGCCCCGACGCCCTGGTGGGCGAGCTGTCGGTGGGCGAGCGGCAGCGCGTGGAGATCCTCAAGGCGCTCTACCGCGACGCCCGCATCCTGATCCTCGACGAACCCACCGCGGTGCTGACTCCGCAGGAGGCCGCCCGCCTGTTCGACACGTTGCGCCGCCTGACCGCAGACGGCTTGGCGGTGGTTTTCATCAGCCACAAGATGCACGAGGTCTTCGCGGTCAGCGACACCGTGGCGGTGCTGCGCGGCGGCCGCCTAGTCGCCACCCGCACCACGGCCGGGACCGACCGCGAGGAACTGGCCGAAATGATGGTCGGCCGTGCCCTGAAGCCACCGACGCCCGCTCCCATGGAGCCGGGCGAGCCGGTGCTGACGCTCTCGAAGGTCACTATTGCCTCCGGCCATGGCCGGCCGCTGCTCGACGCGGCGGACCTCACGGTACGTCGGCACCAGATCATCGGCATCGCCGGCGTGTCGGGCAACGGCCAGACGGCCCTGGCCGAGCTGGTTAGCGGCCTGATGCACCCGGATTCCGGGGCGATGACGCTCAAGGGCGAACCGATCGGGGAGGCCGATCCCGCGGCCATGGTTCGGCGCGGCGTCGCGCGCATCCCGGAGGACCGGCACGCCGCTGGCCTCGTCGGCTCCATGGCGGTGTGGGAGAACCTGATCGCCGAGCGCTACCGCAACCCGGCCTTCTCGCGTCTCGGCGTTCTCCGGCGGGGTGCGGCGCGCACGTACGCGCAGGAAGTGATCGGCGCCTTCGATGTGCGCTGCCCGGGGCCGGATGCGCGCACCCAGCTGCTGTCGGGTGGCAACATGCAGAAGCTGATCCTCGGCCGCACGCTGGCGCACGGGCCGGACCTGATCCTGGCGAGCCAGCCAACGCGCGGCCTGGACGTCGGCGCCGTATCCTACGTACACGGGCGCCTGCTGGAGGCGCGCGCGACCGGAGCGGGGGTGCTGCTGATTTCCGAGGACCTGGACGAGATCCTGGCGCTGGCGGACCGCATCGCGGTGATCTACCACGGCCGCCTGACGCCGCTGCTGCCGCACGACCGCGTGTCGGTCCGCCAGCTCGGCCTGCTGATGGCCGGGCAATGGGAAGTTCTGTCGGAGATCGCCGATGCGGCTTGAACCGCGCACGCACACGCCGCTGGCCGTCCGCGTGCTGGCGCCCGTGGGGGCGGTGCTGGCGGCGCTGGTTCTGTGCGCGCTGCTGGTGGCGTGGACCGGGGCGCCGGTGCTGCGCGCCTACGGGCTGCTGATCGAAGGCGCGGTCGGCTCGCGGTTTGCCCTGACGGAGACGTTGACCCGCGCCACGCCGCTGATCCTCACCGGCCTCGCCGCCGCCGTCGCCTTCCGGGCCAAGCTGTGGAACATCGGCGCGGAGGGGCAGCTCTATATGGGTGCCCTCGTCGCCGTGATGCTGGGCGGAGGGATTTTGCACCTGCCGGCTTGGCTGCTGCTGCCCACCGTGCTGCTGGCCGGCGCGGCGGCCGGCGGACTGACGCTGCTGGGGCCGGCGGTGCTGAAGGTCCGCTTCGGCGTGGACGAGGTGGTGACAACGCTGCTCCTCAACTTCGTCGTGCTGCTGCTGGTCTCCATGCTGCTGGAAGGTGCCTTGAAGGACCCCATGGGCATGGGCTGGCCGCAGTCTGCGCCCGTCATCGAGGCGGCCGAGCTGCCGAAGCTGGTGGCACGCACCCGCCTGCACGCCGGGCTGGCGATCGCTTTTGCGCTGGCGGTAATCCTCTGGCTGGTCGACACGCGCACGATCTGGGGCTACGAGAACCGGGCGGTGGGCGCCAACCCCCGCGCCGCCGCCTTCGCCGGCATGCCGGTCACCCGCGTCATGCTGCGCACCGCTGTGCTGTCCGGCGCTCTCGCCGGGTTGGCCGGGGCGGCGGAAGTGTGCGGGCTTAAGGGCTACCTGACGCTCGACCTGTCGCCAGGGTTCGGCTACAGCGGCATCGTCGTCGCCATGCTGGCGCAGCTCCACCCGCTGGGGGTGGTGGGTGCTGCACTGTTCATCGCCGGAATTTTCGTCGGCGCCGACGCCATGAGCCGCACCATGCCCGTGCCCAACTACATTGCCGATGTGCTGGTCGCCACCAGCCTGTTGTGCATGCTGGTGGCCGGGTTGCTGGCGCGCTACCGGCTGCGACGGGGCTGAGCCATGGAGATTCTGGACGTCCTGGTCTCCGCCGCGTTCTGGACCGCGGTGCTGCGCATCGCCACCCCCTACGTGCTGGGAACGCTGGGGGAGTTGCTGTGCGAGCGCGCCGGGGTGCTGAACCTGGGCATCGAGGGCATCATGACGCTGGGCGCCATGGCCGGCTGGATGGCGGTCTACCAGGGCGCCGATTTGTGGACCGGCGTGCTGGTGGCGGCCGGGTGCGGAGCGCTGATGGGGCTGCTGCACGCCTCCCTCACCGTCCCGCTCGGCCTGTCGCAGCATGTGGCGGGGATCGGCGTGACGCTGCTGGGCACCAGCCTGTCCTACTTCGTCTACCGTCTCGTGCTGCCGCAGGCCAGCACCCCGCCGACCATCGTGCCGTTCCAGCCGCTGTCGCTGCCCGGCGCGCTCGCGCAGACGCCGCTCACCTACATGGCCGTCCTGCTGGTGGTTGTGGTCGCCTACGTCCTCTACCGCACGCCGCTGGGGCTGGCGGTGCGCATGGTGGGTGAGAATCCGGCAGCGGCCGAGGCGCAGGGGCTCAGCGTGACGGCCGTGCGCATGGGCGCGGTGGTGGCGGGCAGCGCGCTGATGGCGCTGGGCGGCGCCTTCCTGACGCTGTCGGCGTTCAACGCCTTCTTCTTCAACATGGTCAACGGACGCGGCTGGATCTGCATCGCGCTGGTGGTCTTCGCCTCCTGGCGGCCGGGCAAGGCGCTCTTGGGGGCGCTGCTGTTCGCCGCCTTCGACGCTTTCCAGCTGCGCTTGCAGCAGATTGCCGGTGGCGTGCTGCCGTACCAGGTGTTCCTGATGCTGCCGTACCTGTTGAGCATCCTGGCGTTGGTGCTGGTGGCGCGCCGCGCCGCCTACCCGCGTGCGCTGATGATGCCCTACCGCAAGGGTGAGAGATAATTGATGCAGCAGCGATCTGGCCCGTGCCGTCGAGTGATGCCTCGGCCGGTATCACTCGACGGCTTGGCCGGTCAGCGCTGGTTTACTGGGTGTGCCGTTCCAGATGGGGCGGACCCGTGCGGCCCCATGAGTTCATATCACTGGCCAGCCCCTGGCTTGATCCATTGCCTGGACTGGATTGCACATCATAGTTATTGGGTGATCCGCCCAAGCTAAGAGCCTCGTCATTGCTGGAGCATGCGGCGATGGCAAAGGTTAGTGTGGCAAGAACTGTCATGTTCTTAAGCATCTTGTGATTCCCGTTGCGTTATTGATCGTGTGAGCGATGTGAGTCTTCTTGTGGATCCGGCAACGTCGGTCACGTGTTCGTGATGGATTGTTAAAGAACGCTCATCTGATTGGCTGGAATAAGGCGCATGGGGCATTTGATGCGGCATCCCAGGTCAACCCGAAGGATCGCCGCGTTGAGGAGGTCCCTGAAGAGCGACGGACCGGCGGTAGCCATGGACTTGGGTTTCCGGGTGCACCCCCTCGTTGCGCCCACCGGGCTGAAAATGATTGAATGACAAGGGGTTGAAGCGAATCGCCGGACGGGCCGCCGATCGCACTTCCCCTACCGTGAGGGAGAGCGCCGATGTTCGATCTGATCCTGCGCCGTGCCACCCTGCCTGACGGGCGCGCCGGGATGGACATCGGCATTCGGGAGGGGCGGATCGCCGCCGTGGAAGCCAATCTGGCTGGCGACACGGGTACCGAGATCGACGCCACCGGCCGGTTGGTGACGCCGCCTTTCGTGGATGCGCATTTCCACATGGACTCGACGCTCAGCTACGGCATTCCGCGGGTCAACCGCTCCGGCACGCTCTTGGAGGGCATCGCGCTGTGGGGCGAATTGAAGCCGCAGCTCGTGCAGGAGGCCATCATCGAGCGTGCGCTGGCCTACTGCGACTGGGCGGTGGCGCGCGGCCTGCTGGCGATCCGCAGCCATGTGGACGTGTGCGACCCGCGCCTGCTGGCCGTCGAGGCGCTCTTGGAGGTAAAGGAGCGCGTATCCCCCTACCTCGACCTGCAATTGGTGGCCTTCCCGCAGGATGGCGTGCTGCGCTCCCCCGGCACCGAGGAGCTGCTGAGGCGCGCGCTGGACATGGGGGTGGACGTGGTTGGCGGCATCCCGCACTTCGAGCGCACCATGGCCGAGGGTGCTGCTTCGGTGAGGCTGCTCTGCGAGATCGCGGCGGAGCGCGGCCTCTTGGTGGATATGCACTGCGATGAGACCGACGACCCGCTGTCCCGCCATGTCGAGACGCTGGCCTACGAGACGCAGCGGCTGGGCCTGCAGGGGAGGGTGACGGGCTCGCACCTGACCTCCATGCACTCCATGGACAACTACTACGTCTCCAAGCTGATCCCGCTGATGGCCGAGGCGGAGCTGGGCGTCGTCAGCAACCCGCTGATCAACATCGTCCTCCAGGGGCGCCACGACACCTACCCCAAGCGCCGCGGCATGACCCGCGTGCCCGAACTGATGGCCGCCGGGCTGACGGTGGCGCTCGGCCACGACTGCGTCATGGACCCCTGGTACCCCCTTGGCTCCGGCGACATGCTGGAGGTTGCGCACATGGGCCTGCACGTGGCGCAGATGACGGGGTACGACGGCATGGTGGCGTGCTTCCGCGCGGTCACCGGGAATCCGGCGAAGCTCCTCCACTTGGAAGGCTATGGGTTGGAGCCGGGTTGCCACGCGGATCTGGTGGTGCTCCAGGCCGGCGACCCGGTGGAGGCGATCCGCACCCGCGCCCCCCGCCTGTTCGTGCTCCGCCGCGGCAAGGTCATCAGCCGTTGCGCGCCCGTGCAGGCCGAACTGGATCTGCCCGGCCGGCCGGGGGCGGTGACGTTCACGCTGCAGAGATAGCGGTGCGCCTTCTTTCGCTTCGGCGGATCTTCAAACCGTCGGAGCGAGGGGAGGAGCTCTCCTTGTCTTCACGGGCGATGGCTGATGTTGGTTTGACTGCTTCGTCAGTCCCGCAAATCAATGCACGGATCGTGATGCTGCGATGCGGTAAATGATCTGGTGGGGCGTGCGTGCTGTCTTATTTTTCAGTCAAAGGCAAACGCGACATAAGAACTGGGAGGGGCGCCTTTTCTCTTCAGAGGAGGTCTTATGTCCACCAGTTCCATCTTTGCCCAACTCCCCACCCCAAAGGAGCTGCGCGCCATCGAGCGCCGAGCTCAGCGCGACCGCGCCCTGTATCTGGCGGCGCTCTGCAAGAGGGCTGTGGGTGCAATCATCAGGCCGTTTCGCGGCTGGTCGACCCGTGACGGACGGGCAGCTCTACGTTAGCCAATCGGTCCAGGGGGCGCCCAGGTGCCGGGGGCGGCACTGGGATTGCTGGGAGCAGTCCGCCATGGGGCAACCGCAGGCGGGAAACATGCACGCGTCCCCATTCACGTCGGTTGCGTCCACGGCGATCTGGTAACGCAGGCCGCGCATCAGCTTTGGACCGTTGGTGCTGCAGCGCTCGTACTGCTCCATCATGTTGCGGAGCTTCACCAGCAGCCCCCGTTGGGTACGCAGGGTCCTCTCATCCATGTTCACGTCTCCTCCGCATCCCTGGAAGCCCGAAGAAGAACGTCGGGCCAGGGAGGCGTAAGGACCAGGGTGCAACAGACGTACCCGCGCGCTCTTTGGCGATAGGCCGGGCGCCTCCCGGCAAGATTATTCCCCCGCAGGCCTGTTACCGCTGTCGTGGCTGCAGGAGAAACAGCATGGACCGGGGTCACCTGAAGCGCATCGCCGACGCCCTGGGGGACGTTCACCTTTACCGGAAACACCACACGGGAGAATTCATCGCCATGCGCCTGCGTGATTCCCTGGCTGACCTTCCGGGCTTCGATCCGGCTGCGGTGGAGGATAAGCTGATGGAACTGGCGAGGACCGCCATCGAAGCCCATGAGCAAGGCAAGCCGTAGGGCAACCTTATCACCACATTTGCAGTTCTAAGGTGACGGCGCGAGCCGGCGTCTGTTGGGCCGCTCAGGAGGCGACCCTGGCTGCAAGGTGAGGGGCATGCGCATCGGCATAATCGCGTACGAGTTCCCGCCCCACCTCGGAGGCATGCAGGAGCATGCGGCCGGTGTTGTGGTCAATCTCGCGAAGGCGCACCGGTTGACCGTCGTCGTGCCTCCCGGCTGCGGCATTGATCTGCCAGGCGTTGAAGTGATCGACGGGCTTTCCAACCGGATGGGTCCGAACCGTCGGCTGCTGGAAACCATCCAGGTGGACGCATGGCTCACGCTCAACGCCGCGCTGAGCAGCCATGCCGCGCACCTCCGGGCTCCGCTGTTCGCCTATGTGCACGGTAAAGACTTCCTCGATCCCTGGCTCCCGGAACCGCCGCACCTCCTGTGCCGCGTGCGAAACGGCCTGTCGCGTGTGCCATCGGCGAGGCCCATGCTCCGGGTGCTTCAGCGCCGCTGGCGGCAACGGCTTATCGGACGCGGTCTGCACTCGGCCATCCATGTGTTCGCCAACAGCGGCTACACACGGCGGTGCTGCATCGACCTGTTCAAGTTGCCGGAGACCGCCGTGGACGTCGTGCCCCCGGGGATTGATGGCAGGCACTTGCAGTCTGTGGAGCGCCGGGACAGTGCGCGCCTGCGGATCCTGACGGTATCCCGACTGTCTCGGAGCAATCGCCGCAAGAACGTGGAAGGAGTGATCCGGGCAATTGCGCTGCTCAAGGACAGCGTGCCGATGGAATGCACCATCGCCGGGAGTGGCGACGACCAGGCGCGACTGGAGGATTTGGCCCAAAGCCTCGGCCTTGCCGGGTATGTCCACTTCGCCGGCAACGTGGATGCGGACATGTTGCGCCGGCTCTACGGCGAGGCGGACGTGTTCGTCCTGCCGGTGCAGTCGATCGAAAACGACGTGGAAGGGTTCGGCATGGTTTACGTCGAAGCCGCCGCAGCCGGTCTTCCCAGCATCGCGACCGCCGTCGGCGGTGTGCCCGAGGCCGTGAGAGATGGGGAGACCGGTATCCTGCTCGACGATCATTCCCCCTCGGCCATTGCTGCCGGCCTGCGCCGCTTCGCGGCGGAGCGGGAACGATTCCGCCCCGAGGCCCTGCGGGCCTTCGCGGAGAGCCTCGTTTCCGAACGCACGACCGAAAGAATCCGGGCCCGGATCGAGACCCTCACCAAGGGTACCGCGCTGGTGAAAGACAAGGTGGAGAACGGGGAAGCGGTGAGGAACAGGGCATAGCCGCCGCTGGGCCGGTGGGAACCTTTGGGAGCGGAGCGCCTTTTCAACTGCGCTTGAGATGTTCAAGCGTCTGTGAAGAGGGATCGAGCCTTGACGCAGTTCGTGCCAAGCACAGGCGGCGAGTTGGATCGCGGGAGCATCAAGCGCGCATCGATCACCGGGATGGGCGTCAACCTGACGTCGCAGCTCCTGCGCCTTCTCCTTGCGTTCGTTTATCAGGTCGCGATCTCCAGGATTCTCGTGCCGTCCGACTTCGGGCTGGTCGCGATGGCGGCACCCGCGCTGGCCTTCGTCGGGCTGTTCGCGGACTTCGGCTTGACCATGGCGACGATCCAGCGGGCGCAGATCACCCAGGCGCAGCTCAGCTTCCTGTTTTGGGTGAACGGCGCGTTGAGCCTGCTCCTGTCGGTCGCCGTGATTGCGGTCGCCCCCGTGGCCGGCTGGTTTTACGGCGAACCACGGGTCGGCCCGATTCTCGCCGCCTTGGGCGGGCTGTTTTTTCTGAGGGGCCTCTGCGCCCAGCACCTCGCCCTGCTGAACCGGCGGCTGATGTTCGTGCGTCTGGCCGTCATCGACATGGCAAGCCTCGTTGGGGGCGCCCTGGTTGGCGTGGCGACCGCCCTGTATGGCTTCGGATACTGGTCCCTGGTCGCCAACCAGGCCACCTCGACCGCGCTCACGGTGGTCCTCGCTTGGCTGTGCATGCGCTGGGTTCCGGGGCGGCCGGCCTGGGATGCTGAAGCGCGCAGCCTTCTTGGCTTCGGCGGCAACGTGACTGCGTTCAACTTCGTCAATTACTTCGCCCGGAACCTCGATAATGTGCTGATAGGGCGCTTCCATGGCGAGGTCGCCCTTGGTCTCTACGACCGTGCCTACAAGCTCTTCCTGCTCCCGTTGAGCCAGGTCACGGGACCCATCGGGAAGGTGGCGCTGCCACTGCTCGCGCGCACGCTGCACGAACCGGACCTGTATCGCCGCTCTTACCTGGGCATGCTCGAGGCCATCCTTCTGCTGACGTCCCCCGCCGTCCTCTTCGCCATGTGCACGAGCCACCAACTCATCGTGACGATGCTCGGTGACCGCTGGGCCGATGTCGCGCCGATCTTCAGCGTTCTGGCGGTCGGCGCCCTGTTCGCCCCGGTCGGCCACAGCACGGGCTGGCTCTTCCTGTCCCAGAACCGGACCCGGGAGATGCGCAACTGGGGCACGATCGGTTCGGTGATGTTCGTGATCTCCTTTGTCATCGGTCTGCCGTGGGGGGCGCTTGGGGTGGCGGTGAGTTATGTCACGGTCGGCCTGTTCCAGGGGCCGATGGTTTGGTGGGCGGCGACCCGGCGGGGGCCTGTGACCTTCAAACAGCTCGCGCTGGCCCTGTACCCCTATGCCGTTGCAGCGGCGGCCACCGTAGTCGTCGAGTACAACCTGCAGCGGCTTCTTCCGCAGGGGCTGGGGCCATTGGTCTTGCTGCTCGCCGCTGCGTATGGGGCATTCTTCGCGACGCTGGCCGTTCTGCCGCGTGGCCGGAACACGTTTTCGGCTCTTCTGGTGCAGGGGCGTGCCTACCTCGCCGGGATAGGGGCACGGACGTAGCGGTCGGGCAATTTTGGGTTTGCAGGGTAATAATAAGATGGGGAAGAAAAAATGATGGTTAGATCATTTATCAAAATGCTCCCTATAATTGGGCCGATCACTCGAAAACTGCACTCGGTCGTCGCTTCAAGGCGGTCAAATTTCACGAATTCTGCAGAATATTGGGAAAGTCGTTACAGGTCTGGTGGTAATTCAGGCGCAGGTTCATGCAATAGGCTCGCCCATTTCAAAGCGGATTTCCTCAATAGGTTTGTGGCGCGACACGGGATTGAATCGGTCATCGAGTTTGGATCCGGCGATGGCACTCAGTTGGAGTTGGCTTCCTACCCTTCCTACATCGGTGTTGATGTTTCTCAAGCCATCATCGAGATCTCTCGGCAAAAATTTGCGCACGACCCGAGTATGAATTTTATTCATACTTCGGAATACCAGGATACTCAGGCAGATATGGCCCTGTCGCTTGATGTAATATACCATCTTATCGAAGATGATGTTTTTGATGCATACATGCATCGGCTTTTCAATGCTGGACGTGAGTGGGTTGTGATTTATTCAAGCAATGAGGATAAGCCGTGGCCAGATCCACACGTTCGGCATCGGAATTTCACCAAGTGGGTTGAGGCGAACAGGGTGGATTTCAGCCTAGTTGAACATGTGCCAAACGCTTTTCCATATGATAAAAATAACCCAGGCGACACGTCCTTTTCTGATTTCTACGTTTATCGGCGTGCCTAGCTACGAATCATCCAGGTTCCGCTCGGGATGACGCAGGCGCGATGCAACCGCCACCAAGTGGAAGATCGCGGCGCACAGGGCGATGACCCCGACGGCGACGGACGCGCGCAGGAAGCGGGAGGCATCGCCGTGCAGGGCGAAGTGCCACCACAGCTCGTCATTGAACTCCACATGTTTGTAGGAGAACAGGCCGAGCCATAGCGCGCTGGCGAGCGCCACGCCGACCGCGACGAACCAAGTCGGCGACGGGGACTGCCTGAGCACGGTGCCGCGCCGGTAGAATTCCTTGCGGGCGGGCAACAGGGCCAGGAAGATCAGCCCCGGCACGATGGCTTCCCGCCAGTTCCCGCCCTTGAGCAGCGAAGACAGACAGCCGATCGCCAGCAGCGCCACAGAGAGGACCCAGGCCGCGTGAAGCCGCCGCTGGATGGCGTGCGACAACAGCAGCAACAGCACGCCGACGACGCTGCCGGTGAAGTGGGACATTTCCACCAGGGGCAGGGAGGCCGCGCTGAGGGGCGAGGGCAGGGTCTCGTCAGGTGTCGCCCGCGAGAACAGCAGGAACACTCCGGTGATGAAGGTGCAGGCGGCGAGCACCAGCGGGACCACCGGACTGACCGCGGCGGAGAGGCCGCGCGACACGCCGGTGATGTGATGGCGGACCTGGTAGGCCTCGACGGCGCCGAACATCAGGCCGGCCAGGATCAGCGGTGCGAGGTAATAGATGAGCCGGAAGGTCAGCAGACCGGCCATGACGTCGTTGCCGGCCATCGCCGGCGTCAGGCTGACCAGGACGATGGCGTCGAAGACGCCGAGCCCGCCCGGCACGTGGCTGATGATCCCCGCGACCAGGGCCAACCCGAACGCCACCAGCACGTCCATGTAGGTGACGGCATCGGTGGGCGGCAGGCAGAGATAGAGCACCCCGGCTGCCAGCGCCAGGTCGCACAATCCGAGCAGGAGCTGTCCCAACCCGATGCTCGGACGGGGAAACGCGATGCTGTGCCCGAAGATGCGAAGCGGCCGCCGGATCCAGGCGCCGGCCACGACGTAGCCGATCAGGAGCGCCAAGCCGGCACCGCCAAGGATGGCGCTGGTGTCTGGCGTCAGCTGCAGCGCCTTCAACGCCGTGGGATCGAGCAGCATGACGATGGGCATCACCGCCACCAGGCCGATCGTGAAGGTGGTGACGACGAAGAGCGTCACCTGGGCCACCTCAACGCCCTTCAAGCCGAGCGGCGCATAGAGCCGGTAGCGCACCGTGGCGCCGATGATGCTGGCGAAGCCCAGGCTGTGGCTGAAGGCGTAGCTGGTGAATGCGGTGAAGGCCACCCAACGGTAGGGCAGGTCGCGTCGGAGGTGGTGCAGCGCCAGCACGTCGTAGAGCGTCAGGAGCCAATAGCTGACCACCGCGGTCGCCGAAGCCTGCATCAACTGCATGGATCCGATCCGCTCCATGGCTTGGCGGATGTCGCCGACGCTGTAGCGGTCGAGCCAGCGGTCGAGGACTAGCAGCGCGCCGACGAGCAGGGCAATGATCAACAGTCCGGTCCCATAGCGCACGAGCACCCGGAGCTCAGAGCGCGGCCCGGGTTGCCCGTCGCCGAGATCGCGGGTGGGATCCTGATCCAGATCTGGATCGCGGTCGGGATGGCGTGCGGTCTGGACCATTGGTCGCCGGATGGCTGCGGAGCGATGCCGATGAAACAGCGGAATCGGCCGTTCTGGCGCACCGGTCGCGGTGTCAAACCGAGCGGACGGATCAATTGAGGTCCGGCAGCGCGCGGTAGGCGTCGCGCAGCGCCACGGACCAGAGCTCGCGGATCGTGCGAAAGTACGTGTCATCCTCGGTGATCCGGCGGCGGACGTCCACGCGCAGGCTGTCACGATGATAGACCAGCAGGTCGATGGGCAGGCCGACGGTCAGGTTGCTGCGTAGGGTCGAGTCCATGGAGAGCAGCACCAGCTTCACCCCGCCGGCCAAGTCGGTGTCGTGATGGACGACGCGGTCTAGGATGGGCTTGCCGTACTTGTGCTCGCCAATCTGGAAGAAGGGGGTGTCGGACGTCGCCTCGATGAAGTTGCCCGCGGAGTAGATCTGGAAGAGGCGCGTGCTCTCCCCCTTGATCTGCCCGCCCAGCAGCATGGAAACGTCGAAGGGCACGTGCTGCTCTTCCAGCGCCTTGCCGTCGGTGGCATGCACCTTGCGGATGGCGCCGCCGACGAGTTGCGCTGCGGCGAACATGCTGGGTACGGTGAGGAGGGTCTGTAGCGAGCCGTCCACCTCGACCCCGGTCTGCGTGAACGCGATCACCGACTGCGAGATCGCTAGGTTTCCCGCCGACAGGATGATGAAGACCCGCTCGCCGGGCACCTCCACCACATGCATCTTGGAGAAGGTTGAGATGTGGTCGACGCCGGCGTTGGTCCTAGTGTCGGACAGCAGCACCAGCCCCTCCTCCAGGTAAAGCCCCACGCAGTAGGTCATCGCATTTCCTCTACCGCCGCCGGCCCCAGGCGGGTGAGATCAGCCGGTTCGAGCAAGAGATGGGATCGGCCGGCGCATGGGGACAGGGCGCCCCTTGATAGCGACCGGTCCGACTTCCTGGGTAAACACGAAGGGGCGGCCCCTAGGCCGCCCCTCCTTTACTGCCGGTATCGCTAGGAATTGTCTGGGGTCCCAATGATTTGGAAGTCGCACCCAAGTTAGGCTGGGACAATCCTCAGAAGTTCACCGCATCGCCGCCCTTGAGATCGAGCAGGGAGCGCGCCTCGGCCGGGGTGGCGACCTCCAGAGACAAGCCTTCGATCACCTTGCGGATGGTTTTCACTTGTTCCGCATTCGAGGTGGCGAGCCGGCCGGGGCCGGACCACAGGCTGTCCTCCAGCCCGACACGGACGTTGCCGCCCATGGCCAGCGCCATCGACGCGATGGGCATCTGGTTGCGCCCGGCGCCCAGCACCGACCAGACGTACTGATCGCCGAACAGTCGGTCGGCGGTGCGCTTCATGTGCAGCACGTCTTCCGGATGTGGGCCGATGCCGCCGAGGATGCCGAACACCGTCTGCACGAACAGCGGCGGCGTCACCAGCTTGCGGTCGAGGAAGTGGGCGAGATTGTAGAGGTGTGCGGTGTCGTAGCACTCGAACTCGAAGCGCGTGCCGTTGCCCGAGCAGGTCTGCAGGATGTATTCGATGTCCTTGAAGGTGTTCTTGAAGACGAGGTCGCGGCTGCCCTCCAGGTAGGGCTGCTCCCAGTCGTGCTTGAATTCCTTGAAGCGTTCCAGCATCGGGAACAGGCCGAAGTTCATCGACCCCATGTTGAGCGACGCCACCTCCGGCTTGAAGAATGCTGCCGGGCGCAGCCGCTCCTCCACGGTCATGGTCGGCGCGCCGCCGGAGGTCAGGTTGATGACCGCCTCGGTGTTCTGCTTGATGCGCGGCAGGAACTTGGCGAACAAGGCCGGGTCCTGGCTGGGGCGGCCGGTCTGCGGATCGCGGGCGTGCAGGTGGATGACGGTGGCGCCGGCCTCCGCGGCACCGATGGCGGCCTCGGCGATCTCGTCCGCGGTGACCGGCAGGTGCGGCGACATGGACGGCGTGTGGATGGCCCCCGTGACCGCGCAGGTGACGATCACCTTGCGGCCGCTCTTCTTCGGACTGGTCATGCTCTTCTCCTCGATTTCGTTCTTCAAAGGGCGACGACGTTGCCGCAGACGCTGACCGCTTGGCCGCTGATGTTGCGCCCGGCGTTGGAGCACAGGAACAGCACCGTGTTGGCGATGTCCTCCGCCGTCACCATGCGCTTCAAAGAGGCCTTGTTGCGGTATTCCGCCTCCATCTCCTCATACGGCAGCCCGAGCGCGTCGGCGCGGGCCGAGATCACCGCCTCAATGCGCGGGCCCTGGACGACGCCGGGCTGTACGGCGTTCACCCGGATGCCGTCGCCGCCCAGTTCGATGGCGAGGCTCTTGACCATGCCGACGATGGCCCATTTACTGGCGGCGTAGGGAAGCCGGTAGGCATAGCCGAGCCGCCCGGCCACCGACGACATCGCCACGATGCTGGCGTCCTGCGAGCGCTTCAGCAGCGGCACGGCGCGTTTCAGGCAGAAGAAGTGGCTGTCCAGGTTGACGGCGATGGTGCGGTGCCAGTCGGCATCGCTGATCTCTTCCACCGCCGTGGTCGGGCCGGCGATGCCGGCGTTGTTGATCAGGACGTCGAGCCCACCCCAATTCGCCTCCACCTCGTCGAACAGTGCGTCGATCTGCGCGCGCTCCGCGACGTCGGTGCGGCTGGCGCGGTGGTCGGGGTGGGTCTTGCGGAAGTCCTCCAGCGCCGCGTCGGCCACATCGCAGACGTGCACCTTGGCCCCGGCGGCGATGAATCCGTCGGCAATGGCCCGTCCGATCCCGGCCGCCCCGGCGGTGACCAGCACCCGTCGGCCCGCGAGGCCGAAATTCATTCCCTGTGCTCCCAGCATTCCTTTCTTCTCCTTCCGTTCCGCCGTAGGTCGGGTTGAGTTTCCCACCGGCTGCGCCGACCCGCAGCGGATGAAAAGCGTGCTCGTGCTGGGCCCCCACCCTACCCCTCCCCCATCTTCGACGGGGGAGGGAACTCCGCCGCCATCCCCTCCCCCGCGCAGTGGGGGAGGGTTAGGGTGGGGGCCCAGGGAAGGGACGCCGGTCGGCAGCCTCACCCTGGCCAGCGTCATTTTTCTTCTTAGCCGCAGGCGAAGCCCAACGTCTTCGCGATGCGAGGTGTGTCGAGCTTCGCTGCGCTCAACCCGACCTACGAATGTTGCCGCTTGTGCGCCACCAGCGCCATCAGGCGGCGGTCCCGCCAGGCTTGCCGCTCGCCGAGCTTCTCTGCGGGCAGCACGGCGCGCCGTTCGGCGTCGATCTTGGTGACCACCGGGTGCTGCCAGCCGCAGGGCGGCAGCGGCTCGGCCGCGACGCGGTCGTAGAAGCCGCCGTAGCGGGCGCCGTAGTCGGCGACACCCTGCGGTGCATTGAGGTCGATGGTCTCGAACGGCCCCATGAAGGACCAGCGCAGGCCGAGCCCGTCGCGCACCGTCTTGTCCAGGTCCTCGGCCGAGATGTAGCCGTGCGCCACCAGCTTCAGCGCCTCGTTGAGAAGGGCCCCCTGCAGGCGGTTGAGGACGAACCCCTCCACCTCGCGCTCGACGGTGACCGGTACCTGCCCGACGCGCTCGTGCAGCGCGCGGGCACGCGCTACCACGTCATCGGAGGTCCACGGCGTGCGACACAGCTCGACAAGCGGCACGAGGTGCGGCGGGTTGACGGGGTGCGCCACCAGGCAACGGTGCCGGCCCGCCAGCCCCTCCGTGAAGGCCGAGCCGGGGATCGCCGAGGTCGAACTGGCGAGGATGGCGTCGGGCTTCACCAGCCGGTCCATCGCGGCGAATACCTGCCGCTTAGCGTCCAGCAGTTCCGGCAGGTTCTCCTGCACGTAATCGGCATCGGTCACCGCGCCCGCAAGGTCGTCGGCGATGGAGATGCGCGCCAGCACGGCATCGGGCGCCTCGTCCAGCAGGCCGGCGCCCTTCAGGTCGTGCAAGCTCTCCTTGATGATGCCCAGCGCCGCCATGGCAGCATCCCTCGAGGCGTCGGTGAGGCGCACGCGGCAGCCGGCGCGCGCGAAGACGATGGCCCAGGCGCGGCCGATGAGGCCGGCGCCGACGATACCGACGTTGGTCATGTGTTCCGTCCCTCACGATGATTCCCGTTCACAGCCACAGCACCCGCCGCCGCAGGTCGAGGTCTTCGAGCAGCGGGCGGCTCGGGCCGGTGTGGACGACCTGACCGCGCTCCAGCACGTAGGTCCGGTCGGACAGCGCCAGCACGAGGTCCAGATTGTGATCGACGATGATGATGGAGATCTCGCGGCGCAGCCGGTCGAAGACCTCGAACAGCTCCTCGGTGACGGCGGGCGACAGGCCCTCGAACGGCTCGTCCAGGAGCAGTACGCGCACGTCGCCGTGCAGCGCCCGCGCCACCGCCACCATCTGCTGCTCGCCGCCGGAGAGGTAGTCGGCCGGCGTGTCGAGGCGGGCCTTGAGGCGCGGGAAGAAGTCGAAGATCCGTTCCTCGTCCCAGTGGATGCCGTTGCCGGTGCGCCGGCGCAGGCGGCCGAGCATCAGGTTCTCGGCCACCGTCATGCCGGCGAACAGCCCACGCCCCTGCGGCACGTAGCCGATGCCGAGCCGGGATATCTCCGGCGCGCTGTGGCCCACCAGGTTGCGTCCGTCATAATGCAGGGCACCGCTGGCGGGCGGCGCCACGCCGATGATGCCCTTGAGCAGCGTCGACTTGCCCGCCCCGTTGCGGCCCAGCAGCGCCACGATCTCGCCCGCGTGCACGTCCAGCGAAACGTCGTTGATGATGTGGCTCTTGCCATAGAAGACGTTGATGTCCTCCAGCCTCAGCACCACCTCGGACGCTGCCGCCTCGATGCGCGGGCGCTGGGTGATCGCCGAGGTGCCGGAGCCGATATAGACCTCCTGCACACGGCGGTCCGTGCGCGCATCCTCGACCGTGCCGTCCACCAGCACACGGCCCTGGTTCATCACCGTGACGGCGTCGGCGAAGCCGAACACGCGGTCGATGTCGTGCTCGACGATCAGCACGGGGATGTGCTGGGCGATGCGCTGGATCAGGCCGGAGATGCGCTCGCGCTCCGCCGCCGCCAGGCCGGCCAGCGGCTCGTCCAGCAGCAGGATCGACGGTTTGGAAGCCAGCGCCAGACCCATGTCCACCAGCCGCTGCCCGCCGTAGGACAGGCTGCCGGCCAGCGCCTTTTCCGTGCCGGTGAGGCCCATGAAGTCGAGGACGGAGCGCGTTTCGGCGTTGATCTCCTCGAACCGCGCCGCGGGGGTCCACGGATTGCGGCGGGCGCCGTGGCGGGCCTGGGCGGCCAGGCGGATGTTCTCCTCGACCGTGAGGTCGGGGAACAGGTTGGTGATCTGGAACGAGCGTGCGAGGCCCCCCTGGCAGATGGCGTGCGGCTCCAGCCCCGATATGACGTGCCCGCGGAGCTTCACCTGTCCCTGCCCCGGTCGGAACATGCCGGAGATCAGGTTGAACACCGTCGTCTTGCCCGCCCCGTTGGGGCCGATCAGCGCGTGGATGGTGCGGTCCTTCACGGCGAACGACACGTCGGCCACCGCCTGGATGCCGCCGAAGCTCTTGGAGATACCCTCGCACACCAGCGCAACGCCGCCGGCTTGGGATGCCTGCGCGATGAAGTGCGGCACACCGACCGAAGCGCTCCGCGCCGACACGCGGTTCGCCATGGCGCCGACCTCGTCGGGGGCGCGGCGCACGAACCCCAGGAGCCGGGCGCCGATGCCCACGAGGCCGCTCGGCGAGAACAGGATGAAGCCGACGAACAGCAGGCCGAACCACAGCAGCCAGTTCTCCGTCCAGGTCGACAGGAACTCGCGGAACAGGATGAAGAACACCACGCCCAGCGCCGGCCCGAGGAACGTGCGCATGCCGCCGATGACCACCATCGCCAGCAACTCGCCCGAGAACGCCACACTGGTCGGATCGGCTGAGGCGAAGCGGTGGTTCAGCACGAAGAGCGCACCGGCGAAGCCGGTTGCCACCGCCGATATGACGAAGGCCACGAGCTTGTAGTTCCGCGTGTCGTAGCCGATGAAGGAGGCGCGCTGCTCGTTCTCGCGGATCGCCACTAGCGTGCGCCCGAGCGGCGACTGCACGACGCGCCACAGCATCCACACTGCGGCGAAGGCCAGTACGCCCACGGTGGCGTAGAAGGCCGGGCGATTGTCGAGGCTGATGCCGAACAGGGTGGGGCGCTGGATGCCGCCCAGCCCGCTCTCGCCGCCGGTCAGCGCCGTCCAGCGGAACGCGATGGCGTAGGTCATGGCCGTGAAGGCCAGCGTCATCAGCGAGAAATAGACGCCGCGCCGGCGCAGGAACAAGAAGCCGAGGATCAGCGCCATGACGCCGATCAGCAGCACCGCGCCGACGACCGGCAGCACGAAGCCCTTGGGCGCCCAGTTCAACTGGATCAACGCGGCGGCATAGGCGCCGATGCCCATCCAGGCGCCGTGCCCGAAGGATACCAGCCCGGTGGTGCCGACCAGCAGGTTCAGCCCCATGGCGGCGACGGTGTAGATCAGGCAATCGGTGGCCGAGGTCAGCGTCATCCCCGCCGCCTCGAACAGGAAGGGCAGGGCGACGATGCCGATGGCGGCGACGATGGGAGGTGACGGGCGCCAGGCGGTCCACGTCGTGGGGTCGGGCTGCACGGTGCTGGGAACGGCCGGCTGGGTGGGGTGACTGTGGGTGGGGTGACTCATGGGGCCGGCCCTCACTCGAATTTCTGGATGCGCTCGCCCAGCAGGCCGCGCGGGCGCAGCAGCAGGACCAGCAGCATGAGCAGGTACATGGATGCCTCGGCGGCCGGCGGGATGAAGTAGACGGCCAAGCCCCGCACCACCCCCACCAGCAAGGCGGCCAGCACCACGCCCCAGAAGCTGCCCAGGCCGCCGATCACCACCACGACGAAGGCCGCCGTGATGATCTCCGTCCCCATGGCCGGGTGGACGCCGGCGATGGGGGCCAGCAGCACGCCGGCCAGCCCGGCCAGTCCGATGCCGATGGCGACCACGATGGTCATGACCGGTGCCAGCGAGATGCCGAGCACCGCCACCATATCCGGATTCTGCACGCCGGCGCGCACGACGCGGCCGAAGCTCGTCTTGTTGAACAGCAGCCACGTCAGCACCACTGCCGTCGTGGCGACGCCCAGCATGGCGAGCCGGTAGTAGGAGTAGATGAAATCGCCCAGGAAGAGCTGGCCCTTCAGGTAGGGCGGGATCTGGAAGGGTAGGGGCGAGGCACCCCAGACGATGCGGATCACCTGCTCGATCACCATCGCCAGCCCGAAGGTGAGCAGCAGGCTGAGGATCGGATCGGAGCGGTAGAAACGCCGGAGCATGGTGCGCTCCAGCGCCACGCCGAGCAGCGCCACCAGGATCGGCGACAGTACGAAGGCGCCGCCGAAGCCCAGCCGGCGTTCGATCTCGATGGCCAGATAGGCGCCCAGTGCGTAGAACGCGCCGTGCGCCAGGTTGACCACGCCGCCCAGGCTGAAGATCAGCGACAGCCCGAGGGCAATCAGCAGGTAATACGCGCTGACCACCAGCCCGTTGAGCACCTGCTCGATGATGAAGACCAGTTCCACGGGGGCTCCTTCCAATCCCTCCCCCAGCTCCGCTGGGGGAGGGAGGGGCCCCATGCGCAGCATGGGAAGGGTGGGGGCAAGGTTTCTCGGGATGACCTAGCCCCCACCCTCCCGCTTCGCGGGTCCCTCCCTCCCCCGGCGGAGCCAGGGGAGGGCATTGTTATGCGAACGTGCAGGCGTTCTCTTCCCGCGTCGGCGCGATGACTTCGATCTCCTGGCCTTGCGGGGGCACGGCGGGGCCGAGCAGAAGGATGTCCCACTTGTCCTTCTGCTGGTTCTTGGGCTTCGGCCGGATCGAATACATCTCGGCGATGAGCTGGTGGTCCCAGTTGCGGAAATAGCCCTCACGCCCCTTCAGCACGTCGAATTTGGCGCCGGATTCCAGGTGCTTGACCAGCGCGTCGCTGTTGGTCGACTTGGTCTCCGCCATGGCCTGGGCCAGCAGCTTGACGGCGAGGTAGTCGCCCCAGGCCTGGTTCTCCGGCGGCTTGCCCCAGCGCTTGGTGAAGGCCTCGGTGAACTTCTGCGCGGTCGGGCTGGATACCGTGTGGTGCCAGATGCAGGGCCAGGTGCCTGCGAAGGAGTCGGGCGCACCCCATGCCGCCGCGGTGTCGAAGCCGCCACCTGCGATCGGGAAGGGCAGGTTGTACTCGTTGTACTGCTTGATGAAGTTGGTGATCTGGTTGCCGGCCAGGTTGGACACCACGAGGTCCGGCCGTGCCTGGCGGATCTTCAGGATGAAGGGGCTGAAGTCGGTGGCGTCGGTCGGCACCAGCTCGCTGCCGACGAAGCTGCCGCCGTTCTCCTCGCAGAACTTCTTCGACACGCGCAGCAGGTCGTGGCCGAAGGCGTAGTCGGCGGTGAGGCCGAACCATTTCTTGCCTTTGACCATGTTGTCCAGCATCAACGCCTGTCCCACGGCCTTCACGTACATCGTGTTGGCGCCTTCAATGTGGAACATGTAGCGGTTGCACGCCTTGCCGCGCAGCTCATCCGAATTGCAGCCGGTCTGGATGAACAGCGTCTTGTTGCGTCCCGCCACCTGCGAGATGGACAGGCCCGACGCCGAGCTGATTTCGCCCAGGATAGCCGCCACCTTCTCGCGCTCGATCATGCGTTCGGCCTTGGTGGCCGCGGTTGAGGGGTTGACGCTGTCCTCCGCCAGCAGTTCCAGCTTGCGCCCCAGGACGCCGCCGGCGGCATTGACCTCCTCCACCGCGAGGTTGACGCCCATCACGGCGTATTCGCCCAAGGGGCCGAGGAAGCCGGTGCGCGGCGTCAGGTGGCCGATGCGGATGACGTCCGACTGCGCGCGGACGATGGCCGGTGCGCCGAGCGCCGACACGGCGGCAAGCCCAGCGCCGGACTTCAGCAGCGTGCGGCGGGTGAGCGGCAAGCGGATGCTCATGGATCTGTCTCCTCCCTGGATTTCGGTGTGGAACGCAGCCGGGCGCGCTCTTTGGCGCGATCTGATCCGGAGGCTCGAATGGTTCGAAAGATTTCGGCAGGCGGCTCCTGCGCTGTCGGGCAGCCCGGTGCAACGAATTGCCTTGCGGGAACTGCGATATGTGATCACAGTTACAGCGTTCGTGCCGGCCGTCAAGATGCTCAATGGGCAGACTGTTCGCCGAGGGAGTCATGACCGCCATAGCCTCGCTCGCCAAGATCGACCGCGAAACCATGTCCGGGCGCGTCTACCGCGACCTGCGCACCATGATCATGGCGGGCCAGGTGTCGCCGGGCGAGCGGCTGTCGATCCGCGCCATGGCGGCGGCGCTGGGCACCAGCATGATGCCGGTACGCGAAGCGGTGGCGCGCTTGGCCGCCGAGCAGGCGCTGGAGGTGATGCCCAACCGCACCGTGCGGGTGCCGATGATGTCCCGCCGCCGCTTCCAGGAACTCCGCGGCATCCGCCTACTGCTGGAGGGCCACGCCACCGCGACCGCGGCGGAGCGGGTGAGCGCCCTGGCGCTGGCGGAGATTCGCGAACTGCATGCTGCCTTCACCGCCGAGCATACGCGCGCCGAGCCGGATGCCGGACGGCTGATCCGCATCAACAAGGATTTCCACTTCCGCATCTATGAGGCGGCGGATATGCCGGCGCTGATGCAGATCATCGAGGGGCTGTGGCTGCGGATCGGTCCCGTCCTGAACTTCGACCTGCGCTCCAAGTCGCGCCGCCTGTCGGAACGCGTGGTGTTGCGCTACCACCAGGGCATGGTGGACGGCCTGACTGCCCGGGACGGTGAGATGGCGCGAGCCGCGCTGGCTGGCGACATCAACACCGCGGGCGACTTCATCCTGACCTGCGGCGCCCTGCTCGAAGATTGAGAGCCCTTCCGATCAAGCTGCGGGTGTGCGCGCACCAAGGAGACGTCGCATCCGGACAGCTTAGTCCCCTTTATGGTGCCGTGCGGCGTCGAGCAGGAGCGCCACCGCGGTGTCGTCCGTGATCAGCATGCGGAGGTTCGCCTCGACAGCAGCCCAATCGGCGCTTCCCGGTCGGAGCCCGGATATCTGGCAGAGCCGTGTCTGCTCCAGGCGCTCGGATTCCAGTTCGGCGTCCTTGATCCTTTGCCGGAAGGCCTCGGCACCCGCCACGCCCTTCAATCGCCGCCGGACGCCCCGCAACGGCGCCACCACCTCGCGCTGCCACGCCGCGGCCTCGCTCGATAGCCGCTCCAGTTCGGCGGCGGAAAGGCGCGTTCCACAGACGGCGCCGGCCCACAGCGCGAAGAGCAGCAGGTTGACGTCGGCGCCCAGGCGATCCTGGAGATCCAAGCACGCGGTGTCGACGCCCGGCTGCGCATAGACCGCCAGTGAAAACCGCCACAGGGAGCTCTCAGGCGTCTCGGTCGTCACGGTGCCTCCTTTGCATGAACCACCCATAGTATTGTCGCTCTTCCTCTTCAGTGGACAGCGCAAAACGCCATGAAGGTTTTTGCGCACACTCGTTCATGCGCCTCTTTTCCTGCGATCAAACCGCAAATCCTGCCGCACCGAAGGAACCTTGTTCGATCTTTTCTGATTCTTTGCGAATGCTACCTGTCGGGTGATCAATAATATGATGCGGCATGGCTTGAAACGCTGCATGAGTCTCCCATTGTCCTAGTCATGGAAAACAAAATGCCTGTATCGAGCAGCGCATTTGGATGAAATTCAGGAGAGGGACATGGAGCGTGATAAGCTGATCGAGATGACGGCAACAATCGTCTCGTCCTATGTTGCGGCCAACCGGGTCGCTGCAAGCGAGATTCCGGCGGTCGTCAAGGAGGTATTCAACGCCCTGTTTGCCACAGGGCAGCCGAAGGCCGAGGCTCCCAAGCAGGAACCGGCGGTGCCGATCAAGAAGTCGGTCACCCCCGATTACATCGTCTGTCTGGAAGACGGCAAGAAGCTGAAGATGCTCAAGCGGCATCTGCGCTCCACCTACGGCATGTCGCCCGAGGAGTACCGGGCGAAGTGGAACCTGCCCGCCGATTACCCGATGGTTGCGCCGAACTACACCGCCCGGCGCAGCGAGTTCGCCAAGCAGATCGGCCTCGGCACCAAAGGACGCGGCCAGAGCGCGGCGGTAAAGCCCGGCGCCCCCGCAAAGGGCCGCCGCAAGAAGGCCGCCTGATTCATGACGGCTGAGGGTAACGGTCTGCCGTCTCGGCCAGGCCGCTATCCGCCGCTCCGTCAGCCCTGCTCTGTTGCTTGGCCGATGTGCGCCGTCGCCTTGGTGAGATCGAACAAGCGGCGGCGCACGCCCGGATCGGCGATCTTGTAGTAGGCGCGCACGAGTTCCAGCGTTTCGCGTCTTGTCAACACTGCATCCTCCGACCCGGACCCGCCCAAGGCAGGGGCCGTGACGCCGGGGGCGCCGCCCCGTGCCGCCGTCTTTGCGTCCATGTCGTCGAAAAAGAAGGACACCGGCACGTCCAGCGTTTGTGAGAACTCCCAGAGCCGGCTGGCCGACACCCGGTTGGCGCCGCGCTCGTATTTCTGGATCTGCTGGAACGTCAGTCCGACCCGCTCGGCAAGAGCGCTCTGGCTCATCCCGAGCAACGTACGGCGCAGTCGGATGCGGCTGCCGACGTGAATGTCCACTGCGTCCGGTCCACTCTCGGGGCCATCGCCCATGGTGTCTGCCATCTCTCGCCCCCCATTATCGATGGATGAACGTACTCGTCCGTGCGCGTCGCGTCCATGGATGGCTGGCGTTCAATGCCCTCCAGGCAGGACGATGACGGTGGTGATGCCGCCGGGCGTCTCGATGAGAAAGCTGGCATGCCCGAGAAAGCGAGAAAGGTGGTCCGGACGGCGCCGGCCAACATCGCCTGCGCGAAGTGCAGTGGCGTCGGCATGTTCTTGTCTTGCCCGCATGACATGGTTTTCTGCCGGTTCCATGTCGTGATCCCGGTTTGAGCCGATCGCGAGTTTTGCCAGTTCCACGCGCCGAGGCAGTTGCCAAGACAGAGTCCGCGGCATGTCGTCTGGCCAGTAGGCGGTCTCCACCATATGGGCAGATGCACGGGTAAGGTGCTCCGAGTATTTTTTTCATGTACCGAGTACCGCGGAGGCGTGAAATGTCGATCCCGTGCAAGACTGAACGCAGTCTGCTCAATCATGACGAATACGAGTTAGTCAGAACATCGCATTATCCAGCGATTCATGAAGCTGACGAGACGGTCCTTCAATCAGCAAGGCGCCGTTTACGTGACATGAGAAATAAGGAACGCACACTAGCGAGACAGAAACGCCGTGAAGCTCGGGGAAAGGCAGTTCCCCGTGGAGGTAGTTTCCCCGGTACGGCCGAGCATCCGGCACGTCGCGCGCGGGTTTTCGCCAATGCCCTGAAGCGGATTAACCGAGAGTTCCAAAGGCTCCAATTTTTGTATGCTCGGGCCGAACTGATGAGCGCCGCGGAGAGAGCACTCCGCATGCGCCAGACAGGGGAAACCATTCACCATCCGGAATCCGGCCAGACGACCCATCATGGAATGAAACCGCGGGAGACCGATCGTCGGCGAACAAAGGTTCCCCCCGCCAAAGTCGGCAGCGTGTCACAGGCGACGAAGGATGCTCAGGCTGCACGGGACGCCAGATCTTAGAGCCCGTCGACGACTTTGTTGAGTTGTATGTTCCCGTTTTTTCCGCTTGGCGTGGTTTTCCGCCGGTTCCATGTCGTGCCCTCAAAGAGGGGCGGCATGGGGCAATCATTTAGCGGCACTTCGGACGGCTGAGACGTTCCTTGGCTGTTGATATCCGGGCGATCTCGTCCAATCCCGCAGACAAGCACTTGACGAATATGTCGGAAGGTGGCACGCTTGACTCCAACAGTAACAACGGTCGAGGCTAAGGCGACACGATCGGCGTCGAAAGATGCTAAGCGGTCATTTGACCGACGGGTAAGAATTTTCCGTTGCAGGGAGGGTGAGTAAGATCATGACTCCGCCGGCGCTTACTTGGTGAAACCGCCTTTGACAGTATGAAATGTCGTATTCAACACGCCAATAATTTTGGCCATAGGATCGCGGATCCTGAAACGTCCGCAGAAACCCCCGCCCGCGTGCGGGGGTTTCGCTTTGATGACACCCCTTACTGCAGGCTGCCCCAGCGTTGGACCGTCGGTTCCGCCAGTGCCCAGCGCCATACGCCATCTTTCCTTTGGCAAATGGTCGTCGCGAAGAAGTCCGGGCTGTCGTCTATGGTGAATACGATATCCTTGCAGGGGATCGCCTCTCCGAAGGTTCGGGCGACCTGGACGGTGCCGGTCCTGCCGCTCAGCGGCAGGTCTTCCTCCACCTGCCACGGCGCCGCCTGACCGACGCCGAGCCCGCCGGCCGCAACGGCGACCGCGTTCTGTACGCTGCCGGCAATGAGGCGGTCGGCGTACCTGATGCCGGAGCCTATGCCGTAGCTCGCCGCAGTGCCGGCAATCAAGCCTAGGACCGGACTCCCCGTGGCCGAGCCGACGACGGCGGCGAGACCAGCGGTGGTGAAGGCGTTCAGTTCCTTTCCCAACTCCGCGCACCCCGCCAGGGCGAGCAAACCGGCCACCGCGCTGTAGGCTCGTATCCTCATGACCGTCTGCCTGTCCTGCGAAGAGGAATGTCACAGGAAGCTGCAACAGGGCAGGCGGCGGTTTCTCTCGATCAAGGCATTCAAACGCCGGGCTTCGCCTTTGGCTCAACCCGACCCAGGGCTTGGGTCAGTTGGGTTGAGCGCCAATGAAGTCCAACGCCCGGAGAGGGCTCACGCCACCGCGAGACGGGGACTTTGGCCTTTCTGCTCGTCGGCTCCGTTCGGCAGCATACGGCGCACGATCTCCGAGAAATCCGAGAAGTTGTAGGGCTTGCGCAGGATGGTGAAACCCTCCGCGGTGGCGTCCCGGGCCGAGCCGCTGTAACCAGTGGTGAGCACGATGGGCAGGCTCGGAATGTGTTCGCGGACCAGCCGCGCCAGTTCCAGTCCCGTCATGCCGCCCGGCATGATGATGTCGGAGAACAGCAGGTCGATATGGGCACCGCTGTCCAGCACCTCGAGCGCAGCCTTCGCATCGGCGGCGTGCACCACGGTGAAGCCCAGGTTTTCGATGACTGCCGATGTGGCCTCGGCGATCTGCAGGTTGTCCTCGACCAGCAGGATGGTTTCGCGTCTACCGTGCGCGACAACGGGTTCGGCGGTCGCGGTGGACACATCCTCCGCGGATCGGGCCACGGCGATACGGCTGCGCGGCAACAGCAAGGTCACCGCCGTTCCCCGGCCCGGCGTGCTGGCGATGGTCGCCACGCCTCCCGCCTGCTGCGCGAAGCCGTAGACTTGGCTGAGGCCCAACCCCGTACCCTTACCGACGTCCTTGGTGGTGACGAAGGGCTCGAACACCTTAGGCAGGATCTCCGGCGGGATGCCGCAGCCGTTGTCCAACACCGTCAGCGCCACGAAATCGCCGTGCAAACCTCCGGCCTCGGCTTGGCCGTCGAGCGACACGTTGCGCGCGTCCATGGACAGCGAGCCGCCGTTGGGCATGGCGTCGCGGGCGTTGACGCCCAGGTTCAGCACGGCCAGTTCCAGCTCGCTGGCGTCGACGTGCACCGGCCACAGATCGGGGGCCAGGTAGGACATCACCGAAATGTTGCCGCGCAAGGAATGGCGCATGAGGTCGAGGAACTTCGGCAACTGCTCGCGCAGGTCCAGTGGGGTGGGGGCGACGGTCTGGCGGCGCGAGAAGCTGAGCAGTTGCCGCGTCAGGCTTTCCCCGCGCGACGCCGCCATCTCGATTGAGTCGAGGGCGCGCTGCTGGCGCGGATCGAGGGTCCCCATGCGCACCAGGAGCAGGCTGCTGGCGATGACCTGAAGCAGATTGTTGAAGTCGTGGGCGACGCCGCCGGTCAACTGGCCCATGGCTTCGATCCGCTGGGCCCGGCGCAGCGCCTCCTCGGCGGCTTCCCCGCGTTGCAGCGCCTCCCGCACCTGGGCCTGGGCCGCCGTCTCGCGTTGGGTCCGGAACCAGATGACGGCGGCGGTCCCGAACAGCAGGGCAATCACGGGCAGGGCGAACAGGGCGCCGTGGACCAGCGATGCCCGCCAGCCGACCGTGACATCGCGCATCGGCATGGAGACCAGCGCTGTGACCGGAACCCCGTCCAGCCGGCGCGCGGCGACCAAGCGCTCTACGGTATCCCGCACACCCGTGGTACGGAAGATGCCCTCCACCCCCTCTTGCGTCCGCGGCAGCCCGGTGTCGGCGGGCAACTGGTTGCCATCCTCAAGGGTCAGCGCAAGCTCGTGCTCCGCCCCGTTCAGCAGCGTGTTCAACGGTTGAAGGAAATGCTTCGCAGGCACTGCCGCGAGGACCACCCCGGCAAACCCACCGGCGCTATCGGCCACCCGCAACGCCACACCGGTGCTGGGTTCGGCATCCGCCCCGCCCAGCGCCAGGGACGCCACACCGCTCTCCGCGCCAGTGTCGCGCAGGGATTGGAAGAAGTCCTGATCCGAGACGTCGAAGCTTCGAGCGGGGAACACGGCGCTGCTGGCCAGGGCACGGCCGGAGCGGTCGAACAGCCAGAGCGTCTGGCTCGCGTGGCGCTGGACGATGCCCTTGAACGCCTCGTGCAGCCCCTTCTCGGCCTTCGGATCGGCGGGCGAACGGGTGCGCGCCACCGCATCCAGCGCGCGTTCGCCGATCATGCGTTGGTGGTCGAAGCCGCGTTGCGCCTCGGCGCTGACACGGTCGAGCTGATGATCAAGGGCCATCTCGCCGGCGCGCAAGGCGTCCCCGTACGACACATACGCCCAGACGGCATACAGCAGGAGCGGACAGAGCACGGAAGCTGCAAGCAGCAGGTGGAGCACCTGGACGGCGGTAAACCGGCGTGTCTTCACTCTCATGCCCGTCTCCATGGGGCGAGGTGGAGCGGGTGCCATCCTATGTCACGCGTTGCCGCCCCGCCGTCCGCATAAAGCGAAGCGGCTGGCTGAAAAGGACACAGTGCTGGACTGACACGCGCCTCCCACACAACCCTCCCAAATGATTAACCAAAGCTTGGGAAGGCTGGCACAGGCAAGGTGCCGCCATCAATTGACTGATTGCTGTAGGACTTCGGCCGATTTGTCTATGTAGCAAGAAATCTCTGCGCGCTTCCGCCAATGTTGGTCTAATACCATCGCGCAGGTGCAAACTTGCCCTGTGCGAGAGGCCGCCATCGCGACCGTCAGCACGTTCCCATGGGTGGCATCCGCGCCAGATCCATGCTTGGTCGCCGCCGGACGCTGCGCACGAGGTCCACGGCGGCGGCGGCGCAAACCTGTTCGATCTCGGCCCGTGCTTCGTCCTCGTCTTGGGAATAGATGCGCTGGTCCGGCGACGACACTAGGTGCCAGTCCCGGTCGCCGATCATCCGCATCCAGGTGCCGCGCCCGTCCTCTCCAGAGCGGAACTCGACGGCCACCGAGAACGCGCTGTCCTCTTTCGCCAGCAGCATCGTCCATCGCCAGCCGGCGGCGCCGTATCGGGTGATGGACAGTCGAATTGTCGCCCGCAGTTCCTCCTCGTTCGCAGGCCAAGTCCTCGTCATCGTTCGCTCTCGGCGGCCGGGATCCTGAAATCGGAGCTGGAAGTGCGGAAATCCTGGAGCTTGGTCACGCGCAAGGCCTTGCGGCCGCCACGGGAAAGCAGTGCGTCCCAGGACAGGAACTCCTCGATCGAAAGGCTGTAGCGCTCACACGCCTCGGCCATCGTGATAACTCCGGTACGCACGGCCAGCACGACGGCTTGCTTGCGGCTCGACACCCAGCGCCGGGTGTCGGGTACAGGAAGCGCCTCGAGCGCTTGGTTGGTGGTCCCCATGACAGATCCAAAGATAGTAAGCTGATTCCGTTTATAGGGATTACTCCCCTCTAAGTGTTAGTCGTATTTGAAACAAACCTGAGACGAAGATGCCATGCGCCAGGCCTCCGGGCTCGACCTTTCGGGTACGATCCGCTATACGAGCGCACCGCGCCGGACAGCGGAGCCGGTCTGTTTTGGGCGGTCTGCTTTTGGGATTGAATGATGACCTATAGCCACGCGCCGACCGTCCAACCGCTCGACCAGATTCTGCCCAATGAGCCGCTGCTGATGATGGGAGCCGGGCCGGTTCCCATTCCGCAGAAGGTGGCCGTGGCGAATTCCGTCGTGATCAACCACCTCGGCGAGACCATGAGCAAGGTGGTTGAGCAGGTTAAAACCATGTCCCGCTACATCTTCCAGTCGCAGTCGCGCCACATCATGGGCGTGGCCGGGCCCGGCTCGGCGGCGATGGAGATGGCGATTTGCAATCTTGTCTGGCCGGGGGCGCGGGTGCTGTGCGTCTGCAACGGCACGTTCAGCCGCCGCTTGGCGGAGATGGCGGAGCGCGTCGGCGGCGACGTCACGTTGCTGGAGGTGCCGTGCAACCAGACGGCGGAGGTCGAGGCAATCCAGGCCGCCCTGCAGCGCGGCCGCTACGAGGTGCTGACCATCGTCCAGGGCGAGACGTCCAACACGGTGTGGAACCGCCACCTGCCGGAGATCGCCCGGGTCGCAAAGGAGCACGACTGTCTGGTGATCGTCGACGCCGTGTGCACGCTGAGCACCATGCCCATGGAGATGGACCGCTGGGGTGTGGATGCGGTGATCACGGGCGGGCAGAAGGGGCTGTCGTCGATCCCCGGCGTCTCCCTGATCGCCTTTTCCGAGCAGGCCTGGACCAAGATCGAGCAGCGCCCGATGCCGATGGCTCATTGGTGCCTGGACGCCCGGCTGGCCGATCAGTTCTGGAACAAGAAATCCTACCATTACACCGCACCCGTGTCCGGGCTCCTCGCCCTGCACGAGGCGCTGCGGCTGATCTGCGAGGAGACGCTCCCCCTCCGCTTCCAACGCCATGAGCTGTGCTCGGTGGCCTTGCAGGGCGGTATCGAGGCGATGGGCCTGGAGCTGTTCGTTCCGGAATACATCCGCCTCAACTCCGTCGTCGGCATCCGGGTGCCGGACGGCATCTCCGCCGACGCCGTGCGCCAGCACATGTCCCAGGTCCACCGTGTGGAGATCTCCGGCGCCTTCGGCCTGAACATCCTGCGCATCGGCCAGATGGGCGAGCAGAGCCGGGCACACCACCTGTTCCGCACCCTGCACGCCCTCGGATCGAGCATGCGCGCCATGGGCGCCAAGGTCGATCTGCCGGCCGGGGTCGCCGAACTGGAACGCCGGCTGGTCGGTGGGGTCGGCTGACCTCCCACGCGACATCGCATCCTTCGGCCGCACAGCGGCGTGTTGACATCCCTTGTCAACAAAGGCACGGTTCCCCGAAAGTGGTATCGGTCCAGGGGGGCTCATGACCGGCGAGGAGTTGCAGGCGATCCGGGAGGCGCGCGGCGCCACCCAGCAGGAGTTTGCGGCGTGGTTGAACGAGCAACTGGGCCGTCGCTACGACCGTGCCCGGATCAGCCGCTGGGAAAGTGGGACGGAGCGCATTCCGCCGCGCGTCGAGCTGTTCCTCAAGACCGGATCCGGGGGTGAGCCCAGGCCGGCCCGGCGCGAACGTCGCGCCGTGACCGTGGCGGTGGCGAACCAGAAGGGCGGCGTGGGCAAGACGACCACCGCTGTCAATTTGGCCTACGCGCTGGCGCGCGAGGGCGTGAAGGTGCTGCTGATCGATGCCGACCCGCAGGCCAGCGCCACCATCTTTCTCGGCCAGGACCCGCGCACGCTGGAGCAGCGCAAGGCGACCGTCTACTACGCGCTGATGAAGGATCGCGACCTGCGCGAGATCGTCATCCCTGGCGTCTTCGACCTGGTTCCCTCCTCCATCACGCTGGCCGCAGCCGACACCGAGCTGATGGCCGAACCTTTCGCCTCCTCCGTGCTGCGCGAGAAGATCGAAGCGGCGCGGAGCGACTATGACTACATGCTCATCGACTGCCCGCCGAACCTGTCGCTGTTGACGGTGAACGCGCTGTCCGCGGCCGACCGGGTGATCATTCCGGTGAAGACCGAGTTCCTGGACATCATGGGCATCCCGCTGCTGCTGGACACGGTGGAGAAGATCCGCCGGCGCGGGAACACGCGCCTCACCGTGCTCGGCATCCTGCCCACCATGTTCAACGCGCGCTACACGCAAGACAACGAGACGCTGCGGGAACTGCGCGAGACGCTGGGGAGCAAGACGCGCATCTTTGCGCCCATCAACCGCTCCACCGGCTACGGCCAATCGGCCGCGGCCGGGAAGCCCACCCTGGAAGTGCTGCCCGGCACCCCCGGTGTGCTGGGCTATGTGGATCTGGCGAAGGAGCTGATCGGCCATGGCGAAGCCTGATAAGACCCGCAACTTCGGCATGTTCCGCGGCGCCATGGAGACGCAGGCGCGCGATGCGCTGTTCGGCACCAGCGGCGACTTCCCCAAACTGGTCGAACTGGACCTGAGCCGTATCGCGCGCAATCCGGACCAGCCGCGCACGCACTTCGACGCCGGCGAGATGGAAACGCTGGCGGAATCCATTCAGCGCTACGGCCTGAAGCAACCGATCCTGGTGAAGGAGGTCGGCGACGGCGCCTTCATGCTCGTCGCCGGCGAGCGCCGCTTCCGCGCACACGAGATGCTGGGCAAGGACACCATCTTCGCCATCGTCACCTCGGGCGACGTCGACGAGCTGGCACTGGTGGAGAACGTGCAGCGCGTCGACCTCGACGCGCTTGAACTGTCCGCAGCGCTCGCCCGACTGATGGGGCGGCATCATTACACCCAGGAGGAGCTCGGCAGCATCATCGGCAAGAGCCAAAGCTTCGTCAGCCACACGCTCCGCCTCAACGCGCTGCCCGAGGCGATCAAGCGGGAGTATGCGGCGTCGCACCGGGACGTCTCGCGCTCCGTCCTGGTGGAGATCGCCTGGGTCAAGGACGAAGAGGAGCAGATGGCGCTGTGGCAGCGCGTCAAGGCGGGGGAGGGCACCGTCAAGGCCGCCCGCACCCGCAAGGCGCGCACCCCACCGCCGGGACCCGCCGCGCTGAAGCTGTTTTTCTCCACCGTGCGGCTGGCCTGCAAGCAGGCCACCGACGTGCAGGCGCACCGCCACCGCCTGGACGACAGGCAGCGCGCCGAACTGCGCGATCTGCGCCGGCAGATCGACGGGTTGCTGGAGGAGTAGGGGGCATTGCGCTGAGAGGCTTTACCGCCTCCACGGATCCAGCTGCCGCTTGGCAGCCTTAAAGCGTCGCGCGAGGGTTTCAGTCGTTAAGGAAGGGGTTGAACTGCCGCTCCTCGCCGAAAGTAGACATGGGACCGTGGCCGGGGATGAAGGCGACGTCGTCGCCCAGCGGCAGGAGCTTCTCCCGGATCGAGCGGATCAGGGCGGCATGGTTCCCCTTGGGGAAATCAGTGCGGCCGATGGAGCCGGCGAACAGCACGTCGCCCACCACCGCCAACCTGCTTGGCACATGGTAGAACACCACGTGCCCAGGCGTATGGCCAGGGCAGTGGAAGACGCTCAACGTCTCGTTTCCGACGGTGACGGTATCGCCGTCCTCGAGCCAGCGGCCGGGGGTGAAGGCCGGCGTCGGCGGGAAGCCGAACATCTGGCTCTGCTGCGGCATGGCCTCGATCCAGAAGCGGTCCTCGATCTGAGGCCCCTCGATGGGGAGCCCGAGCCGGTCGGACAGCGGCTTTACGCCGCCCGCATGGTCGATGTGCCCGTGCGTCACCAGGATCTTCTCCAGCGTGACGCCGTGGGTCGCGGTGGCGCGCACGATGCGGTCCAGGTCGCCGCCGGGGTCGACGACTGCCCCTCTCATCGTCGCCTCGCACCAGAGGAGGCTGCAGTTCTGCTCGAAAGGCGTCACCGGAACGATGGCGTACTTCATGCCGATCCCTTGATGCTTAGGCGTGCGGATGGCCGGGACCTTACGCGGCCCTCGTCCGAACGACAAGCACGCTCAGGATTCCGCCGCGATCGAGGCAGCAGGGCGGACGACGCTTCGGATGGCGAAGCTGGACTGGATGCGCTCCACGCCCGGCAGGCGCGAGAGCAGGTCCTTGTAGATGCGGTCGTAGTCGGCCGGATCGTGGGCCACCACGCGCAGCAGATAGTCGGAGCTGCCGGACAGCAGATAGCACTCCCGCACCTCCGGGCACTTGCGCACGGCGGTTTCGAAGCGGCGCAGATGGTCCTCGGTCTGCCGCTCCAGCACGATCTGCACGATGATGGTGACGCAGCGTTCCTCGTCGGCGTCCTCGACGATGGCGGTGTAGCCGCGGATGACCCCGGAATGCTCCAGCATGTGCAGGCGCCGCAGGCACGCCGACGGCGACAGGCCCACCTCGGCGGCGAGCTTGGCGTTGCTCATCCGGCCGTCCTTGCGCAGCAGGCGGATGATCTTGCGGTCGAGCGAATCCAGCGTGTGCATGCAATGACATTCGAATATGCGGCAGAACGTGCGAAAACGCCCTGCCAGATTGGGGGAATCATGCAATGCTTTGCAGAGATTGTCGACGTTCCTCCGCCTTATAGTACGCGTACCTGACCATCAGCGCCATAAGAAGATAAAAGGGGAGGAATTGGGTAATGCGTGTCGGCGTTCCCAAGGAAATCAAGAATCACGAATATCGTGTCGGCCTGACGCCGGCGTCCGTGCGCGAGTTGACGGGGGAGGGGCATACGATCCTCGTCCAGTCCGGCGCCGGCGCGGACATCGGTTTTTCCGATGACGATTATCGCAAGGCCGGGGCCGAGATCGCCCACACCGCGGCCGAAGTCTTCAGCGCCGCCGACATGATTGTCAAGGTCAAGGAGCCGCAGCCCGACGAGTGCCGTATGCTCCGCCCGGGCCAGGTGCTGTTCACCTATCTGCACCTCGCTCCCGATCCCGAGCAGGCCGAGCTGCTGATGGAGAGCGGCTGCACCGCCATCGCCTACGAGACGGTCACCGACCGCGCCGGCCGCCTGCCGTTGCTGGCACCAATGTCGGAGATCGCCGGGCGCATGGCCATCCAGGTGGGGGCCGTGGCCTTGCAGAAGAGCTGCGGCGGTTCGGGCGTGCTGCTCGGCGGCGTGCCGGGCGTGCTGCCGGGCAAGGTGGTGGTGATCGGCGGCGGTGTCGTCGGCGCCAACGCCGCACGCATGGCCATGGGGCTGGGCGCCGACGTGACCATCGCCGACCGTTCGGTCGCCCGCCTGGCGCAACTCGATGAATTGTACGGCCCGCGCCTGAAGACGGTCTTCGCCTCGGCCGAGGTGCTCGATCGGCTGGTGGCCGACGCCGACCTCGTGGTGGGTGCGGTGCTGGTGGTGGGCGCGGCGGCTCCGAAGCTGGTGACGCGCGAGCAACTCAGCCGCATGCGCCACGGCTCGGTGCTGGTGGATGTGTCCATCGACCAGGGCGGCTGCTTCGAGACGAGCCGGCCGACCACCCATTCCGACCCGACCTATGTGGTGGACGGCGTCGTCCATTATTGCGTCGCCAACATGCCGGGTGCCGTCGCGCGCACCTCCACCGAGGCGCTGAACCACGCCACGCTGCCCTTTGCGCTGGCGCTCGCCAACAAGGGCTGGCGCCGGGCGCTGGCCGAGGACCCGCATTTGCTGGCCGGCCTCAACGTGCACGCCGGACGCATCACCCACCCGGCGGTGGCCGAGGCTTTGGGGCATGCCTACGCGGCATCGCAGGCCCTGGTCGTTGGGTGATCGTGCATCGTGACGAGTAAAAAAATATCGCGATAGCCGGAGTGCGTAGAATATATCTCTACAGAATTCGAAAAGCTGGAGTGATCGTTGCTTTTTTGCCTGGCAATGAGACTCCCGTTGCAAAAAGTGCCGGTGGCGGACTATTGGTCTCGCCAATAAAAGGGGCGCCAATGCTCCGTTGAAGAAGTAAAGCCCGGTTTTCAGGGAGGGCTTGGCGCGAAGCGCCGACGCGGTCGGGCCGGGCGAAGGGACGCTCGGCCCGCCACCGCAGACCACACCATAAACGCCCCGGCACGCCGGCCGGGGGACCGGCGCGGGATAAACCGCGCGGCACTAGGGAGAAACGTATCCATGTTCAACCACGCGGATTTCGACGGCCACGAACGGGTCGTCTTCTGCACGGACCCGGAAACCGACCTCAAGGCGATCATCGCCATCCACGACACCAGCCGCGGGCCGGCGCTGGGGGGCTGCCGCATGTGGCCCTACGCCAGCGCCGAGCACGCGGTGCGCGACGTGCTGCGCTTGTCGCGCGGCATGACCTACAAGGCCGTCATGGCCGGGCTGGAACTGGGTGGCGGCAAGTCGGTGATCATCGGCAATCCGCAGACCGACAAGAGCGAGGCCATGCTGCGCGCCATGGGCCGTTTCGTCGATAGCCTGGACGGCGGCTACATCGTCGCCGAGGACAGCGGCACCTGCGTGGCCGACATGAAGGTGATGGCCGCGGAGACCCCGCATGTGGCGGGCGTCAGCGACAAGCCGGCGGCCGGCGGCGGAACTCGCAGCGGCGACCCGTCGCCGTCGACCGCCTACGGCGTGTTCGTCGGGCTGAAGGCGGCGGTGCACCACCGGCTGGGCCGCTACGACCTGGACGGCGTACGCGTGGCGATCCAGGGCACCGGCAATGTTGGCACGCATTTGGCGACGCTGCTGCACGAAGCCGGCGCGTCGCTGTACCTCTCCGACCTGCGGGCCGATCGGGCGCGCCTTCTGGCCGAAGAGCTGGGCGCCGAGGCAGTCGGCAATGATGCCATCTTCGACCTCGACGTCGACGTGTTCGCGCCCTGCGCGCTGGGTGCCGTGCTTAATGACGACACCGTGCCGCGGCTGCGCGCCAAGGTCGTCGCCGGTGCCGCCAACAACCAGCTCGACGACCCACGCCACGGCCAAGCGCTGCGCGACCGCGGCATCCTCTACGCGCCGGACTACGTGATCAACGCCGGTGGCCTGATCGACGTATCCTACGAGCGCATCGGCATTGCCAAGGACGGCGAGCGCATGCTGCGCCACATCGAGGGCATCGCCGGCACGCTCACCGAGATCTTCGTGCAGGCCGACGCCGAAGGGCTGCCTACCGACGTCGTCGCCGACCGGCTGGCCCGCCAACGTCTGCACCGCCGTAACTGACCGTCGGCCTGCCCGAGTTGCGACGGCGGGACCAGGCGTCCCCCATGGCTGCCGCGGAGCATCCCCCGCCACCCGCGGCGGGTCTCGCCGTTGCACACCCGGGCCGGTCCCTTCAGGAGCGCGTCCTATGGAATATTTTCTTCAACAGTTGATCAACGGGCTGACGCTGGGCGCCATCTACGGCCTGATCGCGATCGGCTACACGATGGTCTACGGCATCATCGGCATGATCAACTTCGCCCATGGCGAAGTGTACATGATCGGCGCCTTCATTTCGGTGATCAGCTTCCTGATGCTGGGCACCGCCGGCGTCACCTGGGTGCCCCTCCAGCTCTTTCTGGTCCTGGTGCTGGCGATGGTGTTCACCAGCGTCTACGGCTGGACCATCGAACGCGTGGCATACCGCCCCTTACGGAATTCGCCGCGCTTGGCGCCGCTGATCTCGGCGATCGGCATGTCGATCTTCCTGCAGAACTACGTGCAGCTGGTGCAGGGCGCGCGGGTCAAGCCGATCCAGCCGGTGGTCACCGGCGGCCTCCAGGTGATGGAGCGCGCCGACGGCTTCGTGGTCAGCCTCAGCTACCTGCAGATCTTCATCATCGTGCTGACGTTCGCGCTGAT
>Ga0196970_1000291_pt1 | contig 68600 bp, 60 predicted proteins | sample S1v_513CmetaG_FD_148672 | JGI IMG/M metagenome (GOLD analysis project Ga0196970, IMG submission 148672) | Soil microbial communities from Anza Borrego desert, Southern California, United States - S1+v_5-13C | ecosystem: Environmental > Terrestrial > Soil > Desert | place: USA: California...
CGGCAGCCGCCGCACCCGCAGACCGGGGATCACAGGTGAAGGCGATGCGCGTTGTGCTCTACCTTGCAACCGGCCTATCAGCGGCGAATACGGTGATCCTGCTCTTCGCCTATCTGTGGGAGGCGTCTGCAGGACTGTTCAGCGACTCACCTTATGGTGGGCTGTCAGGCTACGACCTGCCCTTCGCCCTGTCCTTCATCGTGACCGTGCTACTCTCCTGGTACCTCTACGCGATACGACGATAGGCGCTGCAAGGCGGGCTTCGATGGCGCGGAGGCGGATCTGGAGGTGTGGTGCTTGTTCCGAAAAGGGTCGGGCGACGGGAAACCAGCGGCGATATTGGTCGATTGATCGGCATTCGCTGCGCCCTTCCTCCGGATTGGCGACCGGGTCTCACCCCGGGCGCAGGAAGCGGGACGCCGCCGCCGCGTAGTCGAGCAGGTCGAGAAGGGAGGCGCTGAGTGGTGAACTATGGCATGGGGACCGCCCCTGCTGACGTGGAACATGGACAACGCTGTGGTCACGTTTGATCCAGCTGAGGCCCGGAAGATTGAAGAATTGAGCTGCAAGCCGAATTGACGGGCTGGTTGCCGTAATCCTAACGGTTGGGCAGGCGTCCCGGTTCGCCAACCCTACCGCCCCACGGATTGAAATACTGGTGTTCTAGGCAACCCAAATATGCTTGTTGTTTTTCCGGCAACCTCCGCACAGCGATAGTGTCATGGCTTGCCATCGACATTCCCTTTCCATTGGGGCTGCCCAAGCAGCACGTCATTTTTACAGTGCCAGCATTTCGGCCTTGTCCCGTGTGGTCCCATTTTTGTCACTCCCGCACAGAGCCGGCATATTGCTCAAGAAAAGCCGACCGAAACAGTTGGTCTTTGGTATCGGGTCACCGGCTCGGGGACAGCGCTAATCACCTCACGTGGGCGCCTGACATCGGCCGTGACACGCGCGGAGGCTGCGGAGGAACGGACGGGGATGCCGGTGTGGGGATGGGTGCCGCTGGGTATCCTGGCGATCGCCGGGTCCTTCTGGGTCGACGTGCGCCTGGGCTTGGTGAGTGCCTTCAGAGTAGCTTGTCCCGTCGTTCGCGCCACCGCGTGGGAGTGCATCCTCATACCAAAGGCGCTTGATGGCTTCCATCAAGCGCCTTTGGTTCAACCCGACAGCACATTGCAGAGCAATGTGCGAAAGGGTGATACGGCCGGCCGGTCATGGAAGCCTCCATGCGCCGGCCGTATCACACGCCCTGCGGCGGGCGGCCTGCACGACGCTGCCGACGCTGGCCATGGTCATCGAACCCGGCCGACCTGAGGAGCAAGGCCATCCTCATCAACGTCACGTAGTCTGATGAAGCTCGCCACCACGCAGCAGCCGCTGCGCGATGTCGGCGGTCTGAAGCACCGCCCGCTCGGTCGGCGAATGGGCTGCAAGGTAGCGCGCCAGGGCAATGAGAATATGGCGGCCCGGACTGGTGTTGCCCCATTCGCCGAACTGCCGCACGCCCGCCTCCAGCATCTGGTAGGCGTGAAAGCCCGCATCCTCACGGAGCAGCCCCTGCGCGAGAGCCGCGATCAGCGCGTTCGGCGGGTGGCCAAGCGTGAGATGGCGCGCGACCAATCGGGCGGCCAAGTCGACCTGCCGTTGGCGATCAAAGGCCTCCAGCAAAGCCGCGCGGATGTCCTCGATCGTTTCGGGAAGGTCGTCCAGCCGATCGCTGTCTTCGCCTGGCAGCCGCGCTGGCGGCACGTTGAGGTAACGGGCGAGGTAGACCGCCATCGCCCCGTGAAGCACCCCGCGCGCCGCCTCGGACCCGCCATTCCGCTCGGCGTCCACCCCGATTCGCTTCAACGCTTGGTGAATGGCGTTGGCATAAGTAAAGACGTGATGAGCCGTTTCCCAGTCGGCATGCTCGTTCGCAGTGCCGAAACGCGCCACGCGAAGGGCCGCCGCATAGGCCAGGGAGCGGCCGAGATCGGCGGGGCACGCGCCCGCCAGGACCGCCGCCTTGAGTGCCTCCAGAATCGCCCTCGCATCATCGCCAAGGAGGACGGCGGAAAGCTCGGCATGATCCGACCAGGCATCGGAGCGGCGGGTCGTCGTGAAAAGGTCGCGTAATTCCACGGCGGTTTCCTCGCACAATCTGACCAGGTCCACCGGATGGCGCCAAGCTGTCGTTTCGTCTGCACCTCGCGCCACCACCATCTGACCGACCACGCTTGGCAGCACGGCTGACGCGTGCTCCCAACCGATCAAGTCGAGGCATTCGCAAGCCTTGTTGATGAAGTCGAGCGAATGTCCCCCATCGGCGAAGGCGCGGTCTGTCGCTGCCGCGAACAGCAGACTTGCGAGCGCGGCCGGCGGGGCGCCGTTGGCGATGGCGGTGAGCAGGGTGCGTTCGGCGGCTTCGCGATGACGCACGGCGCTCCAGTGCCGCAGCCATCGTTCGAGGGTGGCAAGGTCGGGCCGACTCGCGAGCGGCGCGCGCTCCCGGCGCGGCGCCTCGCCGTCGCAGTCCGCGGCGACGCGTCGGGCCCCGTGGAACAGGGCAAGATAGGTCTCTTCCTCGGGCAGGAGCGGCAGCAGGTTACCCAGGGCAGTGAGGATGGTCGCGCCCGTCCCCCAGCTATCGCGGTTGCGCACCGCAAACAGCGCGGCCTGCCGTAGGATCTCGCGCGAGGGCACGCCCGCCGTGAGTTGTCCCCGCACACCCTTGGCGATGACGAGCCCAAGGTTGTGGGCGACGCCGTCGTCGAACCGCCGACACCAATGGCGCGCCGGATCCTCATGGCCAAAGGAGGGTCTTACCCAGACCTCGTCGGTGCGAAGCTCGACCGCACAGACCGGAACGTCATCTGCCCAAAGATCGAACGTGCAGCCACTCGCGAGATCGAAGCGAGCGTGATGCCAATGACAGGTCAGGATGCCGTCCTCGACGCTGCCGCGGTCGAGCGGAAAGCCCATGTGCGGGCAGCGATTGTCGAGCGCGAAGATGCGTCCCCCATCGTAGACCACCAGGATTGGGGGATGGCAGCCGTGCACGACGAGCCGCCCCTTGGCCTTCAACTCGGCGAGGCTGCCCGCGCGCACAAAGTCCGATATCGGCATGTCCATGGGCGTATTTCTCGTTCTCACCATAGAGCAATCTGTCAGCGGAGGTGATGCTCTGACACCCCTTCATCCGAAAGCGGATGCCGCCAAGACGGCCAAGCCGAGAAAGGCGGCGGTGCTGCCAAGTATAAGCGTCACTCGGAGGGGCAGTGGCATGGTTGGTTCTTGCCCGGTTCCGGTTCGGTCCAGTATCGCACTCAGCGGCTAACGCATCAGCATGGATTCCGGATAGGCAGGATATAGGCTCTATGCGCCATCCAGAAGGCAGATGTCCGATATTAGCAAGGCCTATCCGGGGCAAGCGTGAACCAATCAATTTCGGCATGCTTGGTTAAAGAGGGTGTACATTGACCACGGATCAATCTGATTTTCCGGAGAGCTTGTATTTTTCAATTGGCCTAGTTAATGATTATATGAAGAGCATTTGAGTCAGTGGCAGGACTGCTTTCGTGAGAAGCACTCGTCAGCGGGGTACCGGATTAGGTCGCGCTCTTCGATATCCAAAACATTTCGTGAAGATTGGCTGAGGGGCAGCAGTTGCTGCTTTGGCTGTTGCAAAAGCGGACGCCGGCTTCGGGTCAGCCGATAGCTCGGCTTTCCGCTGATGGCGATTGTCGGAGGCTGATCAGCGGCGAGGCCGTCCGAAGTCGACGGCGGTCGTGTTGCCGCCGCTGACCACCACGCCGACCCGCTCACCTGGTCGCGGCCGGTAATCGCCCGACAGCAGGGCGGCGAAGGCTGCCACCCCTCCCGGTTCCCCGACAATGCGCGCACAGGCCCACAGCGCCTCCTGCGCCCGCCGGATCGCGTCGTCGCTGACCAGCACGACCTCGGCCACATGCTGCCGGACGATGGGATAGATGAGGGAACCGATGCGGCGCGGCGCTAGCGAATCGGCGGCAATGCTGCCGCTCAGCGCATCGGCCGGGCCTCGTCGGCTACCTTCGCCAGGTCGCGATGCCGTTTCGGATGCTCCGGCACTTTTTACCTGTTTATTTCTCCACCTTTAAACACCATTCTCCGCGTTAGTGATATCCGAATGTGCGGCGCCCTATGGCCGGTTTCCCTCGATTTGCGGTCCCCGTCCTTTGTGCGGCCGCAGCAGCCTGCATGAACGAGCGTGTGACGGCGGATATCCCTTCACCGGCCTACACGCGGGGCGAAGTCGCCTACGCGGCGTCCAACCGCGACCTGCGCGTGGTCATCCACGGGGATCCGTTCGGCATGGACCCGCAGAGCTTCGGCCATCTCGTGACCGACAGCATGCAAAACCGCATCAGCGGCGTGCACACCAACTTCACCACCATGCCGAACCAGACGACCCGGCCCGAATACAGCGTGGTGCTCGCCTTCAACCCGGCGCAGACCATGCTGAGTTCCTATCTCTGCAGTGGCCAGCCGATCCAGACCAGCCCGCCCGGCGGGCCCATCGTGGTGCAAGGGGCCTTCTGCCGCGACACCGGCCTCTTTGGCCTGTTCGGCGGCGCTGGTCTTTTCGGCCTGTTCGGTGGCGGTGCGCTGACCTCGGCGACCGGCTGGCTCGACAGCCCCCGGGAACCGACGGACCCGGATTTCAAGGCGCTGATCGGCAACATGACCCAGGCCCTGTTTCCGACCGTGCAGGACGCAGCCACAAGGCGTTGATCGCCGACATGAGCATGGCCTGTTTCGCTACACGAGGGCCCGGCTCACGATAGAGTGTTCGGCGAAACACCTTGAACGGCCTCCAGTCGGCACGGGCTTGCGGCCAAGCCTGCTGCGACGCATCGCCGGAAGGCCTACCACCTTTGCAGCGCTTGCAACAAGCAACGTGACAGGTTCCTGACAGACTGCCCTGCTACCGTGCAAAGACGAGGGCGGCCATCGCGGTGAAGGTGATCAGTCGTCTCTCGCGACAAGGCAATAAATGTAGCGGGAGGACGCCCATGCAGCTCAGCGGCATGCAGTACGGGGCGAAGCTGTTGCGCTTCGTCAACTTTCCCACGCCGGACGTTCTCGGTCCGGACGCCACCGAAGCTGACATCAAGGCCATGATCGAACGCCACGGCATGGTCTTCATCAAGCCGATCTTCAAAGGCGCCATCGGCAAGAAGGGCAAGGCGGGGCTCGTCGGCAAGGCGACGGATCTGAGGACCGCACTGCGGGAAAGAGAGCGTCTGTTCTTCGCCGAGCACACCCACGGCAACATCACCGCCAAGGCGCAGGGCGTCACCTTCGAGGCCGCGGTTCCGGCCCACCATGAGGTCTATTTCTCGCTCGCCGATTCCACCCGCTTCCGGGCACCGACGATGACGCTGACCCACCACGGCGGTGTCGATATCGAGGAGTTGTCGAAGGAGCAGGTGGCGACCGTTCCCTTCGAGGCGCTGACCGGTCTCAAGGCCTTCGTCATCGCCAACGCCCTGTCCGACCTGGGCGCGCCCAAGGAGATCATCTCGCCGCTGGTCCAGCATCTGCCGCGCCTGTGGGAGCTGGTGCACGACTTCGGCATGACGACGCTCGAGCTCAATCCCATCCGCATGATGCCGGACGCCCGCGGGCGCCTGACGCCGGTGGCGTGCGACTTCAAGTGCGGCTTCGACCGGGACGATCCGCGCTGGGAACGGCTGGGCCTGCCCGACCATCTCTTCGCCGCCGACCAGTCCGAGTTCGAGATGGAGATCAACCAGCTCCGCACCCACCAGGGGCAGAGCGACGTCTACGTCATCAACCCGCATGGCACGATTCTGGCACCCACCTTCGGCGGCGGCGCCAACTCGCTGGTCACCGAGGTGCTGGGCGACGACGCCATCATTTCCTCGGATTTCGGCGGCAACCCTCCCTATGAGAAGATGAAGGAGGTGGCGCGCATCTGCTTCAAGCACTGGCTGGCCCAGGCCAACGTGCTGTTCGTCATCGGCGGTAAGTCCAACAACACCGACATCTTCACAACCTTCCGGGCCATCGGCGATGCGCTGCGCGAGCACGTCAGCGAGCACGGACCGACGCCGCTCTACGTCGTGGTCGGGCGCGGCGGGCCGAACCTCGTGCGCGGCATGGGGGCGCTGGCCGACACGGTGGAGGCGCTTGGCCTGCCGTACCGGTTCTTCGGCTTCGACTCCGCCATCAGCGAGGTCGTGAACTACGCCCAGGCGGCGGACCGCTGGATGAAGGCCGGCGGGCGCGAGCAGATCGCGCAGCGCCTGGGCATGCGCAAGGCCGCCTGAAGCTCAAAGCAAAAGAATTCGAGGGAACGCAGATGTACAAGCAGGGCGTCGCGGGTTTCAAATACTTCGTCGGCATCGACAACCTCGCGCAGGTCGCGACGCGCGAGGACCGTGTGTGCGTGCTGAACGTGATGGGCGGCGAGTCCAGCGAGGTGACTCCGGTCAGCCACGCCTTTTCCGGCGGCAACGTCGTCTTCGGCACCTCCCCGGGACGGCGTGGCCAGAAGCTCGCCACCGCGGCCGGCACCATCCCGGTCTACAATTCGGTGCGCGAAGGGCTGGATGACGGATACCGCTTCAACACCGGCGTGGTCTACCTCCCGCCCGCGGCGGTGCGCGACGGCGTGGCCGAGCTGGTGCGCGTCAATCCGGACCTCAGGAAGATCGTCATCGTCACCGAGAAGGTGTCGGTCCATGACGCGCGCGAGATCCGCGCCATCGGCCAATCCAACGGCATCGACATCTTCGGCGCCAACGGGCTGGGGGTGGCCGATTCCTGGAACCGGGTGCGGATCGGCGGCGCGCTGGGCGGCGACAAGCCGGAGGAGACGCTGCTGAAGGGCTCCGTGGCGATCTTCTCCAACTCCGGCAACTTCACGAGCACCATCGCCAGCTACCTGGCCACATCCGGGTGGGGCACGACGACCCTGATCTCCAGCGGCAAGGACGTCTACATCCACTTCGCCGCACCCGAGTTCGTCCACGCGTTCGGGAACGACGAGCGCAGCCAAGCCGCGGTGATGTACGTCGAACCCGGCGGCTACTACGAGCAGGACCTGCACGCCGACAAACCCATCGTCGCCTGCGTGGTCGGGCGCTGGAAGGCGAAGCTGACGCGTGCCGTCGGCCATGCCGGCGCCATGGCGGGCTCCGGCGATGATGCCGCCTCCAAGGAGCGCTGGTTCATGGACGCCTTCGGGGTGGACGCCCTGTTCACGCCCGACAACCCCGTGTGTTCGGCCAAGGGAGCGGTCGTCACCAACATCGCGCACATTCCGCTGGCGCTGAACAAGGTGATGGAGCTGCGCGGCATCAAACCTGATTTCGCGCCCAAGGGCGATCTCTCGCTGAAGGCATGGTTCGGCAACAACCAGGGGCTCCGCCTGCCGGCCGAACTGGACCTCTCCGTGGTGGAGGCGCCGGAACCCTACAACGCGCAGATCGAGGAGCTGGACCGTCAGGTCGGCGCCGTCTTCATCCGGCAGTCGATGAAGGACGCTTCGGCCGCCACGGTCATGGATCCCGCCACGCAGGTGACCAGCCTGCATGGGATGTCCATGCTGGACGCCGCGAGGGAGCCGTTCGAATCCAATCTGTGCCTTGCCGTCCTGCGTGAGCCGAACGGCCCCAACGAGAACGCCTTGGCCAACGTGGCGATCGCGGCGCACGTGAACCTGCATGGCACGCCCATGCTCGCCGCCGCGGACGCGGCACGGGCCGCCGGCAACGCCCCGAACTCCGTCCTGGCGACGGCGGCGAGCATCGTCGGTCCGCGTCGCGTCGACGGCGCACGCCAGCTGGTCGATGCCCTCATCGACCGCTTCGCGCACCGACTGCGTGATGCGCGCGACGAGAGCTTCGATGCGCGCGGGATCGAGGCAATCCCCGGCCTGACGGCGACGGCACCCAGTCCGAGGGCGGAGGCCATGCTGAAGGCGCTGGAGGCGCGCGGTGCCCGCTCGGTGTTCCTGCGCTACCTGCGTGGCCTCGACGGCCATCCCACGCCGGACGGCGTGCTGGCGGCCATCGCCGCGACGCTGGCCTGGAGGCCGCTGTCGCGCAAGCGCATCAGCCGGCGCACGGCGGTGAACCTGCCCTGGCACCTGGCGCTCTACGGCACATTGATCGGGGCCGCGCTCGACGGCGCACAGCACGGACCGGGCATGTTCTGCGGCGTACCGGAGGAAGAACTCCTGACCTCCTGGAGCATCACCGACCTTGCCGCGCTCACCCTGACCGGCAGCCGGCCTGGGCCGGCGGAGGGCTTCGCCATCCAGGTGCTGCTCGGATTGCTGCTGTCCAACGGGCCCGGCACGATCTCGGCGCAGGGCGCCAAGGGGGCGGTGGCGGCGGACGGGCCGGAAACACCGGAGCGGGTGCAGATCAACAAGGCGATGGTGGGATTCCTGACCCATTCGGGCTTCAGCCACGGCGGCAACGGCTTCGAGGGGATGCAGTTCCTGCTGGAGCAATTCGCCGGCAACCCGCCCAGCGATCCGGGGGTGCGGGAGCACGGCATCGACCTCAAGGCGATGGCGGAACGCTTCGCCCTGGCCTACAAGGCGGAGAAGGCGCAGCGCCGGGAAACCGGTGCGGAGGGCGGGCGCGCCATCCCCGGCATCAACCACCCGGTGTTCCGCGGCAAGCCGGTCAACACCGACCCGCGGGAGGCCTTCGTGGCGCGGCTCCTGGAGGAGTGCGGGGAAAGCAACGTCTTCCACGACTATTACCGCGCCGTCGTGCAGGCGCTGTTCGAGTGCGGGGTGACCAGCAACGTCTTCTGCGTCAACATCGACGGCGTGATCGCCGCCTGGCTTCTCAAGCTGCTGTGGGAGCCGTACCGGGAGGGCCGCCTCGGCACCGAGGCCCTGGAGACGGCGGCGTTCACGGTGTTCCTGTTCGCCCGCATGGCCGGCTCGGCCGCGGAGATCGAGGACCACCTCAACCGCGGCCGCAACATGGACACGCGCACGCCCGCCTCGCAGTGCCGCTTCATCTGCTGAGCCGGGGCGGGTGATACCGCCGGATCGGCTGTTCAGCCTGGACCAGCCGACCGCCCTCAATGTCATCGAGTTGTATGTGTCGCGTCTGCGGCGCAAGATGCAGGGGGCGTCCCTAGAGATCCGCACGGTCCGGGGGGCGGGGATATGTGGCGGAAATCAGCGCGACCGACGGAGACATACTCGCTGCGCCGGCGCCTGTTCGTCCGGCTGTTCGGTGTGCTGGCGGTGCTGACCGGCGGCCTGTTCCTGTTCGTCAACGCCTATGCGCATCGCGCTGCCGACGCCGCATTCGACCGCCTGCTGCTGGCGTCCGCCCTGTCCATCGCGGACACGGTGCGCGTCCAGGAGGGCCGCTTTATTGTCGACCTGCCGTATTCGTCCCTCCGCATCCTGGCCCAGGCCGGACGGGATCGGCTCTTCTACCGCATCATCGCGCCGGACGGGGCGCCGATCACGGGTTATGGCGACCTGCCGGTGACGGCGACGTCCGGCGGCAGCGCGCGGCCGCAATTCGAGAACGCCACGTACCGGAACGTGCCCGTCCGCATCGCCACGCTTCACCGCTTCGTGGCGCAACCCGGCTTGGCCGGGTGGGTGACGATCGCCGTCGCCCAGACGCGGGAGGAGCGGCGGGTGCTGGCCCAGGACATCCTCACCAACGCGTTCCTGCCGATCGCCCTTGCCATGCTGGCTGGTGCCGGGCTGATCTGGTTCGGGGTCCACCAAGCCCTGGCGCCCCTGGGTTCGTTGGAGCGCATCATCCGCGAGCGGCACGCGCATGATCTCTCTCCTATCGCCATGCCGCCTCCCCAGGAGGTGTCGCAGCTCGTCCACGCCATCAACCAGTTGATGGAGCGGCTCAAGGCCAACCTGGACACCATGCAGACGTTTCTGGCCGACGCGGCGCACCAGATCCGCACGCCGCTCGCCAGCCTGCGTCTGCAGGCCGAGTTGGCGGCGGACGAGGACGATCCCGATGCGCTGCGCCGTATTGCCCAACGCGTCCACCGCAATGCCGTGGAGGCCAGCCAGCTCACCAACCAGCTCCTTAACCATGCGATGGTGATGCACCGAAGCGAGGCGCTGAGACCGGAGGACGTGGACGTCGGCGCCCTGTTGGAGCAGGTGACCCAGCGGGCGAAGGCCGTGGCCGAAGGGACGCCGATCCACCTGGAGATCGACCGCACGGCGGAGCCGGCGATGGTTCCAGGCGATCCCATCAGTTTGCGCGAGGCCTTGACCAACCTCGTCGACAACGCGGTCAAGTTTGCGGGCTCGTCCGGAGCCATCGACGTGTCCTTGACACGGCGGCCTGAAGACCGGGGGCTGCGTGTCGAGATCACCGACCGCGGTCCCGGCATTCCGGATGCGGAAAAGCGGAGCGTGCTGACGCGGTTCGGCCGCGGCAGTTCGGCGTCCGGTGTGGTCGGCAGCGGGCTCGGGCTGGCCATCGTCCATTCGGTGGTGGAGGCGCACGGCGCCACCCTGGCCTTGCTCGACCGACCAGGCGGTGGGCTGATCGTACGGATCGACTTCCCGGCTGCGACCAGGGATGCGACGTCTCATACGCATGCCGGTCGGGCCTTGCTGGCCATTGCTTTGGTCGTGGTGGTCTGCATGCCCAAGGCGCCGGCGGCAGAGACGATCACCTATCCGGCACCTGGCACGGAGCGCGAGCGCTTGCGCATCCATGGGGCCACCGACCGGCAGGCCATGGAACCGCTGGTCCTCGACTTCCAACAGATCCGTCCGGATGTTGCCGTCGAGTATGTGGACCTGGGGACGTCCGAACTCTACGCCCGTGCCGTGGAAGATGCCGGGGAGAACAAGCCTGACCTCCTGATCAGCTCGGCCGCCGACCTTCAGGTGAAGTTGGTCAACGACGGCTACACACAGCCTCACGTTCCGGCCGGCAAGCAATTCCTGCCGGATTGGGCGAACTGGCGGGATGAGGCCTTCGGGTTCACGTTCGAGCCTGCGGTGATCGCCTACAACCGGGCCCAACTGCCGGACGCCCAGGCGCCGCGCTCCCGGGACGCGCTGATCCGGCTTCTGCGCCAGGATCCCGCACGGTATGGCCGGCGGGTCGCCACCTACGACGTGACCCAAAGCGGCATCGGCTACCTGCTGGCCGCCCACGATGCCCTCCTGTTCAGCCAATTCTGGCAGCTCGTGGCGATGATGGGCAACGCCCAGGCGCGGCTGGCCTGCTGTACCGCGGATATGCTTGATATGGTGGAGCGGGGCGAGGTTCTGATCGCCTACAACGTGCTGGGCTCCTACGCCCGGGCGCGGGCTGCGGCGGGAGCACCCATCGGCATCGTGATGCCTGAGGATTACACCTTGGTCATCTCGCGCGTCGCCGTGATCCCAAAGTCCGCATCCCGTCCTTACCTGGCCGGCCAGTTCATCGATTACCTGCTTTCCACACGGGGGCAGGAGGTTGTCGCGGATCGCTCCGCGCTTTATGCCATCTCGTCTTCAGTCAACAGAGAGGCCTCCGCTTCGGCGCTGCGCTCCAGCACGGTGGCGCCGCTGCATCCCATTGCGCTCAGTCCGGCAATGCTGGTTTTCCTGGATCCTCTGAAACACGAGCGCTTTCTGCAGCAGTGGCAATCGGCGTTTCAGTTGCCATGATAATGGTTCCGGCAGCATGTAATGTCCTACAGACCGAGGGCGCGTTGACGGTGCCGTGACGACACCTATGGTTGGTGCTGACGCCGATTCCAATGGGGACCGCCAGCCGGAGGGAAGATCAGCATGCCCGAGGGTGGAGACGGCAAGAACGCCTGGGACAAGTCCAAACTGCCGAGCCGGCACGTGTCGGTTGGTCCGGAGCGGGCGCCGCACCGCTCCTACTACTACGCGATGGGCATGACGGCGGAGGACATCGCTCAGCCCTTCGTCGGCGTGGCAACCTGCTGGAACGAGGCGGCGCCCTGCAACATCGCCCTCAGCCGGCAGGCCCAGGCGGTCAAGCTCGGCGTCAAGGCGGCAGGCGGAACCCCGCGGGAGTTCACGACGATCACGGTCACCGACGGCATTGCCATGGGTCACCAGGGCATGAAGGCGTCGCTGGTGAGCCGCGAGGTCATCGCGGACTCCGTTGAGCTGACCATCCGCGGCCACTGCTACGACGCGATGGTCTGCCTGGCCGGCTGTGACAAGACGCTGCCGGGGCTGATGATGGCGATGCTGCGCCTCAACGTGCCGAGCGTCTTCATGTACGGCGGTTCGATCCTGCCGGGTTGCTTCCGTGGCAAGGACGTCACCGTCCAGGATGTGTTCGAGGCCGTCGGCGCGCACAGCGCCGGGCGCCTGAGCGACGCCGACCTGCTGGAACTGGAGCGGGTCGCCTGCCCGTCGGCAGGCTCCTGCGGTGGCCAGTTCACCGCCAACACGATGGCCTGCGTGTCGGAGGCGATCGGCTTGGCGCTGCCCGGTTCGGCCGGCGCGCCGGCGCCATACGAGAGCCGCGACGTCTACGCCGAGGCGTCCGGTCGGGCGGTGATGGAGCTGATCCGATGCAACCTGCGGCCGCGCGACATCGTCACGCGTCGGGCGCTGGAGAACGCGGCCATCGTGGTCGCCGCCTCCGGCGGCTCGACCAACGCCGGCCTGCACCTGCCGGCGCTGGCACACGAGTGCGGCATCGCCTTCGACCTGCACGACGTCGGGGAGATCTTCAAGCGCACGCCCTACATCGCCGACCTCAAGCCGGGCGGCCGTTACGTAGCCAAGGACCTTTACGAGATCGGCGGCGTGCCGGTGCTGATGAAGGCACTGCTCGACGGTGGGCTGATGCACGGCGACTGCCTGACGGTGACCGGGAAGACCATTGCCGAGAACCTGGCCGGCGTCGCCGTGCCGGGCGACCAGGACATCGTGCGCCCGGTCAGCAACCCGATCACGCCGACCGGCGGTGTCGTCGTGCTGCGCGGCAACCTGGCGCCGCAGGGGGCGATCGTGAAGGTCGCCGGCATGAAGAACCTGAAGTTCCGCGGGCCGGCGCGCTGCTTCGACCGCGAGGAGGACGCCTTCGCCGCCGTCGAGCGGCGCGAGTATCGCGAGGGCGAGGTTCTCGTCATCCGCTACGAGGGGCCGCGCGGCGGGCCCGGCATGCGCGAGATGCTGGCGACCACCTCGGCCCTCTACGGTCAGGGGATGGGCGACAAGGTGGCGCTGATCACCGATGGGCGCTTCTCGGGCGCCACGCGGGGCTTCTGCATCGGCCACGTCGGCCCGGAGGCGGCGGTCGGCGGGCCGATTGGCCTGTTGCGCGACGGCGACGTGATCGCCATTGACGCCGAGGCAGGGACGATCGATGTCGAGCTGGCCGATGCCGAGCAGGCCGAACGGCGCCGGCACTGGACGCCGCGCGCGCACGACTTCCAGTCGGGCACGTTGTGGAAGTACGCGCAGCTCGTCGGCGACGCCGAGAAGGGCGCCGTTACGCACCCCGGTGCCAAGGCGGAGACGCACGTTTACGCCGACATCTGAGGGTTCCGTCAGGTCAACCGCATGACCAGCCCCGGCATGCCGGCCTCCCGGGAGGTCGCCTGATCAATTGGAAGCCCGGCGCGAACCGCTGTCGGGCTTCCGCTCTCCTGGCGCATCTTCCTGCACGGGATTTGGGGCGACAAAGAGGCCCAGGCACCAGCCCAGGTAAAAGCGCAGGTCGTCGTAGAACGCTTCCGGCGTGTAGAGCTGAAGGCCTGGGCTGTCGATGATTTCGGAGCCCGCCTGGACCCCCCAAGCGAGGAGCATCCAGCCACCCGCCACCCAGGCCGTGAGCTTCGCCAACGCCGGAAAGGTGTTCTCATCCCAGTGGCGAAGCACGATCCTGGTGCCGAGCAGCGCGATCAGAAAGCCCGGAGCCGCGCTCGTCGCCACGATCGGCCAGCCCCACCCATAGAGATGGCCCACGACGACGATCCAGGCGCACGCCAAGGCTGCCGCCAGCAGGGCAAACCGGCGCGACGTGCCCACCACGAACCATGCGGCCGTGACCGCCGCGGGGATCGACGCCCATTCAAAGGCGCTGTCGATGGCTTGGGTCAGGCTTGCCTGCTTCGCTTCGTCGCCGGCGTGTTGGCCACCGAGATACGCGGTTATTGCCTCGTGGACGCATACGACGACCACACCGAAGGCGAGGGAGACCACGACGCCGAGCAGCAAGCCCCGGGTTTGTTCGTGATCCAGCCGCCACCGGCCGGCCTTGAGCCGTTCCACGAGCGGTTCGATGAAAAAGGCAAAGAGCGTGCCGATGAACAGTGCCGAGTAAAGTTCGGCGGCACCGAAGTGGCCGCGCATGAGCACAAATCCTTGCCAGATGAGCTCTGGCGCGAAGGCGCAGACGGACACCCACAGCGTGAAAACGGCATAGGCCAGCACGCGATCGAGCGGCACGGGATGCCTCCATGGTCAAGCAGCCTCGCTGGGGCGATGCATTGATGCACGCCTGTCCGCCTAGAGCGATTTTCCGATCAGTGTGAACGCTACATTCTTGTTAACGTCATCCCCGCGAAGGCGCTACGGCATGCACACCTGTTGCGGTGCAAAGAACTCCGCTATGGAGGTGGAAGGATAGGCGGAAATCCGCCGTGCCCGGGAACCGTTCCGGGCGGGGGTGCGACCCCCGCCCGGCCTGCCGGAGGGGCCCAGGACCGCCGGTCGGAGGCCGGGCCTCCGACCGGAACGTTTCCTGCCACGTTCACAGGCGCCGGATGTGCACATACCCTAGCGCCTTCGCGGGGATGACGGTGTTTTGGATGGAAACGTTCACATCCTCCAGACAACCGCTCTAATCTTCAGGCCGTACGGATTGTCGTCCGCGAGACCGAAGAGGTGGGGAAGGTGTAAAGCGTAATCATGGCCGGCTCCCTGTGGAAAAGCGTCCAGAGCTGCCCCAGTGACTCAAAGCAATATCCGATGGTTGACGGCGCCGATCGGCGCGGGGACCCTACGCCGATGCTTACGGAGATGGAGCCGCTGACGGCCGGGTCGGCTTGACGGCCTCGTGAATTGCAATCACCGCGTCGCTGAGCTTGTCCGTTCCGTCGGCGGGCTGAGAGTTGGTCTGAACCGTGATCATGACATTCTCGTCCGCAAACCACACGTACAGGGTCCGGTAGCCGAGCGTTTCCCCTTGGTAGAACCAATGCGCTCCCGCCGGCTCCAGGATTGCGCGGGCCAGCCCAAGCGAAAAGCCGCGCGGATCCTCAGCCGACACTTCGGCAAGGGGTTCTCCGGTCCTGAGCGAGACCATTCGCAGCCACTCCGCCTGCTGCTCTGGCGGCACCACCCGGCCCGCGAACACCGCCCGCATCCAGCGATCCACATCCCGTGCATTCGAAATAGCACCTCCCGCGGCCTGGGCCCACGATTGGCTCATCGCACGAACGTCGCGGCCGACCAGCGGCAGGTTCCAGGATGCCGCGCAGTCCTTGGGCTGGTAGTCTGTGCAGGCCGGGTTCTCGAAATAACCATGTGCCAGCCGCTGGATAACCGCCTCCGGATAGGTGCCGCTCTCGTAGAACGTCGAGTGGAGCCCCAGGGGCTCGATCACGAGTTCATGCACGAGATCCCGGAACGACTTGCCGCCAGCTTTTGCAGCGATCATGCCCGCGAGGATGTAGTTGGTGTTGGAATAATGGTAACCTTTCACCACAGGCAAGTCGTTGGTGCCGGTGGGGTAGACGATGCTCACGAGTTCTTCGGCGCTCAAATCACGGTGGGGAGTCTGGGCCCAGATGCGTGACAGCGTTTCGGTCTCGGAATAGTTCGGAATTCCGCTGGTCATGTTGAGGAGCCGTCGGATGCTGATATCCTTCCAGGCGGGATACTGCGGCAGCCAAGCGCCAACGGTGTCGTCGAGCGCCAGCTTGCCGGCAGCCTCAAGCTTGAGGATCACGGCGGCGGTGAACGACTTTGATGTGCTGCCCATGTGAAACAAGGTGTTCTGGCTCACGGGCCCGTCGGAGGGAGCTCTGCCAACCGTGCCGGCGAACGCCTCGATGGCTGGGCCGGGATCCCCGAGACTGACGTAGGCCGCGATACCGGTGACCTTCTCGATGGGGGCCCTGTCCGAGAGCCATCCTTGCAGCGCCGTCTGCACCTTCTCGAGTTGGCTCGGCTCGGCCGTCGCAGCGAATGCAGCCATTGATGCGATGACACCAACAGTCCCGGAGATTAAGCTTCTTGCCCGACCCATGCTCGTCTCCTCGCAGGTCTCACCCCTACGGCTGTTGCCCTCGGCAGAGTCGCCGATGCGGAGGACCAGAGCGTTCGACTTCCGTTCCGGCGATCAAGCGCTGTTATCGTATCGCATCCATGGTGATGTTGGAAATGCGCACCCGGCGGCGAATCGTGGGTAGGTCGATCACGACGCCGGGGTCCTGCGTGATCCCGTCCGGAAGGAGCATCGATGACCTTCGAGATTGATCCCCTGATTGCCCTCGGCGTTGTCCTCGCCACGGCCACGACGGACGCGGCCTATGTCTTCTTCAACGCGGCCGTTGTAGCCAGGCATCGGCTCAAAGCGGCGAACTGGAGCGCTATCTGGTACCTGCTCTCGGCCTTCGCGGTGATCAGTTACACGGAGCAAGCAGTTTACGTCGCCTTCGCCGCCCTCGGCTCCTGGATCGGAGCCTTCATGTCGGTCACGTGGCTGGTGCGGGTGACGCGCACGAAGATATGACCGGGCAAATCAGGCCTCGTCGACCTGGGAGTTCGGCACCATACTGCTTTGGTGCTGTCGGTCACGCCAACGCGAGAGAAACCAAATATGGCCACGACTCCGAACGCTTCCGCCCCGCACCCACGCAGCAGGACGGCCCTCATCGTCGGCGCGGGCAGCGGCCTGAGCGCCTCACTCGCGCGCGTGTTCACCCACGAAGGCAACATGCGGGTGGCGCTCGCCGCCCGTAACCCTGACAAGCTGGTGCCACTGGCAGAAAGCCTCGATGCCGAGGTGTTTGCGTGCGACGCTTCCGATCGGTCGCAGGTCGATGCCCTGTTCGGCAGCGTCGAGGCGGGCTTCGGTGGCCCTCCCGATGTCGTGGTCTACAATCCAAGCACGCGGCTCCGAGGTGCTTTCACCGACCTCGACCCTGGGGCCGTCGCCCATGCGCTGTCGGTGACGGCGTTCGGCGGTTTCCTGGTTGCGCAGGCGGCCGTCCGCGGCATGCTCGCCCGCGGCAGCGGCGCCATCCTGTTTACGGGCGCCTCCGCCAGCATCAAGGGCTACCCGCAGTCGGCTCCGTTCGCCATGGGCAAGTTCGCGTTGCGGGGGCTGGCGCAGAGCATCGCACGCGAGCTTGCCCCCAAGGGCATCCATGTTGCCCACTTCGTGATCGACGGTGCCATTCGCAACCCAGGGCGCACCGAGCCGGCGGAAGCACCCGACAGCATGCTCGACCCCGATGCGATTGCGCGCACCTATCTTCACGTGATCGACCAGCACCGCAGCGCGTGGACATGGGAGGTCGAACTCAGGCCGTGGGTCGAGCGGTTCTAGAGCATCTCCAGCGGCTGCGGGCTGCGCGGCGGCGGGAAGGCGCGGTCGAGGTCGGCGAGATCCTGCTCGTCGAGGCGGAGGTCGAGCGCCGCCCGGTTCTCGCGGACGTGCGCAGTGGATGCGGCCTTCGGGATGGCGATGACGCCCTCCTGCCGCAGCAGCCACGCCAGCGCCACCTGGGCGGGCGTCGCGCCGCGCCGCTGCGCCACCCGGCTTAAGCCCGCGTGGCGCAGCATCCGGCCCTGCTCGATGGGCGAATAAGCCATGATCGGGATGCCGCGCCGGCGGAGCCAGGGCTGGAGGTCGAACTCGATGCCCCGGCGCGTCAGGTTGTAGAGCACCTGGTCGGTCTGCACGGCGTCGCCGCCGGGCACGTTCACCAGTTCCTGCATGTCGGCGAGGTCGAGGTTGCTGACGCCCCAGTGGCGGATCTTGCCGTCGCGGACCAGCGTCTCGAAGGCCTCGACCGTCTCGGCAAAGGGCGCGGAGCCGCGCCAGTGCAGCAGGTAGAGGTCGATGCGGTCGGTGCGCATCCGCCGCAGGCTGCGCTCGCACGCGGCGATGGTGCCGCGGCGGGTGGCGTTCTGCGGCAGCACCTTGCTGACCAGGAACACTTCGTCCCGCCGCCCGGCGATGGCGTCGGCGACCACCTCCTCGGCACCGCCTTCGCCGTACATCTCCGCGGTGTCGATCAGCGTCATGCCGAGGTCGAGGCCGAGGCGCAGCGCCGCCGCCTCGTCGGCGCGCCGCCGGTCGTCCTCGCCCATGAGCCAGGTCCCCTGTCCCAGCACCGGCACGGCCTCGCCGGAGGGAAGCGGCGTCGTCGGAACCGTCATGCTCGTCCTCCCGATCAGGTCACTCCATCAGGTCACCGCGGCCGGATTGAACAGCGTCGGCGCGTTGCGCAGGCCCCAGCGGTCGGCCCAAGTCTGCTTGCGGCCGCTCGCCACGTCCAGGATCAGGTGGAACAGCTCCCAGCCGATGTCTTCGATGGTGGCTTGGCCGGTCGCGATGCGGCCGGCGTCCACGTCGATCAGATCGTGCCAGCGCTCGGCCAGCGCCCAGGCGGCTCGACGAGCCGCCGAGAGCCCCGGGAGAGGGGCTATTGGCCCTTGAACTTGGCGGCGAGCTGTTCGGAGGTGCGGGCGAGGATGCCCAGGTCGGAACCGACCGCCACGAAGGCGCAGCCCAGCTCGATATAGCGGCGCGCCAGCGCCTCGTCGGCCGACAGGATGCCGGCCGGCTTGCCGGCCCTGCGGATGCGGGCGATGGCGTCTTCAATGGCCGCCTGAACCTCGGGATGCTTCGGGTTGCCGACGTGCCCCAGCGCCGCCGACAGGTCGCCGGGGCCGATGAAGATGCCGGTAACGCCCTCGATCGCCGCGATGGCCTCGATGTTGTCCAGCCCCCGGCGCGTCTCGACCTGGACCAGGACGGCGATTTCCGCCTCGCAGACCTGCGGGTAGTCCCTGATCCGCCCGAAGCCGGACGCCCGCGGAGCGGCCGAATAGCCGCGCACGCCGCGCGGCGGATAGCGGGTGTAGGACACGGCGTTGGCCGCCTCTTCGGCGGTCTCGACGTAGGGGATCAGGAAGGACTGCACGCCGATGTCCAGATAGCGCTTCAGCGTCACCATGTCGTTCCACGGCACCCGCACCACGGGGTGCGCGGTGCCGCCCTTGGCGGCCTGTAACTGGCTGTAGACCATCGGCAGCTCGTTGGGGGCGTGCTCGGTGTCCAGCACCAGCCAGTCGAAGCCGGAGCCGGCGATGATCTCCACCGTCACGTGGCTGGACAGGATCGACCACAGGCCGACCTGCAACCGGCCGGCCTCGATGGCGTGCTTGAAGGCGTTTTCGGAAATCTTCATGGGCGGGTTTCCTCCAATTGTTTAATTGTTGGCGTTTGCCCCCTCCCGCCCGCTCTCGGCGGGTCCAAAGGACCCGCCTGCCGCGTCAGCGCAAGCGAAGCTTGCGCGAGAGCTTCGCGGGCACCCTCCCCCTCTTCGAGGTGGAGGGGGGTGGCGGCAGTCCCCTCCACCGCAAAGCGGGGGAGGGTTAGGGAGGGGGCAAACTCGTCAGGCCTTCCGGCCGATCTCGAAGTTGGCGAGGATCTCCAGCGCCCGCACCATGCCGGAGTGGTCCCAGGCCTTGCCGCCGTGGGCGGCGCAGGCGTTGAACAGCTCCTGGGCGGTGGCGGTGTTGGGCAGGCTCATGCCCAGCGAGCGGGCGGTGCTGAGCGCCAGGTTCAGGTCCTTCTGGTGCAACTCGATGCGGAAGCCCGGATCGAAGGTGCGTTGGACCATGCGCTCGCCGTGCACCTCGAGGACGCGCGAGGCGGCGAAGCCGCCCATCAGCGCCTGGCGCACCTTGGCGGGATCGGCACCGGCCTTGGAGGCGAACAGCAGCGCCTCGCCGACCGCCTCGATGGTCAGCGCCACGATGATCTGGTTGGCCACCTTGGTGGTCTGGCCGTCGCCGTTGCCGCCGACCAAGGTGATGTTCTTGCCCATCCGCTCGAACAGCGGCTTGACGGTGGCGAAGGCCTTCGCCGGGCCGCCGACCATGATGGTCAGCGACGCCGCCTTGGCGCCGATCTCGCCGCCCGAGACCGGCGCGTCCAGGTAGTCGCAGCCCAGCTCGTTGATGCGCTTGGCGAATTCCTTGGTGGCGACCGGCGAGATGGAGCTCATGTCCACCACGATCTTGCCGGCCGACAGGCCTTCGGCGACGCCGTCGGGGCCGAACAGCACCTTCTCCACGTCCGGGGTGTCGGGAACCATGATGAAGACGATGTCGGCCTTCTCGGCCACCTCCTTGCCTGATGTGCAGGCGGTGGCGCCGCCGGCGGTCAGGGCTTCGGGAACTTGCCTCCTGGTGTTGACGAAGAGCTGGTGGCCGGCGGCCAGCAGATGACCCGCCATCGGCGCGCCCATGATGCCCAGCCCGATGAAACCAAGCTTGCTCATGATGTCTCTCTCCCTTTCGAAAAATCCCTCTCCCGGGACGGGAGAGGGAATGGGGTCTCCCCCTTGTTCCTCAGCGCACCAGACATGGGCGCTTGTTGTCGAAGCTCCGCCGCGCGACTCCAGCGCCGCCGTTTCCAATTCCAACGATCGCCGCCGAAGATACCACTGCCCCTCAAACGGTCGCATACACGATTGCTTGGTACGCAAACGATCGTGACGGCCAGGCGCAGACATTTGGCCCTGCCAGTCGACGAAAAGGGGGTGAATGTCATGACGATAGCCGCCATCACGGTGAGCGACGGAGCAGCAAAGCTGCCAGACTATCGTATCTAAATCGAAGGATTGGCCTCTGCGGCAGCAGAGTATTTGCTTCTCATAGACTGCGCCTGGCAACGGTTTGCACTAGATGAACTCAGGAGATGTACTATGATTATCCGGAATGCGGTGGCCTCTGCCTTGTTCTCGACCGTCCTGATCGTGTCAGGGGGCGCTCTCGCCGCCTCACAGCAGAACGGGCTCGAACCGGCGTTCGGCAACCAGTTGAGCGAAACCATTGCTGCCCTTCGCAATCACAGTCCCGGCGGCATGGGGCGCGAGGAGCGGCTGACGGCCGAGCATTACCTGCAGATCGCACAGGATCTGTCCCGCCAAGGCCAAGCCGCCAAGGCGCAAGCCTATCTGAACTTTGCCCGTGGTGAACTGGGCCTGACGGTCAGTCCGGGTGCGACCGTGGTAACCGCCGTGCCCTTCCTGTCCGCTACGAAGGACTTCTACAACCCCAACATCTGACGGGGGTTGGGAAGGGCCGGCGCTCGGCCGGCCCTTCCCGCCTTCGTGCCGGAGGGTCCAATGCAGCCGTTCTTTCACTCGCTCCGTCGCGACTGGAGGTCCTGGAGCCGCATCGAACGCATCAGCGCCCTTGGCCTGTTCGCGGGAGGCCCGCTGGCGGCGTTCCTTACGTCCGCCGTTCTCATCATCTGACGGCCGAGCCGTAAGGCTCGAGCACCACGGTCACCGGTCCGGGCGGATCGATCGCGCCCGCTACAGGCCGCCGAGCAGGAGCTGCACCGGCCTGTCCTTGTCTTTTGCCTTTGTCTTCTCGGCGCGCTTTCTTGTCACGGCCTTTGGCTCGGCCTTCTGGGGGCCGGCCGGGGCAGGGGGCTGGCGCGGTGCCTTGCGTGGCGAAATCCCCACCCCCTCCTTGGCCCGCTTGATGGCGCGGTCACGTGCGATGGCCTCGGGCGCGTTCGGGTCGTCGCTGAGCCACTTGCCCCGCTTGATCACCTCGTTGACGCGGCCCTGGTTGACGCCGAGGTCGAAGGCGATCTCCTGCTGCGTCATGTTGGTCGTCTGGTGCAGCTCGAGAATTCTTCGCGCCAGCTCGGGGGTCATTTTCTTCCCGACCACCCGCCGGGCCGGCCGGATCGACCGGTTCGTCCGGTCGCGCTCCCTCAGCTTGTCCAGGATGTCGAGAGCGGCGTCGTTGCCCGCCGTCTTCAGGGCCTCCTCGAATTCCTTCAGTGTGGTCAAGGCAAAGGCTCCCCTTCCGTTGCGGACGCAGCCGCCAAGGAACTGAGGGAAATCTGGGCGTGCCAACAGTGCCGATCAAGGCAGCGTGACGGGCACGGCCCGTCACTTCTGCTCTTCGTCGCCGCGCAGGGGGGCCGTCACGACATGGGCGGTGCCCTCGACCACGTCGCCGGCGACGCTCGCGGCCGTGTCGACCGTGGCTACCACAGCGCCGCATCCGGTCAGGCTGAAGGCGGCTACAAACAGAACAAGACGGAACATAGGAACTCTCATGTGAACACACACCCACCCATATAGTGCGCGATCACAATGCGGTCAGTCGGTGATCATAAGAGAGCAGGGAGCTGCCGCGTAAAGGACCTTTGACCGGCACGGCCGCACGGGTGAGCATATGACGGGAAACCAAAAACCCTGGGATGGGAGGCCGAATGTCCAAGGAAAGCGCGCAGGGCTATGTGGATGACCCGCGGAATGATTCCGTGCTGGTCTATGTGGACGGGGAGTTCGTGCCCCGGAATGAGGCTAAGGTTTCCGTCTTCGATAGCGGTTTCGTGCTTGGAGACGGGGTGTGGGAGGGGCTGCGGCTCGTCAAGGGCAAGCTTCTGGCCTTGGACGACCACCTCGACCGTCTTTACGAGGGCGCCGGTGCGATTCGCATGGATATCGGCCTTGACCGGGAGGCCCTGACCGGGATCGTGCGTGAGACGCTGGCCCGAAACGGCATGGAGGATGGTGTCCACATACGCCTGATGATCACCCGCGGCCGCAAGAAGACGGTCAACCAGGATCCCCGCTTCGTCCTCGGCCGGCCCACCATAGTGGTGGTGGCCGAGTACAAGCGGCCAAGGCCCGAGACCAAGGAGAAGGGGCTGACGCTCTTCACCTCCACTTTCCGGTGCAGCGGGCCGGACGTCTTCGATCTTCGCCTCAACTCCCACAGCCGGCTCAACCTGATCCAGGCGCTGATCCAGGCCATCGACGCCGGCGCCGATGAGGCGCTGATGCTCGATCCGCACGGCTTCGTGGCAAGCTGCAACTCGACCAATTTCTTCATCGTCCGCAGGGGCGAGCTCTGGACCTCCACGGGCCGGTACAACTTCAAGGGAATCACCCGGCGCAAGGTGCTGGATCTCGTGCGCGCGGACGGCCGCTCGGCGCGCGAGACCGACTTCACGCTGGCCGAAACCTACAGCGCCGACGAGGCGTTCGTGACGGGAACGCTGGGCGGCATCACCCCGGTGACCCGCATCGACGGGCGCATCGTCGGGACCGGCCGGCCGGGAGAGCTCACCCGTGCGCTTGCGGCCCGTTACGAGGCCTACATCACCGGCGAGGCCGCATCATGAGCGAGCCCATCCGCATCGCCATGTGGTCGGGGCCACGCAACATCTCGACCGCCATGATGCGCGCCTGGGAGAACCGGCCCGACACCGCCGTGGTGGACGAGCCCTTCTACGCCTTCTACCTGGCGGAGACCGGACTGGACCATCCTGGCCGGGACGCGGTGCTGGCGAGCCAACCAACAGATTGGCGGGAGGTCGTCGCCTCCCTGGTGGACGCCCCCGTCCCCGGCGGCAGCAGGGTCTTCTACCAGAAGCACATGACTCACCACATGCTGCCCGCGGTCGGGCTCGACTGGACCAACCGCGTGCGCAACGCCTTCCTGATCCGCGACCCGGCGGAGGTGGTGGCGTCCTATGTCCAGCGCCGCGGGAGCGTCGATCTCGCCGACATCGGCATCGAGCGCCAAGCCGAACTCTTCGACCGGGAGGCGGACAAGCTCGGCCACGCCCCGCCGGTGGTGGACGCACGAGACGTGCTGAGCGATCCCGGCACCACGCTGGCCCGGCTCTGCGATGCTCTCGGTGTCCCGTTCACCGAGGCCATGCTGCGATGGCCGTCGGGGAAGCGCGCCACCGATGGGGTGTGGGCACCCCACTGGTATGCGTCGGTGGAGGCGTCCACGGGATTCGGCGCGCCGCCGCCGAAGGCACCTGCGCTGTCGGGCGAACTTCTGCGGGTCGCCGAGGCGGCGCGTCCCTATTACGAGCGCCTGCATCGCTGGCGCCTTGTTTGACCGAGGTCACCCTGTTCCACGTCTTCATCACACCGGGGATACCACCATGACCATCACGCCTGATCGGATCACCACCATTGATCATCTACCCGGCGCCCAGACGGTGCAGGCGCTCGGGATTGTCGTGGGAGAAGCCGTCATCGGCAGCAACATCGTCCGGGATTTCCTGTCGGGCATCACCGACGTGCTCGGCGGCCGCTCGGGTGCCGTGCAGAAGAGCTTCAACGCGGCGCGCACCGCGGCCATGAACGACATGATCGAGGCCGCCGAATCCCTCGGGGCCAACGCCGTCGTCGGCGTGGATCTGGATTATGAGGTCCTCGGCGAGAAGAACGGAATGGTGCTGGTCAGCATCTCCGGGACCGCCGTCCGGGTCGCCGGTTAGATCGGTTTACGTCACCACTTGCCCCCACCCCTTACCCCTCCCCCGCTTCGCAGGGGAGGGGAATATCGCCCTCCCCTGCGAAGCGGGGGAGGGAGGGGACCCGCGGCGAAGCCCGCGGGGAGGGTGGGGGCAAGTGGGGAATCTCCCGCGATCCACCTAACCAGGGCTTGGCCGGGCTGCGGCTTCCGCATCCAGGTCGCGCTGCATCTCCAGTTTGGCGTGGCCGCGGCCCATGGTGACGACGGCGATCGTGCGGCCGTCGCGCACGTAGCGGGCCATGCAGTCGTGCTTCGCGACGTCGCCATCGATGTCGATGCGGTCCCATCGCTCCGCATGCCCCACGTAGCTGATGCGCAGCTCGTACTGATTGGTCCAGAAGACCGGTACCACGGCATAGCGCTCGTCGCGGCCCAGCATGTTGCGGGCGGCGATTACGCCCTGCTGCTCGGCGACGATCCAGTGCTCGACGCGGATGCGCTCCCCGGTCAGCGCGTCGGGCCAGCGGACGATATCGCCGGCGGCGTAGATCCCGGGCGCACTGGTCCGCAGGCGGTCGTCGACGCGGACACCGCGGTCGGTGCTGAGACCCGCGGCCTCGGCCAGTTCGACGGCGGGCTTCACGCCGATGGCGACCAGGATCAGGTCGCCGTCCACCCTCCCGCCGCTGCCGAGCCGCACGCCGCCGTCCTCGATGGCCGTGACCGTCTCCTTCAGGTGGAAGGTGACGCCATGCTCCTCATGGAAGCGCTTCAGATGGCCGGCGATCTCCGGTCCCAGCACCTTCAGCATCGGCAGCTCATCCGGCGTGACCACGCTGACCTCCAGCCCGCGCTGGCGCAACGCGGCCGCCCCCTCCATGCCGATGAAGCCGCTGCCGACGAGGACCACCCGCTTGGCGGTCTCAGCCGCCGCGATGATCCGCTTGCAGTCGTCCAGGCTCCGCAGATAGTGCACGTTCGGCCGGTCAGCCCCGGGCACGTCGAGGCGGACCGGTACCGCGCCCGTCGTCAGCAGTAGTGCGCCGTAGGAAAGCGTTCCCCCGTCCGACAGGCGGACGCTCTTGGCGTCGGGATCGATCGCCTGGACGTGCGTGCGCAGCCGCAGGTCGATCCCGTTCTCCTGGTAGAAGTCGGGCGAGCGCAGCGGGATCCAGCTCTCCTCCGCGTGGCCGGCAAGGTAGTCCTTGGACAGGTTCGGCCGGTCGTAGGGCGCCTCGCTGTCGGCGCTGATCATGGTGATCGGGCCGTCGTAGCCCTGCCGCCGCAGTTCCAGCGCCGCGGCGAGCCCCGCCGCCCCGCCGCCGACGATCACGACCGAGGCAGGCGGGTCGGCGATGGGCTGTTTCGGTTCCGGCTGCTCGATCTTCTCGCGCACGACGACCACGCCGTCCCGCGTCTCGGTGCGCCAGCGCGGGATCGGGTCGAGCGCCGGCGGGCGCAGCGGCTCACCGCTGCGCAGGCTGAAGCAGGCGAAATGCCAGGGGCAGTGCACCGTGTCGCCCACCACGAGGCCTTGGGCCAGCGGGCCGCTGTAATGGGTGCAGTGCGCACCGACGGCAAAGACCTCCTCGCCACGCCGAACGAGGATCGCGGCGTCGTCTCCCACATGGCCCTGCAGCGGCACGCCGTCCGCCAAACGGTCCAGCGGAACGCCCTGGGTGAGATCCGGCCCCTCCGGCCTGTCTTGTTGTCCCGACATCGTCCCTCCGCTTGCGTTGGCCCTGCCATGTGGACGAACGCACTCGGGGAGTTGCGGTCCATCGCAGGGGCTGGGGGCGCCGCCGGTGTGCTCCGGCCGCACCGATGCTCATCGCAATGGAATCTGGGGCGCGAAGTCCAAGGCGCCATCCCATGCCATCCGCCTTGGCTCTTGCGGTATCTTCGACGCGCGGCCTGGCGACGCTCTACGGCCGCCACCACATGGATCACTGCTGCTTGAGTTCGATGCGCCGGGCGTAGCCGGCACCGATGCGCTCGACGGATCTGGTGGGAAAGGCTGAGCGGCGCACGGCCATTCATGGCGAGCCGCTCTGCTGATCGAACCTGCGGAGCCGCCTTGACCGCGGAACGGCGGACTGGGGAAGAGGCTGGGTGCCATGGCCGATGGAAGACGTCCGATGGGCGCCAGACTTCCACACGCGGCCAAGAAGGTCTGGGGACGCAGACGCCGCATCGCGGTCGATGCGTCCGATCGCTTTGAGGGTTGAGTTTCCCACCGGCTGCGCCGACCTGCAGCGGATGAAAAGCGTGCTCATGCTGGGCCCCCCACCCTAACCCTCCCCCATCTTCGACGGGGGAGGGAACTCCGCCGCCATCCCCTCCCCCGCGCAGTGGGGGAGGGTTAGGGTGGGGGCCCAGGGAAGGGACGCCGGTCGGCAGCCTCACCCTGGCCAGCGTCATTTTTCTTTTCAGGTTGCCGAGGCAAGGCAGGAGATGAACACATGAAGCCGCGCGTCACCGTGATCACCATCGGCGTCGACGACTTGGAACGGTCGCTGCGTTTCTATCGGGACGGCCTCGGGCTGGATACGGACGGAATCGTCGGGACGGAATTCGAGCATGGAGCCGTGGTTTTCATCGAGCTCCAAGCCGGGTTGCGGCTTGCCCTCTGGCCGCGCACGAGCATTGCCCATGACACAGGGCTGGTGCCGAGTCCGCCGAGCCCGACGGAGTTCACGCTTGGGCACAACGTTTCTTCCAAGGAAGAGGTCGATGCCGTCATGGGCCAAGCGGAACGCGCAGGTGCGGTCATTGTCAAACCCGCGCAAGATACGTTTTGGGGAGGCTACACGGGCTACTTCCAGGATCCGGACGGCCATCTCTGGGAGGCCGCATGGAATCCGCAGTGGGCCGAGTAAGCCTTCGTCGGTTGGGCCGCCCTGCGGTTGGCTCAACCGATGACACTGGGGCGCGAAGTCCAAGGCGCCATCCCATGCCATCCGCCTTGGCTTTCCGACGGTTCCAGCCGGTCACGGTCAGGACGCGGCAAAGGGATCGAAGAGCGCTCGGTTGCGTTGCACCTCGGCTTGGATGAACCGGGTCGTGGCGCGGATCCGGGCCAGCCCCTGATTATCGGCGTGGATCAGGAGGTAGAAGCTCCGCTTCAGGCTGATCTCATCGACCAGAACGGGCTCGAGATTCGGTGCCCCGTGCGCGATGAACGCGGGAAGGACGGCGATCCCCATGCCTGAGACGACGGCTTGGAACTGCGCAATCAGGTTGGCGCTGCGGAACCGCGGGGCCGCCCCGGGGCAGACCAGGTGCAGGTAGTCGAGTTCCGGAGCGTAGAGGAGTTCGTCGATATAGCCGATGAGGCGGTGTCCGGCCAATTCGTCCACGCCGCGCGGAGCGCCGTGTCGTTCCAGGTAGGTTCTTGAAGCGTAGAGGCCAAGCCGATAGTCGATCAGCTTGCGCCCGACCACGCGCCCCTGCGTCGGCAACGACAGGGCGATGGAGACGTCGGCTTCGCGCTTGGAGAGGCTGAACAATCGGGCCGTCGCCACCAGCTCGACGGTGAGATTCGGGTGCGCGTCGCACAAGGCGTTCATCCGGGGGGCGAGGAAATAGGTCCCGAACCCGTCGGGCGCGCCGATGCGGACGGACCCGGTGACGGCGGCGTTCTCCCCGGCAATCTCCGCCTCGCCGGCGAGGACCGCCGCCTCCACCGCCTCCGCCGTGCCAAGCAGCCGCTCGCCGGCGGCCGTGGGCGTATAGCCGGTCTTCATGCGGTCGAAGAGCTTGGTATTGAGCGCTCGCTCGAGCCGCTCGATGCGGCGGCCCACCGTCGTGTGATCGACGCCGAGGGCCTGGGCGGCCCCGGTCAACGAACCGGTGCGGGTGACCGCCAGCGCGAATCTCAGGTCGTCCCAGTCCATGACGCGCCGCTCCCTCGCTCGCCATTGCCTCGTCGGCAGTGTGCATCGTCGTGCATTTCTGCACAACGGATGCGCGATGTTCGGCCTTCGCACAATGCGCACGGCACGCAAATATCCGGGCCAACAGAACAACGCTGGTCTCTGGGAGGAAAACGCCGTGCCCGACGCCGTCTCTTCGCTGTGCAAGAATCCGTTGACCCCGGTCCTGGACCCTTACGCGCTGGCGCGGGAGATGTCATGCCGCCACTTCATCAACGGGCAACTGGTGCCCGCGCGCTCAGGCCGGACCTTCGACGTGGTGAACCCCGCCAAAGGGGAGGTCGTGGGACAAGCCGCCTTCGGTGACGCCGCCGACGTGGACGCCGCGGTCGAAGCCGCCGCGAAGGCCCAGAAGGACTGGGCCAAGCGCCCGGCGCGCGAGCGCGGCAAGCTGGTGGCCGAGTGCGGTCGCCTGCTGACCGCGCACGTGGAAGAGCTGGCCCGCCTCATCGCGCTGGAGACCGGCAAGGCGCTCCGCACCGAAAGCCGGGTCGAGGCCGGTGTTCTGTCGGACAGCTTCGTGTTCTACGGCGGCCTGGCGCCGGAGCTGAAGGGCGAGACGGTGCCGTTCAGCCCCACCATCATGACCATCACCCAGCGCGAGCCGATCGGTGTGGTGGGCGCCATCATCCCCTGGAACGTGCCCCTGCTTCTGATGGCGCTGAAGATCGCTCCGGCGCTGGTGGCGGGCAACACGGTGGTGGTGAAGTCGGCCGAGGAGGCCCCTTTCACCGTGCTGCGCGTCTGCCAGATCCTCGGCCAGGTGCTGCCGCCGGGCGTGTTCAACATGCTCTCCGGCTTCGGCCCGGAGTGCGGCGCGCCACTGGTGGCGCACCCCAAGGTCGGCAAGGTCACCTTCACGGGCTCGGTGGAGACGGGTCGGATCGTCTACAAGACGGCCGCCGAGAAGCTGATCCCGGTGACTCTGGAGTTGGGCGGCAAATCGCCCATGATCGTGCTTGAGGACGCCGACCTCGACAAGGCGGTGGCCGGCGCCGTGGTGGGCATGCGCTTCACCCGCCAGGGCCAGAGCTGCACGGCCTCCTCGCGCATCTTCGTGCACAGCGCCATCCATGACGAGTTCGTCCGCCGCCTGATGGCCAAGGTGGACGCGATGGTCATGGGCGACCCGCTGGACGAGGCGACGGACATCGGCGCCATCGTCTCGGCCCAGCAGTTCGAAAAGGTGAAGGACTACATCACGGTTGGCGCCCTGACGCCGGGTGCCGTGGCGCACGCCTGCTCGCAGCTGCCGACCGATCCGGCGCTGTCCAAGGGCCACTTCATCCAGCCGGTGATCTTCACCGGCCTGACGAACGAGAGCCGTGTGGCGCGCGAAGAAATCTTCGGGCCGGTAACCTGCGTCATCCGTTTCGACGACTACGAGGACGCCATCCGGCAGGCCAACGACACCGAGTACGGCTTGGCCGCCACCATCTGGACCAACGACCTCAAGAAGGCCATGGACGCCACCCAGCGGTTGGAAGCTGGGTTGGTGCAGGTGAACCAGAACCTCGTGGTGCAGCCGAACATCAGCTACGGCGGCGTGAAGACCTCGGGCCTGGGCAAGGAAGCCTCGCTCGAAGCCATGCTCGAGCACTTCACCCACAAGAAGACCATCATGATCAACATGGCCTGAGGATCATGATGGACTTCGAATTCAGTGAGGATCAGCGCGCGTTCCAGGACCTGGCTCGTGGCTTCGCGCGCCGCCTGCTGGCCGACGCCTGACGAACGGCACACTCAGACCGGGGGGCTGAAACAATGATCCACTTGCCCCCACCCCGACCCTCCCCCGCTTCGCAGGGGAGGGGGCCTTATTCGCCCTCCCCTGCGTTAGCGGGGGAGGGAGGGGACCCGCGGCGAAGCCCGCGGGGAGGGTGGGGGCAAGTGGGCCAGGACTATCGTTCGACGGCATCAGACCAAAATGAATATCGGAGGAAACGATGACGACGGTTGCTTTCATCGGCCTGGGCAACATGGGTTTGCCGATGGCCAGGAACCTGCTGAAGGCCGGCCATGAGGTGGTGGGCTTCGACCTTGCCGCGGCGAACCTCGACGGCCTGGCCGAAGCCGGCGGCCGCAAGGCCGCATCGGCGGGCGACGCGGCGGCCGACGCGGGCGTCGTCATCACCATGCTGCCGGCGGGGCAGCACGTCCGTCAGGTTTACACGGGGGAGGGCGGGGTGCTGGCGCGCGCCAAGGCGGGCACGCTGCTGATCGACTGCTCCACCGTCGATGTGGACAGCGCCCGCGCCGTCGGCAAGGCGGCGGCCGACGGGGGCTTCGACATGGTGGACGCGCCGGTCTCGGGCGGTACGGGCGGTGCCGCGGCCGGCACGCTGACCTTCATGGTCGGCGGCACGGAGGCCGCGTTCCGGCGCGCCGAGCCGATCCTGCAGGCCATGGGCAAGACCATCGTGCACGCCGGCGGTCCCGGCAACGGCCAGGCCGCCAAGATCTGCAACAACATGGTGCTGGGCATCTCGATGATCGCCGTGTCGGAGGCGTTCGCGCTCGCCGACAAGCTGGGCCTCGACCCGCAGAAGCTTTTCGACATCAGCTCGAAGTCGTCCGGCCAGTGCTGGTCGCTGACCAGCTACTGCCCGGTGCCGGGCCCGGTCCCGACCTCGCCGGCCAACCGCGACTACCAGCCGGGCTTCGCCGCGGACCTGATGCTGAAGGACCTCAAGCTGGCGCAACAAGCCGCCGCCGGGGCGGGTGCCGCCACCCCGCTCGGGGCCCAGGCCGCGGCGATCTACCAGCTCATGTCGACCCAGGGCCGCGGCGGCCTGGACTTCTCGGCCGTCTACACCCTGTTGGCGGGGAAGTGACGCCATGCCCGCCAGCGACAACCTCGATCACCTGTTCGAAAGCCGTTTCCCGGCGGACCGCTCGACCACCTTCATCGAGACGGAGAACGGCCGCCTCGTCTCATACACCGAGCTGGAGGCCGCCACGGCCCGCTATGCGCACCTGCCGCGGGCCCTGGGCGTGAAGAAGGGCGACCGGGTCGCCGTCCAGGTGGAGAAGTCCGCCGGGTGAAGGGGGAACTCGCCAACTTCAAGGTGCCCAAGCGCGTCTGGTTCATGGACGAGCTGCCGCGCAACCAGCGTGGCCGGTTGGAATTCCGGGAAGAGGACTTTCCGGAGCTGACGTGACGAATGGCGTCCTTTCGGGGCGGGGCTTATGCTCATCCGGAATCGGCGAAACCGGGAGGGCACGCAACGTGGAGCGCAAGAACGAAGGGCGGGCGGACTATCGCCATTTCCTGACCATCCCCACGCGCTGGATGGACAATGACGTCTATGGCCACGTCAACAACGTCGTCTATTACAGCTACTTCGACACGGTGGTGAACCAATACCTGATCGACGCGGGGGCGCTGGTGATCGAGTCGAGTCCGGTCATCGGGCTGGTGGTCGAAACCGGGTGCCGCTACTTCGCGCCTGTCACCTTCCCCGACCGGGTGGAGGCGGGACTGCGCGTGGCGCGCCTTGGCAACAGCAGCGTCCGGTACGAGGTCGGGCTGTTCCGCAACGACGACCCGACACCCGCCGCCAGCGGTCATTTCGTGCACGTCTACGTGGATCGGGAGACGCGCCGTCCGGTACCCCTCCCGAGTCCGCTCCGCACCGCGCTCGTCCCCTTGGTCGTGCCGTCCGAATGAGCCCGGCGAGGTGAAGCACTGACCCACGTGCCCCCACCCCAACCCTTCCCTGCTAGAGCGGTTTTCTCATTGGTCTGAACTTTTCTCTACCGTCATGCCCGGGCTTGACCCGGGCATCCACGAGGACGTCTCTGAGTTTGCACGTGGATGGCCGGGTCTGGGCCCGGCCATGACGGTACAAGGACGTTCACACCGTTTGGAACACCGCTCTAACGCAGGGGAGGGAGAGTTGGCCCTCCCCCTCGCGGGAGAGGGGCTTTTTCCGGCTCTTCCAAGTACTTACCGCATCCGTGAAATGTGTGCATACCGTAGAAGAGCGGGGGAGGGGGCACGTGGGTCAGGACTTTCGCGGCAATGAGCCTTGCGACGTGCTCAGTGTGGCGTGGCCAGTTTCAGCCCGAGGATGCCCACAACGATCAACCCGATGCAGCCCAGTCGGACGGCGCCCACAGGCTCGCCGTACAGCGCCGTGCCGAGGATGACCGTGCCAACCGTGCCGATGCCGGTCCACACCGTGTAGGCGGTGCCGAGCGGCAGCGTCTTGAGGGCGACGCCAAGCAGGCCAAGGCTCGCCACCATCGACGCAACCGTCAGCAACGAAGGGATGAGGCGGGTGAAGCCCTGGGTGTGCTTCAGGCCAACGGCCCAGCCGACTTCCAGCAGCCCGGCAACAAAAAGGACGATCCAAGCCATGACAGACCTCATGGTCCAAGGCCGGGTCGTCCCTTGCCATGCTCCTACAACACGGGTGAGGTCGTCCTCACAAGAGCAGTGCGCCCCAGGTAAGGCAGCGAGGCGGCCATTTCAAGGTCATGCAGTTCGGCTGCACCAAACTGCGGGCTCATCGCTGCTCCGGCCCCAACATCCCCCGCAACCGCTCGGCGGCAAAATCGACGAAGGCCCGCACCTTTGCCGAGGCATGCCGCCCCTCGGCATGGACGAGCTGCACCGGCAGCGGTGGCGGCTCGAAGCCGGCCAGGACAATGGCGAGCCGTCCCGCCCGCAGCTCCGCTGCGATCTGGTAGAAGAGCACGCGCGTCAGTCCTTGGCCGGCGACCGCCGCAGCGATCGCCGCATCGGCCGTGTTGACGACCAGCCGCGCCGGCGGGGTCACCGTCTCCACCGCCGTGCCGGACGGGAAGCGCCAGTCCCGCCGCGTCCCGAGCTGAGAGAATTCCACGACATCGAAGCGTTCCAGGTCCGAGGGAACCAGCGGCGCTCCATGCCTTGCCAGGTACTCCGGCGACGCACAGACCACGCGCCGCATCGTGCCGACGCGCACCGTCCGCAGCGAGGAGTCCGGCAGGTCACCGATGCGCAGCGCAACATCCACCCCTTCCTCGAGCAGATCGATGATGCGGTCCAGCAGCAGCAGCCGCGCCGTCACCTGAGGATACCGCTCCAGGAACTCGAACAGCACCGGTGCCACGTGCAGGCGGCCGAACATCACAGGCGCCGTCACCGTAAGTTCTCCCCGAGGCTCCGCGTGGGTGCCGGCTGCCGACGCCTCCGCCTCGGCGACGTCGTGGAGGATCCGCTTGCAGTCGCCGAGGTAGCGTGCGCCCGCCTCGGTGAGGCGGACAACGCGCGTCGTGCGGTGCAGCAGCCGTGCGCCGATCCGCCCCTCCAGCGTGGCGACGGCGCGCGTCACGCTGGGCGTGGACATCGCAAGCCGTCGCGCCGCGGGCGCGAACCCGCCCTCCTCGGCTACGGCGATGAACACGCGCATCGTGGTCAGATGGTCCATGTCATTATTTCAGATTGCGACATGACGTATTGTCATTAAGGCCGATTATCACCGCGTCAAGAAATAGATACCGTCTTCGGAAGGTAGGCGCACGGCGCCCCGCTGCGCCCCCGTCGAGAGGAGCATCCGATGACCGTTCCCACCCGTCCCATCCGGCTCTACCGCCACCCGCTCTCCGGGCACGCCCATCGGGTCGAGCTGATGCTGTCGCTGTTGCGGCTGCCGTTCGAGATGGTCGACGTTGACCTCGCCTCGGGCGCCCACAAGCAGCCGGATTTCCTGGCCAAGAACCCCTTCGGGCAGGTGCCGGTGATCGAGGACGGCGACGTCACGCTGGCTGACAGCAACGCCATCCTGGTCTATCTGGCGATGCGCTACGACGAGTCCGGGCGCTGGCTGCCGCGCGACCCCGTGGCCGCCGCCATGGTGCAGCGCTGGCTGTCCGTCGCCGCCGGCCAGCTCGTGTCCGGCCCGGGGTCGGCGCGGCTGGTGAACGTGTTCGGGGCGAAGCTGGACCACGAACGGTGCAAGAGCGTCGCCGTGAAGCTCTTCGAGGTGCTCGACCGGCACTTGGCCGACCGCAGCGTCCTGGTGGGCGACACGCCGACCATCGCCGATCTGGCGCTCTACACCTACACGGCCCACGCGCCGGAGGGCGGCGTGCTGCTCGATGGGTATCCGAACATCCACCGCTGGCTTGCGCACATCGAGGCGCTGCCGGGCTTCGTTCCCATGCGGCGCACCCCGGCCCCGGCCACGGCTTGACGAGCGGGGTACCGGCATGGACAGGATCGTCACACCGCCCCCACCGGGCTGGAGCCGCGAGGCGTCGCCCTTCCACAGCGGCGAGCGTGACCTCCAGGAGCGCGCCGGAGTTCGCGACTGGGCCGAGCAGGCCGGCCGGCGCGGCATTCGTGAGGCGATGCCCGACCAGCACCGTGAACTGTTCGCAAAGCTGCCCTTCCTGATCGTCGGCGCGCTGGACGGCCAGGACTGGCCGCGCGCGACCATTCTGGCCGGCGAGCCGGGCTTCGTCCGCTCGCCGGACCCGCGCACCCTGGTGATCGATGGACAGCCGGCGGCAGGCGACCCGCTGCACGGCCGGCTTACCGTGGGGGCTCCGGTCGGGCTGCTCGGCATCCAGCTGGAAACACGGCGGCGCAATCGCATGAACGGTACCATCGTCGCGGCGGACGACGGTGGCGTCACCGTCCGCGTCGAGCAGAGCTTCGGCAACTGCCCGCAATACATCCAGGCGCGCGAGCCCACCGCCACGGGGCGCCTACCACTCCCGATCGCTCGCGAGGAGGGGGCGCTGCTGTCGTCGCAGGCGCGGTCGCTGGTCGCACGGGCGGATACCTTCTTCATCGCCACGGCGGCTCCCGCAGGCGTCGACGTCTCGCATCGCGGCGGGCATCCCGGCTTCGTGCGGGTGGACGAGGAGGACGGCCGCACGGTGCTCACCGCGCCGGATTTTCGCGGCAACTTCTTCTTCAACACCCTCGGCAACCTCGCACTGAACCCGCGGGCCGGCTTGCTGTTCATCGACTTCTTCTCCGGCACCTTGCTGTCGTTGACCGGCGAGGCCGAGGTGGTCTGGGACGGCCCGGAACTGGAGGCCTTCGCCGGAGCCGAACGCCTGCTGCGCGTGCGCGTGGCCGGCGGCGTGGTCCTGACGGACGCTGTGCCGCTGCGCTGGTCGGCGCCGGAACCCGCGCCCGAGTTGGCCCGCATCGGGACCTGGGACGACGCGGCGCGGGCAAGGACTATCGCCACCCGGCCCGACACGGACCGCCCCTTCGTCGTCACCCGCATCGAGGATGAGAGCCCCACCATCCGCTCGTTCCACCTGGAGCCGGCTGATGGCGACGGTGTGGCAAACCATCGACCGGGGCAGTTCCTGCCGGTGGCGCTGCCGGTGCCCGGCCGCGGTGAGCCGGTGCGGCGCAGCTACACGCTTTCCGACGCACCGAACGGGCGCAGCTACCGCATCACCGTCAAGCGGGAGGGCGTCGCCAGCTCCTGGCTGCACGATGCCGCACGGATCGGCACCACACTGCACGTCCAGGCGCCGCGTGGCGCCTTCACGCTCGACCCGGACAGCCGCCGCCCCATTGTGCTGCTGTCCGCCGGCGTCGGCATCACGCCGATGATCGCGCTGCTCAACGACCTGATGAGGGCGGCCGGGGAGCGCGTCCGTCACCCCGGCCGGCGGGTCTGGTTCATCCACGGCGCGCGCCACGGTGGCGAGCATGCGTTCGGCCGCCACGTGCGGGATCTGGCACGACGGCGCCCGGCCTTGGCCGTGCACGTCCGCTACAGCGTGCCGCGCGCACAGGACGTGCCGGGGCGCGACTACGACAGCGCGGGCCGCATCGACGCCGACCTTCTGAGAAGTCTGCTGCCGCTCGATGATTACGACGTCTATCTCTGCGGTCCGCCCGGCTTCATGCAGGACCTGTACGACACCCTGCTCACCTTGGGCGTGCGTGACGAGCGCATCCACGCCGAGGCGTTTGGACCAGCACGCTTGCGGCGCCGCAGCACCGCCCCAACCATGGCTGTCCGGCAAAGCGCCAGCGTGGCGTTCCTGCGCTCAGGCGTGACGTGCGCGTGGGATCCGGCGAAAGGGACCCTGCTCGACCTCGCCGAGGCGGCGGGCATCGCCGCACCATTCGACTGCCGCTCGGGCAGTTGCGGCACCTGCGCGGCTCGGCTGACCGAGGGGGCGGTCACCTACCCGACGCCGGTTGCTGCCGCCGCTGGGGGCATGGCGCTGATCTGCTCAGCCCTCCCGGCCGCGGAGCGGGTCGCCATCGACCTTTGATCACGCGGCGGTACCGGCTGCGCCACGTCCGGATCGCATCCGGCCGCCATCGACGACATGGTTTCAATCGGACGCCGCCTTGCGTAGCGCCATTCCCTCGGAGGGCAACCGCTTGAAAGTTCCTTGCCCTCGACGGGAGAGGGGGGCATGCTGCCCCTAAGAGGATGTGGGAGGAACTGAGAGCCAACGGCCTCACGCCGGACCAACTCGTGCGTACCGCGAAGTATTTCGTCAATCTTGATGGTGAGGTCGTCAGCCGCGCGGTGGCAACGGGAAGCCAGCGATCCGCTCAGCACGGCAGCACGGCCTGGATGGCATCAAGCGTTTGAGGGCGCCGCCCATGCGGGACTGCGGCCGTGAACTACGGCGCCGGTGGAGGGTCGATTCAGCTTGGTGCTCGACACCGCGCGCCCGCAATGACGTGTGCGACTTCCTACGACTGGTGACCGGGTGCAACCGGCTCGTCCCAGCTGCCCGCCGACGGGCAATCGTGCTGCCAGGACTGACCGAACGGTCCAAGCCGCCCCCATTTGTGACGAACTCCATCTACGTGACGCTTGCCTCCGGCGTTTGCGCATCACCGTCCGGTGCCTCCTGGATGAGCCGGGACCGGACTTCGGCGGGCGCGCCCTCCGCCCAGATCAGCAGAGCGTCCAGCGCCGGGCACAGGGACTGACCCCATTCCGTCAGGTGATACTCCACCTTTGGCGGGACTTGGTGATGAACGATGCGCCCGACCACCCCGTCGCTCTCGAGCTGACGCAGTTGCTGGATCAGCATCTTCTGGGAAATGCCGGGGATGGCCCGCTCCAGATCGGAGAAGCGCCGCACTTGGCCGCCGAACAGCTGGAACAGGATCACGAGCTTCCACCGACCCTCCAGGACCCGGAGCACATTCTGCACGCTCTGGGCCGCTGATCGTGCCGTGTAAGAGGCACGCTTACCTTCCGGTGAGTACCTTACTTTTTCGTCTGTTCTTGTCATCTGGTAAGACTAATAGCAACCTCTCTCCGACGCAACGCATACCCGGGGAGAACTCATGGAGCACGATCTTCCGCCCGCGATCGCCGCCTATGTCGAGGCAAACGCCCGGTTCGACGCCGAGGGCATGCTCGCGGCCTTCGCGCCGGACGCGGTAGTCCTCGACAACGGCGGACGACACGAGGGCCGCGAAGAACTCAGGGCATGGATTCAGACGGCGACGCTCGACAACCGGGCGGTCTTCAGCCCCGACGCCTGGCGCGAAGAAAACAGCCGCATTGTGGTGGACGGCCTGGCCGCGGGCGATTTCAACGGCAGCCCGATCCGCTTCACCTTCCGCTTCCAACTCAAGGACGAAGCGATCGTCGCCCTGGAGATCGCGTGATGTCCACCCGCATCGATCCCGTCGAATTCCAGGGGCGCCGCATTGTCGTAACCGGCGGCACCAAGGGCACCGGCCGAGCGACCGTCCAGAGGCTCGTAGCGGGCGGTGCCCAGGTCCTGACTGCCGCGCGCGGCGGCCTCGACGATCTGACGGGCGCCCGGCTCGTGGAAGCGGACCTGACCACTCCGGAGGGGACTCTGAGACTCGCCGAAGCGGCCATGGAGTTCCTTGGCGGCGTGGACGTGTTGGTGCATGTTTTGGGGGGCTCCGCCTCGCCCGGTGGCGGCTTCACCGTCCTGACGGACGATCATTGGCGCGCCGAGCTTGACCTGAACCTGTTTGCGGCGGTGAGGCTCGATCGAGCCCTGCTGCCGCAGATGATCGCCCGCGGCGACGGTGTCGTCATCCACGTCTCATCCATCCAGCGCCAATTGCCGCTGCACGACTCCACGACTGCCTATGCGGCAGCCAAAGCGGCCTTGACGACCTACAGCAAGGCGTTGTCGAAGGAGGTCGGACCGAAGGGCGTGCGGGTCAACGTCGTCTCGCCGGGCTGGATCTACACGGAGGCCGCCGACGCCCTGATGACCCGCATCGCAGCCAGCACCGGCGGAACGCTTGAGGCGGCGCGCCAAAGCGTCCTGGACGCGCTTGGGGGCATCCCCCTGGGACGCCCGGCCCGGCCCGAGGAAGTGGCGGAACTCATTGCATTCCTGGCCTCGGATCGTGCGTCTGCCATCCACGGCGCGGAACACGTCATCGATGGCGGAACGATTCCAACGGTCTAGAGCGGTTTTCTCATTGGTCTGAACTTTTCTCTACCGTCATGCCCGGGCTTGACCCGGGCATCCACGAGGACGTCTCTGAGTTTGCACGTGGATGGCCGGGTCTGGGCCCGGCCATGACGGTACAAGGACGTTCACACCGTTTGGAACACCGCTCTAATTCCACAAACCGATAAAGCATAAACACAGAGGCACAGGGGCACGGAGGACCACGGAGACAATTCAATCTCTGTGTCTCCGTGTCTCTGTGGTTCATCGCTCGTCAGGCGGCTCAAGGAGCCGCCGAGAGCGAGGGGGAAGAGGCGTTTCTCGATGGAAGCCTTCAAGCGATTGCCCCGCATGCCCTCGATTCGGATTGTTCGCGTACAAAACATTGGCTAGTGTATACAAAGGACAGCCTCGGCGGGGCGGTACCATTCGCCTCCGACATGGGGAATGGGGAGAGAAGCACCATGGCTGGCAGGCTCGCCGGGAAACGCGCGTTCGTGACAGGCGCAGGACAAGGCATCGGGCGAGCGGTGGCGCTGGCGTTCGCCCGCGAAGGCGCAACCGTCGTCGCGGCCAGCCGCACGCTGTCCAAGATGCAGGATCTCCCGGCCCTGGAGCCGGCGATCACGCCGATCGGCCTCGACGTCACCGACGGGGACGCGGTGGCGCGCGCCATCGGCGAGGCGGGTCCGCTGGACGTCCTCTTCAACTGCGCCGGATGGGTCCACAACGGCACGCTGCTCGAGTGCAGCCCGGAAGACTGGGCGCGCAGCTTCGACCAGAACGTCACCTCGATGTTCCACACGATCCGTGCCGCGCTGCCGTCGATGCTGGAGCGGCGCCGGGGGGCCATCGTCAATGTGGCGTCCGTGGCCTCCAGCATCACCGGGGTGGCCAACCGCGCCGCCTATGGTGCCAGCAAGGCGGCGGTGATCGGCCTGACGAAGGCGGTGGCGCGCGACGTCATTGCCTCCGGCGTGCGCTGCAACGCGCTGTGCCCCGGCACGACGCACTCGCCGTCGCTGGAGGACAGGATCCAGGCAAGCGACGACCCGGAGGCGATGCGCCGACAGTTCATCGCCCGCCAGCCGATGGGCCGGCTCGGCACCGTCGAGGAAATGGCCGCCGCCGCCGTCTACCTGGCGAGCGACGAGTCCGCGTTCGTGACCGGCACCGTCCTGGTCGTGGACGGCGGGCAGACCTTGTGAGCGGAGAAAGACAGCAACGCAACGATCCAAGGGAGGAACAGATGGCAACTCTCATCCGAAAGCTGGCGCCGTTCTGCACGATCCTCGGTCTGGCGGCGCTCTCCGGCGCGCCGGCACATGCCCAGGAGACGTTCACGTTGCGGTTCAACCACGTGCTCGGCCCCAGCGAGCCGTACCACGAGGGGTTCCGGAACTGGGCCAAGCGGGTCGAGGAACGCACCAAGGGCGGCCTCAAGATGCAGGTCTTCCACAGCGCGCAGCTGGGCGTCGAGGAGGACATCATCGAGCAGATGCGCCAGGGGGCGAACGTCGGCCAGAACACCGACGCGGCCCGGCTCGGCACCTACGTCCCCGGCATCGCCGTGGTGAACGGCCCGTATTTCGTCGAGACGCTGGAGGAGGTGGCGAAGCTGCGGACCTCGCCCACCATGATCAAGTGGCAGGAGGAGTTGGCCGCCACCCGCGGCCTCAAGGTCGTCTGCTTCAACTGGGTGCAGGGCTTCCGGCACTTCTTCACCAACAAGCCGATCCGCACCCCGGCCGACCTGAGCGGGTTGCGGATCCGCACCCCGCCGGCGCCGATCTGGCAGGAGTCGATCCGCTCCCTGGGCGCCGCGCCGGTGGCGATGGCGTTCGGCGACATGTACCCGGCCTTGCAGCAGAGGGCGATCGACGGCGTGGAGCTCGTCTACAACAACATTCCCGGCGGCCGGTTCTATGAAGTGCTGAAATATGCCAACGAGACCAGGCACATCATGCTGGTCAACTTCGAGGTCGTCAGCGCCCAGTTCTTCGACCGCCTGCCGAAGGACTACCAGACCGCCCTGACCGAGGAGTGCGTGAAGGCGGGCGAGGAGACTTCCCTCAAGATCCGGGACCTGGAGCAGAAGGTGAGGGAGCAACTGAAGACGCGTGGCATGACTGTGGTCGAGGACGTGGACCTCGCCGCCTTCCGCAAGGCGGGCGAGGCGGCCTACAAGGCCCTCAACCTGACCGAGGCGAAGGCCGCCGTCTACAAGGAGATCGGCAAGTAGGGAGATCGGCAAGTAGGCCGCCCGGAAACCGGCAAAGAAACGCGCCTGGGGCATGACGATGAAAATACTGGACAGGATGGAGGCCGCGGTGGCGGGGACGTTCCTCGTGGTCATGGTGGCTCTGATCTTTCTGGGCGGGGTGGCGCGGTTGATGCACCACCCGCTCAACTGGACCACCGACGTCGCCACCTGCCTGTTCGCCTGGGCGTGCTTCCTCTGCGCCGACGTGGCGTGGCGGCGCGACAGCCTGATGTCGATCGGGCTGCTCACCGACCGCCTGCCGGCGCGGGTCCAGCGGCTCGTCGGCTGGTGCAACCTCATGATCATCACCCTTTTCCTGCTTTTCCTGATCGGCGCCGGGCTCTGGCTGTCCTACGTCAGCCGTGCCCGGACGTTCCAGGGGATTCCGGGGATCAGCTATTCCTGGGTCACCATGAGCCTGCCGGTCGGAGCCGCCCTGTTGCTGAACACGACGCTGCGCAAGGCGTGGCGGGAGCTGCGCGGCGATGCCGTCCACCGGCCGCTGCCAACCTGAGGACGGAGGCCGCGGCCATGCTGATCGTCTCAATCGCCTTCGCCGTGTTCGTCCTGATGGGCATGCCGGTCGCCTTCGCGATCGGCATCTCCGGGGCGCTGTTCTTCCTCCAGTACCCGGAGCTGCCCTTCACCATCCCGGTCCAGCTCACCATCTCGCAGACGCAGAACTTCGCTTTGCTGGCCATCCCGCTGTTCATCATGGCCGGCAACTTCATGAACAAGTCCGGCATCACCGAGCAGCTGTTGAATCTCGCCTCGGTGCTGACCGGGCGGATGAAGGGCGGCTTGGCGCAGGTGTCCATCGCGCTGGCCGCGCTGATGGGCGGCGTCTCGGGCTCGGCCATCGCCGACGCCGCCATGCAGTCCCGCATGCTGGGCGAGGGTATGCTGAGGCGCGGCATGACGACGGGATTCGCCGCCGGCGTCCTGTCCTTCGGCTCGCTGCTCACGCCGATCATTCCGCCGGGCATCGGGATGATCCTGTACGGCACCATCGGGCAGGTCTCCATCGGCCGGCTGTTCGCGGCCGGCTTCGTCCCGGCCCTGCTGCTGTGGGTGGGGCTCGCCCTGACCGTGTCGGTCACCGCGCGGATGCGCGGCTACCCGCCGGAGCGGACGGTCCGGCTGACCGCCGGCGAGATCCTGGGCGCGTTCCGCGGCGGCATCTGGGCGCTGCTGTTCCCCGTCTTCCTGCTGCTCGGCCTGCGGCTCGGCGTCTTCACGCCGTCGGAGATCGGCGCGGTGGCGGTCGTCTACGCGATCCTGGTCGGCGTGCTGGCCTACCGCAAGCTGACCGGGACGACGTTCCTGGAAGCGCTGGAAGGCAGCCTCGCCGACGTCGGCGCCGTGATGTTCCTCATCGCGCTGTCGGCGATCTTCAGCTACGGCATCGTGCTGGAGCAGGTGCCGGAGGTCGTCGCTGGCGCGATCCTCGGCCTGACGGACAGCCTGAACGGCGTCATGATCCTGATCGTGCTGTTCATCCTGGCCGCCGGCTTCGTCATCGACGCGACCGTCCTGATCATCATGCTGACGCCGATCTTCCTGCCGCTGATCCGCGACCTCGGCGGCGATCCGGTGCATTTCGGGCTGATCTTCATCATCGCCGCCACCATCGGCAACTTCACCCCGCCGGTCGGGGCGGCGATGTACGCCGTCTGCTCGATCCTCAAGTGTTCGATCGGCGCCTACACGCGGGAGTCGATTCCGTTCTTCCTGGCGGTGTCGGCGGTGACGCTTCTCCTCATCTACTTCCCGGAGGCCGTTCTGTTCGTGCCGGACCTGATCTTCGGCGCGTCCTAGGATCGGAACCGCACGACGATGACCAGCGACGGCAAGACGACCACGGCGGGACGCGCCCCGCGCCTCAACGAGCAGGTCGCGTCCGAACTCGAACGGCGGATTCTAGCGGGTCTGCTGACGACGGGCGTCCACCTCACCGAACTGCGGCTGGCGGACGAGTTTGGCGTCAGCCGCGCGCCCATCCGCGGGGCGCTGCTGCGCCTCGAACAGGCGGGTCTGGTGGAGCGGGCCGAGAGCGGGCGCAGCTATGTGGTGACCGGCACCGGACCACCGGGCGTCGGCGTGCCCGCGCTCTCCGTCCCCGGACCGCGGAAACTGACGGCGGCGGCGAGCTGGCAGGGCATCTACGAGGACGTCTCGCGCAACGCCGTCGCCCGTGCCGCGTTCGGAAGCTGGCGCATCACCGAGACCGACCTGGCCGTCCATTACGGGGTGAGCCGCACCGTGGCGCGCGAAGTCCTCGGGCGGCTCGAGCATGTCGGCATCGTCCGCAAGGACAGCCGCAAGCACTGGTACCTGCCGGCCCTGACGCCGGAGCGGGTCGGCGAGCTGTACGAGATGCGGCAGGTCCTGGAGCCCCTCGCCCTTCGGAAGGCGGCAGCCAACGTCCCGCGCCCTCTGCTGGCCCAGATGCGCCGCGACCTGGAACGGGCGAGCGAGTCGGCGGAGCGCAGGTCGCCGCAGGATCTCGACCGCCTGGAGCGGCAGCTGCACGTCGAGCTGCTGTCCTACGCGGACAACGCGACCCTGCTGGAAGCGCTGCAGCATTACCACGCGCTGCTGATCACCAACGCCGTCCTCTACGAGGCGACGAGCAGCCCCTTCGGCACGGACCCTTTCATCGGCGAGCATCTGGACATCGTCCGCTCCCTCGAAGCCGGGCAACCGGATCGGGCGGCGCAGCAGTTGGAGAACCATCTCCGCATCGCCCTCGGCCGCGCCCTGGGCCGGATCGACCACATGGTGCGCAACGGGGCCCTGGAACCGATGAGTTATCTCTCCCCCGTTTCCCGGTGAAGCGGCCCATTCGGAAGCCGGGCTCCCCCACGCGCGTAGATCTGCATCGGCCGACAAAGATCGTCCAGGTGCACCACGACAGCACCTGGTTGATCCGCCAGCTTGATCCAAGCGTCATAACCGACGATCCGATCCCGCCGTTGGGCCCGGTAGAGTCCGTAGGTGAGATCGCGAACCTGAGACATCGGGATGCGCGATCCGGCCAGCGTGGATGCGACGGCCTCGTTGCATTTGCCGATGCTGAGCCGGTCGAGTGCAGCCACCGCTCCAGGCTCGGGCGTGGCTTGAGGAGGTGAGTGCAGACCGGTGCTCAAGTCGGCACACGAGGCAACGAGAAGCGCTGGCGCGATGGCTCCGAGCCGGGCCATCCGCAAGGCGCACGACGACCGGCCGGTTTGCGTACGCGACATGGCACTGGTTTCCCAAACACATACTGACCTTGATCAGGGTAATCGCACATGGAGACCAGCTTCCATCGATAGGACCATCGTCATCCCCGCGAAGGCTCTCAGCGGGTCCTCTGGACCCGCCTGCCGCCAGCGCTGGCGAAGCCAGCGCGAGAGGCGGGGATCCAGGCCTCGCACTGTGTGCACCTGCCGGGAACATGGATCCCCGCCTTCGCGGGGATGACGGGATGTGGTGGAAAAGGAATGCTGTCTCCGTATGCGATTGCCCTGTGACCTTGATCGCCTCGCTCGCTCAACAAGACCATGGTGCGCTTTGGTGCGCGAACATGCTCACCAAGGACGCGGCGTGTCGGCTGTTCAGCCCACCAGAGCCGTTTTCAAGGGCGTGAAGGCACCAAACCAACTGCGTCGGTGTTGTGTTGATTGCCCATGCGCTCTCGCGCCTTAACCAACTGGTGATGCCATGCCCGATCTCATCCATCACGGCGGTTGCCTGTGCGGGGCGATCCGTTATCGGGCAGAGGGCGATCCTGTTCAGACCAGCGTCTGCTATTGCACGCAATGCCGACGTCAGACGGGTTCGGCTATGCCGGCCTTTGCCACCTTCCGCAATGCGGCGCTGACCGTGGAACAAGGCACCCCTGCCAGCTTCCGCTCTTCACGTCGCGCAGTCCGGCAGTTCTGTCCCACGTGCGGTTCGGCGATGTTCTGGCGCGAGGATGGCAGCGATGAGGTCGACGTCTTCCTCGGCAGCTTCGACCAGCCTGAGCGGCTACCCGCGCCAGAGCAGCAGATTTGGACAATGCATCGCCTGCCCTGGGTGGCCACCATAGACAGCGTTCCGGCTTGGCACGAGCGTCCGCCAAGTGCGTAATGGCTAAGGTTACCGTGTCGACAACGCCTGACCTCTCGTTCCTTTTGCAACATCAGCAAGAACATCACCCTGGGCCTTCCCCGTTCGGTTACTAGGCCTGATCGCAGCCCCCTTCTCCCGCCTCCGCCTCGCCGGGTCCGTCGCCGCGCATCAACCGGACACTGCGTCCTTTCCGAAGTCTCGCTAGCGGTCAAGACGCGAATGCCTTGAGGCGCTGCTGCCTGGATGTGTGTTTCTGAACCGAGCCAGGGCGCGCAACGTTGTTGGGGACAGGAGCCGGCTGCGAAGACCCTGTTCTTGTCTTCGTCGTCGTGCATGTGGTGAAGGCGTCCGATATGACCGATCTGAGTCGTCGATTTGACGTGCTGGTGATAGGGGGAGGAAACGCGGCGCTGTGCGCAGCGATCAGCGCTGGGCGGTCCGGCGCCTCCGTGCTGGTTCTGGAGGCGGCTCCCAAATTCTATCGCGGCGGAAACACACGCCACACGCGCAACATGCGGTGCGCTCACGACACGGCGACCGAAATCCTCACCGGTCCCTACACCGAGGAGGAGTTCTGGAACGATCTCCTCCTTGTCACCAAGGGACAGACCAACGAGGAGCTGGCTCGCTTCATGATCCATGAATCGAAGGAGATGCTGACCTGGATCACGGAGCAGGGGGTGCGTTTCCAGCCTTCGCTTGGCGGGACCCTCAGTCTTGGTCGCACCAACTCTTTTTTCCTCGGCGGCGGCCGGGCGATGCTCAACGCGCTCTACCGCACTGCCGAGGGACTTGGTGTCGAGGTGGTGTACGATGCCGAGGTCGTCGGCTTGAACGTGGACGGCGGCATGTTCGTATCCGCCGTCGTGCAGCACCAGGGGGCGCGGACGGAGGTGCGGGCGACGAGCCTGGTCGCCGCCGCGGGCGGGTTCGAAGCCAACATTGACTGGCTCAAGCAGTCCTGGGGCGACGTCGCCGACAATTTCCTGATCCGCGGGACGCCGTACAACCGCGGCACCGTGCTGCGGATGCTGCTCGACAATGGGGTCGAGCCGGTCGGCGACCCAACCCAGTGCCACGCCGTGGCGATCGACGCGCGGGCGCCCAAGTTCGACGGCGGCATCATCACACGCCTGGACTGCGTCGTCTTTGGGATCGTGGTGAACAAACACGCCCAACGCTTCTACGACGAGGGCGAGGACATCTGGCCCAAACGCTACGCGATCTGGGGCCGCCTCGTCGCGGCGCAGCCCGACCAGATCGCCTTCATCATCTTCGACGCAAAGTCCATCGGCCTGTTCATGCCGTCGCTCTACCCGCCGGTCCAGGCCGGCAGTGTCCGCGAACTCGCCGCCAAGCTGGATCTCGACGCTGAGGCCCTCGATACGACGGTCACCGGGTTCAACGCTGCCGTCCGGCCCGGCACGTTCGACGACACCATCCTGGACGATTGTCGCACGGAGGGGCTCACCCCGCCCAAATCGCATTGGGCTCGGGCGATCGATACGCCGCCCTTCTATGCCTACCCGGTCCGCCCGGGCATCACCTTCACCTATCTCGGAACGCGCGTGGACAAGCGGGCCTGCATCCTCATGCAAGGGGGCAAACCCTCCGCCAACATGTTTGCCGCCGGCGAGATCATGGCGGGCAACGTTCTCGGCCAGGGATACGCGGCGGGCATCGGAATGACGATCGGCAGCGTCTTCGGTCGGGTAGCAGGACGGGAGGCTGCTGCATATGCACGCAACTGACACGCTCCGCGAGGCGGATCGCCTCATGACGGTCTGCAACTCGTGCCGCTACTGTGAAGGTCTGTGCGCCGTATTCCCGGCCATGGAAATGCGCCGGACCTTCGGCTCCGGCGACCTGAACTATCTGGCCAATCTTTGCCACAGCTGCGGCGCCTGCTATTACGATTGCCAGTTCTCCCCCCCGCATGAGTTCAACGTCAACGTCCCGCGGACGCTGGCGGAGCTGCGGGCCGAGTCCTACAAGGCCTACGCATGGCCGAGGACCTTCGCCGGCGCGTTCGACCGCAACGGACTGGCCATCAGCGCAGTCACCGCCATGTGCATGGCGGCGTTCATTCTGGGATTTGTCGCGTTCCGCGATCCGTCCGTTCTCTTCGCGTCCCATTCCGGGCCGGGAGCCTTCTACAGGCTGATGCCGCACAACGCCATGGCTCTCCTCTTCGGCGCCGCCTTCCTCTACTCCATCGTTGCGATGGGGATGGGGCTGCGCATGTTCTGGCGCGACATCAAGGAGCCGCCGGAAACGCTGCGAGAACCGCGATCGCTATGGCAGGCCGTCAAGGACGCCGGACGCTTGCGCTACCTGGATGGCGGCGGGGTCGGCTGCATGAACGAGGACGAACGTCCGTCCGATAACCGCAGATTCTATCATCATCTGACGTTCTACGGATTTCTTCTCTGCTTCGCCGCGACCTCTGTCGCAACGATCTACCACTACGTGTTCGACCGCGAGGCGCCGTACTCCTGGTACGACATCCCGGTCGTCCTGGGTGTCCTTGGCGGACTGGGGCTGCTCATCGGGCCGATCGGCCTGTTGATCGCAAAGAGACGGCGGGATCGGGTGGTGCAGGACGAGGTGCGCCTCGGCATGGACGCGGCCTTCATCGCCATGCTGTTCCTGACCAGCTTGACCGGCCTGCTTCTCCTGCTTTTCCGCGGCACACCCGCCATGGGCATCCTGCTGGCGGTGCACCTGGGCGTCGTCTTCAGCCTTTTCATCACGATGCCCTACAGCAAGTTCGTGCACGGGCTTTACCGCTTTGCGGCGCTTGTCCGATACGCAAAGGAGCGCCGGGTCCAGATGGCCGGCGAATGATCGTGCCCGAGCACCCTTATCCTGTGTTTATCGCTAAAGGCCCGCGAAGGGCTAACAAGCAGAAACGGAATGAGGGAGAAACGCATGCTTACCATCAATCGTCGCACTTTTGCGGCTGGGGGGCTCGCCGCAGCCATGGCGTGCGCCCTTTGCGGCCCGACCTCGGCTGCCAGCCTGAAGTCCCTGGAGATCATCGCGCCGGCCAGCCCGGGAGGTGGATGGGACCAGACGGCACGTGCCATCCAGGAGGTGCTGAGATCGGCGGGTATCGTTCCCCGGGTGCAGGTCGTCAACATCTCGGGCGCCGGCGGCACCATCGGGCTCGCCCAGTTCGTGTCGAGTAAGAAGGGGCACGACGACACCTTGATGGTCACCGGTCTCATCATGGAAGGGGCGATCCTCACGAACAAATCGCCGGTGTCGCTGGAAAACACGACGCCCATCGCGCGCCTCATCGGCGAATACGACCTGATCGTCGTACCGACCGATTCCCCGATCAAAAGTATGGCTGATCTGGTGGACAAACTGCGCGCAGATCCCAGCTCGGTGTCGTGGGGCGGCGGGTCGGCGGGCGGCATGGATCATATCCTGGTCGGTCTCATCGCCAAGGCCGTCGGTGTCGATCCAAAGAAGATCAATTACATCGCGCACTCGGGTGGGGGTGAGGCGATGGGTTCGATCCTGGGCGGCCATGTCACGGCGGGCATCAACGGCTATTCGGAACTCATCGGACAGATCCAGGCCGGCAAGATCCGCCCCCTCGCGATCTCCGCGGAGAAGCGGATTGCGGGGATCGACGTGCCGACGCTGAAGGAGACGGGGATCGACGTGACGCTGACCAACTGGCGCGGGATCGTGGCTCCGCCGGGGATCCGCGACAGCGAACGCAAGGCCTTCTCCGATGCCATCGCCGCCCTGGTGGCGAGCGAGCAATGGAAACAGACGCTGGCGCAACGCGAATGGATCGACATGTACCAGCCGGCGGACGAGTTCGCTGCGTTCCTTCGGCAAGACCGCGTCAAGGTCGAGGGCATCCTAAAGGAAATCGGCCTCGTGCAGTGAACGTCCGTGGCGAGGAGCGTCGTCGAACTGGTTCGACATGCTCCTCGCCGGAGCTTTATTGCAATGAAGCGGTGAACATAGCTCCGGGGCCTTCATCGCCTCGCCCGGCCTGCCGACTTAGAGGTCGTTTCCAGAACCCTCGTGCAGTGGTTGGATCTGCGGAATTCAGCTGTCTGTCGGCTTCCTATTCGGACGACACAGGGAAGTCGCTCGGCCCACCTTTCTGGTCGTCTGAGACATCTGTCGGAGACATCTCCCAGAGCGCGCGGTAAAATACGCCAACACGAGCGGACGTGCCCGATCGGGAGGATGCCGTGGACGTTGGGGCTTGGTTGCACGGCTTGGGCCTGGGCCGATACGAGCAGGCGTTCCGAGACAACGATATTGGTGCCGACCTGCTGCCCCGGCTTACGGCAAAGGACCTAAGGGACATCGGGGTTAGATCGGTCGGCCATCGCCGAAGGCTGCTCGACGCGATCGCGACGCTTGATCTCCGCATCAAGGCGGCAAGCACCGCGATCGGGTCCGCAGCCCCTGCGGCGCCAAAGGCGCCCCGCATCGGCGTGGAGCGGCGCCAGGTCACGGTCGTGTTCGTCGACTTGGTCGGCTCGACGGCCCTGTCGGGACGGCTCGATCCCGAGGACCTCCGGGAGGCGATACGCGCCTACCAGGATGCCTGCGCCGCCGCGATTACGTGCTTTGAGGGACATGTCGCCCAGTTCCTAGGTGACGGCATCCTCGCTTACTTCGGCTGGCCCATTGCCCACGAGGACGAGCCCGACCGAGCCGTCAGGGCCGCGCTGAACATCGTGCGGACGGTGCCGCGGCTCGCGACACCGGCAGACGAAGCGCTCGCCGCGAGGGTCGGAATAGCCACGGGCCTAGTCGTTATAGGCGACCTCGCCGGCACAATGCACGAGGAGGCGATCATCGGCGAGACGCCGAACCTTGCGGCTCGCCTGCAACAGCTCGCCGACCCCGGCACCATCGTCGTGGCCGAGAACACGCGACGCCTGCTCGGGGGGCGGTTCGCGCTCGCGGACCTCGGCGCCCATTCCCTGCGCGGCTTCTCGAAGCCGGTGAGGGCGTGGCGGGTTGCGGGCGAGCGGCCGTTTGAGGACCGCTTCGAAGTGCGGCGGGTGGCCGGTCTCGCCCCTATGATCGGCAGGAGGCGCGAGCTCGCCCTCCTGCTCGACCGATGGCGGCAAGCCTGCCGCGGTGTCGGCCAAGTCATGGTTTTGGTCGGCGAGCCCGGGGTCGGCAAGTCACGCCTCGTCGAAGCCCTGCGAGACCGGCTCCGCGACGAGCCACACCAGAGCCTCGCGTTCCAGTCTTCGCCGCTGCACACCGGCACGGCTCTGTACCCGATCATTGCCCAGCTCGAGCACGCCGCTGGCTTCAATGACGCCGACGACGCCGGGGCGCGGCTCGCCAAGATCGAGGCACTGCTCGCCACGAGCATGGGGGACACGACCGACGCACCGATGCTCGCGGGCCTGCTCGGGTTGCCGACGGACGAGCGCTATCCGTCGTCAGGGCTCACGCCGTCTCAGCGGAAGGAGAGAACACTGGAGATCCTGCTGGCCTACGTGGAGACCATGGCCACGCAGCGACCGGTCCTCCTGGTGTTTGAAGACATCCATTGGCTCGACCCCACCACGTTGGAGCTCCTGGGTCTGCTGGTGGATCGGGCACCGGGCCTGCAGGCGCTGGCCGTCCTGACCGCCCGCCCGGAGTTCTCCGCTCCCTGGGCTTCCGGGATCCAGGCGTCAGTCCTGCCGCTGAGCCGGCTCGACCGCCGTCAAGCGGCGGCCCTGGCGCGGCGGGTGAGCGCCAAGGCGTTGCCCGACACGGTCCTGGACCAAGTGGTGGCCCGGGCCGATGGCGTGCCCCTGTTCGTGGAGGAACTTACGCGTACCGTGCTCGAATCCGGTCTGCCCATGGATGGAGACGGCCGGGAGGCTCCGCGCGAGTCCCTGAACCATCTCTCGGTCCCGATGACGCTCCAAGACTCTCTTATGGCCCGGCTCGACCGGCTCGCGTCCGCTCGGGAGGTCGCTCAAATGGCGGCTTGCATAGGCCGGGAGTTCACCTTCGATACGCTCGCAGCGGTGGCCACGTCGGAGGCGGGTGAGATGCGTACCGCACTGGCCCGGCTCGTCGAGAGCGGGATCATCCTGCGCCATGGAGCATCGTCCCGCTCGTACTCGTTCCGGCACGCCCTGGTCCAAGAGGCGGCCTATGCATCCCTGCTCAAGAGCCAGCGGCAGGAACTCCACGCCCGGATCGCCAAGGCTGCGGAGGAACACAGCGAGAAGGGCGAAAACCCCCGACCCGAGTGGCTGGCTCATCATTTCACCGAAGCGGGCTTGATCGAACCCGCCGCCCAGCGATGGCTGGAGGCTGCCCGCCGGGCGAAGAACGTCTACGCCAACCAAGAGGCCGCATCCCACCTGCGAAGGTGCCTCGGTGTCATCGACGCCTCGGGCGGGAAGACGGTCCCGCCCGGCGTCGAGCCGTACGGGCTGGAGGCCCTGGTCATGCTCGGTGACATCGCCGGGCTCGCCGGGGACTTGGAGGAGGCCAATCGGCGCTACGATGAGGCGCTGGCAACCGCCCGGGATCCCGGCCTCAGGACGCGGATCGCGGGCAAGCGTCATCGCCCGCGCTCGGTCGTTCGGGCAGGCGCGAGGATTGCCTTCTACGAGCACGGCGGCGGACACCGGCCGCTCGTGTTCGTGGCCCCGCTCGCCTATGGCCTGGCAGCGTTCCAGCCGCTCGTCGACCGCCTCTGTCTGGAGTTCCGGATCATCACGATCGATCCGCGGGGCACGGGCGCATCAGACCCGCTCACCCGTCCCTACCGGCTCGCCGATCATGTGGAGGACGTTCGCGCCGTCATCGGGGAACTCGGCAACGGGCCGGTGATTGGGGTCGGGCTCTCACGCGGCGCCAACCTCCTGCTCAGACTGGCGCACGCCGAGCCGGACCTCTTTGAGGGTCTGGTCACGGTCGGCGGGCCACCGGGCGAACATGGGCCGCCGTTCTTCGCGGATGATTATCTGGAGGCCTTGCGGGCGCTGGCGGCGAAGGGCGACGTGGTGGGCATCGTCAGGCTGCACACATCCCGCGTCTTCTCCGAGCCGGCGACGCGGGAGATGCGGGAGCTGTTCGTGCGGAACCGCCTCGGATTGCCGCGCGAGACGATGCTCAGCTTCTTCGATCCCGACCCGACGGTCGATGTCACGTCCTTGCTGGGCGAGATCGCCATCCCTGTGCTGGTCACGCACGGGAGCGCGGACCGTCTGGTCGACTTCCGCGCCGCGGAGTTCCTTGCAGCGCGGCTTCCCAATGCGCGGCTCCATGCATTCGCGGGCAAGGGCCACATGCCACTGTTCACGGCGCCGGACGATTTCTGTGAGGCTCTGCGTGATTTCGTCCGCAGATGCGGAACGGCCAACTGGGGGCAGGACGGCAGAGCCGGATACTGGCGGTCATGATCTGACCCGTCTGGTGCTGGGGTTCTGTCAGGTTTCGCGCCAACCCACCAGATGTTGTATGTGCTCCCTGGAAGTAGGCAGCGCCCATTGTGGTTTTTTGCGCGTTTCGGCGCGAAACCTGACAGACTTGGTTAACGCGATAATGCCCTCGACACGCCGTTGTTAAAACAACGCTTTAATCGTTCACGGCGTCCTTCAGCTGACGGCGGTGCAGCGGAGACTCAGCCGGTGCCGGAGAGCGCCGCGTCGATGGCGTCGGCGTCGGGCAGCGCGGCCTGCGCACCCAGCGCCCGGCACGCCAGCGACGCGCCGACACAGGCCCGGCGCATGGCCGCCGGCAAGGGCTGCCCCTCGGTCAGGCTGGCGGCGAGCACGCCAACGAAGGCATCGCCGGCGCCGGTGGTGTCGACCGGCTCAACGGGCAGCGCCGGTGCCTGCGTCAGCGCGCCGCTTGGCTCCGCCGCCATGGCGCCGGCGGCGCCGCGCGTGACGACGCAGACAAGCCCGGCCGCCGCGGCCAGGGCCACGGCGCGCGTCTCGTCGTCACCGGACACCTGCGGGCAGAGGACGCTGGATGCGGCGTGCAGCTCGTGTTTGTTGACGATCAGCACGTCGACCGGCTCCAGCAAACCGCGGAGAGCCTCGGGGGTGAGGCCGGCGGGCGCCGGGGCGAGGTTCAACAGGACGCGCATGCCGGCGGCGCGGGCGCGGCGCGCCATGGCGACGGACTCGCCGGCGGGAACCTCCATCTGCAAGACCAGCGTGCCGCCAGAGCGCAGCGCGGTGTCGGCAAGGTGCGCCGCCGACACCGCGCGGTTGGCCCCGCTCGCCACCGTGATGGCGTTCTCGCCGGCGTGGTCGACCGTGATGAAGGCGCACCCCGTCGGCTCGCTCACCGTCTGAACCGCCGCCGTGTCCACGCCATGCGCGGCGAGGTTCGCCACCGCGTCCCGGCCGAAGGCGTCATCGCCGACCGCCCCCGCCATCAGCACGGGAACGGCCGGCGAGGTGCGGGCGCGGGCCGCCGCCACCGCCTGGTTGGCGCCCTTGCCGCCGAAGGCGGTGGTATAGCCTGCGGACAGCACCGTCTCTCCCGGGCGCGGGATCGCCGGCACCCGGGCGATGAGGTCGACGTTGATCGAGCCGAAGACGAGGATCACGGCGTCACATCTCCGATTTCATGGCCCGATTCCATGGTCCGATTCCATGGCGTGCAGCTTGGCGACGCGCCGCCGGAAGTCGGCATCGGTGGAGAACTCCGCCGCCAGATAGGCGTCGATGAGGTCGAGCGCCAGCCAGGCTCCGACGATCTGGGCGCCGATGCAGCAGACATTGACGTCGTCGTGCTCGACCGACTGATGGGCGGAGTGGGCGTCGTGGCAGACCGCGGCGCGGATGCCCTTCATCTTGTTGGCGGCGATCGAGGCCCCGACGCCGGTGCCGCACACCATGAGGCCGCGCTCGGCGGCGCCCGAGGTGATCTTCTCGGCGAGTGCGCGGGCGATATCCGGGAAATCCACCGGCTTCTCGTCGTAGGAGCCGACGTCGATGACGTCGTGCCCCTTGGCCTTCAGGTGCTCCACGACCTTCGGCTTGAGCACCCAGCCGGCGTGGTCCGATCCGATGACGATGCGCATGAACAAAACCTCCTTGAGGGTATTTATCGCAGCATGCTGGGCAGCCACAGCGTGAGGTCTGCCCACAGCGTGATGACGGCAAGCGTGGCGAGCAAGGGAAAGTAGAACGGCAGCAACGCCTTCAGAAGATCGCGCATGCTGACCTTGGCGATGTCGCAGATGAGGAACAGCGACAGCCCCATCGGCGGCGTCAGCAGGCCGATCATCAGGTTGAAGATGGTGACGATGCCCAGGTGCACTGGGTCGACGCCGGCCGCCACCATCGGCGGCGCGATGATCGGCACGATCAGCAGCGTGGCCGTGGTGCTGTCGAGAAACATGCCGGCGACGAAGAACAGCAGATTGACGATCAGCAGCAGCACCAGCGGGTCTTTGGAGATGCCGAGGAGAAGCCGGGCGACGTCCTGCGGGATCTGCTCGACCGCGAGGATCCAGCCGAACAGCGCGGCCACCGCGACGATGATGAGAATGGCGCTGGTGTTGCGCGCGGTGACGATGGCCGCGCCGATCAGGTGCGCGACGGTCATCTCGCGGTAGTATAGGAAACCGACGGCGATGACATAGAGGACGGTCACCGCCGCCGCTTCGGTCGGCGTGAAGATGCCGACCAGCATGCCGGCGATCATCAGCACCGGGGCGAATATCGCCGGCAGGGCCGGCAGCATGTCGCGCCACACCTCGCGCGGCGTCGGCCAGCGCTCGGCGCGCGGGTAGCCCTTCCACAGAGCGATGATCGCCGTGGTGATCATCAGGAAGGCCACGCACAGCAGCGCCGGGACGATGCCGGCGATGAGCAGCTGCACGATCGAGACGCTGGTGACCGAGCCGTAGACGATCAGCGGGATGCTGGGCGGGAAGATCGGCCCGACGATGGCGGACGCCCCGGTCACGGCGCCCGAGAAGGCCGGATCGAACCCCTTCTTGTTCATCGCCGCGATCTCGATGCGGCCGAGACCGCCGACGTCCGCCAGCGCCGCTCCGGACATGCCGGAGAAGATCAGGCTGGAGAAGATGTTGACCTGCGCCAGACCGCCGGGGACCCGGCCGACCAGGGTGTCGGCGAAGCGGAAAATGCGGTCGGTGATGCCCGACAGGTTCATCAGGTTGCCGACGAAGATGAACAGGGGTACGGCGACCAGCGGGAAGCTGTCGAGCGCGTAGGTGATGCGTTGGGCCAGCAGGCCGAAGGGCAGTTCCTCCCACACCACGTAGGCGGCGGCCGGCAGCAGGATCGTGTAGACCACCGGAAACCCGGCGATGAACAGGAGGAGGAAGCTCGCCAACATGACCGTGCCCATCGGCGTGGTTCTCCCCGTCCGGTCAAATGGAGATGTTGGTGTCGCGCTGCGGCGGGTGCCGCAGATGCCAGAGGTGCACGAGCGCGGCGCCGGTGAAGCCGATGAAGGTCGCCGACAGGAAGACCCAGAAGGGGATCTTCAGCGTCGGCGTGGCATTGGTCAGGTACTGGAACGCCGTCGTGTACGTGACGTACGCGACGAACAGCGAGGCGGCGATCGCCGTCACCGAGATGGCGATGTTGATGATGCGCTGCACGGCGTCGGGCATGGCCGCCTTGAACTCGCCCATCACGATGTTCTCGCCGGTCGCCACCACCAGGGGGAAGCCGGTGAAGACGAGACAGATCAGCAGGAAGCGCGTCAGTTCCTCGGAGCCGATGAACGGCACGCCGAGCGTGCGCATGACGATCTGAAGCGACGGCACGAGGACGAGGCCGAACAGCAGCAGCACATTCAGCACCGTCAGGAGCGTCTTGAGGATGGCGGTCATGATGGCGGGTCCGCTGGGTAGGCGGGCTCCCGCAGGAGCCCGCCGGCCGTATCACTTCCATAGGCGCTAACATGCATTTCGACGCATGCATCTGGACGCAGAATCAGCCAGTTTCCCGTCATCCCCGCGAAGGCTCTCAGCGGCTCTTTGAGCCGCCTGCCGCCAGCGCTGGCGAAGCCAGCGCGAGAGGCGGGGATCCAGGAAGAGCCGCGATAGCGGCGACATGAGTCATGAGGCTCGCGGACGCGAGCACTGGATCCCCGCCTTCGCGGGGATGACGATGTGAGTTTGTGGTTGAGCATCTCAACGTTCCTCACACCGAAAACGAGCATGTTAGCGCCTATGCGTATCACTTCACGGCGTCGATCTGCTGGATGTACGTGTTCCAGGTCGGGAAGTCCTTCGAGACCTGGGCCATCACCGACGTCTTGAAGGTGGCGAGGTCGAGCCCGCTGTCGGCGGTGACGAAGGTGATGCCTTTGCGCTTCAGCTCGTCGACCAGCGTGTTCTCGGCCTCGGTGGCCCACTGCAGCGACTCGTCCGCCTTCTGGCTCAGCACCTGCTTGATGGCCTTCCGATCGGCCTCCGGCAGACCCTGCCAGACGCTCTCGTTGACGAAGACGGCGAGCACCGAGTGCATGTGGCCGGTCAGCGAGATGTGCGACTGCACTTCGTACAGCTTGTTGGCGTTGATCATGGTCAGCGGGTTCTCCTGCCCGACGACCATGCCGGTCATCAGCGCCGTCGGCAGCTCCGCCACCTCGACCGGGGTTGGGATGGCGCCGAAGCCCTTGACCATCGATACCCACAGCTCCAACGGCACGGCGCGGAACGGCTTGTTCGCCAGATCGGCCGGGCTCTTGACGGGGAACTTGCTGGAGATGTGGCGGGCGCCGCGATAGATGCGCCCTACGATGCGCACGCCGCCGTCCTTGATCAGGCGCTCGTTGAGGGCGGCGACCGCCGGGGAGTCCGGATCGGTGGCGCGCAGCGCGTGGGTGGCGTCGCGGTAGATGAACGGCGCGTTGAAGACGGCGACCTCCGGCACGACACGGGCCAGTGACGCGAAGTCGTGGTGGCCCATGGAGATCGAGCCCATACGGATGCCGTCGACCATCTCGGCGACGCCGCCGAGCTGGCTTGCCGGATAGACCTTGATCTTCACGCGCCCCTGGGTTGCCTGCTCGACGGCCTTTGCGGCCTCGTCGGCGTACCGGGTCTGGATGTCGCCCTCGGCGCCGACATGCGCATAGCGCAGGTCCTTGGCCGCGACACTGCCGCAGGTAGCCATCGCCGCGGCGATGATGCCGACGACGAGCGGAGAAAGCCTGTTAAGGACCGTCATAGCGTCTCCTCCTTGTTATCCGGTTCCGCAGATGCGTTGTTGCTCGCGGCTTCCCGATACGCGGCGATGATGCTTTGCCGCCTGAATTCGTCGCCGATGGCGAAGTGTTCGCGCAGCTTCCGCTCCGCCTGATCGGCATCCCGATGGAGCAGCGACAGGAACACCTCGCGGTGAGCATCCGCGAGATATTCCCGGATCCCGGCAACGGGCGTGGTCGTCTCGCGCCGCCGGACGTGGGAGCGGAGCAGCAGGGGGGAGATGGCATCGTACATGGTCGACAGCACGCTGCTGTGACCGGCGCGCACGATGCCCCAATGGAATTGAAAGTCCGCCTCGCCGCCCTTGGCCGGGTCGTTCAGCGTGGCCATGATCGCGTCCAGCGTGGCCTGGATCCGTGCCAGATCCCGTTCGGTCGCGCGCTCGCAGGCGAGCCGGATGGCTTGGCATTCGATCGCGATGCGCCCCTGCATGACGTCCTCGAGGATGTCGGGTTGCTGGGCGAGACAGAACGTGAAGAAGTCGCGCAGCACCGCGATGTCGGCATGCCGGACGACGGTTCCCCGCCCGTGCTGGATGTCGAGGAAGCCGAGCATGGCGAGCGAGCGGAGCGACTCGCGCAACAGCGGCCGGCTGACGTCCAGCGCCGTGGCGAGTTCGCGTTCACCCAGCAGCCGGTCGCCCGGCTTGAGTTCGCCGTTCAGCAGCTTGTCCCGAAAAAAGGCAAAGACCTTGTCCGAGGCCCTTGAGACATCTGCGTTCTCATCGCGCGTGACGACAACCATGGCCCTACTGACCTTGCCGTGGTCAGACCAGTTGAGCAGATACCGTCGCAGTGATCAATTATCCGTTAGGCAAAGCAAATGGCGTAAGCGGAAAGGCGGCTTTTCCCGCTTTGTCGCACTCATCAGGTGTGGAGGGCTGCTGGCTGGAGTGTCGCGCTTAGGCGTAGGCTACCCTCGCGGACGCGCCATAGGGGGGCAATACGGGGAAGCAGTAATCCGCCAGCCCGATTAGGAACAGCTCCAATTTTAAGCATATTCGCCATGGCTTTGCTTACTGCACAAGTCTCACGAAACCTATTACCGCGAAAGTACTGGTATTGCAGAGTAGGCAAAGGCCTTTGTTAAGCGTACTCTACTTGTTAAGCATGTCTGCTCATAAAAGCCTTGCACGCTTGCGTGGCCTTTCTCCACTGATCGGCAGCGCGCCACGCCCCTGGCCCAGCTTGATCGGGCACCCGTCGCTTATATCCTGATCTTGGAGGCTATCATGCTGGGCAAGCACTTTTGGCTTGTAGTGCCTTGGACGACGCCAGCCGTCGCTCTCACCGCCCTCCTCGCCACCACGGCTCTCAGCTCCGAGGAGCATGTGCACCAAGCCTTGGGTAAGGTGCACTTCCCGGTTACCTGCGGGGTCGAAGCGCAGGCCACTTTCGACGAGGCGATGAAGCTGCAGCACTCGTTCTGGCATGAGGCTGCCATTACCAAGTACCAGGAGGTCCTCAAGCGCGATCCGTCCTGCGTCATGGCCTACTGGGGGCAAGCGCTTGCCCTCCTTGATAACCCCTTCAGCCCTCCCCCAGCCAAGAACTTGGCCGAGGGGCTCAGTGCGCTTGAAGCGGCGCAGAAGATCGGGCCCAAGACCCAGCGGGAGGCCGATTATATCGATGCCATGCTGGCCTTCTATCGTGATCACGACAAGCTTGACCACCGCACGCGGGTCCTGGCCTTCGAGCAAGCCATGGAGACGCTCGCGGCGCGCTATCCCGATGACCCGGAGGCTCGGATCTACTACGCACTCGCGCTCAATATGGCGGCCTCACCGACCGATAAAACCTATGCGAAACCGCTTAAGGCCGCCGACATCCTCGAAGCCGAATGGCAGCGGCAGCCGGAACATCCTGGCGTGGCCCATTACCTCATCCATACCTATGATTTCCAGCCGCTCGCCCCGAAAGGCATGAAGGCTGCCGAACTTTATTCGGAGATCGCGCCCGATGCACCGCACGCACTACACATGCCATCCCACATCTTCACGCGCGTGGGTCATTGGGAACAATCGGTCGCCTCGAACAGCAAATCGGCCGAGATTGCCCGCAAGGACGGCTCCGTAGGGAACGAACTCCATGCCCTCGATTACATGGTCTACGCCCATCTGCAATTGGGGCAAGTGGAGGCTGCGAGGCAGATTCTGAAGGACCTTGACCGCTTCGCCAATGTCGATCTCAACCGGGTGTCGCTCTCGCGCGCAGCGGTTTTCGCCATGGCGGCGATTCCGGCGCGAGTGGTCATGGAACGCGGTGCATGGGAGGAAGCAGCTACCCTTCAGCCGCGCAAGACGGTCTTCCCGGTTGCCGACGCCCTGACGCACTACACCCGGGCAGTCGGCTTTGCCCGGTCGGGGAAGCCGGACCAGGCGACCGCGGACATTGCGGCCCTGAAGGAGAAGGTAGACGCGCTCAGGGGTAAGGACGCCTATTGGATGGAGCAGGTCGATATCCAGCGCCAGGCCGCCGAAGCCTGGGAGGCCTTTGCCAAGGGGAACCGAGAGAACGCCCTCGACGGAATGCGCAGCGCCGCAGACCGAGAGGGCAAGACCGAAAAGCATGTCATTACGCCCGGCCCCCTGGCGCCGGCGCGCGAGCAGCTTGGGGAGATGCTGCTCGACATGAACCGGCCCGGCGATGCACTCAAGGAGTTCGAGGCCGTGCAGCAGACCGAGCCCAACCGCTTCCGTGCGATCTACGGAACCGCGCGTGCGGCCGAGATGCTGGGCAACCGCGAAACGGCCAAACAGCACTATGGAAAGCTGATTGCAATCACCGCTAAAGCTGATGCCGCACGTCCGGAGGTCACCATGGCAAAAGCCTTCATGGCGGCCAATTGAACGAGACCAGACACCCACAGGGGATCATCAGCAAGCAATCCCCTGTGGGTGTCATCCAAAGTTCCGACGAACGTCGGCTTCTGATGGATTGTGTTGAAAAACTCCGCGGTTGCGTTGGTTCTGCCGGCTTGGGCTGAAAGGGCGGGTGCCGGACCACTCGACCTTCTCCAAGAACCGCCATGGTCGGTTTCGCGAGAGCGATCTCTTCCGGCACCTGTTCGAGATCGTGCTCCGGCGCTGCATGGACGAAGCTTGCTTGGCGGAGAAGGCTTACAGCCTGCTCGACGACGCTGCCTTCGGAGTGGCCACGTCATGTATCGACAATTCGATCGACAGCGCCCATGATTTTCCCCACCACAAACAAAAACAGGGGGGTACCGTGAGTTTCTGGACCAAGACGCGCCGGCTGGCGGTAGGTGCGGCATTCGTGACTGCCGTCATGGGCGCAACGTTCGCCGTCGCGCAGACGCAGACCTTCTTCCGTATCGGGACGGGGGGGACCGCCGGCACCTATTACCCGATCGGTGGACTGCTCGCGAACATCATCTCCGGCAGCAACGGTGGGGTCTCCGGCCTCGTCGCCACCGCGATAGCCTCGAACGGTTCGATCGCCAACATCAATGCCATCAACGGTGGCAGCACGGAATCGGGCTTTTCGCAGTCGGACGTCGCCTATTGGGCCCACTCGGGCACCGGCCTGTTCGAGGGCAAGGGCAAGATCGAGAACCTGCGCGCCATCGCGACGCTCTATCCCGAGACGATCCACCTCGTCGCCCGCAAGGACTCCAACATCAAGTCGGTCGCGGACCTCAAGGGCAAGCGCGTCTCGCTGGACGAGCCGGGCTCGGGCACGCTGGTGGACGCGCGCATCGTGCTCGCCGCGTACGGCCTGACCGAGAAGGACATCAAGGCCGAGTACCTCAAGCCGGGTCCATCCAGCGAGCGGCTGCGGGACGGCGCGCTCGACGCCTACTTCTTCGTCGGCGGCTACCCGACCGGCGCGATTTCCGAACTGGCGACGTCCAGCGGCATCTCGCTCGTGCCGATCACCGGCCCGCAGGCCGACAAGCTGCTGTCGCAGTACCGGTTCTTCGCCAAGGACACCGTCCCGGCCGGCGTCTACAAGGACGTGGGCGAGACCCCGACCATCTCGGTCAACGCGCTGTGGGTCACCAGCGCCAAGCAGCCCGCCGACCTGGTCTACAACATCGTGAAGACCGTCTACAGCGACGCCAGCCGCGCGACGCTCGACGCCGGCCACGCCAAGGGCAAGCTGATCAAGCTCGAGACCGCGGCCAACGGCGTCGGCATCCCGCTGCATCCGGGCGCCGAGCGGTTCTACAAGGAAAAGGGTGTCCTGAAGTGACGCTCGCAAGGGCGGCCCGTCGCGGCCGCCCCTTTCCTTCGCGACCGACGGTATGCACACATTTCGCGGATGCGGTAAGTGCTTGAAAAAGCCGGAAAAGCCCCTCTCCCTTAACGGGAGAGGGGTTGGGGAGAGGGGCTTTCTCCCTACCGCACGGCAACATCTGTGCATACCGTAGCCTTCACGACCGACGTCTGCGCCGGATGGGAGCATCCATGAGTGACGCATTTCGCGAGCCGAAGCCGTCTTCGCCGATGGAACTCGACGAGGCCAAGGCCCGGGAACTGGAAGAAACCTTCGACTCCGAGATCCGCTTCCGTCCGCTGGTGCCGCTGGCCGGCCGGCTGGTCGGCGCGCTGCTGATCGCGCTGTCGCTGTTCCACTACTACACCGCGGGCTTCGGGCTGTTGTCCGAGATGGTCCACCGCGGGATACACCTGTCCTTCGTGCTGGGGCTGGTGTTCCTCGTGTTCCCGTTCTCCCGCCGGGGCTACGACCGGCCGGCCGAGGGGAGCTGGTCGCGGCCGTTGGGGATCGGCTGGCCGGATTGGCTGCTGGCGGCCGTCGCCGTGGCGGCCGTGCTGCACGTGCCGCTGATCCCGCTCGACGATCTGGCCTTCCGTGTCGGCAACCCGACCACCACCGACGTGATCCTCGGCGGCGCCCTGGTCATCGTGCTGCTGGAGGCGACCCGGCGCTCGGTGGGCTGGCCGCTGCCGGTGATCGCGCTGCTGTTCATGGCCTATGCGCTGTGGGGACCGGCGATGCCCAGCATCCTCGTCCACCCCGGCGCCACCGTGTCGCAGCTCGTCGACCACCTCTACCTGACCACGCAGGGGATCTACGGCATCGCGCTCGGCGTGGTGGCGACCTACGTCTTCCACTTCGTGCTGTTCGGCGTGTTCGCGACGCGCATCGGGCTGGGCCAGCTCTTCCTCGATTGCGCGGCCTGGGTGGCCGGGCGCTTCGCCGGCGGCCCGGCCAAGGTGGCGATCTTCGGCTCCGCCCTGTTCGGCATGATCTCCGGCTCGTCGGTCGCCAACACGGTGACCGTGGGATCGCTCACCATTCCCGCCATGATCCGGCTCGGCTACCAGCGGCACTTCGCTGCCGCCGTGGAGTCCACCGCCTCCACCGGCGGGCAGATCACGCCGCCCATCATGGGCGCGGCGGCCTTCCTGATGATCGAGTTCTTAAACCTGCCCTACACCACCATCATCCTGGCGGCGATCGTGCCGGCGTTCATGCACTTCTTCGGGGTGCTGGTGCAGGTGCATTTCGAGGCCAAGCGCAAGGGCCTGCGGGGGCTGCGGCCCGATGAGATGCCGGACGTCAAGGACGCCTTCCGGCGCGACTGGCCGACGGTCATCCCGCTCGTCGTGCTGATCGGGATTCTGGTGGCCGGCTACACGCCCTACCTAGCCGCCTTCTGGGGCATCACGCTGTGCATCGCGGTCGGGCTGCTGAACCCGCGCCGGCGGATGAGCGTGGTCGAGGTGCTGGAGAGTCTGCGCGACGGGGCGAAATACGCGCTGGCCGTCGGCGCCGCCGCGGCGACGGTGGGCATCGTGGTCGGCGTGGTCACCCTGACCGGCGTCGGCTTCAAGATTTCCTTCATCGTGACCTCGACGGCCGGTGAGATGGCGGCCTGGGTCGGCTCGGTCCTGCCGGCCGCCTGGCTCACGCCGCAGAGCCTGACCCTGCTGTTCACGCTGATCATGACCGGCGTGGTCTGCATCCTGATGGGCTGCGGCATCCCGACCACGGCCAACTACATCATCATGGCGACCATCGCCGCACCGGCGCTGGGGCTGCTCGGCGTGCAGCCGATCGTCGCGCATTTCTTCGTCTTCTACTACGGCGTGCTGGCGGACATCACGCCGCCGGTGGCGCTGGCCGCCTATGCCGCCGCCGGCATGGCCGGCGCCGACCCGTTCCGAACCGGCAACACGGCGTTCCGCCTCGGCCTCGGCAAGGCCCTGGTGCCGTTCGTCTTCGTCTTCTCGCCGTCGCTGCTGCTGGTGGTGCCGGGCTTCACCTGGACGGATTTCCTCATCGCCTTCGTCGGCTGCGTCGTCGGGATCACTTGCCTGGGGGCCGCGCTGTCCGGCTGGATGCTGACCCGCACGGCGCCGTGGGAGCGTGCGCTCCTGGCCGTTGCCGCCCTGCTCCTGGTGGCGCCGGAGCTGTATTCCTCGTTGATCGGCGCCGTCCTCGTGATTCCCGTGCTGATGCGCCAGTTCGCCGCCGCGCGGCTGGTCGCCCGCCCCATCTCATGAAGGGTGTTGCGGCATTGGACGACTGGTTCGGCCTCAAGCGCCGTCGGCCTCCCGGAACGCCGCCTTCAGGTCGCCGTAGAGGCGGCGGAACAGGCGGCGGCGCGCGGCCATGGCGGCGGCCAGCTCCGCGTCCGGCTCCACCGTGTGGCGGATCTCCAGAGGGCGGCACACCGCGTCCGGGTCCTCGCCGGTGACCGCCAGGCGCGCCAGACGGGCGGCGCCGAACGCAGGCCCGACCTCGCCACCCGCCGGGTAGTCGAGCGGCCGGTCCAGCACGCTCGCCAATATGCGGCCCCACAGCGCGCTGCGCGCGCCGCCGCCGATCACTAGCAGGCGCTCGACGCGGCCCCCGGCCTCCTCCAGCACCTCCAGCCCGTCGGCGAAGGCGAAGGCCACGCCCTCCAGCACCGCCCGGGCCAGCGCGGCGCGGCCGGTGTCGTGGGTCAGGCCGAAGAACACGCCCTTGGCGTGCGGGTCGTTGTGCGGCGTGCGCTCGCCCGACAGGTAGGGAAGGAAGACCAGCCCCCCGATGTCGCCGGGCAACCCCTCCGCCTCGCGCAGCAGCGCCGCCTCGTCGGCGGCGCCGGTCAGGCGGGCGGCGAAGGTCAGGCAGCTCGCCGCACTCAGCATCACCGACATCTGATGCCAGCGGCCGGGCAGCGCGTGGCAGAAGGCGTGCACGCCGCGCTCCGGGTTGAGCGCGAAGCGGTCGCCGCTGACGAAGATCACGCCCGACGTTCCCAGCGACAGGAAGGCGGCGCCGGGTGACACCACGCCGACACCCACCGCCCCGGCCGCGTTGTCCCCCGCCCCGGCCGCGACCACGGCGCCGGGCGGGACGCCCCACTCCGCCGCCACCTCCCCCCGCAGCGTGCCGGTGGGCTGGGAGCCCTCGTACAGGCGCGGCATGTGCCCCTCGCTGAGGCCGGTGGCGGCCAGCACCGCGTCCGACCACACGCGCCGGCCCACGTCCAGCCACAGCGTGCCGGCGGAATCCGACATATCGGACGCGTGGTCGCCGGTCATGCGCAGGCGCAAGTAATCCTTCGCCAGCAGCACCTTGGCGGTCGCCGCGAAGATTTCCGGCTCGTGCGCCGCGACCCACAGCAGCTTGGGCGCGGTGAAGCCGGGCATGGCGCGGTTGCCGGTGATGGTGCGGAGGGTGGGCACGCGTCGCTCCAGCTCCGTGCATTCGGCGCCGCTGCGCCCGTCGTTCCACAGGATGGCCGGGCGCAGCACGCGGTCGCGGGCGTCGAGCAGCGTGGCGCCGTGCATCTGCCCCGACAGCCCGATGCCGCGCACGGCTCCCAAGGCTTGCGGATGCGCGGCGCGCAAGCCGGCGACTGCTTGATTGGTCGCTGCCCACCAGGCGTCCGGGTCCTGTTCCGACCACAGCGGGTGCGGGCGGCTCACCTCCAGGGCGGCGGTGGCCTGTCCGACGAGGCGCTGGTCGTCGTCAATAAGAACCGCCTTGACGCCGGACGTGCCCAGGTCGATGCCGAGGTACATGGAGAGTCCTTTCCTTTTCCCTCCCCCAGCCCCGCTGGGGGAGGTTAGGAGGGGGCAAGGTCATCCCGAGAATCCTAGCTCCTGGTAACTCGCCTAAACACGAAGCAACAAAGATATCCAAGAGTCACAAAGCCACTTCGACCAGCTCCGGCTCTTTCCTGATGTTCGAGCACGCAAACACTCAAGCCTTTGTGAATCTTCCATATCTTTGTTGCTTCGTGTTTAACCGAGCCCAGCAAATTCTGGATTCTCGGGATAACCTTGCCCCCACCCAACCCTCCCCCGGCCCGGCCGGGGGAGGGCTTAGGCTTTCGGTCACACCAGCCGGTTCACCAAATTCTCCAGCATCTCCTGCCGCCCCGACCGAGGTCGCGGGTCCAGCCCCAGCCCCGTGTCCGCCGCTCCGGCCAGATCCACTCCGCCGAGCAGCCGGCGCCCAAGCTCGCCGTCCCAGCCGGCATAGCGCTCGGTCACGTGCCGCTTCAGCCGGCCGTCCTCGACGATGCGGGCCCCCGCCAGCAGCGCGCGGGCCAGCGTGTCGATGCCGCCGACGTGGGCGTGCACGAGGTCGTCCGGCTCGATGCTCTGGCGGCGGATCTTGGCGTCGAAGTTGAAGCCGCCGGTGGTGAAGCCGCCGGCCTCCAGGATGCGGGCCATGGGCAGCGCCAGCTCCACATGGTCGTTGGGGAACTGGTCGGTGTCCCAGCCGTTCTGCGGATCTCCGCGGTTCATGTCGGCGGAACCGAAGATGCCAAGCGCCAGCGCGGTCGCCACCTCGTGCTCGAAGCTGTGGCCGGCCAGCGTGGCGTGGTTCACCTCGATGTTGACGCGAACCTCGTTCTCCAGGCCATAGCGCTTCAGGAAGCCGTACACCGTCGCCACGTCGTGGTCGTACTGGTGCTTGGTGGGCTCCATGGGCTTCGGCTCGATCAGGATGGTGCCCTGGAAGCCGATGCGGTGCTTGTGCTCCACCACCAGCGTCAGGAAGCGGCCGAGCTGGTCCAGCTCCCGCCCCAGGTCGGTGTTGAGCAACGTGTCGTAGCCCTCGCGCCCGCCCCACAGCACGTAGTTGACGCCGCCCAGCCGGTGCGTCGCCTCCAGCGCGTCGCGCACTTGTGCTGCGGCGCAGGCGAACACCTCCGGGTCCGGGTTGGTGGCGGCACCCGCCATGTAGCGGGGGTGCGAGAACAAGTTGGCGGTGCCCCACAGCAGCTTGACGCCCGTGCGCTCCATGTGGCTTGCCAAGCGCTCGGTCAGACGGGCGAAGGTGGCCTGCGTCTCCCGCAGGCCGCCCATCTCCGGCGCCACGTCGCGGTCGTGGAAGGTGAAGAACGGCACGCCGAGCTTGCCGAACAGCTCGAACGCCGCGGCCATCTTCACCTCGGCCAGTTCCACGGGATCGCCGGCCCGCATCCACGGCCGGTCCATGGTGCCGGCGCCGAACGGGTCGGTGCCGGGCCAGCAGAAGCTGTGCCAGTAGCACACGGCGATGCGCAGATGGTCCGCCATCCGCTTGCCCAGCACCATGCGGTCCGGATCGTACCAGCGGTAGGCCAGCGGGTTGTCGCTGTCCGGCCCCTCGTAGCGGATGGCCTCTATGCCGGCGAAAAAGGGTTCGGTCATGGCCGATCCTTTCAAAGCTCTATCCAGGAGGCGCCGCGGCGGCTCGATTCCACGGCGGCGTGGATGAAACGCACGCCGCGCACGCCGTCGCGCACGCCGGGGACGAGGGCGGCCTGGCCGCCGGCCTCGCCGCCGCTCATTCGGGCGACGATCAGGTCGGCCGTGTCGCGGTAGATCTGCGCGAAGCCCTCCAGGTATCCCTCGGGGTGGCCGGAGGGGATGCGCGTGGCGTGCGCCGCCGCCGGGTTCGACCCGGGGCCGCCGCGGGTGATGGTGCGCGGCGGCTCGCCGAACGGGGCGAAGCGCAGGTGGTTCGGCTGCTCCTGGAACCACTCGAGGCCGCCCTTGTCGCCGTAGATGCGCAGGCGCAGCCCGTTCTCGTTGCCGGGCGCCACCTGGCTGGCCCACAGCATGCCGCGCGCCCCGTTGTCGTAACGCAGCATCATGTTCGCGTTGTCGTCCAGCCGGCGCCCCTCCACGAAGGTCGTCAGGTCCGCGGCGATCTGCGTGCAGCGCAGGCCGGTGACGAACTCCGCCAGATGGAAGGCGTGCGTGCCGATGTCGCCGACGCAGCCGGCGATGCCGCTGCGCGCCGGGTCGGTGCGCCACTCCGCTTGCTTCTGCCCGGTCGCTTCCAGCCGCGTGGTCAGCCAGTCCTGCGGGTACTCCGCCTGCACGACGCGGATGGCGCCCAGCTCGCCCGCCGCGACCATGGCGCGGGCCTGCCGGACCATCGGGTAGCCCGTGTAGTTGTGCGTCAGCGCGAAGACGAGGCCGGTGCGCTCCACCGTCGCCGCCAGATCCTCGGCGTCCTCGATCGAGGTGGTCAGCGGCTTGTCGCAGATGACGTGGATACCGGCGTCCAGGAACGCCTTGGCGGCGTCGTGGTGCAGGTGGTTGGGCGTGACGATGGACACCACGTCGATGCCGTCGTCCCGCGCGGCCTCCGCCTGCGCCATCTCGGCAAAGCCGGCGTAGCAGCGCTCGGGCGCCAGGAACAGGTCGGCGCCGCTCGCATGGCAGCGGTCAGGCTCGGAGGACAGCGCCCCGGCCTTCAGCTCATAGCGGTCGTCGAGGCGCGCGGCGATGCGGTGCACCGCGCCGATGAACGCCCCCCGCCCGCCGCCGACCATGCCCAGGCGCAGCCGGCGCTGCGGTCCGGAGGCGGCTTTCCCTTCAATGGTCATGTCCCCCTCCCGCTCAGCCGATGCCGAGCATGCGGCGGTTGGCCGCCTGGTCGGTCCCGGCGCCGGCGAAGTCGTCGAAGGCCTTCTCGGTCACCCGGATGATGTGCGCCTCGATGAAGTGCGCGCCCTCGGCCGCACCCTGCTCGGGGTGCTTCATGCAGCATTCCCACTCCAGCACCGCCCAGCCGTCGAAACCGTACTGCGTCAGCTTGGAGAAGATGCCGCCGAAATCGACCTGCCCGTCGCCCAGCGAGCGGAACCGCCCGGCCCGGCCGATCCAGGGCTGGTAGCCGGAATAGACGCCCTGCCGCGGGGACGGGTTGAACTCCGCGTCCTTGACGTGGAACATCTTGATCCGCTCGTGATAGACGTCGATGTAGCCGAGGTAGTCGA
>Ga0196970_1000292_pt1 | contig 68488 bp, 63 predicted proteins | sample S1v_513CmetaG_FD_148672 | JGI IMG/M metagenome (GOLD analysis project Ga0196970, IMG submission 148672) | Soil microbial communities from Anza Borrego desert, Southern California, United States - S1+v_5-13C | ecosystem: Environmental > Terrestrial > Soil > Desert | place: USA: California...
ACACCGTTGACCGTCACCGACTCAACCTTACCCGCCGTGGTGGAGGCCGTACCGGTGATCTTCACGGTCGCCTCGCCGGAGACGAAGCCCTCCATGGGCCCGGTGATCGCGATGGTCGGGGGATCGCCCTGACGCAGGACCCGGACCGAGTTGCTGGAGGAACGGTTCGTCTCGTCGGTGGCAGTGACGGAGAGGGTATTCCAGCCATACTGCAGCGGAACGGAGGCGCTGAAGTTCCCCTTCGCATCTGCGGTGGCGTTCACGCCGTTCACGCTAACCCCTGTGATCTTGATATCGGATGCAGCCGTACCCGTCACCTTGACCGTCGCATCCTTTGTCGCCTCTTCATTGGCAGGGCTCAGGATGGTGATCTGTGGGAGTGCCGGCAGGTAGGTGAGGGTTCGGGTGATCGTCGTGGTCTGTCCAGCGCCGTCGCGGGCGGTGATCGCAATCGAGGTCTCCACACCGGGGGAGAGTTGGACGGGCACCGAGAAGGGCGAGGTCGCCGGGATCGCCCCCTGGGGGCCTACAACAGTAACATCGGTCGGCATGCCGATGGAGTCCAGGGCGGTTCCGGAGAAGGTGACGATCGGGAGCGCCACCGTACCCTCTGGCCCGTTTACCTCGAGGCTGGGGGGCTGGTGCAGGTAGAAGACCTGCCGGGAGATCGCCCCACCACCGGCACTCTCCGGCAGGGCGATATCGACCGTGTTCTCGCCTGGAACCAGGTCGACGGTGGCTGCGAAGGCTCCATTCGCACGGGTGGTGACCGATGAGCCGTTGACCAGGACCTCCTCGGCCCCACCACCCGCCTCGCCGCTGACGCTGATCGCGGAGGTGGCGCTGAACGCCCCGTTGCCGGGTTCGGCCAGGGTGATCGTGGCAGCGGGGTTGAACTTGACAGTCCGGGTGATCGTGGTCACATTGCCGGCGGTGTCGGACGCCTCTACGGTAATGGCATTGTCGCCGCTCTTGAGCTGAACGTTGGCCTCCCAGTTGCCAAACGCATCCACAGCCACCTTCGCGCCGTTGACCGACAGGGAGGCGAGCGGGCCATACTTGGCGGAGGCGGTACCATGCAGCGCCAGCTTGGGCTCCGCTGCCACGAACCCGTCCGGGATGTTGATCGAGAGGTAGGGCGGCGTCGTGATCAGGTAGGCCGTGACGGTCGCGGTGGAGGTGGCGCCCAGTGGACCGACCGCCTCGACCGTGAAGCGATTCTCGCCCTCGACCAGATTCACATCGGCAATGAAGAACTGGTGCTCTCCCCAGAACTTCAGATCCTCGCCGTTCACCTTGAGGCTTGCGACGCCCCCGATTGGCTTGACAACCCCCTGCAGGAGTTGGGTTGCGCTGTTGAACGCAGCCCTGTCGCGCGGGGTCAGAATCGTGATCTGGGGCGCCTCGTTGCTCAGCTTCACCTTACGGGTGGAGACCGCCGCATTGCCCGCACGATCGGTCGCCTTCACGGTGATCGTGTTCTCCGCTGCCGTTAGCTTGACGACCGCTGTGAAGTTACCTTCCGCATCGAACAGGACAGAGGAGCCGTTCACCTCGACCGACTGCAGCTCGTTGTGCTGAGCCACGGCCCGGCCGCGCAGGACATAGTTGATCTGGTTGGTCTCGGCTGGCCCCTCCTCTACGGAGAGGAGCGGCGGCTGGTTGGCGAGGGTGATATCGGCCGTGGCCGACACTGTCCGGTTCATCGCGTCGGTCAGCTCGGCCGTCACCCGGTTCAGTCCGGCCTTCAGGTCAACGGTTGTCGAGAAGGTGCCGTTCGCACCGACGCCAACACTCCGACCGTTCACCCTGAGGCTCCGGTTCCCCTGGATACTGGTGACCTGACCAGTCAGCGTGATCCGGGACTCCTTGGTGGTGGCGGGGGCGTCCAGGGTGACCGCGGGTAGCGTGTCCTTAAAGATCAGGGTGATCGACTGGCGGGCCACGTTGCCGGCCGCGTCCTTGGCGGAGACCTCAATCCGGTTCTCACCGGGGTTGAGGGTGATCGGGGCGGACCAACTGGCCCAGGAACCCCCGACGAACTTGACCGGAATGGCGGTGTTGTTCACATGGAAGTAGCGCACGCCGGAGCCGTCCACGGTCGATCCGCTGAGGGTGATCGTGCGCAGGCCGAGCTCCTGGCGGTTGGAATGGGAAGAGATCCGGATGAGCGGGGCTGTTGTGTCCACCGAGGGGGCGGGGATGAAGATTGCGGTCGAACCCCGGCTGGAGCTGGACCCGCCGCTGGAGCCGGAGGTCTTGCCCGTGTTTGAGTATGCGTAGCTGTTATAGACCTGGGTGGACTGTTTCGGGGTCATGGCCGAGGCGCTGGAGGGAGCGGCAGCCGGGTCAGAGACCGTGGCACACTGGCCGCTGCCAACGGTGGTCCCCTGGCCGTTCGCTGACTTGAGCGAGGTCTGCCCCTCGAGGTTACAGGCGGAGTTGCCTGTGGCGGAGACCGAGAACTGGGTGACCGTGCCACGAATCGATGCGGTGGACCAGGGCATGCGGATCCGGGCCCGGACCCGCTTGTAGTGGGGAGCATCCCACCAGTTCAGGTGGGAGGTAGGTAGGACGAGAGAGGCCTGCGTGCCTCCAGCCACGGCGATCAGCCGGACCTTGCCGTCGGCTGGCTCGACCGAAGGGGCGGTCAGCTTTACCCGGGCGGATGATTCGCCCTGTGCGATCACCACGGACTGGGCGGCAAGGTGACCAAGGTCGGTGAAGAGCTGGACCGGGACGGGCGCGGTGGCGGTGACGGGCTGCCCGTCTCCGTTGACCAGTGTAATGGTCACCTCGGTGTCCGAGGATCCGGGGGTGAGCGAGCCTCGGTCGCTGTTGAGCTGGAGGCCCTCAACCGACCTGGTCTGCGCCGCAGCGGCGGCATCCGCCTTGATAAAGAGGTCACGGATCGCTTGCGCGTCGGCCTCTTCATCAGAGAAGCGGGTCAGGTCAAGGGTATCGCCGGATGTGTCGGGCCGGTCCTTGCGGGGGATCAGATCGACCAGGAGATTGCCGCTGATCAGCTCGACCTCCAGATCCTCCACGGCGGTGCCGGTCACCATGGCGTTGCCACGGGCCCGGTGCAGGCGAACCTGGGACTCCGGCTCGACCTGGAGGGTGGAGCCGTCCGGGAAGGTGACGAAGGCGGTCGATGCCCCGGCGGTCCGCACCTGACCGCCCACCGGCACGAGCGCCGGCTCGGTGATCTGGGTGAACTCGGTGCTGCCAGGGGCAGCCACTTCAACCAGACCGCCCTCGGGCTGGACCCGGAAGGGCAGGTCGGCGCTGTAGGCGGCGGGGGTGAACATGAAGGCCTGGGCGAAGGCACGGGCCGCCTCGGCACGGGTGGCAGTATCGTTGGGGCGGAACTTGCCCTCGGGGGCGTCCATCATGCCGGTGGCCACGGCCAGGGTGGCATGCGCATGGAACCAGTCCGCGGCGGCCACATCGGTCAGGGTGACGGCAGGGAGCTTGTCGGTGGGCTGCCGAGTAGCCCGCACAGCCAGCGCCGCCAGTTGGGCTCGGGTCAGCACGCCGTCGGGCTGGAAGGTTCCGTCGGCATAGCCCTGGACCAGCTTCGCTGAGACGCCGGCCCGCACCCAGGGCAGGCTCCAGTGGCTATCTCCCAGGTCGGCGAAGCCTGACGCGGACCCGGTCTGTAGCGCCGGCAGTCCCGCTACCTGGGCCGCCAGCTTGGTCGCAGCGGCCCGAGTCAGGGGATCCGACGGTCCGAACCGGCCGTCCGGATAGCCGCTGATCAGGTTTCGCTCTGCGAGAAAGAGTACATGCGCCCGGGCGGGGTGGCCCTCCGGCAGATCGGGGAAGGGCATTCCATTCCCCGCTGCGGCGGTATTGCCGGCTGCTAGCGCAGGCACCGCCGGGACGAGCAGAACCATGATGAGCAGAATCGAGAGCCATTGTGATAACCGTCCTCTTGTCATGCGGACCCGCCTCCGTTTTTTGCACTTGGGCATACTTCTCCTCTAGTAACTCTAGCGGGGCCATGGCAACCACTCCCATAGCGTTGCCTTGCATGAACCTTACAGATTTGCAGTATTGGCGCCCGAAGAGCAATAGAAAAGCCCCCGCGGCGGGCGGGGGCGGACGGCTGCCTATTCAGAGGAAGTCATGGACGCTGCGGTTGTGGGAATGGTGAGCCCACGTGATCACGGTCTCCATCCAGCTCGATTCCGACCATGCGGATCAGGTAGAGCGCGTTGCGGGTCGTCGAGACGCCGGGCCTCAGGGTGTAGTCAAAGCGGATCTCCCCGCCCTGGTACTCCTCCCGGAAGTGGTAGTTCCTGATCCGCCCTTCGCTCGCTTGCTCCAGATCGCCCAGTTCCAGGTCGTGGGTGGAGACAAGCCCGAAGGCGCCCTCCCGCTCCAACTGGGTGATCAGCGCCTTGGCCCCCTGGTGCCGGTCCTGCGAATTGGTGCCCTTGAAGATCTCGTCCAGGAGGAAGCAGACCGGCTTCTCCACCCGTGCAGCCTCCACGATCCGCTTGATTCGCAGCAGTTCGGCGTAGAACGAGGAGATCGACTGCTCCAGGTTGTCGCTCAGCCGCATGGAGGTCCAGAGGCTCATGTGGGCACAGCGGAACTGAGACGCACAGACCGGCGCCCCGGCGTAGGCCAGGACCAGGTTGATCCCTACGGTTCGCAGGAACGTGCTCTTCCCCGACATGTTTGACCCGGTGATCACCGTGATCCGGCCCGGAGTGGTCATCTCGTAGTCGTTGGCGACCCGCCCCTTCGTGATCAGCGGGTGGCCCAACTGCACGGCGGAGATCCCATAGCGCCCCGGCTCCACCACGGCGGGCATCGCCCAGTCGGGCTGATCGAAGCGGATATGGGCCAGGCTGCTCAGCGCCTCAATCTCCCCCAGGACCCGGAGCCAGGTGGCGAGCGACCGGCCCGACCCCTGCTTCCACTCCTCCAGCGCCACCATGCACTGGTAATCCCAGAGGGTCATGATGTTCAGGATCAGGAAGAAGGCGTTCTCCCGGTTGGAGATCCGCTCCACGATCCTGGAGAGGTGGCGGATCTGGGCGAAGGCCGGCCGTCCCGCTGCGTCCCGCAGCATCTCCTGGCGAGCCGTGAGCCAGGGAGCGGTGAACCTGCGCCCTTCAAACCGCTCCAGCATGGCGGCGTAAGTGCGCAGGCTGGCCTCGTGCCGGTAGACGGTGGTGAGGAGCTGCCCCCGCTCTGTCCCGTTCACACGGAGGATGATGCCCTGCAGGACCAGCAGCAGGACGGGAGCCTGCCAGGGCAGGCGACCGAAGAGGTAGAGCAGGGTGATTGCGACCGTGATCGCCGGCAGCACCCGGAGCCCCACCTTCAGCCAGGGCTTCAGGTATTCCGGATGCGACTCCTCCGCCCAGGCGAGAAGCGGCGCCGCGGGCTGGAGCTTCTCCCGCACCAACCGCCCCTCCGCCTCAAACCGCTGACGCCAGGCCAGCTTGCCAGCCAGCTCGGTGACCGCTGCTTGCCTGGCCTCGATCTCGGCGCGCTCCCGAGGCGGCTCAGTCAGGAACCGAGCCAGGGCCATTCGCCCCAGCTCGGTCTGGGCGGAGCTGATCCACTGAAAGAGCGAGGCCTTCCCGAACAGGTCCAGGTCGGAGGAGTAGGGGTGGTCATCGTCCCGGAACTCAGCGCCGGAGTCAGGAAAGGAGGCCCACCGGCCAGCCGCCCGCTCAATCCCCTTCTGGTTGATGCCGCGGAGCGCATCCGCATAGCGGAGCCGGCTCCGGACCTTGCCGTGGCGGATCACCAGGTAGACAAAGAGCACCAGGGCGATGGCGCCCAACGCAAACCCAAACTGGGCGTTATGGGCACGGTAGAGGATGATCGGGAGGATCAGGCCCGCCGCAATGGTGAGGAGCCGGGAGTTGCTCAGCCGGTGGGCCGCTTGCTGCTGTTTCTCGTACCGCTTTTGATAGGCGGCTCTGCGCCGCTCGTAGAGCCGTTCTGCTTGCATAGATCTGACCTCCAGACCGGCCGGACAGCCGTTCGCAGACATGGAACCGGGTGGAAATGCACCCTTTGGGATTTTGGCGTGAGCCTGGGCAAATCCTGCTGTTACGATTTTCTTACTCCAGTTGACTCCTACCAGATCCACAGGTATGATCAATCATGTAAATCATACCGGTAGGAAGTGAGCAGGATGAAAGGACCCAAGGGAAAGCACATCTTCGGCACGGTCAAGGTTGGCGAGCGGGGACAGATCGTGATCCCCAAGGAGGCGCGTGAGATCTTCAAGATTAAGCCGGGGGACACGCTGTTGCTGCTCGGCGACGAGAAGCAGGGCATCGCGATCGTCAAGAACGAGCTGTTCGTGCACTTTGCCCACTCCATTCTGCGCGCTCAGGAGATTCAGGAGGAGGAAGAATGAACGCCATTGAGATCAGGGAGCTGACAAAGCAGTTCCCAGGGCGCACAGCGGTGGATTCGCTCTCCCTGTCGATTGCGGAGGGCGAGTTCTTCGCACTGCTTGGGCAGAACGGCGCTGGCAAGACCACCAGTATTCGCATGCTCTGCTGTGTGCTCCCCCCAACCAGTGGCGATGCCCTCCTCATGGGAGAGAGTATCACCACCAACCCCACGGCGGTGAAGCAGAAGCTGAATCTCTCGCCCCAGGAGACGGCGGTTGCCCCCAACCTGTCGATCCGGGAGAACCTGGAGTTGATCGCCCAGATTTACGGCAGCGACAGTCGCCAGGCCCGGACCAGGGCCGATGAGATGCTGCAGGCATTCGGGCTGGCGGACCGGGCGAAGGAGAAGGCCAAGTCCCTCTCCGGGGGGATGCAACGCCGCCTTAGTATCGCCATGGCGCTGATTTCCAACCCGGCGATCCTCTTCCTCGACGAGCCCACTCTCGGGCTGGATGTGCGGGCCCGGCGGGAGCTCTGGAAGGTGCTGACCGGGCTGAAGGGCAAGGTCACGGTCGTGCTGACCACCCACTACCTCGAAGAGGCGGAGGCGCTCTCCGACCGGATTGGGATCATGCACGACGGCAAGCTCAGGGCGCTCGGCACGGTGGCTGAACTGAAGGCAGCGACCGGCACGACCTCGCTAGAGGATGCCTTTCTCACGCTGACCGACGCGGAGGTGATCTAGATGCGCATGCTCGCTTTCGCCTCGCGCAACGGCAAGGAGATCGCCCGTGACCCGATCTCCCTCCTCTTTGGGATCGGGCTGCCACTGGCCTTGCTGGCCTTCTTCTCCACACTGGCCAAGAGCCTGCCCGTGGACACCTTCCGCGTGGAGAACTTCACGCCGGGCATGGCGGTCTTCGGTCTCTCCTTCATTTCGCTCTTCTCCGGCATGCTGATCGCCAAGGACCGAAGTAGCTCCTTCCTCATGCGACTCTTCGCCTCGCCGCTCTCGGCGACGGATTACCTCTGGGGCTACTCGCTCCCGATCCTGCCCATTGCCGTCGTCCAGGGTGCTGCCTGCTTCCTGGCAGCCATTCTGCTGGGGCTGCCGGTCAGCCTCAACCTGCTGGTGGTGCTCCTGCTCATGATCCCGATCGGAGCGCTCTTTGTCGGCTTCGGCCTGCTCCTGGGCAGCCTGCTCACCGACAAGCAGGTGGGGGGAATCGGCTCGATCCTGGTCAACCTGGCCACGATCATGGGCGGCGCCTGGTTCAGTCTGGATCTGGTTGGCGGCCCCTTCCGCACGATCGGCTATGCGCTCCCGTTCGCCCACGCGGTCGATGCGACCCGCCTCGCCCTCGCTGGCGACTGGGCGGCCATTCTCCCGCACCTCTGGTGGGTGGTCGGCTATGCAGCGATCATTTTCGCGGTGGCGGTGCTGATCTTCCGACGCCAGATGCGGGCAGGACACGTATAAACGGCGGGGCCGGGGTCAACGTGACCCCGGCCCTTCGTCTTATGCGCCTACAGCCACCCGATGACCGCAAGCAGCTCCTTCCCCGTCACCCAGAGCCCGAGCCCCAGGAAGAGCAGGAGCCCCAGCCCCTGCACCACCGGCTCCCAGGCCGAGCGGCGCCCGCCGTTCAGCCGCTCCAGCAAGAGCCCCAGCAGCCGGCCGCCATCCAGCCCCGGCAGGGGGAGCAGGTTGAAGAGCCCCAGGTTGAGGCTGAGGAAGGCGGTCAGCCGGAGCAGGCTGCCAATCCCCATGGCTGCGGCCTCGCCCACCGCCGACGTGATCGTGATCGGACCGACGAGGGCGACATCTGCCGAGGGGCCCGAATCTGAGACCAGGCCCACCACCAGATCACCCATGATCTCGAACCAGAGACCGGCGGCCAGGTACGCCTCCCGCGGTCCCATGAGCAGCACCACCAGCGCCAGGTTGGCCAGGGGACCGGCCAGGATCGTCCAGAAGCGGCGACCGATCGGCACCGGCTCCTCCTCCGGCTCCGGCGCGAGCTCCGGCAGGTGGACATAGCCCCCCAGCGGGAAGAGCCGGAGCGAGTAGGTGGTCTCGCCCAGCGTGAAGCCCAGGAGGCGGGGGCCGAAGCCGAGGGCGAACTCGGGGGCTGCCATGCCGGCCCGCCGTGCGACCAGGAAGTGGCCGAGTTCGTGCAGGATAATCAGGCCGTTCAGGACCACCAGGCCAAGCAGAACCGTGATCAGATCCATGCGTCTCCTCCTCGGGCGGGCGCCGCCCGCTCCATGCCTTCCTCATCCATACCACAGCCGAGCATTAAATCCTTCTTTTCCGTTCGATGCCACCGGCGGACTTCATCCATGACCGCTTCGTCCTGCCCACCGGCCCGCTTGGGAGTTGCCGGTCTACAAGGGCGGGCGGTCCCAGGGTCGGGGAGGGGCGCTACCACCAGCCCCGCCGCTTGAAGAACCAGAAGAGGCCGGTCGCCGTGGCGGCCATGGAGGCGGTGGTCACCCAGAAGGCCACCGGCGAGTGAAGGCCGGGGATATACTCGAAGTTCATGCCGAAGAAGCCGGTGAGGACGGTCAGGGGCATCATCACCGTGGCGACCACCGTCAGCGCCTTCATGACCTCATTCATGCGGGTGTTCTGGATCGAGAGGTCGGCGTTGAAGAGGCCGTCGAAGAGGGCGTGCAGGTTAGCCACCCACTCCAGCAGCCGGACCGACCGGGCGAAGAGCTCATCGAACAGGTGGCGCTTCTGCCGGTCCAGCAGCATGAAATCCCGCCGGACCAACTGGCCAATGGCGTCCCGCAGGGGGGCGAGCGCCCGCCGCACGGCGTGCAGGTCCCGCTTCAGGACCGCCACCTTCTGCACCTGGCTGCGGTGACCGGCAAAGATCAGCTGCTCCAGCCGGTCGTGCTGGTCCTCCAGCCACTCCAGGTGCGGGTGGTAGGCGCTCAGGACCGCATCGATAATCTCATAGAGCAAGGTGTCAGGCCACCGCCCCCGGAGGCGGTGGCCGGCCTGCGCGGCATGGCGCTCCCAGAGCGACTGGAGGGTCGTGGCGGGCCCCTGGTGGATTGTCAGGATCAGGCGGTGGCTCGCGAAGAGGTCAAGCTCGACCGAGGCGAAGCGCTGGCGCGCCCCCCCGTGTTCACCGTCCTCCTCGGAGTGGGCTGGCAGGGGTAGCTGCAGGAAGAAGTAGTCCTCGTACTCCTTGACGTGCGCCCGGTGGCGCGGGTCGAGGATCTGCTGCAAGGCCTGCATATCCAGCCGGAAGGCCTGCTTCAGCTCGTCCAGTAGCGCTTCGTCGGGGTTGGTCACATCGAGCCATAAATGACCACCGGCCTTCTGCCACTGCTCCATGATTCCCGGCAAAGGGCCGTGGGTCAGGGTCAGGTCGGTTTCGGTCAGGATCAGACCCTGCAGAATCGGGCGCATGGTGAATCCTCCTGAGTGGATCGTTGGCGTATCGACGCTGGAAGGGCATTCTGCAGCGCGGGGCGAACCTCCTCTTGTTCGTGCGATAGGAGGTAGGGCGATGCTGAGGCTGGATCACGTGGTGCACGCCGTTGCTGATCGGGAGAGGGCCGCCGCGCAGATGCGCGCCCTGGGCCTGCAGGCGGCGATCGGGGGGGAGCACCCCAACTGGGGGACGCAGAACGCTCTCGCTTATTCTGCCGATCTCTCGTACATCGAATGGGTGGCGGTCCGCAACCCGGAGGTGGCGGAAGCCTCTGACTTTGGCTCCATGCTCCTCCGCTTTCTGGAGCGGGGGGAGGGGGTGGCGACGGCCGCCCTCCGGACCGGTTCGTTGGATGATGCCGTGGCGCACCTTCGCAGCGCGGGGATCCCCATGGGCGAGCCTGCTCAGGGCTCCCGCCAGCTGCCGGATGGCACCTGGCTCACCTGGCGGCTGGCTTTCGCCCCCTTCCCGCTCCCCTTCCTGATCGAGTGGGCCCAGCCGGACGCGGAGCGGCAGGCTGACCTGGCCCGCCGGGGGGCGGGCGGGCCGCCGGGCAGTCGGGTCGAGAGCCTCTTCTGGGCGGTGAACGACCTGGCGGCGGGAACCGGCTGGCTGGGCGGCGGGTATGGCGCCACGATCTACTCCGAGGTGGTGGAGCCGGGGCTGAACGCCCGGTGCAGGGCAAGCAGCGCCGGGATCACCCTGTGTGAGCCGATCGGGCCGGGGCCGGTGGCCCAGCGGCTGGCGGAGCGGGGGGAGGGGCCGGTGGGCTATCGCTTGAGTGGCTTTGGGCTGAGCGGGCGGGCCACCGCCATGGGGGCGTACCTGGAACTGGGCTGACCCTGCGGGGGTGCGGTTAGGGTCGGGGACCAGATGCCTTCCGATGAAGACTCGATGCCTCCCGATGGTAGACTCGACGCCTCCCGATGGCAGACTCGATGCCTTCCCACGAAGACTCGATGCCTTCCGATGAAGACTCGATGCCTTCCCACGAAGACTCGATGCCTTCCGATGAAGACTCGGTGCCTTCCGATGGTAGACTCGATGCCTCCCGGTGGTAGACTCGATGCCTTCCGATGGAAGACCCGATGCCTCCCGATGGTAGACTCGATGCCTCCCGATGAAGACTCGATGCCTCCCGAGGAAGACTCGGACTCCCCTTGTGCAGCGACAATATGTAAAATAGAGAAAAGGGAGCGGAGGGGCTGACCGGGGCGGGCGGGCGGTTCTGCGCTGCCTGGCACTGGGACAGACCAGCTGCGAGATCGGGGAGCAGTTGCACCTGAGCCCCCGCACGGTGGAGAAGCATGAGGAGAACCGGCCTTCTCAAGGGCGACTAAGCTACCGCCAGAGATCGATTGGAAGGGGCCACGGCCTGTATGGAGCAAGGATCCCAGTCTATCACCTACCTCTTGATCCAGGGCGGACAGGGCGGCCCAGGTGGCCCGCTCTCACAGATCCCCCCCGGTGGCCGGCCGATCGCCGGGTGGGATGAGGTGGCGGGCGCGGCCTTCGACCACCCGGTTGATGCGGTCTCCGCCGCACTCGCACTGCGAGGCCCCGGTCTGCGCATTGGCGTACATACCGCTGCTGCCGGTGGCGATCCGTGGATCCACCTGGCGCATACCGCCGCCATTCTCGCCCTGGCCAACCCGGGTCAGGTGCTGCTCTCGGCGGAGAGCGGCACCGCTCTGGCAGCGCGCCTGCCCGCCGGGGCGATCCTGCACAGCTTGGGGCGCCACCGGCTTCAGGACCTCCGCACCGTCGAGGAGGTCTACGCATTGACCCCATCGGGCGGTGCGCCCCTTGACCTGCCGCTCCGCTCCCTGGGGAGCGTGCCCAACAACCTGCCGGTACAGGTGACCAGCTTCGTGGGCCGGCACCAGGAGATCGCCGAACTGCGCCGGCTCCTGGCCGAGCACCGGCTGGTGACCATCGTCGGTCCGGGTGGCAGCGGGAAGACGCGGCTGGCGCTGCAGACGGCGGCCCAGTCGCTCGAACCCTTCCCTGACGGCATCTTCCTGGTGGATCTCTCCGCCCTGGTCGACCCGGAGGTGATCCCCTCGGTCGCTTCGGCGGCGCTTCGCCTGCAGGTTGACCAGCGCCGTCCCGTGCAGGAGAGCCTGGTGGAGGCGCTCGCCCCAAAGCGGTCGCTCCTCGTGTTGGACAACTGTGAGCACCTGATTACCGCCTGCGCCCGGCTGGTCAGCACCCTGCTCCTCACCTGTCCCCAGTTGCGAATCATCGCCACCAGCCGGGAGCCGCTGGGTGTCGCCGGCGAGCTGGCCTGGGCCGCTCCGGTCCTGAGCCTTCCGCCCCTACAAGGCGCTCCCACGCTCGAGCGGCTCTCCCGGTATGACTCGGTCAGGCTCTTCGCCGAGCGGGCATCCGCCGTCTCCGGTGGATTTGCCCTCACGGAGCAGAACGGACCGGTGATCGCCGCCCTCTGTTGCCAGCTGGATGGCATCCCCCTGGCGATTGAGCTGGCGGCGGCGCGCACCCGGGTCCTCTCGGTGCAGCAGATCGCCGAGCGGCTCGATGACCGGCTGAGCCTGCTGACCTCGGGCAGCCGGACAATCGCTGCCCGGCATCAGACATTGCGTGCGGCGATCGACTGGAGTTACGACCTGCTGACCCCTGTGGAGCGGACGCTCTGGCAGCGGCTCTCGGTCTTCGCCGGTGGGTTCTCCCTGGAGGCGGCGGAGGCGGTCTGCGCAGCCGGAGCGATTCAGGTCGATGCCGTGCTGGACCTGCTGGCCCAGCTGGTGGAGAAGTCCCTGGTGGTGGCAGAGGAGAGCGGCGGGAAGAAGCGGTTCCGTCTCCTTGAGACCATGCGGCAGTACGCCCGGCAACGGCTCATTGAGTCGGGTGAGGAGGCCGCCCTTCAGTCGGCCCACCTCGCCTGGATCGTGGGCTATGCGGAAACGGCCCGCCAGGGCCTCTGGTCGCCGGAGGTAGGGGTCTGGATTGAGACCCTGGAGGACGAGAAGGAGAACGTCCGAGAGGCGCTCCAGCGGGCGGAACAGCGGGGGCTGACCGATCAGGCGATCCGGATTTGCGGTGGACTCTGGCGGTTCTGGTACCTGCGGGGCTACGTGCTGGAGCACTACGATCGGCTGAGGCGGCTGGCCGATTCGCCATTTGGCCCCGAGGTCCGGGCAGATCTGGCCCGGCTGTTGGACGGTCTGGGGATCTTCGTCGCCGAGGTGCGCGGCGATCTGGTCGGTGGCGAGCGGGCCTTCACCCGGTCGATCGCGCTATCCCGGGAGGCGGGAGACCTGGAGGGGATTGCTTCCGCATACACGCACATGGGCGGCATGTTCTCGCGCCACGGCAAGTACGAGGAGGCCCTGCCAGCCTTGCGGGAGGCCGTGCGCTATGGCCGCGGGACTGACAACCCGGTGCTGATCGGTCTCGCACTGGGGAAGCTGGGCGTGCTCTACTCGTTCATGGGCGAGCCTGAACTGGCCCGATCCGCGCTCCATGAGGCGGCGGCGATTCAGCAGCGCGCCGGCGATGAAGGCGGATTGCGCGCGACCCACCTCTACCTGGGACATGTGGCGGTGAACGAGAAGGAGTATGCGGTCGCCCGAGATCACTACGAGTATGCGCTGGCTCTCTGCCGGAAGGTCAGTGACCAGATCTCCCTGGTCTCGGTGCTGAACGGGTGCGGCGAAGCGGTCTACCACCTGGGGCAGTACGCACAAGCCCGGGCGTACCTGACCGAGGCGCTGACCGTCTGCTCCGGGATCAATGACTTCCTCTTTCTGCTCCTCTCGCTGGAGGCCATGGCCTGGGTCAGCGCTGCCGAGGGGCGGGCCGAGGTCGCCCTTCTGTTGGCGGGAGGTACGGCGGCCCTGCGCAAGCAGTTCGATGTCTCCCCATCGCCCCGCCGGCGGGAGCGCATGGCGGAGGCCATGCGGCCTGCATTCCGTGCCATGGACGAGGCGACGGCCCAGCGGGTCATGGAAGCGGGCGCCCGCATGAGCCAGGCGGAGTTGGTGGCACTGGCATGCGCTCCGCCGGAGGCGCAGCGGGAGCCACAACCCCTCCCGGAGCCCCTGCCATCCCCGCCCGATGAGCCTCTGATCCCGCCAGGCCACCTGACAACGCGGGAGCAGGAGGTCCTGCGCTGGCTGGCCCTCGGCCTGACCACCAAGGAGATTGGCCAGCAGCTGCACCTGAGTCCCCGCACCGTGGAGAAGCACGAGGAGAACATTCGGGCCAAGCTGCAGGTGCCGAACCGGGCGGCCCTGGTGGTTCTGGCCGTGCGCATGGGCCTGGTCCAGGGACGGTAGCGAATACGTATGGCTTTGCGAGGACTACGGGAAATCCCGTAGTCCTCGCCTGTTACATCAGCCGGTCTGCCGTTCAGGATTCGGCAAAAGTCACGTAGATTCCCGAATAGGCGCCGCACTCTCTCCCCGGTAGCATAATAGCCATGAAAACGCTTTTTCGGACCGAGAGCAGTATAGGCGGGTGGCGGGGAATGCAGTGGAAGCCGATCTTGCAGGGCTCGCTTCGCGATCGTGCGCTGGATACCGTCTGGGCGCTGGCAGACGCCCTCTTTGACACCGAAGCCGACCCCTACCGGGGCCGGGAGGCTTCTCTCGCCCATGGGAACGCGGCGGTCGCCCTCTTCTATGGCTACCATGCCAAGGCCCACAAGGGGCATGGCTACAAGGAGCTGGCGATCGCCTTCCTGGCTCGGGCGCTGCGGAGCGTCTCCTCGCCGCAGGAGAGCCCGGCGCTCTATTGCGGCACCACCGGGGTTGCCTGGGTAGCGGCCCACCTGCAAGACGAGGCCGGACACGGCACCTGCCTGCCGGAGTGGACCGACACCGCCCTGCTGCAGATGCTAAACCAGTCCGACGGCGGATGCGGGGTCGGCCTCTTCGGCGGGCTCGTCGGGCAAGCGACCTACGCCCTGGAGCGGTTCCCCCGCCCGGAGGCGATCCGTGTGCTGGAGCAGGTGGTGGAGCGGCTGGAGCGGTCGGCGGTCTGGAGCGAGCGGGGAGTGGCCTGGCTGACACCTGCGGACCAGGTGCCGGAGGAGCGCCGGCAGGAGGCTCCCACCGGTGGCTACGACCTGAGCCTGGCCCACGGCATGGCCGGTGTGATCGGGCTCCTCTCCCAGATCTTCGCCCTGGGGGTGGCGGAGCAGCGGGTGAGTCGCCTGCTGCGGGGCGCCGTCTCGTACATCTTCTCCCACCGGTTGGATGACTCTTCCCCCGCCAGCTTCCCCACCTGGATCACCCCCGACCAGAGGCCCGTGACCTCGGGGAACCACTCCTGCAGCGGAGACGTGGGGATTGCCGCTGCCCTGCTCATGGCTGCCCGGGCCTTCAAGGAGCCGTCATGGGAGCGGGAGGCCCTGGCGATCGCCCGCCGGGCTGCGGGGCGCCCCCCGGCGCTCTACGGGGTGAAGGAGCCGGGCTTCTGCCACGGGACAGCTGGGCTGGCTCACCTCTTCAACCGGATGTACCAGGCGACCGGTGACCAGGAGTTGCAGCGGGCCGCCCGCTTCTGGATCGAGCAGACCCTCGCCCTGCGGGGGCCGAAAGGACCCATGGCTGGCTACCCGGCTGACCGGGGGCTGGTCCGGGGGGCAGCGGGGGTGGCGCTTGCCCTGCTGGCCGCAGCGACCAGCGTGGAGCCATCCTGGGACCGGGTCTTCCTGCTCTCCGGCGCCCACTGACATCATCAGACAGATCGAACACCCAGCCGTCTGCGCAGGCTGGGTGTTTCTGCTGCCGCGGGGTCTACATGAGGTTGGCTGCCAGTTGGGCCAGGTGGGAGCGCTCCCCCTTCACCAGGGTGACATGGCCCGCCACCGCCTGCCCAAAGAAGCGCTCCATGGCATAGGCCAGGCCGTTGGTCTGCCGGTCGAGGTACGGGTGGTCGATCTGGTCGGGATCGCCGACGAGAACCACCTTGGTGCCCTCGCCAGCCCGGGTGATCACCGTCTTCACCTCATGGCGGGTCAGGTTCTGGGCCTCATCCACAATCAGGAATTGATGAGGAAGCGAGCGGCCGCGAATGTAGGTGAGCGCCTCCACGACGATCCCCTTCATCCCCGCCATGACCGAGGCCAGGTCCGGCTGGTCCCGGTCCGCCAGACCAAAGAGGTGCTCCAGGTTGTCGTAGATTGGCTGCATCCAGGGGTGGAGCTTCTCCTCCTGCGTGCCCGGCAGGTAGCCCAGATCGCGCCCCATGGGGACCACGGGCCGGCTGACCACCAGCCGCCGGTAGAGCCGCTCCTCCTCGACCTTCTGGAGTCCTGCTGCCAGGGCGAGGAGGGTCTTGCCTGTGCCGGCCCGCCCGGCCAGGGTGACGAGCTGCACCTTCTCATCCAGCAGCAGGTCGAGAGCCATGCGCTGCTGGAGATTGCGGGGGGCGACCCCCCAGACCGGCCCCTCCACCTGGGAGCGCTGAAGCACGCCCGGCGCCACGCAGCGGGCGAGTCCGGCGGTCGATCCGCCCGCCTGGTCCTTCAGGACAGCGAACTGGTTGACCGCCATCTGGAGGCCCGGTACGGCTACCCGCTTCTCCCGGTACAGCTGGTCGATCAGCCCCTTCTCGACAAAGAGGTCGATGTGGTTCGACTCGGGGAGACCACCCGGCTCGTGCTCGGCGTAGTCGGTGACAGCGAGTCCCAGGGCGTCCGCCTTGATCCGGAGAATCACGTCCCGGCTGACGAGGGTGACCAGTCCATCCATCTCGGTGCTCAGATTGTAGGCGACGGCCAGGATTCGGTTGTCAGCCGAGTCCTCCAGAAAGAAGCGGCTCAGGTCCTGGGCGGCCCTGTGGTTCAGCTCGACCCGAATGGTTGATCCCCCCGGCCCTGGTACGCCATCGGCCAGGCGACCGGCGGCCCGGAGCTCATCTAGCAGCCGGGCGGCTGCTCTGGCCTTGGTGCCAAGCTCATCTGGGTTGTGTTTCTTGGCGTCCAACTCCTCGACCACGGCGGCGGGAACCACAACGACGGCGCCCGGGAAGGAGAGGGGGGCACGCGGATCGTGAAGCAGAACCGAGGTATCCAGCACGTACACGCCCTGCATAGGGGATCCCCTCCGCTGCTGCTGGCTAGGTCCACCGACTGCTCCAGTCTATTCAGCAGGTGTGGGGTTCGGTTGACAGGAGTTTATTCATTGGATGCCGAACATACAGATAGTGCGAACAAAGCGGGGAGTGGATCAAGCGCATGCGGGGAGCGGTGATCGGGTTCCTGGTGACGGCGGGGCTCTGGGTCTTCCTGGTGCTGGCCTTTGTGGGGATTGAGCTGTTCCGGGGGCACGCCCCCTTTGCCATGTTCACCTGGGAGCCGGGTGGCAAGTTCGTGACCTTTACGGTCCTCCTGGTACTGGCGCTCGGCACGGGGATCGGTCTGGCCTCCGAGCGGATTCGGGCCCGGTCCGGGCAGTAGTGAGCGGCGCACATGACCCCATCCGCCAATTTGGTGGATGGGGTCTCTCATGCCCGCACTTCCCTGGTATACTAGGGAGCAGGCTAGGGGATGGTCGGCCGCCCCGCTGCCACCCAGATCAACATGGCGCCGAGCCCCCCCGCCAGGCCTGCTGCCCCTGAGAAGATCGCAGCCGCCAGCAGGCGCTTTCGGAGCGCCGCCGCCTGGTCCCTTCTGGCCAGGAAGAGGCTTGCGACCGACATGGCCAGGGCGAGCAGGAGCAGAATGCCCCCCGCCGCCCCACCGATCGCCAGGGTGAGCAGCCCGTAAGGCCGGGCGGGAATGATCCGCCACTCGATCCCGGCGGCGATCACTGCCAGCCCCAGCCCCACCAGCGCTCCGCGGCCCAAAAGACGCACGGTCATGCGTGTCAACCCCCTTCACCAGGGAGTACGATCCCGCTTCGGCACCGGTTCGAGTCCTGACAGCGAATCTCTTGGGAGGGTCTCCATGCCAGCGCAAACCATACTGATCTACCACGCCAGCCGGGCGCTCGAGTACGCCACCCTGCTGGAGCCGCTCCTGCCCGAGCACCGCCTGATCCCCTGCGCCTCCCGCGAAGAGGCGGAGCCTGTGATCGGCGATGCCGATATCCTCTTCAGCTGGCGGTTTCCCGTCGACCTCTTCGCACGGGCGAAGCGCCTCCGCTGGGTGCAGGCCATGGGTGCGGGGGTGGAGGACCTGATCGCTGCCCCCCTGCCGCCGGGCGCCGTGCTGACCCGGGTCGAGGGGCTCTTCGGGACATACATGGCCGAGTACGCCTTCGCCCATATGCTCGCCCACACCCAGCAGCTCGCGCGGATCTACCGGAACCAGGCAGAGCAGCGCTGGGAGCCCTTCTTCGTGACGAAACTGGCGGGGAAGCGGCTGGGCGTGGCCGGGGCGGGATCGATCGGGGCGGAGGTGGCGTCCCGGGGCAAGGCCTTCGGCATGGAGGTCTGGGCGCTGGCTCGCTCGGCCCGGGAGCTTCCCCACGTGGACAGGCTCTTCACGGCCGATGCAGCCCCGGCGTTCACCGCCGGCGTCGACTACCTGGTCTCGAGCCTGCCGCTCACCCCCGAGACGGTCGGCCTGATCGACCCCGAGGCCATGAAGCCCGGGGCGCTGCTGATCAATATGGGGCGTGGGGCGACAATCGCAGAGGAGCGGCTGCTGCGAGCGGTCCGCAGCGGGCTGATCCACGCTGTGCTCGATGTCTTCGAGCGGGAGCCGCTATCCCCTGACCACCCCTTCTGGACCGAGCCTGGGATCACCGTGACGCCGCACCTGAGCGGCCCCAGTCTCCCCGGCGAGGTGGCGGAGTACTTCGCCCAGAACCTGGAGCGATACCTGACCGGCCTGCCGCTGCGCGGGCTGGTCGATCGAGAGCGAGGCTATTAGCATATGAATGAAGCGATTAGGGAGACCCTGCTTGAAGCGGTGCGCAATGGCGGCGCCACCATGCGCCAGCGGGTGGGCCACGTGACGGTCTCCTACAAGACCTCCTGGTCCGATCTGGTCACCGAGGTGGACAAGGCGGTGGAGGAGGCGGTCTTCGACCTGGTGAAGCGCCGGTTCCCCGACCACGGCGTGCTTGGCGAGGAGGGTGGCGGCGCCTTCGACCGGGAGTACACCTGGATCCTCGACCCGCTAGATGGCACGACCAACTTCGCCCACACCCTGCCGAACTACGTCTGCTCCCTGGCCGTCTGCCGGGGGCGGGAGGTGGTGGCCGGGGCGATCTACGACCCCAACCGCGATGAGCTCTTCTTCGCCGCCAGGGGAGAAGGGGCCACCCTGAACGGCCAACCGATCCAGGTGGATGCTGCCCCCAGCCTGCGGGAGGCGCTGATCGGCACCAACCTGCTCTGGGATACGCGGGAGAACCGGTTCGCCTCCCTGCCCGAGCTGCAGAGCCTGGGGCAGCAGGTGCGGGGCGTGCGCTCCCTCGGGGCAGCCGCCTTGGAGCTGGCCTATGTCGCTTGCGGGCGGCTGACCGGCTTCGCCCAGTTCCGGTTGGGTCCCTGGGACTTCGCCGCCGGTATTCTACTGGTGGCAGAGGCTGGCGGAACGGCGACCCAGTTCTCCGGTGACCCGGTCGATGTGACCCACGCCAGTTCGGTGGTCGCCTCCAACGGGCGGGTGCATGGGGAACTGCTGCGCTACCTCCAACAGGCATAGAGCGAGACCGCCTCGATCTGAGGCGGTCTTTTCGCACATACGGACACAGTCAGTTCTACCGGCTGTCAGCGTGGTGTGGCTCGGTCGTCTTCTCCCACATGGTCGCCTTCCCGGTGGATGGGCACTCCCGGAAGACGTCCCCACGCACGTAGGTCCACTTCTCCTGGTTCTCACACTGGTAGGTGCCCGCCTCTTCGACCTTGTCGCCGGTGTGGCCCCGGCGCCGGTGGTCCTTGCTCATCATGCTCACCTCCTGCGCATAGTCTGCACAGAAAAAGCCGCCCCGACCTGACGTGGGTCGTGGGCGGCGTTGCTTCTCTTTGGGCGGCGCTAGTCGGCGGCGGCCTCGTCCTCGGCTTCCCGAATGATCCCCCGGGCGATGAGGGCGGTCAGGTCGACCACGCGGCAGGAGTAGCCCCACTCGTTGTCATACCAGGCGATCACCTTCACCATGTTGTCCGGCCCCACCATGGTAGATGCGGCGTCAATGATCGCCGAGTGGTCATCGCCTATGAAATCCGCGGAGACAAGCTCCTCTTCGCAGTAGGCGATGATCCCCTTCATCTCCCCCTCGGCCGCCTCTCGGAGCGCCTCGTTCACCTCGTCGCGGGTGACCGGGCGGGACATGCGGGCCACCAGGTCGACCACCGAGACATCTGGCGTCGGCACGCGCAGGGCAAAGCCGTTCAGCTTTCCCTTCAGCTCGGGCAGGACCTGGGCCACCGCCTTGGCGGCGCCAGTGGTGGTGGGAATGATCGAGGCCGTTGCCGCACGGGCCCGGCGGAGATCCTTGTGCGGGTTGTCCAGCATGTTCTGGTCGTTGGTGAAGGAGTGGATCGTCGTCATGAGGCCACTCTCGATCGTGAAGCGCTCGTGGAGCACCTTGGCGAAGGGGGCCAGACAGTTGGTGGTGCAGGAAGCGGCAGCGATCACGTGGTGCTGCTCGTGCTTGTAGTCTGTATCGTTGGCGCCCATGACGATCGTCACGTCGGAGTCCTTGGTGGCGGTGGTGATCACCACCTTGCGGGCGCCAGCAGCGATATGCTGTGCCGCCTTGTCGCGCTCCTTGTACTTGCCGGTCGCATCCACCACGATATCGATCCCAAGCTCCCGCCAGGGGAGCTTGGAGGCGTCTCGCTGGGCGACCAGGAGGATGCGGTGTCCGTCGACGAGAATGGCGCCATCCTCCGCCCGGACATCGGCCTCCAGCTTGCCGTGAACCGTGTCGTACTTGAGCAGGTGGGCCAGCGTCTTCGCATCGTACGAGGCATTGATCGCCACGACGTTCAAGGCCGGATTGGTGAGGGCCCGGCGGCAGACCATGCGGCCAATGCGACCGAAACCGTTGATCGCTACGTTCGCCTTCACTTCTTGACTGACCTCCCGCTCCACCGGTCTCCCGGTGTGCCATTACGTTCTCGCTACTCCCAACATAACATGGCCTCTCCGATCGTGGTTATCGATCCTGCCGATGATCCTGATCGATCCGTTCTATCACGGCTCATTGCCCATCGGCTTTCGCACCGGGGCGGCAGGATTTCGGCAAGCCGACGGACAATTTCAACGACAGGGGGTGATGATCGATGACTGACCTGCAGATCTGTCTTCTCGGCAGCTTCCAGGTAAGCTGGGACTTCAAACCCGTGCCCGCCTCCCAGTGGGGCGACCCCCGCACCCAACGCTTGCTCAAGCTCCTCTTGCTCCGGCGGCCAGCTCCGGTCCCGGCGGCGGAGGCCGCCATGCTCCTGGGTGGCGTGGACCCGGACGAGCTGATCCCCCGGATCAACCGGGTCCTCTCCCCGGCGGCGGCGGTCAAGCAGTCGCCGGAGGGCTTGATCCACTTCGAGTCCACTCCCTCCTGCTGGATCGACCTCGACACCATGCATGAGCAGTATCAGACCGGCGTGAGTGCCGCCCTGCGGGGCGAAATGCTGAGCGCAGTGCTCGCCTTTCAGGAGGCGGATGCCCTCTTCCAGGGGGACCTGTTGGAAGAGGTGCAGGAGCCCTGGGTCACCGAGCCCCGCCGTCGGCTGCGGGCGGTCTACACCGAGATCCTGGACCGGCTGGCGGAGGGGCACGCCGTGCTCGCCCGCTACCAGGACGCTGTGGGCTTCTGCCACAAGGCGCTCGCCCACGACCCGCTCCGCGAGATCACGTATCAGCGTATGATGGTATACTATTACTATCTGGGAGATCTGCAGGGTGCCCGTGAGGCCTACGAGGAGTGCGGGCGTGTCCTGGCCGACACCGGGCGCCACCCCAGCTTGGAGACCCAGGCGCTCTGGCAGCGGCTCTCCCGCAGCGAGCGGGCCGACCAACTGCCCGCGGCCTTAGCGGCGCCTGGGCTAGAGGGCACTTTGGCTGGGGCGGCGGGCGATGAGCCTGCAACTTGATTCCTGCAAAATTCTGCAGAGCACTGCAATAACTTGCGCAGACTGGTCCCGGTCCCTCGCCCGTCGCAGGGCGGGTGCTGGGGCCTGTCTGCGCCTTCGCACGGCCATTTCCGCGCGGTCGCTTCTGCTTGGCACAAAAGTTGCATACCCTAGTAGATATTTAGGAGGGAGTCTGCTCACATCATGTCCAACAACTTCGATGTAGTCGTGCTCGGTGGCGGTACTGGTGGCTATGTGGCCGCTGTGCGCGGCGCTCAACTCGGACTGAAGGTGGCCCTGGTCGAGAGAGACAAGGTCGGCGGCACCTGCCTGCACCGCGGGTGCATTCCCAGCAAGGCCTACCTCCGCAGTGCCGAGCTGCTGCATCACTTCAAGCAGTCCAAGGAGTTCGGCATTAAGGCCGACGGGGTGGAACTGGAGTTCGGCGGGGTTTTCGCCCGCAAGGAGAAGATCGTTGGCAACCTGCACAAGGGCGTGCAGGGGCTGCTGAAGAAGAGCGGCGTCACCGTCTTCCAGGGGACCGGCGCCCTGGTGCCCCCCTCGATCTTCTCGCCCAACGGCCTGGTCTCGGTCATGGTGAACGACCAGCAAGAGCTGCTGGAGTTCTCCAAGGTGATCATCGCCACCGGTTCCAAGCCGAAGACCATGGGAATCAAGGTGGATGGCCACCACGTCATGACCTCCGACGAGGCCCTGGCCCGTGAGACACTGCCAAAGTCGGTGATCATCATCGGTGGTGGCGTGATCGGAATGGAATGGGCCAGCCTCTACAACGACTTCGGTGTCCAGGTGACCGTGCTGGAGTTCCTGCCCCGGATCCTCCCCACGGAGGACGAGGAGGTGGCGGCAGAGCTGCACAAGCTCATGAACCGGCGCAAGATCCAGATCATCACGGGGGCGGCGGTTATCCCCGACTCTGTCACGGTCGATGGCGACCAGGTGACGCTCCAGGCAAAGATCGGCGATGAGGTCAAGTCCTTCACCGCCGAGGCCGTACTGCTCTCGGTGGGCCGTGAGCCTGTGACCCGGGGCTTCGGGCTGGAGAACCGCGAGAAGGTCACGTTCGGTCGCGGCGGCTTTATTGAGGTGGATGGCTTCGGCCAGACCGGTGATCCCGGGATCTACGCCATCGGCGATGTGGTGGGCGGCGGTCTGGCGCACGTCGCCTCGCACCAGGGAATCATCGCCATGGAGCATATCAAGGGGATCGAGACCCATGCCTTCGAGATGCACAAGGTCTCCCGCTGCGTCTACACCCGGCCGGAGATCGCATCGGTCGGCTACACCGAGGCCCAGGCCCGCGAACTGGGGTACGAGCTGAAGGTCGGCAAGTTCCCCTGGCGGGGCATCGGCAAGGCGCTGGTCCACGGCTCGATCGACGGTTTTGCCAAGATCATCGCGGACGCCAAGACGGGGGATCTGTTGGGCGTCCACCTGATCGGACCCGAGGTGACCAACCTGATCTCGGAGGCCGGTCTGGCGATGGTTCTAAACGCTTCGGCTTGGGAGATCGGCCAGACGATCCATCCGCACCCGTCGCTCTCGGAGATCCTGGGGGAGGCGGCCCTGGCGGTGGATGGTCGGGCGATACACGCCTAGATAGGGAATGGGGAAGGAATTAGGGGAGGGGAATCCTGGTGGAAGCTACCACGAAGGCCCGGCACGAAGCGCTTGGGCTGTCCCGCGAGCAGCTTCTGGAGATGTACTACTACATGCTCCTGACCCGGCGGATCGATGAGCGACTCTGGCTCCTGCAACGGGGCGGCAAAATTCCGTTCGTGATCTCGCCACAGGGAGCTGAGGCGGCGCAGATTGGGGCTGCGTTTGCCTTCCGTCGAAAGCACGACTGGTTTACGCCATACTACCGCGACCTGGGCATCAACCTGGTGGCGGGCGTCACCCCCCGCGAGATCATGCTGGGGGCGTTCGCCCGCGGCGCCGACCCGGCCTCCGGCGGCAAGCAGATGCCGTCGCACTGGGGCAACCGGCCCCTGAATGTCGTCTCCGGCTCCAGCCCCGTCACCACCCAGCTGCTCCACGCCGTGGGCATCGCCCAGGCGGCCCGCATGCGGGGCGATGATATCGTCGCCTACACCTGTTGCGGCGAGGGGTCATCGAACCAGGGCGACTTCCACGAGGCGCTCAACTGGGCCGGTGTGCACAAGCTGCCCGTGATCTTCATGGTGCAGAACAACGAGTACGCCATCTCCGTGCCGCTCGACAGGCAGGTAGCCGGTGGCTCGGTCGCGGCCCGCGGCAAGGGCTACGGCATGCCCGGCATCGAGGTGGACGGCACCGACCTGCTCGCCGTCTACGCGGCGTTCAAGACCGCCCACGAGCGGGCCCGGAGCGGCCAGGGGCCCAGCCTGATCGAGGCGAAGTGCGTCCGGATCACATCGCACTCGTCGGACGATGACCAGCGGCGCTACCGCTCCTCCGAGGAGATTGAAGCGATCAAGGCCAAGGACCCAATCCTCAAGGCCCGGGCATACCTCTATGAGCACGGTATCCTGGATGAGGCGCAGGAGAAGGAGCTGGAGGCCAGGGTAATGGCTGAGGTGGATGATGCCACCGATTACGCCGAGTCCCAGCCCTACGCTGTCCCCGAGCAGACCCTGCGCCACGTCTATAAGGAGGACTGATCTCATGGCGGTGCTGAACCTGGTGGAAGCCGTCCGGGAGACTCTCCGGGCGGAGATGCGGCGTGACCGCGATGTCTGGGTGGTCGGGGAAGATGTGGGCAAGAAGGGCGGCGTCTTTGGCGCCACGCTCGGCCTGTTCGATGAGTTCGGGCCGGAGCGGGTGCAGGACTCCCCACTGACCGAGTCGGCGATCGTCGGCGTGGGAATCGGTGCGGCGCTCTACGGCACCAAGCCGGTCTGCGAGATCCAGTTCGCGGATTTTATCTTCCCGGCGTTTAATCAGATCATCTCCGAAGCAGCGAAGATGCGTTATCGCTCCAACGGCGCCTGGACGGTTCCCATGGTGATCCGTGCCCCCTTCGGTGGCGGCGTCCATGGCGGCCTCTACCACAGCCAGTCGGTGGAGCAGTACTTTACCAATACCGCCGGCCTGAAGGTGGTCGTGCCCTCGACCCCCTACGACGCAAAGGGGCTCCTGGCGGCGGCGATCCGGGACCCAGACCCGGTCCTCTTCTTCGAGCACAAGGGGCTCTACCGGGCTGTGAAGGGTGAGGTGCCCGAGACCGATTACATCATCCCCATTGGCAAGGCCGATCTGAAGCGGGACGGCTCCGATATCACCGTTATCACCTACGGCAAGACCGTCCACTTCTGCCTGGAGGCGGCCAACCAGCTGGCCCGGGAGGGGTATGAGGCGCTGGTCCTCGACCTGCGGACGCTGTTGCCCCTGGACCGCGAGGCGATCGTGGCCGCGGCGAAGAAGACCGGCAAGGTCCTGATCGTCCACGAGGCGGGCAAGACACACGGGATTGGTGCCGAGGTCTCGGCGATCATCGCCGAGGAGTGCCTCTTCGACCTGGATGCCCCGGTGCAGCGGCTCTGCGGCCCCGACGTGCCCGCCATGCCCTACGCCGGACCCATGGAGAAGTTCTTCATGCTCTCCCCGGAGAAGTGCCTGGAGGCCATGCGGACCCTCGCGAAGTTTTAGGAGGTCGGCTCATGGAGATCAAGATGCCCCAGCTCGGTGAGTCGGTCACCGAGGGTACCATTGGGAAGTGGCTCGTCAAGCCGGGCGATGCGGTGAAGAAGTACCAGCCCATCGCCGAGGTGATTACGGATAAAGTCAACGCCGAGATTCCCGCCCCCGCCGATGGCACGATCATCAGCCTGGCGGTGGAGGAGGGCTCCACCCACTCGGTGGGCACCCTGATTGCCACCATGCAGACGGCGGGAGAGGCCCCGGTTGCAGCCCCTGCCCCAGCACCGACCGCTGCCCCAGTCGGCGCGACCGTGGGCGCCCCGGCGCCGACGGCCAGGGCTTCCACTGCGGTGCTGGAGCGGCCCGCCGGCGGAGCCCGCTACAGCCCGGCCGTCATGAAGCTGGCCCAGGAGCACGGGCTCGACCTGACCCGGATCAGTGGCTCCGGCCTCGGCGGGCGGATTACCCGGAAGGACGTGGAGGCGGTGATCGCCGCCGGCGGTGCGGCCACCCAGGCCCAGCCCGCTGCTGACTGCGTGGGCTCCATGGTCGCTGCCCAGGCCGAGACGGCCGCCCCGGCTCCCGCACCGGCCCCCGCCCCGGCTCCAACCCCGCTTGCCGCCGACCAGGTGATCCCGGTTGATGCCGTCCGGCGGCGCATCGCTGAGAAGATGCGCCAGTCGAAGCACGAGGCGCCCCACGCCTGGACCATGATGCCGGTGGATGTGACCGGCCTCGTGAAGCTGAAGGAGCAGGTGGGCGAAGAGTTCAAGCGGCGGGAGGGCATAAGTCTCTCCTTTGTGCCGTTCTTCATCAAGGCGGTTGTCGAGTCGCTGAAGGAGTACCCGATCATCAACTCCCAGTGGGCGGGCGACAGCATCATCATGAAGAAGGAGATCAATATCTCCATCGCCGTGGCCACCGAGACCGCCCTGGCGGTGCCGGTGATCAAGCAGGCCGACCGGCTCTCGATCGCCGGGCTGAACCACGCCGTGGCCGACCTGGCCGGGCGCGCCCGGGCCGGCAAGCTGACGCTTGACGACATAAGCGGTGGCACCTTCACGGTGAACAACACCGGCTATTTCGGCTCGTTCATGTCGGCACCGATCATCAACCACCCACAGGCGGCGATTCTCTCCTTCGAGGCGATCACCAAGACCCCGGTCGTCCTGGAGAACGACGCCATCGCCATCCGGTCGATCATGAACATCTGCATGTCGCTCGATCACCGTGTGCTGGATGGCCTGGTCTGCGGCCGGTTCCTCCAGGCGGTCAAGGCCCGCCTGGAGTCCTACCAGCCAGGATCGATCCAACTATACTAAGTCGCCCCGTCTGGCGACCTGGGGCCGTCCTGAAGGGACGGCCTCATTTCCCTTCTCATGGAGGTGTTCGCCCCGTCGACAGCGAAGATGCGAGGGGAAATCCGAATATCTACCCGACAATCTGTAGGTGGACGTGGTACACTATCCATAAGAATGAGTTGCCGCCGAGGTCGGATCTCGAAAGACTGAGCGGCTGACCATCGGCCTTGGCACGAGTGAGAAGGGATAAAGGTGACGCGGTACGGCAACATCCTCAGACTTAGTCTTGTCCTCGTACTCGTGGTCTCCGCAGGATGCAGCGGTCAACGCAGCAATCCAATTGAAGCACCCCCCGCAAACGCCCAGCAGTCAAGCAACTCCTGCACCCCGCTCTACGTGGTCGGTGACTCGGCCGAGGCGACCCGCTCCTTTGAGCTGGAGTCAGAGGAGCTGTGCCGCCGCTTTGGCGTGAAGCCGGTCCTCCGGCACCCAAGCATGCTGATCAGCTCCCTGGAGGACTACGTGGCGGAGTCCCGCGAGCGGGTGGACCTGGCGATCATCGCCCCGCGGCATCTCAATGTCTTCGTGGAAAAGGGGCTCGTCCGCCCAATTGACCAATGGATCGACCCGAAAGACCCATGGTTTACCGATATCCTGCCGGTCTACCGGAACCTCTACATGAGGGCTGGTGACCACTACTACGGGTTTGTCTACGACGGGGACAGCCACCTTCTCTTCTACCGGAACGACCTGTTTGACAAGTTGGACCTCTCGGTCCCGACCACCTGGACCGAGCACGATGCGGTGGCCCGCAGTCTGGCAGAGAGCACCTTGCCGGGGGGAACCCGGTACGGTACGGCCATGGTTGGCCGGGAGGGGAAGGCGTACATCTGGTTTGCCGAACGATACGCCAGCCTGGGGGGCGAGTACTTCGACGCGCAGATGACCCCCTTGATCGATGGACCCCTTGGGGTGAAGGTCCTGACCGATCTGACCAACCTGCAGCGCGAGGTGGCGCCAGAGGCACTGTACGACTGGGAAGATCTCAACCGCGCCCTCTTCGCCGGAACCCTACCCATGGCGGTCCAGTGGAGCGATACCGCACGCTTCTCCTTCAACCAGGAGGTCTGGCATTCCAAGGTGGCAGGCCGCCTGAGCTGGGCGGAGGTGCCGGGCGGGGAGCCGGGGACCCCGCGCGGAGGGATCTGGTTCGGTCGGATCCTGGTCCTCGCCGCCAACTCAGCCCAGCCCGACGTCGCAGCACAAGTCGCTCACTACATGACGAGCCCTGAGGTGAGTGGTCGCATGATCACACGGGCGGACACGATCAACGATCCATACCGCTACAGTCATCTCGCCAATCCCGAGGCACAGACCCTCTTTCCGAATCAGGAGCAGGCCAAGGCGTTCTACGAGACGCTCTCCCGGTCACTGGAGCGGCCGATGGCCGACCTGACGATCCCCGGTGGCTGGGACTACACTCAAGCCCTGGACCACTCAGTCTTGCAGGTGCTGCGGGGCGAAGCGACACCGGAGCAAGCCCTGCGGGAGGCCGCAGAAGAGTGGGAAGTGATCACGAATCGCTACGGGCGAGATGGGCAGAGGGCTGCTTACGAGCAGTGGCGCACCTGGGTGCGCCAGGGGAACACCCAATGAGACGATTTGCACGGTACGCGTTGAGGCGCCCCTCGATCTCGCTCGTCCTTTATTTCGGTAGCGCCATGTGGGCCGTTTCTATGGTAATCCTGTGGACAGCGGCAGGCCTCTTTCTCTGGTGGACCAGTGTCAACATGGAGGTGCAGGTGCGGACGATGGCCCGAACCGTCGCATCTACCGTGGCGGTCACCGTTGGGGAGGTCTGGTCGTCTGTTCCCGCGCTCGAGGTCCCGGTGCACCAGGCCGCCCGGCAAGATGGCATCGCCTTTGTCAAGGTGCGGCTACCCCATGGGGCGCTCCTGGTGAGCGCCGGGGACCCCGGCATCGAGCCCAGCCGGGTCTGGACCGAGGCGGCGCCGATTGTCCGGTACAACGAGCACAAGGGTACCGTGGAGGTCGGGGTCTTCCGCTCCGTCGGGGAGGCCATGATCCGTCCCTGGGTCTGGACCAGCATTGGGATTACCCTGTCGGCCACGCTGCTGATCACCCTGGTCACGCTCCTGGTCAGCGCTCGGACTACCCGTCCGCTTCAGCGGCTGCGGGAGATTGCCGTCCGCTGGGAGGAGCCGCTGGCGATAGAGAAGGGCGAGTTCGTCGGCCCCCGCGAGATGGAGGAACTGGCGGAGGGGCTGCTCAGCATGCGTGAGCGGGCCCGGGCCACGAAGGCGGAGTTGGAACAGGAGGTGGCAGAGCGCACAGAGGAGTTGGCAACGGCTTACGCCGCCCTCGAGCGCTCCTTTCAAGAGACGGCTGCCTCGCTGGCCAAGGCCCTGGACGCCCGCGACCGCATGACCGCCAACCACTCCAACCGGACCGCCCAGTTGGCCGGTCGGCTGGGGGCGGCCCTTGGGCTGGGGGAGGAGGAGCTTCGCCGGCTCGTCCTTGCCGCCACCCTGCACGACGTGGGCAAGATCGGCATTCCCGAGTCGGTCCTCCTGAAGGCCGGACCCCTGACCAACGACGAGTGGCGCCAGATGAAGTACCACCCGGTGATCGGAGCGGAGATCCTGCTTGAGGTGACCGACATGGCAGACCTGGCCAAGATCGTCCGGCACCACCACGAGCGGTGGGACGGAACTGGCTACCCCGACGGGTTGAAGGGGCAGGAGATTCCGTACCTGAGCCGGATTATCACCGTGGCGGACTCGATCGAGGCGATGTGCGCCCGCCGGCTCTACCGTGAGCCCCTTCCGGCTGGAACGGTGCTGGCCGAGGTACAGCGGTGCATGGGGACGCAGTTTGACCCCGCAATCGTGACCATGGGCTGGCCTGAGATCGTGCAGACCGTGACCGACTGGTGCCCCACCGAGGTGAACAAGTGAGACCGAGCGCCCTCTCCCCCGGTCGGGGAGGGGGCGGTTTCGCATAGCCGGCCTCGCCGGATCTCGTCCCGTTTCAATGGGTTGCCGTAAGCAACGAAAGCGGTTAGACTTGTGAGAGAATCCATTTGGACGCCAACAGGATGTGACATACGTGGCTGATATCAAGGTCGATCCGGATCTCGAACTGCCTGTTATGCCAAGCCGCCGCCGTGCAGATATAAGCCGGAAGCCGGAGTGGCTCAAGATCAACCTGCAGACCAACCCCGAGTTCGTGGAGCTGAAGCAGCTCATGCGCCACCAGGGGTTGCATACGGTCTGCGAGGAGGCCCGGTGTCCCAATATCTTCGAGTGTTGGAACCGGCGGACCGCGACCTTCATGATCCTGGGCGATGTCTGCACCCGGAACTGCGGCTTCTGCGCCGTCAACTCCGGCATGCCGACCGAGCTAGACCTGGCGGAGCCCGAGCGGGTGGCTGACGCCTGCGTGCAAATGAACCTGCGCCATGTGGTGGTCACCAGCGTCGCCCGCGATGATCTGAAAGACGGCGGCGCCATGATCTTCGCCGAGACGATCAAGGCGATCCGGCGGAAGAACCCGTTCACGGGGGTCGAGGTCCTGATTCCAGACTTCCAGGGCGATCCCGAGGCGCTCCAACTGGTGATGGATGCCGAACCCGACGTGCTCAACCACAACGTGGAGACGGTCCGGCGCCTCTCTGACCGGGTTCGCTCCCGGGCGAAGTACGATCGCTCCCTGGAACTGCTCAAGCGGGCCAAGGCGATGAAGCCGGCGATCAACACCAAGTCCTCGATCATGGTCGGACTGGGTGAGTCCATGGCGGAGCTGTACGAGGTGATGGATGATCTCCGGGCCCACGACGTGGATATCGTCACCTTCGGTCAGTACCTGCGGCCCACCGCCAAGCACCTGGCGGTGGAGAAGTTCTACACCCCCGAGGAGTTTGAGCACCTGAAGGAAGAGGCCCTCAAGCGGGGCTTCGCCCACTGCGAGTCCGGCCCTCTGGTCCGATCCTCCTACCACGCGGATGAGCAGTCCGAGAGCGCCGTCGCCCGCCGAACCCGATAAGCGAGAAGCCGCCCCTGCCTGGCAGAGGGCGGCTTTCTTCTGAGGGCCCATGTTTCGCTGACTACTTCAGCACGAAGATACCCACCGGCAGGATGCGCAAGCCGTCCGGCAGGGTGACGAGCACGGTGGCAATGAAGAGATCTTCCTCGACCGGCAGCGCGTTGATCACCCCGGAGAAGGAACCATCGGGGTTTAGGGTGAGGCCGTCCGGCAGGTAGCTCTGGGCCGGCAGCAACTGGTAGTTCAAGGCGCCCTTGACCGAGACCGGCAATGGCGTCTCTCCCAACGCGACGGTTATGTACTGTGGGGCGAGCTTCGGGATCGGCGGGGCTGGTCGATCCAGGACCGTGAACTCGAAGCCCTGGCTGGCGCTGTAGCCGCTGGTGGAGGTGACCGTCACCGTGGGCTGGTAGACGCCCGTCGCTCCGTCCGCGTAGCCGGTGATCTCGCCGGTCGCTGGGTTGATCGCTAGGCCCTGGGGCAGGCCCGTGGCGCCGAAGGTGAGCGCTTCGCCGTCGGGGTTGGTTACCACGGCCTGGATCCGGACCCAGTCGCCCAACCGGTGGCTGGTCGGAGGGAGCGACTCCAGGCTTGGTCCCAGCAACACCCTGACCTTGAGGCGTTGGGTGACTGGCCCCCCCGGTCCGGTGTAGCTGATCGTCACCGGATAGGATCCGCTCTGCGAGGCGGTGAAGGTACCATCGGTCGTGATTGTTACGTCCGGGCTCTGGCTGGCGAAGGTGAGCCCTGTGGTCACCTGCTCGCTGTTGCCAAAGGGATCGGTCGCTCTCACGATCAGCGGGAGAGGCTGGTTCACGAGGGTATGCGCCCGCTCCAGGCTGAGGGTGGCCGGGCTGGCGAGGACTACCTGCACCGCTACGGTGGTCTCCAGGGCGCCGGTCCGCACGGTGAGAGTTCCGTTGCCTGCCTTCTCGCCCGCCGTGAAGCGGCCCTCACGATAGCGGCCAAGGTCGCTGGTACCGCTCGTCGGGGCGTGGGGGAGGAGGGTGCCTTCTTCATCCAGAATGGTCAACGGCACGGAGGCGGTCGAGCCAGCAGGGAGGATGACCGGCCCCTCAGCGGTCAAGGAGACGGGAGGGCCACCGGTCCGCGTCACCTGCACCGACCGGGTGATCTCGTTGCCAACCAGGTCGCGCGCCGTCGCCTGGATTGTGTAGGTGGTGGCGGCTGGCAGGGCTACATCAAACGAGAAGTCACCGGTTGGCTCCACCGGAATCTGGCGCTCGCCCACGAAGAGCATGGCGCCGCTCTCGGTCCGGCCGGTGATCCGCACCGAGGGGGACCCCACGGGGGAGGTGGGGCCGTCCAAGGTCAGGAACGGGGCTGCGGTGTCAAAATATGTACGGTAGTAGCTCCCGTTGCTCCCTCGGTCTGAGCCGAAGGCCCGGTCGGCCAGGTAGAAGAGCATGCTACGGCTGGCTGGCTGTTCGGGGTCGGACTGGATCATCGCCCGGTCCTGCTCGGTGATCAGCCCCTCGGCCACGGCTATGTTCAGATAGTTCGCCGGGTAGGGGGTCTTGCTCTCTGGCTGCAGGTCGATCAGGAGCATCAGGATCTGGAGCGCCTCTACTGGGGTGAGTGGATCGTCGGGCCGGAAGCGGCCTTGGGCATCTGCCAGCGGGTCAGCGGTGCTCCACCGGAGTAGCCGTTGGGCGAGAGCGATCTCGCCCGATGCCCAGTGGTCGGCGGTGTCTGGGTAGGCCGGATAGCCTTGCAGCGCGGCCGCTCTCTCCTCACGGTGCATCGCACGGACAATCAGGCTGATCAACTCGGCGCGGGTGGCGTTCTCGGTAAGGGCCAGTGGATCGCCTGGGTACTTCCCCCGGATCAGATCCAGTCGCATGAGTTGCTCGCCGGCCTGGGCGCCCGCCGCAGGCGTGTAGTCCGCCCGGGCCGAGCTACCTACGAACGAGAGGATCAGGGCGGTAGCCAGTGCCGTTCTTCGCAAGTAAGACATCCTGTATGATTTCAAGAATACACCCCTTTCCATGTAATAAGACTATAACCGATCAGAAACAGAAAGGCCATCCCTCACCGCAGGGACGGCCTTTCTGCTACCCAAGGAATATGGTCGGAGGCGTCCGAACGGGGACGTTGCTCCATGACTCATTCTGCCCAGCACTTCCCGCTTCTATACCAGCGATTCCAGGGCGGTCTCAATCTCGTGCCGGGTGGATGGGTCCCGCTCGATGATCTGGCGGGTCTGCAGCGCCTTCTGAGCCGCAGCTGCGGTCTCGGGAGCCAGCCGTGCCAGGCGGCCGAGGGCCCAGGCGGCGTGGGCTCGGATCACATCGCTCTCGCTCTGCAGCGCTTGGGCCAGTGGTTCCAGGGCTGCAACGTCCCCGGAGTTGCCCAGGGCGATCACCGCATTCCGTTGGATGGTGCTCTTGCCCCGCCAGCCAGCGGCGGTCGGCTCAAACCACCGGCGGAAGTCAGACTTGGTCATGGAGAGTAGCTTCAGCAGGTCGGGCTCACCGCCCCCCAGCTCTGGTACCGGGGCAAACTCCCGGTGCCGGGTGGGCCGAACCTTGCGGTTGTAGGGGCAGACATCCTGGCAGTCGTCGCAGCCGAAGAGCCGATTGCCCATGACCTCCCGGTACTCCGCCGGAATGATCCCCTTCATCTGCGTCACGTAGGAGAGGCAGCGATTGGCGTCCAGGTTCCACTCGGTAATGCAGCCGGTGGGGCAGGCGTCTATGCAGAGGGTGCAGGAACCGCAGGCGGCGGGGGTCGGCTGATCGGGTGGGAGGGGGAGGGTGGTCAGCACCTCACCCAGGAAGACCCAGGTGCCGTGCTCCCGGGTGATCAGGTTGGTGTGCTTCCCAAACTTGCCGATCCCCGCCCGCTCGGCCACCGCCCGGTCGAGGGGCGGGCCGGTATCCACCATGGCCAGGTGCTGATGCCCAGGGGCCTGCTGATCCAGCCAGGCGGCCAACTGGGTCAGCCGTTCCCGGAGTAGCCGATGGTAGTCCAGCCCGCGGCAGTAGCGGGAGAGCCAGCCCCGCAGGGCGGGGGGCTCGGGCGGGGGCTGGTCCGGGTGGTAGTAGCTGATCCCCACCGCGATAATCGACTGGACCCCGGGCAGCAGCCGGTCCGGGTAGACCCGGTCGGCGATGACTTGGTGCTCATAGGGGTTCGGGCCGTGCCCCCGCTCGGCCCGCTCCGCCAATCGGACCTCTTCGGTCAGGAACGGATGGGCGGGGGCGACGCCGATGAGGTCGATCCCGATGGCGTCGGCATAGGCAAAGAGCGCTCGTTTCAAGGAAGCCAGGTCCTGCTGCAACGCCATCCCCCCTGTCTCATGACCTCTATGATACCAGAGCGGTGGGGCTTCATGGTAGAATGGGTGAAAGAGGGGGATCGATATGCACCAGAGCATGAACGGTTTGCGTGCGGTGGCGCGGGTGGTGATCCAGAACCAGGCGGGACAGATCCTGCTCTGCCGCGGGCGGAGCGGCAAGACCTGGGTGGCCCCTGGCGGCACCCTGGACCCGGGGGAGGACCTGGCGATCGCGGCAGGCCGGGAGGCGCTGGAGGAGGTTGGGCTGGCGGTCACCGTGGGGCCGATGCTCTACCTGCGGGAGTTCCGGCCCGCCGACCGGGACGAGCACGTGATCGAGGCTGGCTTTCTGGCTGCACCGGCGACGCTCTGCCCGGAGGTGACCGACCGGGTGGTGGATCTGATCGATCAGGGGGCGGGCTGGTTCATTCAGGACGTGGACGGCCCCCGCCGTGAGTGCCGGTGGTTCAGCCGGGAGGTGCTGGCGGAGGTCACCGAACCGGTCTACCCGCGCTACCTGCGCGACCAGTTCTGGGAGGGCGGCGGCGCCGTCTATCTGGGGCTTGAGCAGGGGCGGTAAGCGCAAGAGGGGCTGACCCATGCCGGGCCAGCCCCTCAGTTTTGGCTAGAAGAACCCACCCCGGGAGCGGATCACCTGGCCGGTGATCCAGCCCGCTTCATCGGTCGCGAGCCAGGCGACAAGGCTTGCGGCATCGGTCGGCAGGCCGATCCGCCCCAAGGGGAACCGCGGGAGCAGGATCTCCTTCAGCTCGGGGGTCATCCAGCCGGTGTCGGTCGGCCCGGGATCGACGGCGTTGACCGTGATCCCCAGAGGACCCACCGCCGTGGCGAGCGACATGGTGAAGGCCTCGATCGCCCCCTTCGATGCGATATAGGCCAGTTCGTCGGGCATGGGAAGCACCCCCTGGCCCGAGGTCATGGCGATAATCCGCCCCCCGCTCCCGTCCCCCCGGGCACCGTGGCGCCGGGCAAACTCCGCGGAGAGCAGGAGGGTCGAGCGGACATTGACGGCGTAGTGGGTGTCGAGGGTGGTTGCATCTAGCACCTGGTAGCCGTCATTGGTCGAGTAGGCGGCATTGTTGATCAGGATCGTGGGGGCGCCGAGGTGCGCCTCGCAGCCGTCCAGCACACGCAGGTAGGCGTCGGGCTGGGAGAGGTCGATCGAGAGCGAGGCGACCCGCACCCCGGCGCCCCGCAGCTCCGCTTCGAGGCGGGCCGGATCGTCCGGCTGGACACCGCTGTAGATCGCCTGGTCATAGGGCTGGAAGTGGGTGAAGCAGATATCGGCGCCCTTCGCCGCCAGTGCCCGGCAGATCGCCGCCCCGATTCCGACCGATCGAGTGGCCCCGGTGACAATGGCAATGCGTCCCGTGAGTGCGTGCATGGGCGACTCCTCCTGGTATGGTGCTCCTCCGACCCCCATAGGTTTCCCTGGGGGTGAGAGCGTGCTCGATTCGCTCTTCATGATCGTGGTGCAGGCGCTTGGTGGCCTGGGGTACTGGGGAATCGCCCTGGGCATGGCGCTGGAGAGCGCCTGCGTGCCGCTGCCCAGCGAGATCCTGCTCCCCTTCGGGGGCTTTCTGGCGGCGGCGGGGCGGATCAGCTTTGCCCAGGCGTTCATGGCAGGCCAAATGGGAGGGCTGGCCGGATCGATCGTCGCCTACGGCGTAGGGCGGTATGGGGGCCGCTCCCTCCTGGAGCGGTGGGGCCGGTACCTCTTGATCTCCCGGCGGGAGATCGCCATGGCCGACCACTGGTTCCAGCAGAAGGGCGAGTTGACCGTCTTCCTGGCCCGGCTGCTGCCGGGGGTCCGGACGTTTATCTCCCTGCCGGCAGGGATCGCAGGCATGGGGTTCGGCCGGTTCGTCTTCTACTCCTTCATGGGGATGCTCCCCTGGTCGCTCCTCTTCACCTACGCCGGCTACCGGCTGGGGCAGAACTGGGTCCAGGTCCGGGCAGTGCTCCACCGGTTCGACCTGCTGATCATCGGTCTCCTGGTGGCGGCTGCGGTCTGGTTTCTCTGGCACCGTCTGCGCGACGGGCGGGAGAACTAGCGGGGGAGGGGGAAGAGCAGCAGGTCGTGGACCGGTCCATCCCGGTAGATGGTGACTGCGCCATAGTTGCTGCCGACCAGGAGGGGCCCCTTGGGGCCAGGCTCTGTCACCAGGTCCACCGCCTCACCGCCCGGGCGCTGGTAGATGATCCTGGGCTCCGGCTCATCGCTCAGGTAGAGCAGGGAGCCGCTTGCCAGCAGGGTGGGCGAGTTCGCACCGATCAGCCAGGGCTGGTCAACCGCCTGGGGGTCGTCGCCGGAGGCTGGCCAGAGCAATAGCCCGGTGGGGGTTCGCACCGCCACTGCCGGTTCCTGGGGCACGAAGCCGCCCACCACAGCCCCCTGGGGCAGCCGCCCGTGCGAGCGCCATCTGCTCTCGGTCAGATCGACCAGCCAAAGGGTGCGGGGGGCTTCCAGCCGCGTGATATCGCCCGCGACGACCGCCAGGTACTGCCCATCTGCCGACCACCAGGGTCCCTCCACCAGCGTGAGCGGGTGGGGTGGGGTGAGGTGCTGCAACGCCCCCTTCACATCGCCCAGATCCAGGTGGGTCGCACCCTCCACCATGTTCGCCCCCACGGCAACCGGCAGGCCTGAGTCGGGCTCCGCCGCCCGAACCGCCCACCGTGTGCCGGCGCTGTCCCAGGTCACACCGGGCAGGTGGGCTTCGTCCGTGGGGCGGAAGACCATGCCCGTCGCCAGATCGAGGATCCGGACCTCATCTGCCCGGTTGTAGGTGGTGTAGGCCAGGTGGCGGTGGTTGGGCGAGAGGGCCAGCTCGCCCCACTGGACCGGGATCGCCTCATCGCCTAGTTCCGCTGTCTTGCCCGTCTCCAGGTCGAGCGCCCGTGCCCGCATTCCCTCGATCGCCAGGATCAGCCGCGACCCGGCCATCGTTCCCCAGAAGGGGTAGCCCGGTTGCCCGAGCCCCTCCCCCTGCACGGTGCCTACCTGCATCGGCTCCTGTCCGGGCCGGGCAAAGTACGCGACAAGGGCGCCGGGCTGCCGCTCCACATAGACCAGGCCGTCGGCGTGAGGACCGATCAGGCTCCGCTCGGATCCCGCTGGAGCCAGCAGTTCCACCGGCTCGCCGCTGGGGGAGAGCGACCAGAGGCCGCTATCATTGGTGACGGCGATCCGACGTCCGCCAGCGTACCAGAGGGCTGACTGCCAGAGCCCCCGGACCAGCAGGACCTCTCCGTGCTGCTCGATCGCCGGCGCCCCGGGGATCGACGGGGGCTGTTCCGGCAGGGCGACAGGCGACGGGCGTTGCTGTTCGGTCGGGGGTGGAGTGGGTGCAGGGGTAGGGGTGGGGGCGCTTCCCTCCGGCGGGGTGGCGCACCCGGCCAGGAGCAGGGTTGCGATCAGGGCGAGGTGCAGGGTGCGCTTCAGCATGGGCGTCATCTCCTGTATCCTGGACGTTCGGGGTAGCGGTTCGGTTCCGCCGGTGGCAGGAGTATGGGGCCTGCGAGGGAAACAATGCATGACCGATGATCTCAGGCAGCAAGGAGGAGCAACCGTGACCTTTCCCCGCCCCTTGATCCGCGTGGATCAACTTGTGGAGATGATGAAGACCGAACCGGTGGTCTTGGCGGACTGCCGCTTTGCGCTCGGCGCAGAGAACGGCTCGCGGCTGGCCGAGTACCGGGCGGCCCACCTGCCGGGAGCGGTCTACTTCCACCTGGATGATGACCTCTCCGGGCCGGTCGGCCCGCACGGGGGGCGCCACCCGCTCCCCGATCCGCAGGTGCTGGCGGAGAAGTTGGGCCGGGCTGGGATCGGGCCAGGGGTGAAGGTGGTCGCTTACGATGAGAACGGGGCGATCGCCGCCCGGTTCTGGTGGCTCCTCACCTGGCTTGGCCACGACGATGTCGCCGTGCTGGATGGCGGATACGCCGCCTGGGTTGCTGCCGGGCAGCCCGTGACAGCGGAGCCCTCGGCGCCGGCGCCCCGGCAGTTTGTGCCCCGCCCCCGACCGGAGATGATCGTCGCGATGGACGAGGTCCGGGAGCGCCCGGTCGATGTGGTGGTGGTGGATGCCCGCGCACCCGAGCGCTTCGCGGGGGCGCCGCACCCGCTAGACGCGAAGCACGGCCATATCCCCGGGGCGGTGAATCGCTTCTGGGGGGAGGCGCTTCGGCCAGACGGGTTCTGGCGTTCACCGGCGGAGCAGTTGGAGCGGTTCGCGGGCCTGCCGGTTGGCGACCGGGTGATCCACCACTGCGGCTCGGGGGTGACGGCCTGTCCCAACCTGCTGGCCATGGCCCTGGCGGGCCTGCCCATGGGGCGGCTCTACCCGGGTAGCTGGTCGGACTGGTGCACCTGGCCCGAGAATCCGGTGGAGGTGGGGCCGGGTTAGGCGGTTGGGCCGGGTCGGGCGGTTCGGCCCTGGCAGAGTCGCTCCACCGTGGGGATATCCGCCGGGGCCCAGTCCAGTTGGCTCAGCGCACCGACGGGGAGCCAGCGGAGCTCGGCATGCTCCGCCGGCGTAGGGCTCCCGCTGACCAGTCGGGCGTGGTATGTTCGGAGCCGGACAACCAGGTTTGGGTACGGGTGGGTCACGTCGGCCACCAGGTCGCCGACCGCGATCTCGCAGCGAAGCTCCTCCTGGATCTCCCGCACAAGCGTCGCAGCCGGGCTTTCGCCCGGCTCGATCTTTCCCCCGGGGAACTCCCAGAGGCCTGGTTGCGACATGGCAGCAGAACGGCGGGCGCAGAGGATCTCGCCCGCCTGATTGGTGATCACGGCACCGACAACATCGACCATTTTGATCTGGTTCACTCGGGTGGCCTCCCGCGGCGCTCTTCTGACAGCTACGATACCGCTTGAGGCCGGGCGGAGTCAATCGCGCGCCCACCCCCTGGGCACGCAGACCCGCTGCCCGATTCGGAGCGCTTCCGGGTTGGCGGTTGGGTTCGCCTGGACCACCGCCGCGACCGGCACCCGGAACCGGGCGGCTATGGAGGCAAAGGTGTCCCCCGGTCGGATGATGTATGGGCGCGTACCCGGTGGGCAACGGAGCGGCATGGTGCCGGCGGGGAGGCAGATCAGTTGGCCGGGGCTCATTTGGGTCGGGTCGAGGCCGGGGTTCGCCTCCAGCAGGTCTGCTACCGAGATTCCGTAGTACAGGGAGATTCGCCAGAGCACGTCGCCGGGCTGGACCCGGTAGTACCGTCCGGTGGGGCAGGGTGGAAACTGCTGGGCGGGGATACAGATTCGCCGCCCGACCTGGAGGCTGTTCGGGTCGAGCCCGGGGTTGAGCGCGAGGATCGCCTGAATGGTGGTGCCGAACCGTTGAGACAGCGCATAGAGGGTGTCTCCTGGACGGATCTGGTAGCTCCCGGCTCCGGGGGGACAGAGGCGCTCGGGGAGGTTCATGTCTGTGCCACTCCTTGCAGGAATCGGGTTATGTCATCCTATGCAAGGCGAAGGCGGCCCGCTGCAGCGGGCCGCCCTTTTTGGCGCGCCATGAGGGAGGCATGTGTGTTCGAACCGGTTGGGGCTGAGGAGCCTTACGCCCCCACGAACTGGTCCACGAAGTGCTGCGGGTTCAGCTTCTCGCCGGTCGCCTTGGCCATGCGCTCGTTCCAGGGCAGCAGGTTGCCCGGCCGGAAGACCCGCTGCCAGAGCCAGGCACCGGCGGCCTCCTGGCACATCCAGTCCTCGCCGAGATCTCGCTCGAGCCCTGCCTGGAACTGGCTGGCGGTCAGCTCACCGAGCACGTAGTTGTGGTAGTAGACCGGGTAGTTGGCGACATGGATCTTGGCCGCCCAGTCGGTGGCCCGGCCTTCGCCCTCGGGCTTCTTCAGCAGCTGCAGCTCCTGGACCAGGTCCCACCAGACCTTGCCCAGATCCTGTTCGGGGTTGCCGTAGAGGGCCCGCTCGAAGTGGGTCATGACCATGCCCCAGCGGGAGAAGACCAGCTGGTTCCGCTTCTCTGCCCGGTGGAGGTGAGCGGCGGCCGCCTTTGCCTCGCCGGCCGGGACGCCAGCGAACCGGGTCAGCCAGATCGCGTTGTTGGTCAGGCGACCAAAGAGCATGGCGATCGCTTCGGTGGTCATGGTGTGGGCCGGTCGGCGGAGCAGCCAGGGAATGCCCGGGTCGATGTACTTGTCGTAGACGGCGTGGCCCAGCTCATGGAGCTGCGTGCCCATCCAGCCCTGGGTCGGCTTCAGGTTGCAGAGAATCCGCACATCACCCTTCCGGTCCAGGTTGGTGCAGAAGGCGTGCTGCATCTTGCCGGGCCGCTCGTAGAGGTCGGAGCGCTCCAGGATATCCCGGACATTCAGGCCGACCGCATCGTACGACTCGATGGAGATCTGGGCGATGTCGCGCGCCGCAAAGTACTGGTTCAGGTTGGGGCCGCCCTTCGCGGCGGGGGCGCTCTGGAAGAAGGGGTTGGAGTAGTGCCAGGGCATGATCTCCTCGGGCTTGACCCCGAAGCGCTCGGCCAGTTCTGCGTCGAGGGCAGCCTTTTCCGTGCGGAAGGCTGCATCCGAGGTCTGGCGAAGCCGGTCAAAGGTCTCCAGCAACTCCTGCTCGTCGATCTCCTGGTTGTCCAGGGTCATGGCGAAGTAGTCCCGGAAGCCGAACTTGCGGGCGATCTGGTTGCGCAGCCGAGCCAGGGCGCGAATCTTCTCCGCGGCCAGGGCGCCGATCTGCTTGGAGGCGAGCCAGGCCTCCTTCCGCTTGGCGGAGTCGTTCTCGTGCTGGAAGACCTCGCCGAGCTGGTTGTCGCTGACCTGGTCCCCCTGGTAGGTGGCGCGGAAGGAGGCGAATAGCTGGCTTAGCTCGCTCTCCCGCTCGACCAGCTCAGCGATCTCCTCCGGGCTGATCTGGTTGGCCCGGTAGGTGCGGACAAGCTGCTGTAGCTGGCGGTTCAGGACAGGGTCGGCAGCACCACCGGCGTCCTGCAACGCCTTTAGCTCGGCGTAGACCGCGGGATCGGAGTAGTAGGTCCGCAGCTCCCGGCTGATCTGGGCTGCGGCTGCGGCGTTCTCGGGGGTGGCGTTGGTCTCGCGCGTCCAACTGGCGTGGGCGGACTGGATCATTAGTTCCTGGGCCCTGGGAAGGATCCGGTCAATCAACTGGCGAACGGCGCTATCCTGGCTCATGGTGGCCCTCCTTTGAAGCGGTGAAGGGGTGAGATCTCTCTTGACGTCCCTCTTCGGGTAATTCGCATCGTGTACCATTTCTCCTGCGTCGGGGAGAGGAAGTGGTGTCGTCGACCCTCCCGTGACCCTTCGTCGACCCTCCCGTGACTCCTCTCGACCCTCCCGTGACCCTTCGCCGACCCCTCTCGACCCTCCCGTGACCCTTCGTCGACCCCTCTCGACCCTCCCGTGACCCTCCCGTGACCCCTCTCGACCCTCCCGTGACCCCCCTTGACAGCCTCGCCACCCTTCGGGTATAGTCAACGTGTAAGCGATGGCTTACACGTTAGCTTGGCCGGAGGTGATTCGGCGTGGAGAAGGTGCTGCAGGCAATCGGCGACCCGACCCGCCGCAAGATCCTCGACTTGCTGGCGCAGGGCGAACTGCCGGCGGGGGAGATAGCCAAACGCTTCCCGGGAATCAGCCGGCCTGCGGTCTCCCAGCACCTGGCGGTCCTCCGTGACGCTGGGCTGGTGAGCGAGCGGCAGTCGGGCCGCTTCCGGCTCTATTGTTTGGAGCCCGAGCCCTTGCGTGAGCTGTGGGAAGGCTGGCTACAGAAGTACCAGCGGTTCTGGGAGGGCCGCCTGCTCGATCTGAAGCGGCTGGTGGAGTCAGAGGAATGGGAGGAGGAGCCGTAGCATGGAGATTCGGGTAGAGAGGGTCGTAGCAGCGGTGCCAGACCGGGTCATGCGCACCCTGACCGATCCGGCAGCGTTGGCGAACTGGGCCTGCGACGAGGCCCAGATGACCGACTCTTTCCTGCTGAAGGGGCGGTCGGTGCCCCTGGGGCAGATGGGCGGTCCGATCCTGGAGCGCACCAACGAAAGGCTCACATTCCAGTGGCCCATGGGAGGCGGCCCCAGTCCCACCGACCAGCCCACCGACCAGCCCACCTGCAGCATCGTACAGATCGGCCTGGAAGGTGTCCCTCAGAAGGGGAATCCCCCGGCTGACTTCACCCGGGTGGTGATCCAGCATACGCAGATCCCTGCCGGCGCCCTGGGGGCGCGCTGGGAGAAGGAATCCTGGGAAGCGATCTGGTCGCTCTGGCTCCGCCACCTCGCCGGCTGGCTGGAGCGGGCCGATGCCCGAGGCCACTTCGACTATTCCGCCCCGTGCGGGCGCACGGTGGAGCAGTCGATCCTGGTAGATGCCCCCACCGCCAGGGTCTGGCGGGCGCTCACCGACCCCGCAGTTCGTGAGCGGTGGCTGAGCGTCCCTCTCGGCCAGGAGTTGCAGCGAGAGGAAGGGCGGCTCCTGGTCTGCGAGTTCCCCCTGGACAACCCGCCCACCACCCTCACATGGCGGCTGGAAGCGGTCAGCGACGGGCAGACTCGGGTGACAATCCGGGAGGAGGGGCTGACCTGGGCGGGGCTCGACAACCATATCGGCTGGCAGGAGTTCCTGGTCGCCCTGCACGAAGAGGTCGCCCCGCTTTTGGTCCGCCAGTCCATGCTGATCAAGGGGGCACCCGCGAGGGTCTGGCGGTACGTGGCTACCCAGGAAGGGCTGCGCCGCTGGTTCGCCGAGAACATACGAATCGAGCCCCACGTGGGAGGGGCGATCGCCTTCGAGGAGCATGGAGGAGCAGTCCGGGGCAAGGTGGTCGCCCTCGAGCCCGAGCGCCGGCTCGCCTTCACCTGGACTGAAGAGGGGGCACCAGGGTGGTCACAGGACCCGGCGCCGTTGCTGCTCACCATCGACCTCGTCCCCGTCCCCGAGCAGGGAGGCACACGTGTCACGATCACCCATGGGGGATTTGAGAGTCTGCCGGAGGCGATTCGCCTGCGGGAGTTTGGTAGCTACCAGCGGGGCTGGGCCTATGGCACCACCCTGCCGACGCTGCAACAGATAATCGAGGAGGATCTGAGCCATGCTGAAAGGGTTTGACAACGTCTCGCTCTCGGTGAAGGAAATGAGCCGCTCCCTCCAGTTCTATCGTGAGGCACTGGGCATGCAGGTGACCGATTCCTACGGTGACGCCATTACCTTCGTAGGGCTGGAGGGATGGACCACCACGATCATGCTCCAGCAGCGGGAGAACCCGGTCGCAGGCAATGGCTATATCACCCTGGTCTGCGAAGATGTAAAGCAGGCCAAAGTGGATCTGGAAGCGAAGGGCGCACGCCTGGGCGACGGTCCCTACCCGATCCCCGGGGTCGGTCTCGGCCTGGACCTCTACGACCCAGACGGGAACTATATCTGCCTGATTGACTACAGTGACATGAAGCGATAGGAGGTGGAGCCCCTCGGGGGCTTCCCGACCTGGCGCATGGCGGAGAACCACCGTCGTGGCTGGTCGGACACCGAGGATCGGTTGGTCTCCCTGGCCCCCAGTCTCGACCGGGAGATCGGCTAAGACCGATACATAGACGAGCCCTTCTGCCCCCGAGCGGGCAGAAGGGCTCTGTGCGTGTGCATACTACCCGGGAGAGGGGGAGGATCATGATTCGACTGGATCTTGTGAATGTGGGCCAGGTGGAAGAGACCGATGCGATCCTGCTGGTCCTGCGTGCACCCGAACGCGGGCAGTTGCTTGTGATCGAGACCGGGATCCTGGAGGGGCAGGCGATCGCCCTGGAGGCGCAGCGGCTGCGGACAGAGCGGCCCATGACCCACGACCTGCTGAGCAACGTAATTCAGGGCCTCGGCGCCCGGGTCGAAGAGGTGCGAATCCATGAGTTCAAGGAGGAGACCTTCTTCGCCGAGGTGGTCCTCACCCGCACGGTAGATGGCGGCCGGCGGGTCTCATTCGATTCTCGCCCCAGCGACGCGATCGCCCTGGCCCTGCGCGCCGGGGCGCCGATCTACGTCGCCGACCATGTCATGGACGAGACCGGGATTCCGGAGGAGATCCATGGGCGTTTTTCCGCGCTCTTCGATGATGCCGAACGGGAAAACGCGGGAACGCCTCCCGGTGGGGGGAGGATCGTCCACTAAGGAGGATGGACCAGAGGTGGAGGGGACCATACGGTCTGGAGCCGATTGACGCTCCCGTGGGCATGGTGCTAGTGTGAGGGCATACGCCCAACGGGATGGTGATTCTCCGTGCCCTCCATTGCACTGGCTTCACGCAGAAGCCTGCTCCTGTTGCTCAGCCTGTTCCTTCTCACCTTCAGTTCGCTCCCCGCACAGGCCGAGACCGGGACCCAAACCCCGGCCGCTCAGAGCCAGACCGCGGGCGAGAGTCAGGTAACCTTCTCCTCCGGTGCCACCGCCACCCTTCAGGCGACCCCGGAGAGCGTCACCGTCATGATGAGCACCGGCGAGAGCTTCTCGGCGCCGAATCCCTACAAGGCAGCGGTGGAGTCGAAGCTGGAGCTGTTGCAGTCCAAGGTGGGCGAACACCTGGTGGCGTCGGTCATCGCTAATGAACTGATCCATGCCTGGGTCCTAATGCCCCAGGACGGCGTCCTGAAGCTCGGGGTTGAGATCAGCGATGTCCAGACCGTCAAGCTGGCGGGCGACCTGGTCATGGTCGGGATCGTCACCCCGATTGCGGACGGGCGGACCTCCGTCGCGTCCCGAATCTACCGGTACAGTGCGGCGACCGGCACCTACGAGAAGACCGCAGCCCCGGTGGGCACAGGCGGTGGCGGTGGTCCCGCCTACCCGATTCCCCCGGGCATGCTGAACACCGACGAGGATCAGCACTCCGACGAGGCCGCTGCAGCGTCGCCTGCTGCTACCGGTGGGCCGGATCAACTCCTGTCCTATGTGCTCGTGGGCGTCGTGGGGCTCCTTGCCCTCGCCCTGATCGGACTGCTCTTCTGGCTCGTCAACCAGCGCAAGGCGCAGGCCCCCCCTGTCCAGCCCACCCCGACCACCCCGCCCGCCGATGTCCAGCGGTTCAGTGCAGAACTGGCAGCGCTCTCGGTTGAGGTGCGGCGGCTGCGCAGCCAGCCCACCGGGACAAGCCCACAGACGGGAAACGCTCCCGTGGTCACCCTGACCGAGCAGGAGCTCACCGAACTGGCAGCGCTAGGGTTGCCGAATCCGGCAGTCGGCCTGGTCCATGCCCTTCAGGAGCGCACGGATCTGATCCCATTCCCCCCGTCGCCGGGCGGGAGCATGCAGTTTGCCGACGTAGACTCCTGGGTGATCTCCCACCGCTGGATCATCGCCCGCTTCCACGATGGAAAGACCGGGGGCAGCATCCTCCTGCGGTATCGAGTCTCAGGTGGATCCGTTGAGTGGACCGTACTCGATTTCGAGCGCGACTAGCGCCAGAGCGAAGCGGAAAGCCCGGCCCGCCTGACGGCGGACCGGGCCTACCTGTTCTTACCCCTTGAACATGTTCTTGACCACGAACCAGAAGTTGCTGGGGGATTCGGCAATCCGCCGGGAGAAGTAGGGCCACCACATGCGGCCGAAGGGCACGTAGCACCGTACCTTGTAGCCCTCCTTGGCCAGCTGCTCCTGCCACTGCATCCGCACGCCGTAGAGCATTTGGAACTCGAAGCGGTCAGGGGAGATCTTCTCCTGGGCCGTGAACTCCTTGGCCCAGTTGATAATCCGCTCATCATGCGATGCGATGGCCGTGTAGTACCCCCCACGGAGCCGACCGGCGACGATTCGCTTGAACGCTTCGTCCACATCCGCCTTCTTCGGATAGGCGTGCTGGGGAGGCTCCTTGTACGCCCCCTTCACAATCCGGAGGTTGGCATTCAACTTGTCCAGCTCGGCTACATCCTTCTCGGTCCGGTAGAGATAGGACTGCACCACCACGCCCACGTTGTCGAAGCCCGCGCTGCGGAGGTTGCGGTAGATCTCCAGGGTGACGTCGGTGTAGGGGGTATCCTCCATATCGATCCGGACGAAGTTGTTGCGCTCCTTCGCCCGAGTGGCGATCTTCAGCAGGATCTCGTCGGTCAGCGCCCGATTGAAGGAGAGGCCCATCTGGGTGAGTTTCAGGGAGACGTTGGAGTTGACACCGGAGGCAGCGATCCCGTCGAGCATGTCGAGGTAAGCTTGGCACATCTGCCGGGCGACCGCTTCTTCAAAGACGCCCTCACCTAGCTGGTCCAGCGTGACGAGGATGCCCCGTCGGTTCAGGTCACGCACGACTTCCAGGGCCTGATCAAGCGTCTCACCGGCCACGAAGCGGGCGGCGCCCAACTTCATTCCGTACTTCTGCGCCGACCGGGAGACGAAGGCGCTCTGTGCTACGGAGAGGATGAAACTCCGGTAGAGCAGGTTCAGATCCAAACTGATTACCTCTTTTCTGATGGACGTGTGATTGGGAGTAGGGATGCAAGTCACAGATTACGGATTACGTAGCCCGTGCGTACTTTCCTGCCGTCCGGAGACTTAAAGCATGGTAGATACTTATGGCTAGCCATCCGGCGTGGTTCTGAGGGACCTGGTGCTCCCGTATCGACCGGCGCAGTGCGGGATACTAAACAATGAGAAAGCAATAGATGACGAGGTGTCAGCATGTCAGGAGCCAACCGTACCCCAGCCGAACGGACCCCACCCGGTCAGATTCTCACCCGTGACTGGCCCGTCCTCCACTATGGGACGGTGCCCCGGATCAACCTGGAGACCTGGCGCTTTCGTCTGTTCGGGTTGGTGGAAGAGGAGGCCAGCCTCTCCTTCCAGGACTTTCTGAGGCTACCCAGGACCCAGGTGAGCTGCGACATTCACTGTGTCACCCACTGGAGCCGGCTGGACAACCAGTTTGAAGGGGTCCTGTTCCGGGACCTGCTCAGCCTGGTCAGGGTGAAGCCGGAGGCAAGATATGTGCTCTTTCACGCCGAGGGCGGATGGACCACCAACCTTCCCCTGGCAGACCTCTTGCGGGACGATGTCCTCTTCGCCTGGAAGTGGAACGGGCAGGATCTGACCCCTGAGCACGGCTGGCCCATGCGAACGGTGGTGCCCCACCTCTACTTCTGGAAGAGCGCGAAGTGGGTGAAGGGAGCAGAGTTCCTGGCGGAGGACCGCCCTGGCTTCTGGGAGCGGAACGGGTACCACGCCTACGGCGATCCCTGGCGCAGCCAGCGCTACAGCGATGACTGACCAAAAAAGTCCGCTGAAAGCCGGGGAATGGCAGGGATTGAACTTCTGCACGTATAACTCTTTCGTGTGTGTCGGCTCAGGTAGCCAGAATCTGCGGAGGTGACCGAATGTACCGGGTAGCAACTACCGAGATCCGAGCCGGCATGCGGCTGGGCAAGTCCGTCATCACTGCCGATGGTCGTGTCCTGCTCAAGGCCGGCACGGTGCTACGGGAGACCTTTGTGGATCCCCTGCTGGCACATGGCGTTGCCTCCATCTACATCGTCAACGACCTGGCCCCCGACGTGGAGCCGGTCGATGTGGTCTCCGACGAGACCCGCCGTACCCTTGGAAACGAAGTTAAGAAGGTCTTTGGCGATATCGACCGCATGGTCGAGAAGGCGGCGAAGGCGGGAATGCGCCACTTCAACGCCTCCCTGCGCACCGACAAACTGAAGCAGGCCGTGGATCAGGTCGTGCAAGAGCTCCTGGCCAACCCGAAGGCGGCGGTCAGCCTTCAAGATATTCGGACCGCCGATGAGTATACGCTGGGCCACTCGGTGAACGTCTGTGTCCTCTCCACGCTACTCGGAGCGGAGTTGGGCTTTACCCCGCAGGAGTTGAAGGACCTGGCCCTGGGCTCCCTCCTGCACGATATCGGCAAGACGGCGATTCCGCCGGAGATCCTGAACAAGCCGGGAAAGCTCACGCCCGAAGAGGCCGAGGTCATGAACCAGCACACCACCTTGGGCTGGACCATGCTGAAGGACCAGTCCGATGTCTCCTACACCTCGGCGATCATCGCCCTGCAGCACCACGAGCGGTGGAGCGGCGGCGGCTACCCCATGAACCTCTCGGGCAACCAGATCTACAAGTTCTCCCGGGTCTGTGCGATCGCAGACGTCTATGACGCCATGACGGCAGACCGGGTCTACCGGAAGGGGCTCGGTCCGGCCATCGCCCTGGACACCCTCTCCGGCCCCATGCACGGCTACTTTGACCCGAAGATGCTCCTCGCCTTCCTCAACTGCATCGCCCCTTACCCGGTGGGCTCAATCGTGGAGATCACCGGCGGAATGAAGGCGGTCGTGATCAGCGTCGAACGGGGCCGAGCCGACCGCCCGCGGGTGCGTGTCGTGCTGGATCCCGGTGGGAACCGGCTGGCGGAACCCTACGAGATCGAGCTGATCAAGGAGAAGGCGGTCGATATCGTCAAGGAGGTCCACGAGGACGCCACCGAGTACCTGAAGGAGCTTGTGGTCTAGGAATGACCGGACCGACCATCGTCGCTGGATGGTCGGTCCTTTCTCTGTCGATTGTGGATGAGCGACAGGTACGACTATTTAGCAGAGCCGTTGATACAGCAGGGAACTCTGCGAATGATTGAGAAATACCTTTAATGGTTGATCTGATCGTGCCGGATATTCGTACCGGATGGAGGCGAGATTATGGCTGATGAGCGCATTCGATTGGCCCTGGTAGGCGCTGGGGCAACGGGAAGCCCGCTCCTGGAACTCTTGCTCGGCCACAATCATATTGTAGATGTGGTCATGGTCGTCGACTCACGCCCCGATGCACCGGGCATGGCCGTGGCTCGGGCGCATGGGATCCCCACCGCCGAGGATATCACTCAGGTGATGCGCCTGAAGGAGAAGGTTGACCTCATTGTCGACGTGACGGGAGACCCCGGTGTCAAGACCGCATTGCGCCTACAGCTTCAGCTTCAGAACAACCGGCACACGGTAATCATGCACGAGAAGATCGTCCTGCTCATCCTCTCCCTTATGCAGGGCAAGCTTGTCTCCGGACACGAAACCAGCAAGGATTACGCCTGAGCGAACGACCCGGTGGCCACAAGCGTGGTTGCCGGGTTCTGGTTTGCTATGGCCCCGCTGGAAGCCTGGGGTTGTGTTTCGGGGTCCGCTGGTGTAAGATAGGGAAGTCATAGGCATGGACTCGCCGGTCAGCAAGGGTCGTCTCGGCCTACAAACGAACTCTCAGCCGACCCGGTGTCGTGCACCGGGTTCGATCTTTTTTGGAAAGGGGGGGTTCCCGTGGACGTTTGGTCCATTATGGAACACGGGGGCGGAAAGACCATGGCGATCAGCCGGGAGGATGTAGTGAGCAAGCTTGAGGCCCTGGTGGAAGCCCGGGGATCCTGGTACATTGAGCGTCTCCAGGTTAGCGATTCGGACGGCAACCGCTACGTGCCCGAGGTCGGCACCGACGGGCGGGTCGAGCTAGTCCTTCGGTCCGGGCCGTCGCGCAAGCGCAGACACTAAATAGACAGCCGGTGCGGAGTAGATCCGACCCGGCTGTCAGCTTTTTTCGGGGACTCGGCTACAGGAACTGGAACGCCTTCAGGCCCAGGGCGGAGAGGAGCGCAATCGCCACCCCGGCGATCAGCACGCCCAGGGTGATCGAGAGCAGGGCGATCCAGAAGGGGATCTCGAGCAGGACGGCGATCAGGGCGCCGGTCCAGGCGCCTGTACCAGGGAGGGGGACCCCCACGAAGATGGCCAGACCCCAGAAGCCGTAGCGCTCCACCTCCGCCTTCCGGCGCATGGCCCGCTCCTCTGCCCACCGCAGAATGGGACCGATCAGCGGCCAGTGGTTTGCCCAGCGGCGGAGCGGGCCGAGCAGCAGGAGGATAAACGGCACGGGCGCCAGGTTGCCCAGCATGGCCAGCAGGAAGACCTCCAGGGTGGGGAGCCCCATGGCCACCCCGATCGGAATGGCGCCACGCAGTTCGATCAGGGGCAAGGCGGAGACGACCAGGACCGCCCATACGGGTGAGATACTCTTCAGTGCTTCGACCAGGGGCGAAATCAGTTCGGTCACAAGCTGCCTCCTCCGACCATACAGGTCTGTGGTTCTTCTTCGTACACATTACTGGCATTGCGCGGTTTTCGCAAGGGCCAGGGGGCCAACGGAACAGAAACGGAGCCCACCGGGGAGGGCTCCGTTTGCGCGTCTTCGGGCAGGCGGGGGTCCAAAGCTGATCAGGCCTCAATCAGCCCCTGCCGGATGGCATAGCGGACCAGTTCGGTCCGGTCGTGGATGTTCAGTTTGTCCAGGATGTTGGAGCGATGGGTCTGCACGGTCTTCTCGCTAATGAAGAGCTTGCGTGCGATCTCGGCGTTGGTGTTGCCCTCTGCCACCAGGATCAGGATCTCCCGTTCCCGTGGTGTCAACGGGCAGGGCTCCGCCTCTGCGCCTCCAGGGGAGGTGGGGCGCGACACATACCCGGTCACGACGGCTCGGGTGATCGCCGGGTCCAGGATCGCCTGTCCCTGGGTCACGGCCCGAATTGCACCGACCAGGTCGGCAGCGGCGGACCTTTTGACAATATACCCGTCGGCGCCAGACCGGAGCAACTCCAGGACGTATGGCTCCTCCTCGTGCATGGTGAGCCCGATCACATGGGTCTCCGGTACCGCTTCCTTGATCCGCTTGGTCGCTTCAATCCCGCTGATATCTGGCAGGGAGATGTCCATGATCACCACGTCTGGTCGGTGTCGCTCGACGAGCGCAACGGCCTCTTCGCCTCTCCCAGCCTCGGCCACAAGCTCAATGTCCGGCTCCGACTGCAGCACCATACGGACGCCCTGTCTCACCATCATGTGGTCGTCGCAGATCAGCACTCGAGTCGTCATCGTTGACAGCCCCTCCCAAGGGAAGCTCTGCGTGGATCCTTGTCCCGGTCTTCGGGGAGGACTGGACTACCAGGGTACCACCCGCCAGGGTGACCCTTTCCCGCAAGCCCTCCAGGCCCATCCCCTTCGTCTGCTGCGTTGGCTCGATGCCCTTTCCGTCATCCACTACTTCGACATGAAGCCACCGACCCCTGCGGGCCAGACGAATGCGCAGAGTTGTCGCACTAGCGTGCTTGACCGTATTGGTGCACGCCTCCTGGATCAGCCGGAACGCCGTGATCTCGATATGATCGGGCAGTCGGCCGGAGATGTTGTGCATCTCCATGACGATCTTCAACCCGCTGGCCTCGAACCGCTTCACCAGCCAGCTGATCGCTGCCTCCAGCCCGAGATCGTCCAGGACGGTGGGCCGCATTTCGTGGATCACCCGGCGCACCTCCGCCAGGGTGCTCTCCGCCATGTCCCGGACATCGGCCAGGCGGTTGCGCAGCGCCTTCTCCTCCGTCGGATGCCGCACGAGGAAATCCAGGTTGACCACCAGCGCGGTCAGGGCCTGCCCGGTCTCGTCATGCAGTTCCCGGGCGATTCGGCGCCGCTCGTCTTCCTGAGCCGTGATCAGGCGGGAGAGCAGGCGCCCACGCGCCTCCTCCTTCTCACGCAGCTGGTCATAGAGGCGCGCACGATCCATGGCCAAGCCGATCTGCTCGCCCATGGCTGTCAGGACCTCCTTGTCGGACTGGGTGAAGAGTCGACCACCGGGTACCATGAGCGACATGATCCCGGCCACCGTGCCGTCGGTGCCAAGGGGGATCGTCACGTGGCGGCCAGCCGGGTGGCCGGCCTCATGGGAGGCGCGGACACAGGCCAGATCGCTTACAGTTGTGACCAGCACCTCGGAATCGACGTGCCGGAGGCACATGCACCGGTCAATGGGGAAGCGGAGCGCCTGCACGCCGTGCTCGGCCCATTCGGGGAAGCCGTAGGCCGCCCCGATCGTCCAGGACTCGCCGGTGGCGTCACCACGCCCCTCGCTGCGCAGGATAATCCAGCCCTCCGTGATATGGAGGGTCTCCGCGGCCAGGTTGAGCGCTTCGTCCATGGCCTCTTGGGTGGTGAGCGGCCGGTTGAGCCGTTCCAGGGTCTTCGAGAAGAGCCGGATCGCCCGCTCGTGCTCCCAGGACTGCCACGTGATCGCAGCAGAGAAGAAGAGGGAGAAGGTGGCGTGACCGGCGATCTGGAGCGCAACCGGGTAGGTAATGCTCGGGTGTAGGGTATAGCCGACGGCATGGAGCGCGCCGACGCTGTAGCCGAGGAAGAGCAGCCACTGTGGGATATCTGTCTTCACGGCCCGCCGGGGTGCGGAGAGCCAGGCAGCCCCGCCAAGACTCAAGGCCACGACGGCGCCGGCGGTCATGGAGACCGGCTCCCCGATCCATGTCCCGGCAACAAGGGCGACCAGCACCAGGAGCGCAGCACCGGCGGCCATGCGCGAGAGAGGCTGCGGTGTCCGGCCCGCCTGCTCCACCTGTCCCGTCAAGAAGGCGATTGAGGCTGCCGCAAAGGCAATATCGCGGAGGAGGGGGGCGGACTCCGCAAAGCCCATGTGGGTAAGGAACATCCCCAGCACGTAAACGGTCAGGACAAGCCAGGCGAGTCCCCAGGTGAGCAGTGAGCGCTCCCGGGCCTGGAAGTACCGCCAGAGCAGGGCCCAGCTGACCGACAAGTGAAAGCCAACGCCTACGGCGATCAAGGGGAGATACCAGGCATCGGTAGCAGACACGAGCTTTCGCCCCCTCATTGCACCATACCCGCCATTTTAGCCTGTTGGCTTCCTGGCGGGTAGGCACGAAATACCTATTGGGTCACGGTTTCGGTCTTCACCTTGCCGTAGAAGGGAATCAGCTTCTCGGTTCCGTCATCCAGCGTCGCCTTGACCCGCATCATCCACTTGCCGTCCATGTCGATCACGGGGGAGGTTCCCTCCCACTTGCCCGGCGAGACCTGGGTCAGGTCGAGGATCAGGCCGTGGCCCATCTCGAGCATGATCACCTGGCACTCGATCGCGGCGATCCCGGACTCCTGGGTCGTAACGGAGAAGGTGTTGTTGCCGGGTTGGAAGGGCTGAATGTCCAGCTTCATCTCAATGCCATCGACTTCGTCGGTCTCCACAAAGCCCGTGACTGGCGCCGCCTGGGCAACGGTTGTTCCGCTAGCCTGGGGAATCGTGGTAGCCGAACCCGAGCAGCCCGAGAGGGCGGCCAACAAGGCCACCCCCACGGCTGCCAGTACAACTGGCTTCTTCATAACCGACTACTTACCGATGACCAGGAAGGTGGCGCCGCCCAGGTACTCGCCGTTGTTCAGAACGTTCTCGAGCTGGTGGTCATGCCACGGGTAGATGCCCTCACGCAGGGTGACCTCGACGTCCATACGCTCGCCAGGAGCGACGGTGAAGACGTCACGCATGTAGGGGGTCGGGAACTTGTAGCCGTCGAGGTGGGTGATCAGACCGCCGTAGCCGTGGCTGTGGATCGAGAAGGAGCGGTAGCCCATGTTGATGAACCGGACCCGGACCTTCTCGCCAACCTTACCCTCGATCGGAGTGGTCTCCGGGAAGGCCTTGCCGTTGACGGTGAAGTAGTTGTAATCCTGCTTGGTCGCCAGCTTGAACGGATCCATGGTGCCGACAGCCCAGTCGTCGAGGATGAAGGTGTACTCCTTGTCGTACTTGGGATCTTCCGGATCCTCCACGTTGAAGGCGCCGTAGAGGCCCATGTCGACATGGTAGTAGGTGGCCACGTGGCAGTGGTACATCAGGGTGCCGGAGTTGACGGCGTCGAACTCGTAGACGAACTCCTTGTCCGGGTTAACGGTGGCGGAGGTGGCGGGCACGCCGTCCATCGCCTGGGAGAGGCCGAGCTGGCCGTGGAAGTGGATCGAGTGGGGCTGGGAAGAGGTGTTCTTGAAGTGGACGGCGACCTTGTCACCCTTCTTCACCCGGATCTCCGGGCCAGGAACGGTGCCGTTGAAGGTCCAGGCGGGGACGACCACGCCCTTGAGGATCTCCCACTCCTTCTCCTCGACGTAGAGGTAGAAGTGCTTGACGCCGTTGATCTCCTCGAAGAACTTCTCAGGCTTCTGGATCTCCTTGCCGGCCCAGGGAATCTTGGACTTGATGTCGTAGGCGGCCGGCTTCTGCTCAGCGGCGGGCTGAGTCTCTGCGGGCTTCTGGGCGGTGGTCTCAGCGGGCTTGCTGCAACCAGTGACTGCGAGAACGGCAATCAAAGAGGCAGCGGCGGCGGCAACCAACTTCTTCGACACTGGCAATCCCTCCATATAGCGAGATCATTCGCATCGCTGGCTCAATCGTAACCTGTTGGTAACTCGGCTCCCATCGGCTTGGATCGGTATTTGGGGTCCATAGACCTTCTGACCTTCTATCTACTCTCTTGGTGGTAGATACCCTGAATCACATAAACCAACCTATTAGGGTCTTGCAGAGCGAGGCCGATGGGTGTTTACTAGTGATAACGATAACGGTTCTCAACAACGAAACGAGGTGCATGTGGCCATGACGCTGGATCAGACGCTGCCCGGCCAGGCCTTCATTATTACACGCATTGAAGACGAGTTCGCCCGGCTACAGGCCATTCGGTTCGGGATTGCCGAGGGGGCGCGTGCGGTCTGCCAGACGATCCTTCCCGGCGGGCCGGTGGTGGTGCGCAAGGGCAAGCAGGAGATGGCGCTCGGCCGGAACCTGGCGCACCGGATTCAAGTGAAGCCGGTGGAGGGATAGCCCATGGCACACGACCACTGCCACGCACCTGCCGTGGCCAATCTCCCGGCCGGGGCGCAGAAGATCGTCCTGGTCGGCAACCCCAATGTCGGTAAGTCCGCCTTCTTCCAGGCCCTTACCGGGATCTATGTTGAAGTCTCAAACTTCCCGGGTACGACCGTTGACATTGCCTCTGGCCGCATGGGTGAGTACGGCGTCTATGACACCCCGGGCGTCTACGGGGTGTCGGCATTTAACGAGGAGGAGCGGGTCGCTCGCGACATGATCCTCCAGGCCGATACAATTATCAACGTGGTGGATGCCGCTCATCTGGACCGGGACCTCTTCCTGACGCTGCAGGTGATCGACTTGGGCTACCCGGTCGTGGTCGCCCTGAACATGATGGATGAAGCCGCCGCCCACGGTCTGAAGGTCGATGCGGGGCGGCTTTCCGCTGAGCTAGGGGTCGAGGTGATCCCAACGGTGGCCGTGTCGGGCCAGGGGGTCGCCGAGGTGAAGGAGGCGGTCGGTCGGGCCCGTGTCGGTCGTCCAACCGAGACGATCCTCGCCCGGATCCCCGAGGGCATGAGCCAGGCGGACGGGGTGCGCTACCTGGAGGACGACGAAGCGGTATGCGACCACTGCCAGCGGCATCCGGCGGGGACCCGAGAGGAGATCTACCGGCTGCGGCGAGAGCGGGCGGACCGGATTGTGGAGCGTGTTCTCACCGAGACCAACCAGGGAGCCACCTTCGCCACCCGGCTGGGGCGGTGGACGCTGCACCCGGTGTGGGGGGCGGGCCTCCTGGCCCTCTTCCTCGCCGCCATGTACTACATTCTCGGTGTCTTCGTGGCGCAGGACGTGGTCGCTGTGACCGAAGAGGTGTGGATGGGCCAGTACTATATCCCCTGGATCAGTGGTCTGGTGGGCCGGCTGCTGGATCCGGCCTCCTTCTTGGGGCAGGTGGTGATCGGCGAGTTCGGCCTGCTGACCATGACGGTCTCCTATCTGGTGGGCCTCCTGCTGCCGCTGGTGGTGGGTTTCTACCTCTTCCTATCGGTGGCCGAGGACTCGGGCTACCTGCCCCGGGTCGCCGTGCTGGTCGACCGGCTCATGACCCGGGTCGGGCTGAACGGGCGGGCTGTTATCCCCATGATCCTGGGTTTCGGCTGTGTCACCATGGCGACGGTGACCACCCGGCTTATGGGTACGGAGCGGGAGCGGACGATCGCTACCTTCCTGCTCTCCCTGGCGATCCCGTGCTCGGCACAGCTGGCGGTGATCACGGTGATGCTGGCGCCGCTGGGACTGGTTTATACCTTAACGTTTATCCTGGTGCTGATTCTGATCTACGGGCTGGCGGGCACGGTGCTCAACCGGATGCTCCCAGGCCAGTCCTCGGACCTCCTGATCGACCTGCCGCCGCTCCGCCTGCCGCGGCTGCGCAATATCCTGCAGAAGACCTACCTGAAGGCGAAGATGTTCCTGGTCGAGGCCTGGATGTTCTTCGCCCTCGGATCGATCCTCGTCTCGGTCATGCACGCTTCCGGCCTGCTCGCCTGGATCGAAAACGGCCTGGCCCCCTTCACCGAGTTCTGGCTCGGGTTGCCCCGGGAGGCGGCCGGCGCCTTCCTCATGGGCTTTGTCCGCCGTGACTTCGGCGCCGCCGGGCTCTTCGACCTGGGGCTCACCCCGCATCAGACGATGGTGGCCCTTATGGTGATCACCCTCTTCGTGCCCTGCATCGCATCGATCATGATCATGCTGAAGGAGCGGGGCAAGCGAGAAGGGGCGGTTATCTGGGTGGTCGATGTGGCCCTGGCGATGCTCTTCGGCGGGATCCTGCACCGGGTGATGTTCTGGTAGAAGGGAGGGAGGCCCGGTGAGCGCATCGTGCGATCCGAAGGGGCTCTGTCCGCAGTGCGGCTACCAGAACGGGGCGGGCAGCCAGCGCTGCCTCCGCTGCCGGCAGGTGCTGGTGGTCCCGCAGGGCTGCTCGGGTGCCTGCACCCAGTGCCTGCTTAAGAGTGTGGCGGCCCCGGCTCCATCGACACAGAAGGGCTGAGCGCGGCAGCGATTTCCTGTGGGTCATCCAGAACCATCCGGCTGGTTTTTGCGTCTTAATAGACAGCGGATGCGGAGAGGGGAGGGGTGACTTTGGCCGGTCTGACGTGGTTCATGCTGTTGCAGACGGTTGCGATTCTCTACCTGATCTATCGGGTACACCGGCTGGAGGAGCGGATCGGCACGGGGGGACGCCCCGCACGCCGAACCCCTTCAACGGAGGGTGACAGCAAGGTGATTCCGCTGCTGCGGGATCGCGTTCCTGTGGGTCCCTTCGGCAAGGGGGATCACCCGCCCACGGATCCGCCGAAGTGAAACGAAGCGTAAAGCCCGGTCAGCGTCTGCTGGCCGGGCTCTGTTATGGCGATGGGTGGGCAACTTTCGAAGGGAAAGCGCGGAGGCCCATGTGGTTTTGAAGTGAAAGCGCGACGGCTCATGTGCTTTCGAAGTGAAAGCGCGAAGGCTCGTGTGGTTTCGAAGTGAAAGCGGGAGCGGTCGCGAAGCCCCGCGCGACTCACTCCAACCAGCGGACCCAGGAGAGATCCGGGGCTGCCTCTGCCAGCCGCCTGACCGCTCGGTCCTCCAGGTCGGCCCAGCCGAAGGTGTGGAGCCGTAGCTCAAGGGCGGTCTGCCCCGGGCTGAAGCGGTCGACCTGGAGCCAGGCGATCGGCTTGTGCGGCTGGACCTGGGCGGCCAGGGTCTGAAGGGCGAGGGCGGACCGCTTCTGGGCCGGGTCGTCTAGCCGGCTCCAGGAGAGCAGACTCACCAGGAGGAGGGTATTGCCGGGGGCCATGCCGTTGTAGCGCTGGACCAGCAGGCCGGCCAGGTCTAGCTCGGGGATTCCGCACCGCACCTCGGGTCGCCCGCATTCCGCCTGGAGGTCTGCGGCCGCCCGGAATCGGGCCAGCCGCTCCACCTGGTCCGGCCAGATAAACGCCTCGCTCACACGGCGCTCTGCGGGGTCAAGCAGGTTGATCGGACTGGGGTCCAACCCAATCCGCCCCACGACCCCAGGCAGAGGCGCCTCGAGCAGGCGGTGCGCGGTGCCCGCAGGATCTTGCAGGTCAAGGGCGAGTAAGGCAGGGCCGGAGCCCAGGTGCCGCTCGCCGATCGCGTAGCGGTAGCGGTCGAACTGGAGGGCCAGGCCATCTCCCGCGCCGAGTTCGACCAGCGAAAGCCCGCCCCCGAACCGATCGGCGGTGGCCAGCGCCCCCAGCAGAACAGCCCCGCTGAGCCGGGGCTCCGGGTCCCGGGGCTCATAGGTGAGCAGGAAATCGAGCAGGCTCTCCCGGTGCTCCCCCAGGACTCCCGCAACTGAGTCGGCCAGGGCTGCTTCGTCGCCGGGGCGGAACTGACCGCCACAGGAAGGGTAGAAGCGGGCAAGGGCGGGGGCTTCGCCTGAGAGCGCCAGGTGGTGGAGGCCGGCCAGGAGGACCGGCAGGTTCGGGTGGACGGCGGAGATTACCCGGAAGTAGGAGTCGTAGAGCGCCTCCAGTTGCGGGGGAAGCGTCGCACCAAGTGCGCCGGCAAGGGCCGCGACGAGCGGGGAGGTCGACTCGGCCGACTGGCGCAGGGCCAGGTAGCTCTGTCTGAGCAGGTGGCGCGTCACCGGTTCCATTCGCTACACCTCATCTGCATGGTCGGTCTTCGGGTCCCATGGTACCACAATCGAGGCCGTTCTGGTTAGCGGAAAATTCGATCGGAGCGGAGAAGATCGCCCGGATAAGAAGGGATCTATGTGTTTATGCAGAAGAGAATATCAGTTTATGTATGAGGGAAGGGGGGGCACGATGCGGATGGAATCTCGGCCGCGGGAGTCATTTCCGCTTCCGGTCCGCAAGATGGGCGGGCATCTCCCATACCTGGCCATGGGCCTCTTCGGGCTGGCTGGCACCGCGCTGCTGGTCATGCTGGCGCCCGAGCCGCAGTCGCCCCTCTGGTGGCTGGGCCTCTCGGCGGGGCTGTTGGGCACGATCCTGGCTGTGCTTGATTGGCACGGCCTCCGCCGTGGCAGGGTCCTGCCGTATACCCTCGTGACCGACCTGCTGGCCGTGGCTGTGCTCTGGGCCAGCCCGGCGGAGATGGCAGGCCCGATGCTCCTCATTTTAACATCTACCTTCATTGGCGCCTTCTTCGGGAACACGGCGGTCCTGGTGCACCTCGCCATTGTCCTGGTGGGGCTGGTCGGCCATGCCTGGCTCCGGGCGAGCGACGCCTCCACCGTCTTCCTCGGCGTTGCCACAGTCGGGCTGACCGCCTTCATGCGGATCATGTACCAGGCGCTGCGGGAGCAGGCGGTGCAGACCGACCACCTCCAGCGGCTCATGGAGTTGCTCCCGGTCCTGAAGGCACAGGGCGTGGACGAGGTCATTAAGGCGGCGGTTCGTCACATGGTGAAGGCGACGGCCAGCGATATGGGTGTGGTGCTGCTCTACAACCCGATGACCCAGTCGCTCTCCGCTCACTATATCCACAGCGAAGGCGGCCTTCCTCCCGAGGAGGAGAAGGCCATGATGTCGGTAGATGTGCCATTGGGGGTCGGTCTGTCCGGATGGGCAGCCCAGCATGGCCAGCCGGTCTTCACGGGCGATGCGGCCCGCGACCCGCGTGCGATGCAGGTGCCGGGAACCCAAGATGTTGACGAGTCGATCATGGTGGTCCCGCTCATGACCAACGGGCGCTTCTACGGGGTGATTCGGCTGGACCGCAAGGGGCTGAATCAGTACCGCAAGGAGGACCTGAATCTGCTGGAGCTCATGGCGGCCCATGTCTCGGACGCCCTCTCCCGGGCCGAAATGGAGGAGCGCATGTCCCGGCGGGACGCCCTCACCGGCGTCTACAACCGGCACTTCCTCAACGAGTGGTCGGAGCGGCTGGAGCCTGACCGGTCCGAGATCAGTGTGCTGATGATCGACTGCCGGGGCTTCAAGCAGATCAACGATCGCTGGGGCCATTTGGAGGGGGACCGGGTGTTGCGCGAGACCGCACGGATTATCTCGGACTCGGTGCGGGTGCGCGACATGGTGGTCCGGTACGGGGGCGACGAGTTCCTGGTGGTCCTGGAGAACACCGGGGCGGCCGAGTCGGCGGTGATCGCTGAGCGGCTGAACGCCAAGGTGCGGGAGTGGAATGAGGCCCAGCCTCCGGGGGGGCCACGGCTCTCGCTTGATATCGGGATTGAGACGGCTCAGCAGTCGCAGTGGCAGCATCTGCTGGGGCGGGCCGATGTGCGTATGTACGCATCGAAACGGGGAGCCTGATTGGTGGGCAGCAAGGAGCCGTCCGGCTGGGCCGGACGGCTTTTCTACGGGGCGATTTCGGTCTGGTCATCGGGCGGCGCCTCTAGCAGGGAGAGGATCAGCGCTTCATCATTCGGGCGCAGCCCCCGCTCCACCATGCCGGCGATCGCTTCGGCCAGCTGCTCCACCGCATCTGGCTCCTCCCGGTTGACCGCTGCCGCCACCGCAAGGTGGGCGAGGGCCAGGTAGTAGCCGGCTCTGGCGTCGAAGCTGGTGTGAACCTCCAGCCCGGTGGGTTCGAGCGGTCCGTCCTCCCCGCGCTGGTAGAGGGGCCAGAGCAGTCCCTCGGCGTCCAGGCTGGCCAGCTCCTCGGCGAACCGCTGGAACCAGTCGCCCTGCGGCCCCTTGTAGCCCAGCCGGTCCAGCAGTTGTTCGATCCGGTTGACCGCATAGGGCTTCTCCTCAAGCTCCGCCAGGGTGCAAGCCGCCAGTCCAACCCCGAGCCACCAGTAGTCGGCGGGGGGGAGTGAGCGCTCGTAGGTCTGGCTCGCCAGTTCCAGCATTCGGCGCCCCTCGGAGAGCATATCGTTTTCCGTCTGGTCGCTCATTCTTTGTCCCTCCACGGTCGTTCGACCGGTTCCTCTTTCTCTTTAGTCTGTGGCAGGTGAGTTTTGGGCACCCCTCGAATTGAGAGTCTGGTCGATTCTGTTCAAGGGCCGGAGGGAGCGGAGTTCCATTGGCTTACACGACGGTTGCGGGCCGGGGTCAGGCGGAGATCCTGATCAAGAAATCACGCTTTATCGCCAACGTGGCGCCGGTCACCTCCGAGGAGGAGGCCTGGGCGTTTATCGAATCGATTCGCCGAGCGCATGCCGAGGCGACTCACAACTGCTTTGCGTTCAAGGCCGGGAGCCTACAGCGGCTCTCCGACGACGGCGAACCCAGCGGGACCGCTGGCCGCCCGATCTTTGATGTCCTCGACAAACAGAACCTGTCGGACACGGTGATCGTCGTAACACGCTACTTCGGTGGGATCCTGCTCGGGGCGGGCGGGCTGGTGCGGGCATACAGCCAGGCGGCGGTGGCGGGCGTGGAAGCGGCCGGGATCGCCCAGGCTCAGGTTGCCGTGGACCTGCGGCTTGGCCTGGACTACGCCATGGTCGGGAAGGTGCAGTACCTGCTGCAGCAGCGGGGGGCGCTCACCCTCCAGACCGAGTTTGGGAAGGAGGTCTCGATCGATTGCCGGTTGCTGTCCGGGCAGGTTGAGCCCTTCGAGTCGGAGTTGGCCGAGGTCTCGGCGGGCCGAATTCGGGTGGAACGGCTGGGCGAAGCCCTGGTCGGAGCCGATCTGCGCCCAATTCATGGCGGATAACGAATATGATCGAAATGGGAATACCCCTATCCATTAGATTGATGTATAATGTAGGGGATGCTCTACTAACTGGGTAAAGGAGGCTGCTCCCCTTGCACCTCCCACGTAGCGTTCGTCGCCGTATCGTATACGCGACGGTTGTTGCAGTCATGGCCGGCGGACTCACCATCTCCGTCTGGTCACGCAAGGACGCGGCGTCGGTCACTGCAGTGCCTGCTGCGGTGGCGAAGGCTGAGAAGCCCGCCTCGAATGACCCGAAGCCGGTTCCGTATGACGCACCGGAGCCCGCCGCCGCCTCGTCGCCTGCCCAGATGGCCCAGGCAGAGGTGAAGGCTCGCCCGAAGGTAGATACCTATATGGTGGTAGAGAACGACACGGTCGGTAGCATTGCCGAGCGGTTCGGTCTCTCCGTTGAGACCATTCTCTGGGCCAATGATCTGGGGCCCGACGACTTCCTGCAGATCGGGCAGGAGCTGAAGATCCCCGCGATCGACGGCGTTGTCCATGTGGTGCAGTCCGGCGATACCCTCTGGGAGATCGCCGACGCGTACAGTGTAGACTTTGCGGAGATCGCCGCACAGAACCTGGATGTGGATGCCAGCGCCCTCCAGCCTGGCGACATTCTGCTGATCCCAGGCGCCGAGCCGCGGGTTCGGCGGGCTGGCATGGTAGCCAGCCGTGGCGAGGAGCGGAGTTCCGCCGGCGGCTCGTTCACCCACTGGCCGACCTACGGCGTGCTGACCGACTACTTCGGGTGGCGGGTCCACCCGGTCTATGGGACCGATCACTTCCATGATGGCATGGACATTGGTGTTCCCGAGGGCACTCCGGTTGGGGCCGCCGCCCGCGGTCGTGTCACTTTCGCCGGATGGCTCGGGGGCTACGGACTTTCGATCAAAATCGATCACGGCGATGGGATCGTGACGATGTACGCCCACCTGAGTGAGGTGAGCGTTGAGTCCGGGCAGACCGTAGGCGGCGGGGACCTGATCGGGTACTCCGGCAACACGGGCACTTCGACCGGACCGCACCTGCACTTTACCGTCTTCGTGGGCGGCTCTCCCGTCGATCCCTCTGCCTGGCTCCCGTAGTAGGAGGCTTGGGCTTTGCGCGACGTGCAGAACCGCGTATTGATCCTGGTGGGCACTGTGACGCTGACCCTGCTGCTGTTGGGCTTTCAACTGTATCGCCTGACGGTGGCAGAGTCAGCGATCTGGGCCAGTCGAGCGACCGAACAGACACTGGTCCCCTACAAGAGCCACGGTCCCCGTGGCTTTATCTTTGATCGGTCCGGTCGTCCCCTGGCGACGAGCGAACCGATTGAAGCCGCGGTCTTGATCGACCAGGATCCGGAGCTTGTGGAGCGGATCCTGCCCAAGCTTGCCCTCCTGTTGGCCGAAGGGGATAAGGCTGAGGCGGATCGGATTGTCGCCTCGGTCAACGAGCGGGTCGCCGAGCACCAGCGGCTGGGGCTCCAGTCGGAAGAGATTCAGATCAAGAGCCACCTGAGCACTCGGGTGGTGACCGAGTTTACAGAGCGGAAGGGCGAATTCCCGGGGGTGGCCCTGGTGACCCAGTCGGCCCGGCGGTACCCACAGGGTCCGATCGCCAGCCCGATCCTGGGCTATGTGGGGCGGATCTCTGAAGAGGATCTGGCCAGCCCGACCTTCGAGGGGTACCTGGTGGACTCGGTCGTGGGCAAGGATGGGCTGGAGCGGTTCTACGAACAGGTGCTCCAGGGGCGAATGGGCACGCGCGAGAAGATTGTCGACTCCTCCATGCGACCGGTCGGCGTCCGTGAGGAGGTGCCGGCGAGGCCTGGCGACAACCTCTACCTCACCCTTGACCTGGACCTGCAGCGGGTCGCCGAAGAGGCGCTGGCGAAGAACCTGGAGCAGATTGCTGCCCGCGGCAAGGCAGAGCACGATTCAGAGGTCAACCCGATCCGCGGGTCGCTTGTGGCGATTGAGGTGAAGACGGGGGCTGTGCTGGCCATGGCCCAGGTCCCCACCTTTAACCCCAACCACTTCGTGACCGGCGACGAAGCCGGCCTGGCGCAGATCTTTCAGGACCCGCGCCAACCGCTCCTCAACTGGTCCATGGTCGGGTTTGAGCCGGGCAGTACCTACAAGATGGGTGTTGGCCTTGCGGGGACCCAGTTGGGCGAGATCGGGTTGAAGGAGACGGTGCACTGTAACACCACCTACTTCCGGGACCCAACCCGCAAGAACTGGTACCCGTTTGACCAGGGGAACCTGTCGCTGGACATGGCGCTGGCGCAGTCCTGCAACCCCTACTTCTACGAGGCGGGCTACCGCGTGGGGATCGATCGGCTGGCCGATTTCCTGAGCCACTTTGGCTTTGGCAAGCAGACCGGGATCGATCTGCCGGGTGAGAGCGCCGGTATTCTGCCGACCCAGGCCTCCTACGAGGCGGCTGGCCGCTGGAATCCTGGCAATATCCTGTCGGTCGCTATCGGCCAGGGCGACGTGCGGGTGACACCGCTCCAGCTGGCTGTTTACACGGCCACCATCGCCAATTCGGGTGTCCGGTACCAGCCGTATCTGGTCGCCGAGGTACGGGATTCCGACGGGCAGCTGGTTCAGAAGCGGGAACCGGTCCAGGTGGACCTGGTGGAGGCCGCCCCGGAAGTCTGGAAAGAGGTACAGCTCGGCATGTGGAAGGGTGCGAACCATCCACTCGGCACGGCGTACACCCCGTTCGTGGGCTTTCCGGTCACGGTGGCCGCCAAGACGGGTTCGGCTGAGACCGGTCGGGAGTATGCCAACGGCCTGACGGTCCTCTACGCCCCGTATGACGATCCTCAGATCGCCATCGCCGTGGTGGTGGAGGGGGCGGGACATGGCTCCTGGGTGGCCCCGGCGGCTCGGGCAGTCCTCGCCCAGTACTTCGGCATCCAGGACCAGGGGCCAAACACCAGGCCGGCTAAGGCAGACTAAATGGAAGAAGCGCGAACCCCCATCCGACTGGATGGGGGTTTTTGATCAGTAGCCGGCAAAGAGGGCGGGCACGCCACCAGTGTGGACGAAGACCACCTGCTCTCCCGGGCGGATGATCCCCCGGCGAATGTAGTCGAGCAGGCCGGCCATCGCTTTCCCGGTGTAGATATGGTCCAGCAAGATTCCCTCCAGCCGGGCGAGCAGGGCGATCGCCTCCGTGCCAGCCGGGCTGGCCTTGCCGTACCGTGGGGCGAGGTACTGGTCATCCACATGGATGGGTTGGGGGGGCGCCGACTCGCCGAGCAGGCGGGCCGCCTCCTGGACCAGGCCGGCGGTCACGCCCTCCAAGACGTTCGAGCGCTGCCACACGGAGAAGCCCTGAACACGAGTGGCTCGCCCATGGAGAGCGGCCCCGAGGGCCAGGCCAGCGTGGGTACCGCCGGAGCCGGTGGCGGTGCAGATCCAGGCGTCACCGGGGAGGGCCTCCGCAATCTCCTGGTAGCAACGGTATGAGCCGAGCGTGCCCAGCGGGGTTGACCCACCCACGGGGATGATATAGGGCCGGTGGCCTTCACGCTGAAGGGCCGCCGCTGCCTCCTCCAGGCTGCGCTGCTGATCCTCGGGTGTCACCGCCCCAGGAAAACGGATCTCCGCGCCGAAAAGCTGATCCAGGAGCAGATTCCCCAGCCGGGTTCCGGGATCCTTACCAGCCAGCAGCAGCACCGCTTTGAGCCCCACCTTGGCGGCGGCTGCAGCGGTGGCACGGGCGTGGTTGGACTGCGGTCCGCCCGTGGTGAGCAGGTGGGTCGCACCGGCCTGGAGGGCATCGGCTACCAGGTACTCGAGCTTGCGCGCCTTGTTCCCGCCCAGGCCGATATCGCCGGTCAGGTCGTCTCGTTTGATCCAGAACGAGACGCCGGTGTGGGCGCTGAGGCGCGGGAGGTGCTGCAGGGGGGTTGGCGCGAGCGCCAGGTCGATCCGCGGCGGAAGGGTCACGGGGAGAGCACCTCCTGTGTGGAGTCGGTAAGACCGCTTTCGAGACCGGGCCAGTTGCATCCTGCCACGTCGGGGCTGGTTCGCATGTTTGACATTTCGGTGGACGAAGAATAAGATGTCGATGATCGGTAGTTACGCCGCGAAGGAGGATGGCTCATGCCGCTGGTCGCCAACGCGTTACTCGTGGGCCTCTCGCTGATCCTTGGACTCCGGTTGTTCCGCCAGTACGTGGCTCGCCCCCGCCCTCATACCCTATCCTATGCGATTGGGCTCCTGTTCACGGCGGTCGCCGCGCTCCCTGAACTCTACTTTGAGTTGAGCGGCGTCGTGCCGACGCTTCTGTGGTGGCTCTACTGGGCCTCGGCCAGCACCCTGGTAGGCTTCCTGGCCGTCGGGTCTGCCTATCTGATCTCGCCGCGCCTGGGGCAGATCGTGTTGGGCGGCGTGCTGGTGCTGACCCTCTGGGTCACGGTGGCGACGGTGCTGACCGCGGGAACGGTGCCGGGCGAAGAGGGGTTCCGGGCGGCGCCATCGGCCATGATCAAGCTGCCCTTCCTGCTGCAGAATATTGGGGGCTCCCTGGTGATTCTGGTGGTCTCGGTGCTCTCGTTCGTTCGGACCCGCGGGATCTTTGCAATCTTGATCGCACTGGGCACCTTCGTCTTTGCGGCGGGGGGTGGAGCGGCCGGAAACACCGGGTTCGGTCAGATCTTTGCGTTCACCCAGACGGCGGGGATCATCTTGCTGTATGCCGGGGTGTCGCTCTCGCTCAAGCCCGTGCCGGGCAAGAGCGATGGCGAGGCGGCGTAGCGGGTCGCAACAGGAGAGCGGTCAAGGGGACGGGGCGTGGATGCCCGTCCCCTCGTTCATTCTCATTCATTGAGGTAGAGAAAAAACTTGGCCTGAAGTTCGAACTCATGCCGCCATTTTACGTATTACTAGATAGAAGGACCCGCTGAGGAGGTGGGGGCATGTCGGAATCGAGAGTCTACACGCGGGAGGAACTGCTCAGGGAGAGGCGTGAGGGGGCTGTCCGTGCCGTCGTGCGCGCCGTGGGGTATGCACTCATGCGCGAGCGGAGCGCGGAGGATGTGGGCCGGTACCTGTTCGAGGCCTATCGCAACTTTGGGCAGTACCGGCGGCTGGGCCAGGTGGAGGGAGTGACGCGAGCGGCTGCCTTTACGGCGTGGCACACCGAGTGGCGCCACGGCTGGTGCGATCAGGTCGAAGTGACCCAGAATCAGCGCGGCTATGCGGTGGAGTCGGCCTCCATGCTGGTCAACCACGACCAGGTCTTGGGCTTCCACGGTGTCACTCGCATGGATATGGAGGCCTGCCTGGAGACCTTCTGGCGCCTCTCTGGCCACGCTCTTGGGTTGGAGGTGACCTACACCGTTGGCGACGAGAAGGACTGGCTGTTGGTGCGTACCACTGAGTCGTCCAGCAAGGGCGTCTATCCCCCACTAATCAGCGAGGAGGATCTGCTGGAGCGGCGGCGCCACGCCGTGGCCACGGGGATTATCTCCTCGATCGGGTACGCCAAGCAGTATGGCGATCAGCCCGAGGATCTGGGCCGCTTCTTCTTTACGGTCTGGGACCGCAGCGGCCACTACGACCGCCTCCGGGAAGGGTGGGGCTTTGGCAACGCCCTGGCCTACGCGCAGAATCTGGCGCAGGCCCGGCAGATCCTCTATTCGTCCACTACCCTGGCCGAAGACCTGGACGGCTACACGGTCACATCGCCCGGGTGGGGAACGGAGATCCCGGAGGTCATGGCGATCTTCCGTGTGCAGCCCCACGACGTCTACCGCTACTTCGCCGGTGGCGGCGTGGCGGCCTGCAATCGGCTCGGCCTCCAGTACGCTGATCAGTCGGATGACCGGTTCCACCGGATCTGGATTCGGTCCCGCTAACATAATGGGCCACTGCATGCTATACTCAGGTGGAAGGAGTGGAGATGCAGTGGCCTTTAACTTTCTGCCGCGCGATGAACAGTACTTTGTGCTCTTCGAGGAAGCGGCTCGCAACATCACCGAGAGTGCGATCATGCTTGAAGACCTCGTCCAGCACTTCACCGACATTGAGGCGAAGGCCGCGCGGATTCGGGCCTTGGAGGAGCGTGGCGACGAGATCACCTTTCAGATCATCTCTCGGCTTGGAAAGTCGTTTATCACCCCGATCGAACGGGAAGATATTTTCTCCATCGCACGTGAGCTGGACGATATCGTCGATCTGATCGATGCCTGCTCGGCGCGGTTGGCGACCTATGCGATCGATACCCCCACAGAGGCGGCCAAGGAGTTCGCCAGCATGATCGTGCGGGGCTCGCAGGAGTTGGAGAAGGTGCTGGCGCTGCTGCACCGGAAGGATATCAGCCAGATCCGTCTGCCGAAAATGGCGGTCAACAAGGTGGAGAGCGAGGCTGACCACCTGCTGCGTCGGGTTGTGGCGGGGCTCTTCACCGGCGGGCAGGATGCCCTGACGGTGATCAAGTGGAAGGAGATCTACGAAACCCTCGAAGAGGTGACGGACCGGCAGGAGGGGCTGGCCAACCTGATTGAGGGGATTATCGTGAAGAACACCTAGCGAGTGCGACGCCGGACGGTGAACCGTTCGGCGTTAGCTTTTGTTGGTCGGATTGGCATAACTTCGCGTCCAGCGGGCATATTGAAAGGGTGAGCGGAGTGTGGTAAAGTACATGACCTGGGCCGGAACAGACCCAGGGAGCAGACGGCGGGGCCGGGTGACGCTGGCGCCCGCTGGTGGCAATTGGGTGTTGACGCTCTGCTCTTCGCCTGATATGATTAGCACCTCGCCAATTTGGCTGCGGCAATCACGATGGATAAACTTGAGTGGTTGACGACAGTACGGTGAGCGTGGTAATCTAACGAAGCTGTCGCAAACGAGACAGCGCCTGGAACCTTGAAAACTAGACAGTGCAAGAGAAGAGAAAAGCCAAGCGAGTCTAGCTCAAACAAACGAGCCGAACAAACTTTTTACGGAGAGTTTGATCCTGGCTCAGGACGAACGCTGGCGGCGTGCTTAAGACATGCAAGTCGAGCGGGCC
>Ga0196970_1000293_pt1 | contig 68334 bp, 69 predicted proteins | sample S1v_513CmetaG_FD_148672 | JGI IMG/M metagenome (GOLD analysis project Ga0196970, IMG submission 148672) | Soil microbial communities from Anza Borrego desert, Southern California, United States - S1+v_5-13C | ecosystem: Environmental > Terrestrial > Soil > Desert | place: USA: California...
GACCGCCCGCCGAACTTCTCCCACACCAGCTGCATCCTAACCATGGGAGGGATCTCCATGACACCCTGGCAGCGCAGCGTCCACATGCCCCCGCTCTGGTTCCTGATCCCCATTGTGCTCATAATCGGCGCCTTCATTTTCCTGGTCGGATCTGCCATTCTCTCCGCCATGCGCACCCACGCCCGCAACAAACAGTCCCCGTTGCTTGAACGGCAATCGGTGATCGTTGGCCGGCGCCAACGGGTCCATGGCGACAGCGCCCGCACCGACTACTACCTCACCTTCGAATTTGGCGATGGCTCCCGTGAAGAGTTCGCGGTGACCGGCGAGCAGTTTGGCCTCCTGGTCGATGGTGACCGCGGCCTGCTCACCAGCCAGGGCACCTGGTACAAGGGGTTCCAGCGCGTGCGCCCCTAGCCCCGCCTTCATGCCCAGTCAAGCCCGGAAGGCCGCAAGGCCGAGAGCAAACCGGCCCCACTCCCGACGTATGGTTGATCAACTACGTCGGAAGGGCGGGTCAGAATGCTGCTGCAACCCAAGTACGTCGGCACGGGAAATGTCGGCTTCAGCTGCGATCGCTGCGGGGCGGATACTCCCCCCGTCACCAACGGCTCCTACCGGAACCATTGCCCCCACTGCCTCTACTCCAAGCATGTGGACCAATCCCCTGGCGACCGGCTCTCCACCTGCCGTGGGCTCATGGAGCCAGTCGGCCTGGCCTACCATAGCCGCAAGGGGTACCAGATTATCCACCGGTGCACCGCCTGCGGAGCGGTACGGCGCAATCGGATCGTCGATTCCGGCGACACGCCCGATCAGCTGGATCAACTCTGTGCGGTAGCCGCCAACCCCGAATAGCACTCTCGTAAGGCACCCCGGCTCGCCCAGGTTGCTCTTCTGCTTGACGCCCTCGCCGGAAGGTCGTACCCTATAACTGCGTACATACGTTCGAATTTCGGAGGAATTCACATGAAACGTGGATGGATCCAGGGCGATGGTCCGCGACTCGCCTATGTCGACTTCGGCGGCGAGGGGCAAAGCCTGCTCCTCCTACACGGCCTCTTCGGCCGTGCGACCACCTGGCACGAGACGGCCCGCTGGCTGACCCCGCACTTCCGGGTGGTCGGCCTCGACCAGCGCGGACACGGGCTGAGCGACAAGCCTGCCCAGGGCTACAGCATGGAGCAGTACGTGGCCGATGCCGAGCGTGCGATCACGAAACTGGGGCTTGGCCCCACGGTGATCATCGGCCATTCCATGGGCGCCCTGATCGCCTGGCTGCTCGCCGCCCGGCGGCCTGATCTTGTCCGAGGACTCGTGCTGGTCGACATGACGCCCGCAACCACACAACCGGGGGATGGCGCCCGCGTGACCAATTGGCTGGACACTTGGCTGGACACTTGGCCCGTGCCATTTGCGAGCATGGCCGATGTCCGGACCTACTTCGCCTCACTACGGCCCGGCCTGGCCGACTACTTCGTGGAGGTCATGACCGAGGCGGATGACGGCTACCGCCCGCTCTTCCAGACCGAGCACATGCGCCAGTCAGCAACGGCAATCGACGAGAAGGACTGGTGGAGCGAACTGGCCCAGGTCCAGTGCCCAACGCTGGTGGTCAGGGGCAGCGAGAGCGAGTTTCGGCGTGATGAGCTACAGCGAATGGCCCAGGCGATCCCAGGCGCCGCATACACCGAGGTGGATGGCGCCCACCACACCGTGGCGCACGACCAACCCGAGAGGTGGCGGGCGGCGGTGGAGCCCTTCCTCCTCCACCTCACGTAAGAAGCCTGCTGCCGACCACCGGCAGCAGGCTTCCTTCTATACGAGCAAGGCGTAGAGCGCCCAAAGGGTGGTGGCCAGGAGCATCAACACCGCCCCGATACGCAGTTCGGCGGGCCAACGCCCGAAGAGCCGGACCGGCGGCGCCTGACCAAGGTGCGGCAGCAGCCAGGCGATCAAGAGCCACGCCGCCCCTGCCCGAGCCAGCGCCCAGACCAGCGAGGGCGCAGTGCCCCCGGCGACAGCCAGGGCCAGTCGCACCAAGGAGACCAGGCCAATCAGGGCCGGGAACAGCGGGAGCAGGCTCACATAGCGAATCGGGTCGCCCTTGGCGCCGCCCGGCGCCTTTCCTGCCAGGATCTCTAGCACCCCAGCGCAGATCCGGTCGGTAGCCAGCGACTGGCTGTTGACCAGGACCGCCACCGCCACATGCTGTGTGGGGTTGAGCATGAGGCAGGCGGTCGAGCCCTCCGTGCCGCCGTTGTGCCAGACCACCCGCTCACCCGACTTGGACCGCTGGTCAACCCAGCCCAGCGCATACCGCACGCCTGGCCCCGCATCGACCAGGCCGGTATGCGCCTCCTCAAGGCTGGCCTCACTCAGCAGATCCCGTGGGCCGTACCCCAAGTGAAAAGCCCCATAGCGGACCAGGTCCTTGGCAGAGCAAACGGTCAACGAGCCCGCCGCAGCCATGGAAGGGTGCCGAAGCCAGCCCGCAATAAGGCGGCGGACGCCCACTTGCCATGCGTACGGGGTGGTCATGTCAAGCCCCTGCCCAGCCCGGTAGTCCGCCCGGCTGTGTGCCATGCCCAACGGGTCCAGGATCTCGTGCTGCACGTACTCCGCCCATGGGCGCCCAGAGAGCGCCTCCACGATCAGCCCGAGCAGCGTATACCCGATGTTCGCGTACGCAAACTTCGCGCCCGGCTTGCTTTGCAACCGCTCCTTGACCAGGGCTCGACCCGCCGCCTCCGCCGAATCGGGGTACTCCATGACCAGGTAGGTCAGCTTGGTGGGCAGGCCGCTGGCGTGGCATAGCAAGTGCCGGACCGTGATCTGGTCGGACTCCTTGCCATGCCCCACCCGGAACCAGGGCAGGTGCCGGCGGACCGGGTCATCCAGATCCAGGAGGCCCCGGTCCCGGAGCTGCAGGATCGCGGTGGCGGTCATACTCTTGGTGATCGAACCGATCTCAAAGGCGGTCTCCGTCGTGGCGGGGGTGCCGCTCGCCAGGTCGGCCGTGCCGTAGGCTCGGGCCAGGAGAATCTCCCCTTCGACCGCCACCGCGACGGCTAGTCCAGGCACCTTCGCGTGATTGAACTGCTCCGCAACGTAGGCTTCAACCCTGCTCAGCACCTCGGGCGAAAGCATGCTAACCCCTCCAACCATGGATTGGAGCACTCCTTCGCCCTGCCGCCAGTTAACCCCTTCACACCTAGAGCTTCCGCCGCAACAGCAGGTAGGCTGCGCCAAGCACCACCGGTGCCGCCAGGAGCGAGATCGTCAGGTTCTCCAAGGCACGGTCGCTGGGCCAGATCCACCAGATCAGCGCCTGCACGCTGAGCGGGATCGACGCCACAAAAAGGAGACCTGTTGGCAGCGACCAAGGCGACCCCATTCTCCCTAGCGCCTGGAGGGCGACCAGCAGCCCCATGCCAATGGCGGGCACCAGCAGGGCAAGGGCCACGCTCGCCGGGTACGGTCTGCGGCCAACCACTGCGGCGCCCAGGAAGGCTACGGCCAGCAGAAGTTCCACCGCACTGAGAAGCTTCTGACTCCGGATCAGCTCATGCAGGTCGATTCTCATTTTGTGGCGTTCCACCCTTGCACGAAGCCCTTACCAAACTGGTAGATGTCCGGTGCAAAGGCAATGGCGGCACCGATCCCCGTCCCGCCGAGGGCGGCCTTGGCCACAACCTTGGCGCCGCCCCGGACCGCCACCTTCGTCCCGACGTAGGTGATCGTCTTCGAGGCTGCCACCCCACTGACAACGGCGCTTCCAACCTTGGAGCCAATGTTGACGAGAGCCTCATCCTTCTTATCAGGGAACCCGTAGCTTTCTGCGACCTTCTGAGCACCGGACTTGAAAGCGTTTCCTAGGCGGTTCCAAAACGTAGGGGAGCTCTGGGCACTGCTGACCGACATCGTGAAACCTCCTCCAATAGGATGATATCTGGGCTAAGATAGCCCATAGCTTAATCGTTTTCGGGCAACCAGGGTGAAAGGCTGGTTGTAGAGAAGCCGGCCGGTCAAGAGGCGCGACTCCACCCGCCAGGCCCCTTTGGGCGTATTCGGCATAAGGTAGATCCCGGTTCCGTGGACACGGCGGCTATCGGTCCCCTGCCGGGGCAGCACCACCAGGTTGGCGTAGACCAAGGTCTCCCCGTAGTGCCACGAGATCCAGACCGGGCAGTCGGCGGAGACTCCCTCATAGGAAGCAAGAAAGACGACCTGCTGGTCGTCCTGAAAGAACTGGGTCGTCCGGCCGGTCGGCTCCAGATCATCGTGCGAGCGGCACGTGGTAGCACTGATCACCTTCACCGACGACTCGAGGTTCTTCAGGTCGCTGATGGTTGTGGTAAGCGCTCTCTCTCCGTTGTTGATCACCGAAAACGCGATCTCCGGCGGTATTGCGGGCAGCCGGAGCATGCCATTCTGAACCGGAAGCTGAAGCGGTTCCTGGTCACCGATCGCCAGCCCCACCGTGTGAATGCCGATCTCAGGAATGTGCAGAATCATACTGATTTCACCAACCTGAGTTGTCTTAATTATAGGTTACGCGGGGGATATCGTTCAGGCAATCGGATATGCATCCTATTGACTATTGTCTGTTTATTATCCTAGTGAAAGCATTCGCACCATGAATGTGTCCCATATCAGAGAGTCATCCCCCGTCAGCCGTAGGACTCGCCTGGCACGGCGAATCCCACTAGCAGGGAGGGAGACGCAATGGAAAAGGTACATACCCGCATTTGGGGCGACGCCGGTGAGCGGGTGATCCTGCTGCACGGCGGCAACGTGCCGGATGCAGCGATCACCTGGGCCGAGCAACGCCCGCTCTCCGACCGCTTCCAGTTGGTGATCGTCGATCGCAGGGGCTTCGGCGACATCCCGCTCTGGGAGGGGGCGCCCAGCTTTGAGGTAGGGATTCAGGACATCATCGACCTGTTGGGAGATGGCGGCCACCTGATCGGCTCATCCTACGGCGGCGTAATGGCAATGCTGACCGCTCCGCGGCTTCGTCGGCGCCTTCGGCGAGTAGCTGCCGCCCGACTTCCGGGTGACCGACCCCCGCCGGATCAAGGCGCTCACCACCAGCCAGTCGGAGCCCCAACCCTGGACCGCTGCGATCGACTATGCGGCCATAAAGGCGGCGCCCTTCCCGAAGCTGGTCCTCTCGGGCGACTGGCACGAGCCCCTGGAGGCTACTGCAATCGCCTGTGCCGAGGCGATGGGCGGGATTCACGAGGTCTTCGAGGGCTCCGGGCACGGCGCCCAGCGCACCGGCAAGCGCTTCAACGACCGCTGGCTCCAGCTGATCGGCCAGGCCTGAACATGAAAGAGCCCGCTGCCTTCCCCGTGAAGGTCAGCGGGCTTTGCGCATCTACAGGGCACTCACCCAGCGCTGGCCCGGGTTCAGCGACCGGCTCCGGCCCATGCAGGCCAGCAGGTCCTCGCGCCCGTAGCGCTCCTGGAAGAGCGACCAGTAGAGGAGCTCCTCCTTGGCCCGGAAGGGCTCGCCGTGCAGCGTGCGCGCTGTCGCCATTTGCTCGGGGCTGATCGCTCGGGCGGCGTAGCGCTCCAGCAGTGGGCCGATCCCGGTGCCGATCGCAAACTTCTCCTTCCGCCGCCAGACAATCTCCGGCGGCAGGTAGCGCTCCGCCACCTTCCGCAGGATCCACTTCGCCTCCCCCTCTTGCCGCAGCAGGCGCGGATCCATGCGGAAGGCCAGGTCCAGCATCGCCCGGTCGAGGAACGGCACCCGCCCCTCCAGCCCGTGGGCCATGGTCATGCGGTCCACCCGCTGCAGGTTCGCGTTGTGCAGGTCGGCGGTGATCTGGTGCAGTTCGGCGGCGAGCGCGTCCCCGTCGGGTTCGAACTCGGCCAGGTAGTGGTAGCCGGCGAAGAGCTCATCTGCCCCTTCGCCGGAGAGGACCACCTTCACGTGGCGGGCGGCCATCTCGCTCACGAGGTAGGTGGGGATCGCCGATCGGACCAGCGCCGGGTCGCAGGACTCCAGCGCATCGATCACCCGCGGCAGGACGGTCAGGACCTCGCCTTCGGTCAGTGCCCGTTCATGGTGGATGGTGCCCAACTCCGCTGCCACCCGCCGGGCGTTGATCAGGTCCTCCGACCCCGCCAGCCCGACCGAGAAGGTGTGCAGCTCGCCGGTCACGTACCGGCGCATCATGGCGGCGATCAGGCTGGAGTCCAGGCCACCGCTCAGGAAGCAGCCCACCGGCACATCGGCCATCAGCCGCTTGGTCACCGCCCTTGTGAGGGTCCGGTCCAGCAGGTCGGCAGCCTCGTGGGCCGCACTGATCTCACTGGCAGGCTGCGGGATCGCATCGTACGGGATCGGGTCCTGTCGCTCTACCTGCCAGTAGTGGCCGTTCGGAAACTCGCTCACCACCTGGACCTCCTGGACCAGCGCCTTCGCCTCGGAGGCGAAGAGCAGCTGGCCCTGAGAGTTGTGACCGTAGTAGAGCGGCTTGATCCCGAGCGGGTCCCGGGCAAGGAAGAGCCCGGTCTGCGGCCCCCATATGGCGATGGCGAACATGCCATCCAACCGGCGGATGGCGTCAGGGCCGTACTCCTCGAAGAGGTGGAGCACCACCTCCGAGTCGGAGCGGGTCTTGAAGGTATGGCGCCCCTCCAACTCCCGACGCAGCTCGGCGTGGTTGTAGATCTCGCCGTTCATGGCCAGCCAGAGGGAAGCATCCTCGTTGGCGAGGGGCTGGGCGCCGCCCGCCAGGTCGACGATCGCGAGCCGGTCGTGCCCCAGGGTGAACCCGCTGGCGGCCTCCCAGACCTGCCGGCCGTCGGGGCCGCGGTGGCGCTGCTGCTCCAGCATGCGCACCACGGCCGCCGGGTCACGCCGGCCCAAAATCCCAGCAATGCCACACACTCAGGCCACCCCTCCCCCGGTCAGCTGTTCTGCAAGAATCCGGCCAATCCGCTCGTTCTCCGTGATCGCCCGCCCACTCTCCCGGTCGATCGCCCGACAGGCGCCGTCATCAAACCGGACGGCGACCTGGCCCCGGCCCTCCTTGTTCCCCATCAGGTGCGGAGCGTCCAGCAGGCCAATCTGGACCGCCTTCGCCAGGGTGGGCGCATGGGTCAGCGGATCATTCACGGTAGATGGCGCCAGGGAGCCGATGGCGTCGAGCAAGAGGCGGGCCTCCTGGACGAGTTCGGCCTTGCGCTCCTGGACGGCCGGGTCCTGCGCCATGTCGGGCAGCCCCTGCAGGGCGAGGGTGATCGCCCCCCGCACCACGTTGCACCCCTCGATAATCTCCTCGGCGGTCGCAGCGTGGTGGTACTCGGAGTGACCCACAATGTGGATGATGTCAGGCTTGACGGCCATTTGCAGGAAGGTGGAGGCCGCCAGGTGCCCCTTGGCCCGGTCATAGCCAGCGGGCATGGAGGTGAGGCCGGAGCGGCACTCCCGCCAGACCCGGAAGTCGGGGCCGGTCAGCTCCTCGACCAGCTCCAGCTTCGCCAGCATCTTCGCCAGGTCCATGGCGGGCGAGAGCAGCGGCGGGTTGTTCCACATGAGCTGCTGAATGTAGTCCTTCACCCCCGCCTGCCTGGCGTTGTGTGCGGCGATGTAAGCCGCCGCCACGGCGATCGTGTCCGGGGCGTCCCGCAGGGACCAGTGGTGGCTCTCGTTCGACTCGACCGGCACCCCACGCTCGGCGTGCCACCGGAAGACCTGCTGCACCTCGGGGATCGACTCCACCAGGGGGCGCTGGGAGCGGCCGTCTAGCCGGCTGTACCAGAAGAGGGGCACTGCGGCCCAGGCGTTGGCGATCGTCTCCTGGAGCATCTCGGCCCAGCGGAGCTGGTCCCGGGTCCCGGCGTAGCAGCGCATGAGCGGGTGGTTCCCCGTGCGGGAAGCGGCGAAGAGTTCGCGCAGGTCCTGCGGGGTCCGGACCGGCACGCCGCCGGCGCCGTGTTCTCGCGGGTTCATCTCGGCGGGGCGGAAGAAGTGCTCCTGGGCGTTCTGGTCGGTGCCCAGGCTGATCACATCTAGCACGCTGGCCTCGGCAATCCTGCGGATCCCATCGACCGTGGCGGCCACAGTGGGCTGGCCGAAGTGGTGCCGGAGCAACGGGAAGGGGCGCTTCCAGCGAATCCGGTCCACCAGGCTCTGCGGCGGGACTCCGCCCTCAGCCACAGCGGTGGCGCCCCGCAGGAAGTCGACCAGCCCCTGCCATTCGGCGGAGGAGCCGAAGACCGCCTCGAAGAACTGCAGCGCCCGCCCATGCTCGGCGACCGGGTCGGTGGCGCCCAGCACCCAGCGGCGGTGAGCCTGGCCCCGGGCCCCTGCGGCCTGCTTCAGGTGGGCCAGGACCTGGCGGCCCGACTCGGGGGTGAGGCGGTAGCCGACGGCCACAATCTCGGGCTCCCAGGTCTCCACTTCAGCCAGGAGCGCATCTACCGAGACGGCGGGGCCGAGCGACTTCACCTCGTAGCCGAGCTGCTCGGCCAGGTGGAGGAAACGCACGACACCGCCCACGTGGACACAATCACCAATGGCGGCGCCCAGAATGCGGCGCTTAGACAAGGTCGATCACATCTCCTTCCAGGGCGTAGCGACTGATCTGCTCGGGTGTCCAGCCCGCCATGCCAAGGGCGGCGAGGGTCCGGCCCTCCTGCCGGAAGTCGACCCCGCAGGTGAGGTTGGCCAGCTGGATCAGCATATCGGTCACGGGCATGGGGAGACCGCAGGCCCGCCCCAACTCGGAGATCGGTACGAGGCCGGTCGGGACATCCTCCCAAATGTAGCGGTGCTGCAGGAGAGGCGGGGCACCGACGCCATCGTACGCGGGGGTGGCCTGAATCGCCTCGTACAGGGTGGGCCGCTCGACGCCGTAGACCTCGGCCAGCCACTCCCGGGCCGTGTGTGCACCCACGCCGAGAGCCTTCGCCACAGCGACACGCTCCTGGTCCAACTGCTCCAGAATGCCCGCCACCGACGGGGTGATCCCGTCCACATAGTGGCGGAATTGGCCACTGGTCGATTCGATCCGCCCCATGTTCAGCAGGGCGACGCCGGGGTGGAAGATCGCCCCAATGTTGTCCATAGAGGTCTTCCAGACCCAGCGGGCGGGCATGAACTGCGGGAAGGCGGGCTTGATTACCGCTAGCAGCTCGGGGGTCCGGTGGGCGGGAATCGCCGCCGCCAGGACCTGGCGCTTTATGCCGTGAATGTGGGCGGTGTTGGGGCCGACCTTGCGGCTGGCGTAAAGGAAAGTCTGCGCCTCACCGACCAGCAGATCAGCCCTGCAGCCCTGGCGCCGGAGGGTCTGCGAGAAGTGGATCGCCCCGGCAGTCCGGCCCGGCATGAGCAGGATCTTCTGCCCGTCCTGCAGGTGGGGGGCGCAGAGCCGGGCGATCTCGCCGTGGGCAGAAGCGGGGACGACGACCAGTACGAGGTCCGCCCCCGACAGGGCACGAGCTAGCTCGCTGGTCGCTTGCACCGGGCCAAATCCCTGCTCCACCCCCTCCAGAAAGACCCCGCCCGCCAGTCCTACCTGGTCCAGAGCCTGTGGGCTGCGCGCCCACAACTTGACCGGGAAACCCATGAGACCCAGGTGGCCCGCCACGGCTAGCCCGCCGTGGCCCGCTCCCAGCACGCAGTAAGTTGGCATGTGGCCCTCCTCCTCTTGACTTGGGGTTGTCGGCTTGCAGACAAGCCGGCCTGAGGGCATAGCAAAGCCCAGGGGCGGGACCCCTGGGCGTTTTGGGCGCACCATAGCAAGGCCCCACCACCTTGACCACGCTTACGAGGTTAGCTGACGGACTCGGAGCGCCAAAGCGTGCCCCGTCCCATCGTCCCTCCTGGCCGTTGCACGGCCAGGCCCTAGATAGGATTCGCCCCAGAAGGTGGTGCCCGGTTCCGGGCTCGCACCTTGATTGGTTCCCCCGCTCTCCGCCCTTGTTCGGGTGGAGACTCAGCGATCAGGCGGGCTATCTGATTCCGATTCTACAAGCAACTTTAGTCTACCACTCAGGTTGTCGGTTGGTCAAGAGGAAGTTGGCGCCTCGGGGCGCGGGTGCGGCATTAGCCAAGGAGGAAGAGAAAGCCGGGAGAGCCCCGGTAGAGTCCCGCATCCACATTGACGCAGAGGCCGTCGCGATAGGGATAGGCCTCGGTCACCTCCGCCGGGGGCTGGGCGCTCATGTAGGAGATGGGCGTGTGCCCGTGAATGATCCGCTTGCCGCCATACTGCTGCAGGAAGGCCGCGGCCCTGTCGGGCCGGTCACGGAAGGCGAGCCGCTCGGCGAAGTCGCCCAGAAGCTGGTCCCAGGCGGCGGTGTCGTCGCCGGTGAGCAGTGCCCCCATGGCGGCATTGACCTGATCAACCGTGGCACCGTACCGGGTGTAGAAGAGGGCGTCGGCGTGAGCGAGCAGGTCATCGCCCACCAGAGCAAGGGCGGGTCGGCTTGTGAGCCAGTCCACGTGGGCGGGGGTTAGCCGCTCCAGGTCGGACTGGAGCCCGCCGTTCATCTCCCAGTCGGCGAGGAAGCTCTTGCCGGGACCGGTGGATGGGGCGTTGGGGAAGCGGAGGGCGCCCAGGATCAGGGGCTCGTGGTTGCCCAGCAGCGCCTCCACCTTGCCGCCCGCCGCCGCAGCCTCGGTCTGGAGCCGCATGACCAGGTCAAGGCAGCCGATTCCGTCGGGGCCACGGTCGAAGAAGTCGCCCATGAACCAGAGTTCGGCCTCGCCGCCGCTCCAGCTCAGATCGGAGGCGAGCAGGCCCGCCTCCTGGAGGATGCGCGTAGCCTTAGCATACTGACCGTGCAGGTCGCCCATGACATAGATCGAGTGCATGAGCCTCAGGTCCTCCTGGGCTGCGTCCGGCGGCGTTGCAGGAGTGATCCGAAGTAGCCGGCGGTCAGGGCGGCGAGGGCGAAGCCGGTGGATACCATAAAGAGCATGCGCAGGTCGAAGCCGTTCTCGTTAACCAGAAAGAACATGGCCAGGAAGGTCAACGGGAAGGCGATCGCGGCATAGGCCCCATGCAGGAGGAAGGACCCGTTCCAGTTCCGCCACCAGGCAAGTACGGTGCCGCCCACAGCCATAGCCATGAGCAGCAGAATGACTGGCTCACTGGCCGGCGTCCACGAGAGGAGGCAGATGAGAAAGGCGATCGTGCTGCCTGTGGCCAGGCCAGGGAGCATGGAGTCGCTCTGCGGCGGCTGCCCCAGCCAGTGAAGCTTCATGCGCACGTCCAGGGCGAGGGTCCTGACCAGGCGCTCGGCGGTCACCCAGCGCGGGAAGAGGCAGACGATCAGTCCAACAGTCCAGAAGAGCCGCCATGCGAGGACTTCATCGCCATGGACTCCCACCGAAGCCATCAGGGCAAGGACCGGGAGCGGGGACAGATAGTGGCGCCAGGGCAGGTGCTGGTGGTGGGCCTCTGCTAACCCCATGGCCACCTTCGCCGGGTCGCCCATGCGAGCCACCGCCACCAGTTCGGCGGTCTCCCGATCGATCCCCCGGGCCTCCACCTCGGCCGTGGCCTCGTGAATGTGCTGCTCCAGCTCCCGGCGGACCTCGTTCGCCTGCGCCGGATCGGTTATGTACGCTGTCACCTTATCAATGAACTCATGCGCCCGCATAGGCCCATACCCCTCCTTGCACGACGGCATCTACCGCGGTCCGGAACTGCTCCCACTCCTGCGCCCGGCGCCGGAGCTCGCCGCGGCCTTCATCTGTCAAATGATAGACCTTCCGGTCCCGCCCGCCGGGCGTACTCTCCCACCTGGCCACGATCAGCCCGTCGCGCTCAAGGCTGTGAAGGATCGGGTAGAGCGTCCCCTCCTTCAGGGTCAGAACCCCCTGGGAGAGCCGCTCCATCTCCTTGGTCATGGAGTAGCCATGCATGGGCTCCCGGCTGAGGACCGAGAGGACCAGCGTCACCGTGCTCCCCTTCATAAGCTCTCGATCCACTGCGATGGTGATCACCCCCTCATTCGATGCATCGGGATTCGAGGTAATTTTATCTGATAAGTTCGATGGCGTCAAGCGCGAAAAAAGAGCACCCCAAACCGGTGGGGTGCTCTCGCTTCTGTGTGGGTTAGAGCTCTTGGGCGAGGGCAAGCGGGATCGACTCGACATCGAGGGCGTAGCCCGGCAGCGTAGTGACCAGCAGGTTGGCCCCACTGGCCAGGGCCTGGCTCTGAAGCTCCACGTTGTCCGCTGCCACCCAGAGGTCGGCCTCCGGCAGGCAGAGTCTGGCGATTGCCAGGGTGCGCAGCAGATCTGCGGCGCCATCTACCGGGCGAAGGAGAACGGCTGAAACGTCGGCGTTGCGCAGGATCTCCAGGTCGTCGGCCAGTCCGTCCTTCGTCTGGTCCTCCATGCCGACCCGCATGCCGCCGGTCACCCGGTAACCCATGCCCTTCAGCCAGAGGTAGCGTGTCAACCGCTCCGCCGGGGAGTGGCCGGGATAGATGCGGGCGTAAAGCCGTGGGTTGCAGCACTCATGGGGGAGGACATACTCCTCTGCCCCTGCCTGCCGCCAGACGGCGTAGGCGTCATAGGGCCGCTCGCCCAGGCAGAGCGCCACCTGGAGGGTGGTCCGCTCCTTGATCTCGCGAACCAGGGAGGCGATCCGACCAGCCCCCGGACAGGGGCCCTCAGCCCGGATCACGACCGAAGTGCAACCCTGGCGCCAGGCGCTGACCGCCTCCTCGACGGCCAGGTCCATGCTGGCCTCGATATCGATCGTTACCAGTGCGCGCAGCGCAGGCTCATCGCCCTTGTGCTGTTGGCACACACGCCGAGCTGTCTCCAGCAGGGCGGTGTACTCGTTGCCCTCGGAATTCAGCATCAGCAGGATCTCCCGGCGGCTGGGCAGGCGGCCTGCCTCGGCACGGCGCAAAATCGGCCCGATCATGGACATCACTCCCTCGGCTCAGGATTGTGACCTAGTTCACAAATCCTACAATGATCCTACCGCACATGAATGCGAGCGGCTACCCATGGAAAGGACCATTTCCACATAGCACTTTCAGGTACCGACTCCGCTAGATCAAGGGTTATGAGACTCAATCCAGGAGAGTACGGCCTGGCAGACCTGGTCCCGCCCTCGCTCTAGGGCCACGAAGTGGTTGCGTCCGGGCAAGATCTGCATCTGCCGAACGGTGCTGGAGACGTGCTCCATAATGAAGGCGGCACTCTCGGGGGCGATCCACTTGTCCCGGTCGCCCTGCAGCGACTGGACCGGGGCGGTCACCCTGGGCAGGTCCTTGCGCACCCGTCGGGCAAGGCGCAGCAGCGAGTGTATGGCCGACGTAGGCATGCGCTCGTAGTTGGTCTCCAACTGGGCGGCGATCTCGGGGTTCCGAATGCGGGACTCGTACCACGGGACCAGGTACTTCCCCAGCGGAACGAGGATCTGGCGCCAGTCGGCCAGCTTGGATGGCGTAGCCAACGTGGTCACAGAGGCGACCTGGTGGTGGGCGGCCAGGTAGAGGGCGATCAGTCCGCCCATGGAGAAGCCGACAACGTGCACGTTCTTCACGCCGAACCGCTCCTGCAGGCTGATCAGTTCAGCTTCGGCGGCCCGCACCCAGTGGCGGGACCGGGTCTCTTTCAACTCCTCCGGCGATGTCCCGTGGCCCGGCAGCACCGGGGCGCTCACGGTGATCCCGTGGTCGGCCAGGTGCTGAATCACCGGGCGAACCTCGGCGGGGGAGCCCGCGAATCCATGTAGCACAAGGCAAGCGATCGGGCCGCGCTCCAGGTAGATCGGGGTGGCGGGGCGGCGCTCGAGAAGCGTCATCTCCAGGACCTCCGTACGGGTAAAAGGCGAAAGACCGGGCCTTACAGCCCGGCCTCATCTGGCGTTGTCAGGGGACTAGAGCCCGTTCTCCAGGTAGAGGAGCACAAGCGACGTGAGAATGAAAAGGATGGCGAAGGCCGCACTGAAGCGGTTGAGCACCTCGTCCATGCCCTTCTTCTTGCCGAAGATCTGCTCGCCGGCGCCGGCGATCGAGCCCGACAGGCCCGCGCTCTTGCCGGACTGCATGAGAACGGTCGAAATCAGACCGACCGCGAAAAGGGTGTGGAGCACCAACATGAACGTAACCATATCCCTTCACCCCCTCCACGCGCGCCAATTCAGCTTTTCGATTGTACCACACCGACCAAAATCGTACAACTTCTAGTTGTTAGGACGGGGTCGGTGTGCCACCTGGGAGTTCCACACTCCACTGCTGAGTGCCTGCACGGAAGTGAAGCTTGTTGCCGATCCACTGCAGGTTGGTGATATCCTGGCCGTCTGGCAGACCGGTCATTGTGACAGGTTGCTTGGCCGTGAGGTCCCACACGGCGAGCACCAGGACCCCGCGCGGGCTGGCGTTGGTGGCGGCCAGGTACTTGCCGTCGAAGGACCAGGCCAGTTCGCCGGCGCCCCCCTCAAACCAGAGGTCGAGCCCGGTGACACTCCCCTGTTCGTTGACCAGCCCCAGGAGGGGGTGCGTGCCCCTGGTGACAAAGGCGATCTCCTTGGTGTTCGGGGAGAGGGCGAGGGCGCCCCAGCCCTCCTGGCCGACCCCAAAGAGGATATCCGCCCCGGCGCCGTATGGGCGGAAGCTCTGGGGCAGGAGCGGCTGGATCGTGGAGACGGTGGGAGGGCTGCCCTTGGAGAGTTGCAGCTTCTGCTTGGGCGCATCGGGCAGAGGGGCGACGGAGACCATGCCCCCGGCGAAGTTCTCGTCCTGCCCCGCGCGGCGGGCGGCCCGGTCAACCAGCAGTTCCGTGCCCTCCCTCACGACCAGGTATTGCGTGGGCACCACGGCAGAGAGGGTCTTGGCCGGATCGCTCCAGGCCTCCGTTACGTCGAAGCGCCAGCCATCCGTGGTTTCAGTCGCTCCAGTAATCTGGTAGCCGCTCCGCTTGTAGGCATCGGCTGGTGTGGCCTGCCGGGCCGCGGGGACCAGGCGCTTGGCGGCATTCTCCTGGCTGCCAGCCAGCAGCGCCTGCAGGTAGGCCTCCAGCGCAGCCTGGGCGTCGGCCTTTGGCACGGCCGGCTGGGCCGGGGTCTCGGCGGGCGGCTTGGGGCTCTCACCAGCGTTGGTTGCGGGGGGGTTCGCCGCCCCGGGCTGCTTGCCAGCCCCGCCGGTGCAGGCGGTCAACAGGAGACCGAGTATGATCAACCAGGGCGCAATTCGCTTCACCTTGAGGCACCTCCGTTTGGCCGGGTCTATCTATTGGACGAGGAGGATCGGGCCAAGGTAACAGGGGATCTGCCGGATCCTTCCTGGGCGCTGGTTGGCCGCGGGAAGGGAATCTCGCTCACCACACGAATAATCTTAAAGGAGAAAGTTGCTCATCTTCGACCGCCAGGGGCTGCGCAGGCCCGGCGGCCTGTAGGAGGGTTCCCATGAAGCAGCCAACCGCACGGCGCCGGAGGGTCCACACGCCGCAGGAGCCGATCCCCGCAGCCATGCAGGCCGCAGTGGACCAGGCGCTCGCCGCCATTGCCCCAGTCCGCAAGGACAAGGCGCTCCCGCTGCTGCAGGCGATCCAGGCCCGGCTGGGCTATCTGCCCGGCCCCGCTCTGACCTATGCCAGCCAGCGCAGCCGAATCCCGCTGGCGGATCTGAAGGCCCTGGTCTCCTTCTACGACCTGCTCACGCCCGAGCCCAACAGCGGCGTGGTGCTCCACTGCTGCGACGATATCGTCTGCCGCTCTGCTCCCGGCTTTGCGGGGTTCGTGGCAGGGCTGGAGGCGGGCGGGCAGACCGTCCACTTCGCCCCCTGCCTGGGCCGCTGCGAGCAGGGGCCGGTCGCCCTGCGCACCCACGCCGCCGCCAACCCGGCCCAAGCCTTTGGCGGCTATGGGGCCTGGGCGGTTGAGGAGTCCCGCCCGGCCCGCATGGACTGGCCCGCCGGCTACCAGCCGCTCCTGCTAGAGCGCTGTGGCCGCTACGACCCGGACGACCTGGAGGGCTACCGGGAGGCCGGCGGCCTCGCGGCCCTGGACCTTGCCCGGTCGATGCGCCCCGCAGACCTGGTGGGGCTGGTCAAGTCCTCCCGGCTGGTGGGGCGGGGCGGGGCCGCCTTCCCGACGGGCATCAAGTGGGAGGGGGTTTTGAACGCCCCCACGCCGCTCGGCGCCGGGCCTGACGGAGCATCAAAATATGTGGTGATCAACGCTGACGAGTCGGAGCCGGGCACCTTCACCAACCGGATTCTCATGGAAGAAGACCCCATGGCGGTGGTGGAGTCGGCCCTGATTGCGGCCCACGCCGTGGGCGCCGACCAGGTCTACCTGTATGTTCGCGGCGAGTACCCGCTGGCCGTGAAGCGCTGCAGCGCTGCGATCGATACCTTCCGGACCCACGGCCTCCTGGGCGATGTGGGCTTCGAGATCCGCTGCGGGGGCGGGCGCTATGTCTGCGGCGAGGAGACGGCGCTCTTCGCCTCGATCGAGGGGGAGCGGGGCGCCCCGCGAGTGAAGCCCCCCTTCCCCACCACCAATGGCCTCTTCAACCGTCCAACCCTGATCAACAACGTGGAGACGCTGCAGAACCTGATTCCACTGCTCAAGCGGGGGCCCGAGACGTGGAACCTGCATGAACCCAAGCTCTTCTCCATCTCCGGCCACGTGGCGAACCCCGGGGTCTACGAGGTGCCCATGGGGACGACCCTGCGGGCGCTGATCGACCTGGCCGGGGGGCCGGTGGGCGAGATCCAGGCGGTGCTCATGGGCGGCGCCTCCGGCATGTTCATCGGGCCGGAGAGGCTGGATACCCCGCTGGAGTTCAGGGCCATGGCGGCCGCCGGCGCCACCCTCGGCTCGGGAGCGGTCATGCTCTTCAACACAGCGACCGATTTGTGGGATCTGGCCCGCCGGGCCGCCCGGTTCTTCGCCGAGGAGTCCTGCGGCAAGTGCGTGCCCTGCCGGGTCGGCACCGCCCGTCAACAGGAGATGGTCGACCAGTTTGCCCAGGGCGACCGCCGCTTTGTCCCCTTGCATGACGAGCTCCGCCAGGCCATGGCAGATGCTTCGATCTGCGGGCTGGGCCACACCGCCGCCAACCCGATCCGGAGCCTCCTGAAGCTGAAGGGGGTGACCTGCCCATGATCCGGCTGATGATCGATAACCGGGAGGTCGAGGTGGCCGAAGGCGCCACGCTCCGAGAAGCCGCTCTGACGCTCGGGGTGCAGACCCCGACCCTCTGCTGGCACCCGCACCTGAACTGTGGCTCCAACTGCCGCGCCTGCGTGGTGGAGCTGGAGGGGTCCCGCACCCTGGTTCCATCCTGCTCCCGGTCGGCCACGGCGGGCATGGTGGTAAGGACGAACTCGGACCGGGTGCGCCACGCCCGCAAGCTGGTCTTTGAGCTACTGCTGACCGAGGTGGCGCTAGACGCCGCCCCGGAGCTACTGGCCTACGCTCGCTACTACGGGGCAGACCCCTCCCGGTACCCGGCGGCTGTTGAGGCCGCCAGGAAGCGGGAGCCGGTGATCGATAACCCGTTTTTCGCCAGGGATTACGCCCGGTGCATCGCCTGCCAGCGCTGCGTGCGGGCCTGCGGGGAGGATATCCAGCAGACCTTCGCCATTGCCATGACCGGGCGGGGCCACCAGATCTCGGTCGGCGCCGGCGGCCTTGGCGATGACCTGACCGAGAGCTCCTGCGTCTTCTGCGGCAACTGTGTGGGTCTCTGCCCGACCGGGGCGCTCATGCCCCTGCCTGAGTTCGAGGCCCGCTCCGCTGGCCTGCTCAGAACGCCAGAGGTCTTCTGGAGCCCTGGTGCGGGCTTCACGGGGCCTGGGGCGGGACTGCTCACCCACCCCGACGCCAGGCTGAGAGTCAGGGAGGAGGTCTAGCGCATGGCGGTGACCACGAGGGTTACCACCACAACCTGTGCCTACTGCGGCGTGGGTTGTACCCTGGAACTGCACACCGTGGGCGAGCGGGTCTACAAGGTAACATCCCCCATAGACGCCGTGGTCAACCGCGGAAACCTCTGCGTGAAGGGGCGGTTTGGCTATGACTACATCCACCATCATGGCCGATTGACCAGGCCGTTGGTCCGCAGAGGTGGGCAACCTGGTGCCCGCCGGGGCACGCCGGAGTACGGCACCCTGGAGCCCGCCTCCTGGGACGAGGCGCTGGACCTGATCGCCGCCCGCCTGGGCGCGATCAAGGCCGCCCACGGGCCCGATGCGATCGGCGCATTTTCCAGCGCCAAGTGCACCAACGAGGAGAACTACCTCTTCCAGAAGTGGGTCCGGGCCTGCATTGGGACCCACAACGTGGACCACTGCTCCCGGCTCTGCCATGCTTCATCGGTCACGGCGGTCAACATGGCGATCGGCTCCCTCGCCATGACCAATTCGATCGGCGAGCTGCGGAGCGAGATCGATTGTCTCCTGGTGACCGGCTCCAACACGACTGAGAACCACCCGATCATCGCCCTGGAAATGAAGGCCGCATTGGCCCGGGGGGCCAAGTTGATCCTGGTCGATCCGCGGGAGATCGAACTGGCCCGGTTCGCCACCTACCACCTGCAGCAGCGCTCGGGCACCGACACGGCGGTCTTCAACGCCATGGCACATGTGATTATTGCCGAAGGGCTTTGGAATCAGGGGTTTGTCGATACTCGCACCGAGAACTTTTCTGCCCTGGCGGATTCGGTCAAGGACTGCACCCCCGAGTGGGCGGAGGCGATCAGCGGTGTCCCGGCCGATGCGATTCGCGGGGCCGCCCGGCTCTACGCGGGGTCGAGTGCCTCGGGCATCTTCTGGGGCATGGGGATCTCCCAGCACCACAACGGCACGGAGACCGCCCTCACCCTGGCCAACCTGGCCCTCCTCTGCGGCCATATGGGCCGGCCGGGGACGGGGCTCAACCCGCTCCGCGGCCAGAACAACGTGCAGGGCGCTGGCGACATGGGCTGCCTGCCCAACCTGCTGCCCGGCTACGCCCCGGCCCGAAGCGAGGCTGAGCTGGAGCGGGTGGGGAGCCTCTGGGGCGTTCGCCTCTCTCGCAGGCCCGGCCTCACAGCCACCGAGTTGACCGAGGCGATGGGTGAGGGGAAGGTACACGGGCTCTATGTTATGGGCGAGAACCCGCTCCTGACCGACCCCAACCTGAACCATACCCGAGCCTGTTTCCAGGAGCTCGAGTTCCTGGCCGTGCAGGATATCTTCCTGACCGAGACCGCCGAATGGGCGGATGTGGTCCTGCCAACCGCCGCCTTTGCCGAGAAGGAGGGCACCTTTACCAACACCGAGCGACGGGTCCAGCGGGTCCGCCAGGCCGTCCCAATGCCGGGCGAGGCCCGGCTGGACTGGCAGATCCTCTGCGACCTCTCCGCCCGCATGGGCTACCCCATGCGGTACGACTCGCCCGCCGAGATCCTGGCCGAGATTGGCCGGTGCGTGCCCGATTACGCCGGGATCACCTGGGAGCGGCTCGAGCGTGGTCCGGGGATCCAGTGGCCCTGCCCCTCGGCCGATCACGCCGGCACCCGGTTCCTCTTCGCCGATTCCTTCCCGCGGGGTCGGGGCAAGCTCCACCCGGTACGCTACCAGCCCCCTGCGGAGCCGACCGATGAAGCCTACCCCTTTATCCTCACCACGGGCCGGGTCCTCTTCCACTGGCATGGCGGGGTGATCTCCCGCCGCTCCGAAGGGCTGGAGGCGATCGCCCCCGAGGCGCTGGTCGAGATCCACCCCACCGATGCGGCCCAACTCGGCATTACCGATGCCGGCTGGGTCCGGGTCGCCAGCCGGCGGGGGGAGGTTCGGGCCAAGGCCCAGCTCACCGAGCGGACCCTCCCCGGCACGATCTTCATGACCTTCCACTACGCCGAGGCGGCCGCTAACCTACTGACGATCGACCGGCTCGATCCGCTGGCGAAGATTCCGGAGTTCAAAGTCTGTGCCGTCCGGCTTGAGCCGGGGGCCTAGTAGAGGGGCAGCACACCACCAGATGCGGCGTGCTGCCCTCTTTCTGTCATGATCCCCGAAATGATCCCTGACTCCAGGGATCGCTCTGGGCCCGTGAAGGGTGGTACGCTCAACTACGTCAACCGCCTGGCGGAACGCCGGCTGTGAGAACGAAGGAGGGTACCCAGGAATGTCGACGATCGCCAACCAGCTTGTGAAGCGCCATGAAGGCAACTGGAAGTGGGCCATGGGCCACCTGACTACCGTGAAGGTCACCGGCGAGATGACCGGCGGCTACTTCGCCCTGGAGGAGAAGCTGATCGCTCCCCTGCCCCTGAAGGGCTCCCCGCTCCATATCCACGAGCGGGAAGACGAGACCTTCTACGTGATCGAGGGCAAGCTGGTCTTTGAGGTGGAGGGCCAGCAGATTGAGGTGAATGCTGGTGACTGCCTCTGGGCGCCGCGGGGCCAGAGGCATATGTACTGGAACCCCGGCCCCGAGCCCGCCCGAATCCTGGTCTTCGTTACCCCTGCTGGCTTTGAGCGTTTTTTCGATGAAATGGGGCGGCCGGCTGAGTCGCTGACCCTGCCGCCCACCCCGACCGCTCCCCCTGACCTGAACAAGGTGATCACCACCGCCGCCAAGTACGGCGTCACCATTTTCCCGCCCCAGAAGCAGTCCTAGGGAATCCGGGTTCCCTCGTGGTAGAGGAGCGCCATTAGCTCCCGCCTGCTGTTGATATTCATCTTGCCGAAGATCTTCTTCAGGTGGTCCATGACCGTGTACTCGGACAGGTAGAGGCGGCCGGCTATCTCCTTCGTGGAGAGGCCGGCTGCTATCAATTCTACCAACTCTCGCTCCCGGGCGGTGAGGTCGAAAGCGGCCATGAGCCTCGGGAAGCGCTCTTCGGGACGGGCGGGCGAGATCACCACCATGCTAGCGACCGGTCCATCCGGCTGGTCCTCCGGCGGTAGGGCGAGAATGGTCCACCAGGCGCCCAGTCGGTCCTGCACGGTCATCTGCGGCGGGGCGCCCTCGGCTCCCGTGGGTCCGGTCTGGAGGAAGGAGACCACGGCGGCGAGCGCCCAGGGCAGTCCGTCAAGCCGATTGCTCTCGTCGCCGGAGAAACGGTCCAGCACCCCGTCTGCCTGGCGGCTGCGGAAGAGAATTCGCCCGTGCCGGTCCAATAGCAGGGTCACGACCTGGTCCGCTCCATCGCCTGCGATGCTCTGCCGGAGCCGATCTACCCGCAGGGCCTCCGCCAGTCGTGGCGCCAGCATGGCCAGGTAGGTCTGCTCCCCGCCGGTGAAGTCCCGGTTGTCGTCGCCCCGCATAATGCAGAGCCCGCCCCAGTAGGCGTCATCCCCCGTGTTCAGGCAGGCCCGGATCTCGTAACGCAACCCCCGGGGCTTGTAGATATCCAGATATCGCCCTTCGGACTCAAGGTTGCCCCTGGTGTACTCTGACAAAAGGGCCACGGTCTGTTTGCTGCTCCGCATGTCCAGGAAGCTGACCCGCTCATTGCGCAGGTAGGTCCGGTGGGAGAAGACCCGGCGGGCCTGGTCGTCCATCCCTACCGTGAAGGCGGAGGTCGCCAGGAAGGTGACCGGATCGGTGTGGAGCAGGGCGAGCGCATCTACCGAGAGCACCTCGCCCAACTCTGCTGCCAATCGGTTCTGAAGCTCCCGGGTCGAAGGAAAGGTGCGCAAGTAGCGGGACAGCTCTTCGTAGCTCTGCTGAAGCCGTTTGCTTAGCTTGGGCATACCTTTCCTCCCTTCTGTCTTCTCATCATCATTATATACAACACGCAAGTGTAAATACACAAGGGACCGCCAGCCCTCTCCAGGTTGGCGGTCCCTCAATACGCTGCCTACTTGCGGCCCTTGATCACGGAGCGGCCGCGGAACGTGGCGGCCTGGCCAAGCTCCTCCTCAATGCGGAGCAGCTGGTTGTACTTCGCCACCCGGTCGGTCCGGGAGGGGGCACCGGTCTTGATCTGGCCGCAGTTCAGGGCGACAGCCAGATCGGCGATTGTCACATCCTCCGTCTCGCCGGAGCGGTGCGACATGACGGTGCTGTAGCCAGCCCGGTGGGCCATGGCCACCGCTTCCAGGGTCTCGGTCAGGGAGCCAATCTGGTTCACCTTCACCAGGATCGAGTTGGCGGCGTTCAGGGAGATGCCCTTGGCGAGCCGCTCCGTGTTGGTGACGAAGAAGTCATCGCCCACCAGCTGAATCCGGTCGCCCAGGCGGCGGGTCAGCTCCTGCCAGGAGTCCCAGTCATCCTCCGCAATGCCGTCCTCGATCGAGACGATCGGGTACTGGCGGGACCAGCTATCCCACAGGTCGATCAGTTGCTCGCTGGTCAGGGTCTTGCCGCCCTCACCGGCCAGGACATACTTGCCGTCCTGGAAGAACTCCGTGGAGGCGACATCCATGCAGAGGAAGATCTCCTCGCCCGGCTTGTAACCCGCCTTCTGGATCGCCTCAAGGATCACCGTGATCGCTTCCTCATTCGACTTCAGGTCGGGGGCGAAGCCGCCCTCATCGCCCACGGCGGTGTTGTAGCCCTTAGCCTTCAGGACCGACTTGAGGCTGTGGAAGACCTCGGTGCCCATGCGCAGCGACTCGGCAAAGCTGGATGCGCCGGCGGGGAAGATCATGAACTCCTGCATGTCAACGTTGTTGTCGGCATGCTTGCCGCCGTTGATAATGTTCATCATGGGAACGGGTAGGGTCCGGGCGGTGAGGCCACCGACATAGCGGTAGAGCGGGATCCCCTGAGCCTTAGCGGCGGCGTGGGCTGTGGCGAGCGAGACGCCAAGAATGGCGTTGGCGCCCAGTTTCCCCTTGTTCGGGGTGCCGTCCAGATCGATCATCGCCCGGTCTACAGCCACCTGCTCGGTGGCGTCCATGCCGATAATCTCCTCGGCGATCAGTTCGTTCACATTGTGGACCGCCTTCAGGACGCCCTTGCCGAGGTAGCGCTGCTTGTCGCCGTCGCGCAACTCAACCGCCTCGAATGCACCGGTAGATGCGCCCGACGGAACGATCGCCCGCCCCTTCACGCCGGAGGCGAGAGTGACCTCCACCTCCACGGTGGGATTGCCACGGGAATCCAGGACCTCGCGGCCCAGCACGTTCATGATCGTGGTCATGCTGTTACCTGCTCCTTCCGAAAACTTTGTGATAGGTGACCACTTCGCTACAACGGGCTCTTACCCTTTTGCCAAAAGGGATTCAGCATCCATTTGCGGGGGCTTGGCCAGGCCGATAATCTCCAGCAGGGTGGGGGCGACGTTGGCCAGCACGCCCTCGTTCAGCTTGGTGCCCAGACGGGTCTCATCGATCAAGAGGCACGGGACCGGGAAGAGCGTGTGGTTGGTGTGCGGGTTGCCGGTTTCGTAATCGACCATCTGGTCGCAGTTGCCGTGGTCGGCCAGCACGATTGCGGCGCCGCCCTTTGCAATAAGCGCATCCGCCACCTTGCCGAGGCACTCATCTACCGTCTCGACCGCCTTGACCGCCGCCTCCAGGACGCCGGTGTGACCCACCATGTCCGGGTTGGCGAAGTTCAGCACCATGAAATCCAGCTTATCCTGCTCAATCCACTTGACCGCCTCCGCAGCGATCTCGTAAGCAGACATCTCGGGCTTCAGGTCGTAGGTGGCGACCTTCGGCGACGGGATCATAACCCGCTCCTCGCCGGGGAACTGCCGCTCCTCACCGCCGTTGAAGAAGTAGGTGACATGCGGGTACTTCTCGGTCTCGGCGATCCGCAACTGGCGCAGGCCAGCATCCGCCACAACCTGGCCCATGGGAACATCGACAAACTCGGGGCCGAAGGCGGTAGGGATCTTGTCAAAGGTCTGATCGTACTGCGTCATGGAAACGATCTGCACCGGCTTGAAGTGATCCGGCCGCTTGAAGCCGTCGAAGTGGCTCTCATGCAAGGCGCGTACGATCTCACGAGCCCGGTCGGGCCGGAAGTTGAAGAAGATCAGTCCGTCCTCGGAGTTGATCTGGCCGTTCACGCCGTCAATCACGGTTGGCAGGACGAACTCGTCGGTCTCTCCGCGCTCGTAAGCCCTGGTCACCGCCTCGTCAGCTGAGCCGGCGCGCTCACCCTGGCCCTGGGTCAGCGCCAGGAAGGCCTTCTCTACCCGCTCCCAACGCTTGTCGCGATCCATGGCGTAGTAACGACCCGACACGGTCGCAATCTGGCCGAGGCCAACCTCCTTCAGCTTCTCCTCCACCGTCGCCAGGAAGCCGCGGGCGGACTTGGGAGGCACGTCACGCCCGTCGAGGAAGGCGTGAATGTAGAGCTTCGGTACGCCGGCCCGCTTCGCCAGGTCCACCAGGGCCAGAAGGTGGTCGATATGGCTGTGCACGCCGCCGTCGGACACGAGGCCCATAATGTGAAGGGCCCCGCCCTGCTTCGCCCGGTCAATGGCGATCTGCCACGCCGGCAACTCGTAGAAGGAGCCGTCCCGAATGGCGCGCCAGATCCGGACAAGGGTTTGATAGACAATCCGCCCAGCACCAAGGTTCAGGTGACCCACGTTGGAGTCGCCCATCTGGCCGGGGAGAAGTCCCACCGCCTCGCCCGATGCGGTCAGGGTCGTGTGCGGGTACCGGGCCATATACCGGTCGTAGTTCGGATGCTTCGCAATCGCCACCGCGTTGGCCCGGGAGTCTGGGTTCAGGCCCCACCCGTCCAACACGATCAGCGCCACAGGTCCGCGCAATGCAGCCAAGGTCCGGGTCACCTCCTAAAGATCCGATACTAGTCTGCCACAGGAGCCGCTCGATTAGCGGGCCTTTTGCGGCCAGGACTTATGCAAAGCTATTTTACCAAAGTCCCATTCGGCAATGGAAGCCCTTTCCCCTGCATTATTTGGGGTCATTTCACGCGTATCTGTCACTCGGGTGTCGTCGTCATACTAACGAGTAAGTACCCTACCGGGTATATGTATTATCAGGAGGCGATCAGTTATGGCTAGCAAGCCGATCACCGTTACCGACGCGACCTTCAAGCAGGAGGTACTGGAATCCCAACTCCCCGTGCTGGTTGACTTCTGGGCGCCCTGGTGCGGCCCCTGCAAAATGATCGGGCCGGTCCTGGAGGAGTACGCCAAGGACAACGGCGACAAGATCACCATTGCCAAGGTGAATGTGGACGAGGAGCAGAGTTACGCCGGCCAGTTCGGCGTCATGTCGATCCCGACGATGATCCTCTTCCACAATGGCAAGGCGGTTGGGCAACTGGTTGGCTTCCGGCCCAAGGCGGAGATGTACCGGATTCTGGACAGCGCACTGCAGCAGATCGCAAGCGCCTAATCAGTTCGGCGGAGGGAATGGAATCCCTCCGCCGAACTTTCTCTCCATGTCGCACACTCTTTTGAATATGGGTGATCGACGAAGGGGGAGTTCTGCGTGGAGTGGCTTCTGCTCCCGGTTGTGATCCTGCTCATTCTACTCGCAATCGGTCCGTTGACAGACCGCTTGGGCTGGACCAGGACGCGCGGGCAGGCGAATGCGGGTCTCGGCGCCATGCTGGAGACGGGCAACGCCATTACCATGGGGCATACCGCCTCGGTCGAGTACCGCAAGGAGGTCCACGATGAGGAGGACGGCGAGGGCGACAAGCCTCGGCGCCCGTTCTTCCCGGGTATCCACGACGGCGCCCTCACAATCCGGCCGCTGATCGACTGCCCGGAGGATATCGCCAGCCTCGCCCGGTGGCTCTCGGACGAGCAGGTCCTCTCCTGCTATGAGGGCCGAGACAACCCTCACGACGAGGAGAAGGTCCGGAAGGTCTTTTTTGAAGAACTCCCCGACCACGAAGTGCCCTGTCTGGTGGAATGGGAGGGGCGCCCGATTGGCTACCTTCAGTTCTATCGGCTGGGTCCAGAGGCACTGGAGCAGTTCGGGTATGCACCGGACTCCGGCGTCTACGGCATGGACCAGTTTATCGGCGAGCCCTCCCTCTGGAACCGGGGAATTGGGAGCCGCATGCTCCGGCTTATGCTGGCCTATCTCTTCGAAATGGAAGGGGCCCGGCGCGTGGTGGTGGATCCAATTGTCGCGAACGGACGTGCGATTCGAGCCTACGAGAAAACGGGGTTTCAAAAGGTTCGATTCATGCCGGCCTACGCCTGGCACGAGGGACAGGAGCGGGACGCCTGGCTCATGGAGGTGACGCCGCAAAGCGTCAGACCGGAGACATACCCCTGCTATCTCAAGTGGAAATAAAGAGAGGCGGAAGGAGTTCCTTCCGCCCTGGCCTGTTCCTACGAGTGGCTTGTCCTACCCCAGCTTAATGAACTGTTCAATGACCTCATCGACCGCGGCGTTGGGGTTGTTGCCTTGCTTCATGGCCTCCGTGATCTGGAAGCCCATGTTGCAGGCGGCAGCCTTCATGGCTACCCGGTTGATTGCGGCCTTCATGGCACCCAACTGAATCAGCATCTGCTCGCAGTCCTGGCCCTCGTCTAGCATGCGCTGAATGCCACGCGCCTGCCCTTCGATCCGCTTCATCCGCCGCATGAGATCCTCATACAGTTCGGGATTATGCTCCTTGATGTTCATTCGCAACCCTCCTGTCAACAGATTACCCTACGGGGTACCTGCTGTCAAACCCCTAGAGCCACCTGGGATAATTGAATACTTGCCCTCTGGGAGAAAATGTAGTACGATTGAGCAATCGTGAATGTTTTATAGGATGAGGGGGTGGTCGTAGTGTGGTTTAGCAATAGCCAGGGTCTCCAACGGGCCGCTAACGGCTCGGCGACGCCGACCTCCACCGCCTATTCCATCCTCTCAGGCTTGTGTAGCCGTCCTGCTCAAATCCTATTCCTGGACAAGGATCTCCCTGAACACGATCTCCTACATATGAAGGGCACTTTAGAAGAAGTGACCCCTGGTGGTCTACGGCTTACACTGGAGAGGTTTCTTCCCCAGATTGAAGATCCCAGCATGCTCGTTCTCGTAGAGGTGGCTGGACCCGCGGGCCCTGTTCGTTTTCGGTGCCCGATTGCGCAACCCGTCGTTGCGGGTACGGCAACGCTCTTCCTCTCCTTGCCGGAGAAGATCGAGCAGATTCAGCGGCGCCATTTTGCGCGGGCACCTTTCTCGGGCACGATCACCTATGACCAACTCTCGGGGATCAAGCGGTTCGGGCGGGGCCAGGCGATCGGCGTAGACCTGAGCGGGGGCGGGCTGAAGATGGTCGGCCCCATGGCCCTCGCGCAGGACCAGGAGATCCTCCTCAGCTTTGACCTTCCGGGTGGCCGCCCCTGCACAGATATTCGCGCGACGGTAATCCGGGTCTATCGCCAGGGTGACCAGTGGGCCATGGCCTGCCGGTTTGAAGGCCTGAGCGGGCCCCAGGAAGCGGCACTCGTCCAGGCCGTCTTCCGCATGCAGGTGCGCAGCCCAATCAGGGACTAGGTGTTCTGTCCCCGACCATCCACCGGGATTTCGGAGACCACTCTGCCCCCTCGCACGCCATATACCTTGTCAAACAGGTTAATGGCGGGGCAGACGTGGTTGGGAATCACCTGCAGGCGCTGCCCAACGCGAAGGGGAGCTGCCTTCGGAAACTCCAACTGGCCGTGCTCCTCCGTCAGGCGGGCCACGGAAACCTGTGGGAACCCGACCACGTGTCCATGCCCCCCGTCCCGGTGCGGATCCATGGCCAGCGACTTGGAGCCGGCATCGATCACGGCCCGGTCAGGGGCGGTCTGACTCACCACTGTGGTGAGGATTCGCATGGCGCAATCGGCCTCGGAGGCGAGTCCGAGCGACATGGAGTTCCGATCGTAGAAGATATAGGTGCCCGGTCGCATTTCGGTCACGCCCTCCGCCTGACCGACAAGGTGCGCCGTAGGTGTTGCCCCCACGCTCACCTCCAGGTCAGGACGGCCCAGCGCTGCCTTGATCTCGGTCAGCCAGGCTACCTCTTGTCGGGCAAAGGCCAGGTTGGCCGCCTCGTCCTGCCCCTTCCAGGTCGGTCCGGCATGGCTCATGACCCCTGCCAGCCGAAGGCCAGTGAACCGGTCCAGCCCGCGTGCAAACTGGCTCGCATCGGCCCCGGGCTGGCGTCCTACCCGGTGCTGGCCGGTATCGACCTCCAGGTAGACCTCCAGCGGGCGGTTCAGCCTGTCACCCACCGCCGACAACGCCTCCGCCACCTCGTAGCTGTCCAGGCTGAGAATCAGCCGGTCCACTCGGGCGGCAAGGGCGGCCAGGCGCTCCATTTTGTGGGGACCGATCAGGGGATATGCGATCAGGATATCCCGAAAGCCTGCATTAGCCATGACCTCCGCCTCACCGAGTTTGGCGCAGGTGATCCCGGCCGCCCCGGCCTCCAACTGCATACGGGCGAAGTAGGCCGACTTGTGGGTCTTGGTGTGCGGGCGGAGCTTTACGCCCGCCTTTTTTGCGGTCTCCTGCATGCGCCTTATGTTCCGCTCCGCCTGGTCAAGATCGATCAAGACACACGGAGTATCAAGCTCCGGGTAGAGCATCCGCATTCGCCTCCCTTGGGGGCCTTGAATTCTGCCCCAGCTACGAATATCCTGCCGTTTCTGGCCCGCAAGGGCATACTGTTACCGCACACCGCGTGAGAGGAGCGCTTCCAGCCATGGCGATCGTCGAGGTCTCAATTACCCCTCTTGGCACCGGCACACCTTCGGTCAGCCAGTTTGTGGCTCAGGCGCACAAGCGGCTGATCGAGACCCCCGGACTCAAGGCCCAGCTCACCCCCATGTCCACCGTTCTGGAAGGCGACCTCGACCTGATCCTGAAGGCGATTCGCGAGGCGCAGGAAGCGGTCTTCGCCGCCGGAGCGCTGCGGGTCTCCACCTCCGTGAAGATCGATGACCGCCGGGATCGGATCGGTACCATGGAGGGGAAGGTCAGGGCGGTCGAGGAAAAGCTGAAGAGGTAGGTCCCTGAATCAGAGAGCCCGCCGTGGAGCACTCCACAGCGGGCTTTTTGCCTGTGCGTTACCGAGCCGCCCCGGCGCAGATTGCCGCGAACGAAGCGGGCTCCAGGCTGGCGCCACCGACCAGGGCGCCATCGATATCCGGCTGGGCCATGTAGTCGGCCACGTTGGCGGGCTTGACCGAGCCGCCATACTGGATCCGGACCCTGGCCGCGGCCTCGGGGCCGAACTGTCCGGCCACCACCGACCGCACGGCAGCGATCGTCGCCTGTGCGTCACCGGGGTCGCAGTTCTTGCCCGTGCCAATCGCCCAGACCGGCTCATAGGCGATAATCAGCCCTGCCACCTGCTCGGCGGAGAGTCCCTGGAGGGCAGCGAGCAACTGGCGGCGGTTGACTGAATCGGTCTGGCCGGACTCCCGCTCTTGCAGGGTCTCGCCAATGCAAACGATCGGGACCAGACCGTGCAGGAGGGCCGCCCGGACCTTGTCGCCCACCAGTTCATCCGACTCGCCAAAGATCGACCGGCGCTCCGAGTGGCCGAGAATCACATAGCCACAGCCGGCATCTTTCAGCATGGGGCCGGAGAGTTCGCCGGTGAAGGCGCCCTGGGCCTCCTTGTACATGTTCTGAGCGCCCAGCCCCACCTTGGAGCCGCCCAGCGCCTCAGCAACGGTGGTGAGTGCGGTGGCGGGCGTGCAGAGGACCATCTCTACGCCGGCAAGCGCCTCCACCTTGGGCAGGAACTCGGCCACAAACTGGCGGGCCTCCGCCAGGTTCTTGTGCATCTTCCAGTTGGCAGCGATCACAGGGGTGCGCATGTGCTGCATCCTCCTCTAGTAGCAGGGGCGCCTAGCGTCCCCAGTCAGCAATAAGCCAAGGCTGGCGCGGCCCTTGCCGAACCAGCAGGTAGTACGCCCACTGAGACCCCTCCGACAGGCTGGGGTCTCGACGGTCTTCGGCCGGAACCAGGTCGAGCTCGTACTCCACCCGCCAGAGCTGCTGCTCGGCATAGCCGGGGACCGGGTCCCCCTTCTCCGCTGCCGGCTCCACCTTGAGAACCCTGGCCGTCCGAATGCTCTGGCGCCGCTTGTCCATGGTGGTGGGGCCGCCGTAGAGCCGGGCCCGCTCGGGGGTCAGAGTGGCCAGAATCCACTCCAGGTCGTGGGCGACCATGGCCGCGAAATGCTGGTGGATCAGTTCGTCGGGGGTGGCCTTCGGGCGGCGAGCGATCCACTGCGCCGCGGGTGTATCGTTCCGCTTACCGCCGAAGAGCCGGGCGAGAAAGGACACCTAGGCCTTCGTTGCCAGGCAGGTGACGCCCGGCAGCTCCCGCCCTTCCAGGAACTCCAGCGAGGCGCCGCCGCCGGTGGAGACGTGGGTCATCTTGTCGGCCAGGCCGGCGGCCTCCACCGCAGCTACGGAGTCGCCACCGCCGACGATCGTGCATCCCTGGCTGTCAGCCATTGCCTGGGCCACGGCAAAGGTGCCGCGGGCGAAGGGCTCCATCTCGAAGACGCCCATGGGGCCGTTCCAGACCACGGTCATGGCATCCTGAATCGCATTGCCGAAGGCCTTGGCGCTCTCCGGCCCAATGTCCAGGGCCATCCAGCCGTCGGGAATGGCATCGACAGAGACTACCTTCCGGTCAGCGTCCGCCTTGAATTCAGAGGCGACCACCAGGTCGCTGGGCAGCAGAATCTTGTCGCCACCCTTGGCGAGCAGCTCCTTGGCGGTCTCCACCTTGTCCTCCTCGACCAGCGACTTGCCGGTGGCGTAGCCCTTGGCCCGGAGGAAGGTGTTGGCCATACCACCGCCGATAATCAGGTGGTCGACCTTGGTCAGCAGGTTCTCGATCACCGTGATCTTGTCGGAGACCTTGGCCCCGCCAATGATCGCCACGAAGGGCCGGTCCGGGTTGGAGAGCGCCTTGCCCATGATATCGACTTCCTTCTGCATGAGGAAGCCAGCTACCTTGATCTCCATGAGGTCGGCCATGCCGCGGGTCGAGGCGTGCGCCCGGTGAGCGGTGCCGAAGGCGTCGTTCACGTAGACCTCGCCGAGCCGGGCCAGCTTGGCCGCAAAGCCGGGGTCGTTCTTCTCCTCTTCCGCGTAGAAGCGCAGGTTCTCCAGCAGGACGACCGAGCCCGGCTCCTGCTTGGCGATCAACGCCTCCACCTCATCGCCAATGCAGTCGGAGGCGTAGACGACCGGCTTTCCCAGCAGATGCTGGAGTCGCTCAGCACAGGGGGCCAGCGAGAATTCATCGTTCCGCTTCCCCTTCGGCCGCCCCAGGTGCGAGGCCAGCACAGCGATAGCACCATTCTCCACCAGGTGTTGGATTGTAGGCAGAGCGGCACGAATGCGGGTGTCGTCAGTAATGCGGCCATTCTCAAGCGGCACGTTGAAGTCGACCCGTACAAAGACCCGCTTGCCCTTCACATCGATGTCGCGAACAGTCATCAGCGGCATGGCTTGTCCACCTTTCTCGGCTGAGCGCCCCGACGGGGGCGCCGTCATTGGAGACTTTGTTAAAGTCCTCTACAAAAGATCATACCACACAGGAAGGAAAATCCCTTCTAGACTGTTAGTATTGATGCCTCTGACGAGGGTCATGTGCCAAAAAGGCATTCTCCGCTCCAATCATAGCGGATCAAATCGCCCAATTCCAGTTCTATGGTAGATTTACGCGCCCATGCCCAACCGGACACTCTCAGCTCCATTTCATATTGACTGAGCCAATCGCCAACCCGTTCACCGATACACGGCTTTTATGATATGTTTGTAGTACGATGATCCATACGGCTGACAAGCAGTAAGGAGGCCCCCGGTCATGGATGTCCAGGCCCTGGAAGCGTTCTGGTGGATTGCGAAGACCGGCAGTTTCAACCGGGCAGCCGAGCGGCTCTTCTTGACCCAGCCGTCGGTAACAGCCCGAATTCAGTCCCTGGAGAAGGATCTGGGCCAGACCCTGTTCGAGCGGAAGCCCCGAGGCGTCCGCCTGACAGATGCCGGTCGGGTACTGCTACCCCATGCAGAGCGGGTCCTGCAGGATATCCGCCGGGCCCGCCAGGCGGTGGCGGACCTGGAGTCGGCCACCGGGGGCACCCTGACCGTGGGCTCGGCCCTCACCTCGTCCGCCTACCTGCTCCCGCAGATCCTCACCCGCTTCAAGCTCTCCCATCCGGCGGTGGAGGTCCTGGTCCGCACCGGTCGGTCCCACCAGGTCCAGCAACTGGTGCTCGACGAGACCGTTCAGGTGGGCCTTGTCCACGCCCCCCTGCCCGGCCACCCGGAGATCGAGTTCTGGCCCCTCTCAGAGGAGCCGATCCTGCTGGTGGTCTACCCCGAACATCCTCTGGCGGGGCGGCTGGCGGTTGGGTTGGAGGAGTTGGCCGATCAGTCACTGATCACCACTGACCGGAACTCGGGCTACTGGGCGCTTGTGGAGCAGTGGTGGGCCAACAACGGCTTTGTGCCACGGATCACCATGGAGCTGGACTCGATCGAAGCCGCCAAGCGCATGGTCATGTCCGGCCTTGGCGTCACCATGATGCCCCAGTCCACCGTAGAGAGCGAACTCCGACTGAAGCAGTTGATCGCGATCCCCCTGGTGCAGAGCGAGGGACTACGGCGGCAGAATATCTTGATCCACCGGCGGGGGAAGATCTGGAGCGGCACCGCCCGCGCCTTCTTGGAGACGATCGGGAAGATCTATAAGGTCAAACTCCATACGGAAGAACCAGCGTAAAGGCGTAACAAAGGGCTGCACCCTTGGCGTGGTGCAGCCCTTTTCTGTGCTCACACGTAGCGCTTCCGCTTGCCGGAATTCGGTACGCCCATCTCCTCGCGGTACTTGGCCACCGTGCGGCGAGAGATCCGCAGCCCCTGCCGGCTGAGCTGATCGGTCAGGCTCTGGTCCGAGAGCGGGTCGTTGGCGTCTTCCTTGGCGATCAAGTCGGCGATCAGCTTCTTGACCGATTCGGCCGCCACACCCTCACCCTGGCCGCCATCCACCCCGCTGGAGAAGAAGAACTTCAGCTCGAAGGTGCCCTGAGGCGTCTGGACATACTTGCCCGATGTCGCCCGGCTAACGGTCGACTCGTGCACCCCGACCACCTCCGCCACCTCCCGCAGGGTGAGCGGACGCAAGTAGCGGAGCCCATGCTGGAAGAAATCCCGCTGGAAGTCGACGATCGCCTCTGTCACCCGGTAAAGGGTCAGGCGCCGCTGCTCGATCGCCTTGATCAGCCAGAGAGCGGATTGAATCTTCTCCTCTACGAACTTGCGGGCCTCGCCGTCGGCCTCCCGGTCCAACATGTTCCGGTATTGCCGGGAGACGAGCAGTTTGGGAATCGGCGCATCGTTCACGATCACCACAAACTCGTTACCCACCCGCTCTACCACCACGTCGGGGATCACGTAGCGGGTCTCGTCGGCACCGAACCGCCTGCCTGGCTTGGGGTCCAGCGTCCGGACCAGATCGGCCGCCTCCTGGACCTCCGCCGGCGTGACCCCGAGGGCATCGGCGATCCGTGGGATTCGCCCAGCGGCCAGGTCGTCCAGGTACTTCTCGATCAACTCCGGGACCAGGGGGTTGCCGTCATCAATCGTCGCCCATTGAAGCAGGAGGCACTCTCGCAGCGAGCGCGCTCCCACGCCGACGGGGTCAAAGGACTGGACCACCCGCAGAACGCTCTCCACCTGCTCCACCGAAACACCGAAGCTCTCGCTGACCTCGGGCAACTCGATCTTGAGGTACCCGTTGTCATCCAGGCTTCCGATCAGGAACTCCGCAATCTGGCGCTCCTTGGTCTTCAGGCCGGACAGGTAAAGCTGGGTCGTCAAGTGATCCTGAAGGGTCGGAACGGTCGCTGTATAGGCCTCAAAGGTGAGATCATCTTCACCGGACTGAACCGCTCCACCGCCGCCGCCATTTCCGTCATCGCTGGCGAGGTAATCCAGCAACTTGCGGGCCTCCATGGGCGGGACAGGAGTCTCGATCGGGTCATCTTTGGGCTCGACCTCAAGGCAGGGATTCTCCAGGAGTTCCCCCTCGATCAACTCACCCAACTCTCCAACCGGCTTCTGTAGCACAGCGATGGCTTGGCGCAGTTCCGGAGTCATGATGAGCCGCTGAGTCTGCTGCATTTGAAGACCGAAGCCGAGGCGCAAGCCCATCACCCCCCGTGTCTTCTTTGCTGTAACTTATTCGATAGTATTGTGCCGGTTTCCTGGGCAGATCGTTTGCAAAAAATATGCCAACCACACTCTTAACTCTACACGGATTGGCGGTTTCATGCCATAGGTCGTTTGCACGAGAAGGGTTTTAGACTTTGTTGGCCAATATTAGCGCTTATGATTACGACGTACATCTTCGATCTTGATGATACCCTGATCCCCTATGACCCGCGCGAGGCGAGGGCCTATGCGCTCCTGCGGGAAGCAGGGGCTGACACCGCCCGCATGACGGCCACCGACCACTCCCTCTGGCCCGAGGTCGCCCTGGGGCGGCTGCCGATCGAGGAGAAGTGGTACCAGGAGGCGCTCTCCGGTGGTATCTCGGTTGATGTAGCCAAGCGGTTTGTCGCCGCCATGACGGCGTTCGATCCCGCCTACGACGATGCCCTCCCCCTGCTCCAGCGCCTGGCCGCTGCCCGGCACACCCTGGCAGTGATCACCAACGGCCCCCCCGGTGAACACCAGCGAGCCAAGTTGCGTCGTGCTGGCCTGGACCGGTTCTTTGGCGACCGGGTCTTTATCTCCAGCGAGGTCGGAGCCGCCAAGCCGGATGCCCGGATCTTTCACCACGCCCTTCACGCCCTGGGCGCCCGCCCGGAGCAGGCGCTCTACGTGGGCGACAAGCCAGAGCACGACGCCGCCGCCGCCGCCGCGGTGGGCATGCACGGTGTCTGGATCGACCGTTCGGGGGGCACCGCCCCGCCCCCGCCAGGGGTCCGACGGATCACCACTCTGGCGGACCTCTAGCCCGCAAGTACAGACCAGACCGCCCTACGAGCCTCTGCCAAGGCTTGCAGGGCGGTCTCTGCGTGCTGACGACTCGCTACAGCGGGTGGAACTCCATTTTCGTGTAGGCCAGGCGGAAGCCCGCCCGCTCCAGGTTGTTCTGGGAGATAGTGACCGGGTCGGTCTGGCTACAGACCAGGTCACACCCCGCTGCCGCCGCTTCGGCCATGCGGTGGTGGATCAAAGCCGTCTGCAGCCCCCGGCCCCGGAAGGCGGGGAGGGTGGCACCGGCGACCAGGCTCCCCACCCCCTCGGCCACATGGAGCCAGGCCTGAGCGGCGGGTTGGCTATCGACCTCGGCGATGTAGTGCCGGAACTGGGGCAGCCGGTGGGCAGCGAGGGCCATGTCGCGGAAGAACTGCTCACCCCGCGGGCTGATCCCCATACCGTCGCGATGAATCCGGGCGACCAGGTCGATATCGTCATCGCTCTCCGCCCGGCGAATGCTGACCCCCGCCGGAAGAGCCGGCGCCGTTGGCTGCGGCGTGGCGTAGAGGACCGAGCAGAAGACCTTGGCATAGAGCCCCCGCTCCCGCAGAAACTGCAGCACCTCGGGGTCCTCGTCGCCTGGGGCGATCTCAACGCTTCCCTTCACACCCCGAGCCTCAAAGAAGGCCAGGGCCTCGGCCAGTACCCCCAGGTCGCCGGCGCCGGAGCCGATCACCTTGTTGGCAAAGCCGGAATGCGGAAACTCCGTGCAGGAATAGACCCAGGCATCGCCCATGCGCCGGACCTCGAGCCCGTAAGGGTTGCCGGGCAGGCGGGCCACTTCCACGTAGTCGTCGTACCAGCAGCGCCCTTCAGCTTGCTCCAGCCGCAGGGTCAGAGCCCGGGAAACCGCTTGCATAGATCAACGCTCCAATCCATTGAAACTGCACCTGGTAGACGCTTTGGAACCTTCCGTAGTTCCCGCAGGGCGAAGGAAAGCCCCTCCACCGATCCGGCAGAGGGGCGCCATGGCGTCTTAGTTGTCGAAGTACATCTCGAACTCAACCGGCTGCGGCCGGGTCTCCAGGGCCGAGATCTCCTCCTCCTTGAGGGCGATCCAGGTATCGATCAGCTCCTGGCTGAAGACACCGCCCTGCAGCAGGAACTCGTGATCCTCCTTCAGCGCATCCACCACCCGGCGGAGCGAGGTCGGCACGGCGCCGATCTTGGCCTTCTCCTCATCGGTGAGGTGGTAGATGTCCTTGTCGATCGGCCCGAAGCCCGCAGCGGTCGGGTCGATCTTGTTCCGAATGCCGTCCAGACCGGCCATGAGCTGTGCGGCGAAGGCCAGGTACGGGTTGGCCATGGGGTCCGGGGTGCGGAACTCAATACGGGTGGTCTTGGCAGTGGAGAAGTTGGACGGAATGCGGATTGCGGCCGACCGATTCCCCTTGGAGAAGACCAGGTTCACGGGCGCCTCATAGCCGGGGACCAGCCGCTTGTACGAGTTGGTGGTCGGGTTGGTCAGCGCCAGCAACGCCGGGGCGTGCTTCAGAATGCCGCCAATGTACCAGAGGGCCAACTGGCTCAGGTTGGCGTAGCCGCCCTCCTGGTAGAAGAGGTTCGTGCCACCCTTGGCCAGGGACTGGTTGCAGTGCATGCCTGAGCCGGAGTTCTTGTAGAGCGGCTTCGGCATGAAGGTGACGGTCTTGCCGTAGGTCCGGGCGACGTTCTTGATCACGTACTTGTACATGGCAGCCTTGTCGGCGGCGTCGGTCAGGGTGGAGAAACGGAAGTTGATCTCGTTCTGACCAGCCGAGGCCACCTCATGGTGGTGGCGCTCCACCACGAAGCCCATCTCCTGCAGCTGCAGGCTCATGGCCGTGCGAATGTTGGTCTGGTCATCGATCGGGAGGGCCCGGAAGTAGCCCTGCTGGTACTTCACCTTATAGCCGGAGTTGGGCAGGTCGCCACGGCCAACGTTCCAGTGCGCCTCGCCAGACTCGATAAAGTAGAACGAGGCGTCCGGACCGGTCTGGAAGCGAACGTTGTCAAACATGAAGAACTCAAGCTCGGGACCCCAGTAGGAGACATCGGCGATGCCGGAATCCTTCAGGTACTGCTCGGCCCGCTTCGCCACACCACGGGGGTCACGGATATAATCCTTCAGGCCAGGCTCCTTGACATCGACAAACATGGAGAGGGTCGGCCCTTCGACGAAGGGATCAAAGACCACGGTGTCGAGGTCGGGGAGGAGGACCATGTCAGACTCGGCGATCCCGCGGAAGCCCCGGATCGAGGAGCCGTCGAACGGCATGCCCTTGGTCAGGATCTCCTCGTCGATTACCGCAGCCGGCACGGTCAAGTGGTGGAAGACGCCGGGGAGATCGACGAACTTTACATCAATCATCTTGATACCCTTCTCCTGGATCATCGCGAGAACTTCCTTCGCAGTCGCCATCTCCACCATACCCCTTTTTCCAGAACGTTTGACTTACTTACCTTTTCGATCGCTTCGATCGATCAACCGCTGCAGTTCGGCCCGGTTCGCACCGGTGTAGAGGGACCGGATCGGCCCGGAATGCTGGGCCGGGAAGCGCTCGGCGAACCGTTCGGTGGTCGGTTCCGCCTTCGCCTGGGCCCGTTTGGCCTCCCGAGCAGCATACAGGGCCTTCACCCGGTCCAACGTCATGCCGTCGGTCATCAGCCGTTTGATCTCCTTGAGCCGTAGGATATCCGTCTCGGTGAACATCCGTTGTCGGCCCTTGGTTCGGTTGGGGGCCAGCAGGCCATGTTGCTCCCAGTAGCGTATCTGGCGAGCGGTGAGCCCGGTCAACCGCTCCGCCACCCCCATGGAGTAGACAGCTGTCGAATCGTTCCCATCCATCAATCCCGCTGCCTCCCTTGCTACCTAACCGTTTGAGGTCCATGTCAGCTTTTCTGACACACCCTTCACTCGCTGTCACTATACGGGACGCGAAGTGGTTGTGTCAACTTCATGTCAACAAACCTGACATGCCTGTTGAGAATGGGTTAGGCGGGAGATACTCTGCGCAGGAATTGGCGGGTGGCCGGCTCTGCGGGCTGATCGAGCACCGCCGCGGCCGACCCTGACTCTACAAGATGCCCGTCCTGGAAGAAGGCGATCTGATCAGCCACCCGCCTAGCTTGGCCCATGGAGTGGGTCACAATCACAATCGCGATCTGCCCCCGCAAGGCCCGGACCAGGGCCTCAATCGCCTCGGTAGCCGCCGGGTCCAGGGCGGAGCACGGTTCGTCCATGAGCAGGACCTCCGGCTCCATGGCGAGCGCCCGGGCCAGGCAGAGCCGCTGCTGCTGACCCCCGGAGAGGGCGGTTGCACTGGTGTGGAGCCTGCGCCTGACCTCGTCCCACAGAGCGGCCCGCTTCAAGGCCCCTTCCACGATCCGGTCAAGCTCATCCCCCCGGACGCCGAAGAGCGATGGCCCGAAGCCCACGTTGGCGTAGATTGACATGGGGAAGGGGTTGGGCCGCTGAAAGAGCATACCGACCCGGCAACGGAGCACCTCGGGACTCATGCGTTCGATCGGTTCGCCGTCCAGGAGGATGCGCCCCTGGACGCGCACGCCGGGCGCCAAATCGTGCATGCGGTTGAGCGCCCGGAGGAAGGTCGATTTGCCACAGCCCGATGGGCCAATTAGCGCCGTGACGCTCCGGTCCGGAATCCCCAGGTCAATGCCGTGAAGCGCCTCGGTCTGGCCGTACCAGACCCGAAGCCCCTTCGTCTTCATTTTCACGAGCCAGCCCTCCGTTTGAGCAGCAGGTTGGCAGACAGGTTGACAAGCAGGACCACCAACACCAGGGCGAGGGCAGTGGCATAGGCCCGCCCATCTGACAGCCCTTCGGTGGCGAGAATGTAGAGGTGGACCGCCATGGTGCGGCCAGGGTCAAGCGGGGAGGTCGGCATGGCCAGATCGCTGCCAGCGGTCAGCAGGAGGGCCGCTGTCTCGCCCAGCGCACGGCCCAGGGCCAGGATCGCCCCGGTCAGGATGCCGGGAGCAGCGCTCCGCACCAGCACCCGGACGATCGCCTGCCAGCGGGTCGCCCCCAGCGCGGCCGCCGCCTCCCGCTGCGCCGCCGGCACGGCGGCCAGCGCCTCCTCGCTGGTGCGAATGATCATCGGAAGCAGCATGAGGGCCAGGGTGGCGCTGCCCGAGAGGAGCGACCATCCCCAGCCCAGGCGCACGACAAAGAGGGCGAACCCGAAGAGGCCGAAGATAATGCTCGGCACCCCCGCCAGGGCCTCGATCAGGGCGCGGAGCGCCGCCACAGCACGCCCCGGCTGGGCATACTCCTGCAGGTAGAGGGCTGTCCCGAGCCCCAGCGGTAAGGCGATTGCCATGGCGCCACCGCTCAACCAGGCGGTGGCGGCGAGCACGGAGCGGATTCCCCCCTCACGGCCGGCCCGTGCGGGCAGCCCGAGGAGGAACTCCAGGGTCAGGTCGGGAGCGCCCCGCAGGATCAGCACGGCCAGCAGCCCGGCCAGCAGGCCGGCTACTACGAGCGCCAGAGCGGTTAAGATCGCTTTCAGGAGGGTCACCTCCAACAGGCTACCGGGCGAGACGTCGGGCCAGGTGGTTGACCAGCAGCACGAGGGCCAGCAACAGGGCGCCTGTGGCGAAGAGCGCCTCCCGGTGCGGCCCCGTGGCGTAGCCGATCTCCATGGCGATATTTCCGGTCAGCGTGCGGGCCGGGTCCAGCGGGGAGCGGGGCGGGACCGCCACATTCCCCGTCACCATGAGCACCGCCATGGTCTCCCCCAGCGCCCGCCCCATGCCCAGGACCACCGCCGTCACCAGCCCGCCCCGGGCGGCGGGGAGGAGCACCCGGCGGACCACTTGCCAGGGGGTGGCGCCCAGCGCCGCCGCCCCCTCCCGGTAGGCCAGGGGCAGGGCTCGGAGCGCATCTTCCGCCACGGCGGCGACCGTGGGCAGGATCATGACCGCCAGGACCAGAGCCCCGGCCAGCACGGAGAAGCCCGGCCCGCCCAACCCCGAGCGAATGGCCGGGACCAGCAGGCTCATGCCCACAAAGCCATAGACCACGCTCGGCACCCCCGCCAGTGCCTGGAGCAGCGGGCGGACAAGCCGGGCCAGCCACGGCGGCGCCACCTCGGTCAGGTAGAGCGCCATGCCCAGGCCCGCCGGGACCGCCACCAGCAAAGCCCCCAGGGTGACAGCCGCCGAGCCAGCCAGCATGGGCAGGATCCCAAACCGCCCATCCTCCGGGCTCCAGACCCGGCCCAACAGGGCCGGCAGGGCCGGCCAGCCCTCGACTAGCACGAACCACGCAATGAGAAGCACCCCGACCGAGGAGAGGAGAGCCGAAAGAAAGAGCGCCCGCCGCGCAAAAAGGTCCCGCACAGCACCATCCTCCTCGGAGAGATGCTATGCGGGACGCCCTGGCGCACAGACGCTACTCCACCGGCAGGAGCCCCTCCTCCCGGACCAACCGCTGCCCCTCGGGCCCCCGGGCGAAGTGCAGGAACCGGGCCGCCTCCCCCGCCGGTGCCCCCATGGTCACCAGGGCGAGCGACCGAACCAGCGGGTAACCCGCCTCCCCGGGCAGGCGTCCATTCACCCGGACCGGCTTAATGCCGCCCAGGCCCAGGGCGCCCAGGCTGACATACCCCACCGCCCCCGGGTCATGCATGACCGCCACTCGAATCGCCCCGGCTGAGTTCTGTATGATCGCCGCCGGGCTGACCGGGCCAACCAGAGAGCGGAACGCCTCCCGCGAGCCCGACCCCGCCTCCCGGCTGACCAGGTGGATTCGCCCTGGCCGCCCCCCCAGGTCGGCCCAGTCATTCACCTCGCCTGCGAAGAGCCGGCTCAGATCCCCGACCGACAGCTCCGTGACCGGGTTCGATGGGTGCACAGCGATCACCAGCACATCCAGGGCGACCACGTGGGGCCGGAGCCCTTGCCCCACCTCCTCCGCCGTGAGGTCGCGCGAGACAGCGGCCAGGTCCGCCACCCCCGAGCGGAGCGCCTGCACCCCCGCCGTGGAGCCGCCCCCCTGAATTGAGACCCTCGCCCCGCCTTGCTTCACGAACGACTCTGCCAGCACCTCCGCCACCGGTTGGATCGATGTAGACCCCGCCACCCGCACCCCCACCGATGACCGCCCACACCCGGCGACCACCAGGGCCACAAGCATCGCCGAAACCAGAGCCCGCACACCAATCCCTCCCGAGAGTCTAGTCTGTCCGGTTTCAACCGCCTCGGGCATTCCAGGAGGCAAGGAGGGATTCTCTGTGCGCAAGCATCTGGTTGCCGTCGCCCTGCTCCTGCTGACCGGCCTCGCCGTCAGTCTCAGCCTCGCCCCGGGCCTCGCCCAGGCAGACGCCCAGGTATGGCTTCGCTGGATCGGTCTCCGCTTCTTCGGCTACGGCGCCCTGGTCATGCTCGGGGCCGCCCTGGCGATCGGCCCGGTGGCCCGCCTCCAGCCCAGGCGGCTCAGCCGCCTCCTGCCCTACCGGCGGGCGGTCGGGATCTGGAGCACCGTCGCGGCCGGGCTCCACCTGCTCTTCGCCCTGACCATGGCCTCCAGCAACCTCCGCCTCCCCAACTGGCCCGCCCTCTTCGTTCAGATCTTCCGCGGCTATCATGCGAATGGCACCCTGATTCTCCAGTACGGCCTGCCCACTACAGCGCTCAGCATGGTCGCCTGGACGGGGCTGCTCGCCTTCCTCCTGCTCCTGCTCGTCGCCCTCGTCTCCAACGACTTCGCCCAGAAGCGGCTCGGCCAGGCCACCTGGAAGCTGATCCAGCAGTGGAGCTACACCGCCTTCCTCTTTGTCGCCCTGCATATCGGGATCATGACCACCGCCGGCGGCAAGCTGAAAGGCAGCCCCCAACTCATGGGCTGGGCGATCTGGTTCGTGCTGGGCGTGGCGACCCTCCAGGCGGCGGGGTTTGTCTATACCGTTGCAAAACGCCGCCCCTAAGGATCAGAGAAAAAATCAAAACCTCACCGAGCGCTGTGGTATTCTGGGGCTAGACAGGTCGGGCGGGCCCCCCGACCGCTGTGTCAAGGGAGGTTCGCACCATGCGCCATGTCCTGCCCGACGTCCCGAAGGTCGGCTTCTACGACCCCGCCAGCGGCAAGAGCCCGGAGGATATCCCCTTCCCCAGTTGCCTGGCGGCGGTCGCCCGCTACCTGGGCGGCGACTCCACCTACACCCACCTGCTGGCCAGCTCCGGCATGGCCTTCGGCTTCCGCTGGAAGGCCGGCTGGCAGCCCGACAGCGCCGACCAAATGTTCAGCGCTGACCCCAACGAGATCATAAGCCGGGCCTTCGCCGCCGCGGGCTACGCCTATACCATGCTCTCTCGCGACGGCAACCCAGACGGGCCGGGCGCCGCCACCGACGAAGCCCGCTTCCGTACAGCGATTATCGACTCGATCCACCGAGGTGTCCCGGTCCTCGCTTTCGGCGTGGTCGGCCCGCCCGAGTGCTGTATCATTACCGGTTTTGATGATGACGGTGCCACCCTGATCGGTTGGAACTTCTTCGTCCACCTTCCCCCCTTCAATGCAGATGTAACCTTTGAGCCTAACGGCATGTTCCGCAAGCAGAACTGGTTCCCCGAGACCCACAGCCTGGTCCTCCTCGGTGCCCAGCACCCGCCCGCCTTTGACCTGACCGAAACGCTCCGCTGGGCCGTTGCCGTCGCCCGCCAGCCGAGCCTCTGGGGCGAAGCCACCGGCCACGCCGCCTACGAAGCCTGGGTGCGCCAGCTAGAAGACGACTTCAGCGACCTGCCCGAGCCCGTCCTGCGGGAGCGGCACGACGTGCACACCTCCCAGGTCGGGATTCTGGCGGAATGCCGGTACTACGCCGGCCAGTTCCTCCTGAAGTACGCCGACCTCCACCCCGCTCTACGCCAAGCGGCCGACTGCTTCCAGGCCGAGCATGACCTCATGTGGAAGGTGTGGGACCAGGCAGGCGGCAACGGCAACCCCGACGCCTGGACCCGCTTCGCCAGACCCGAGGTCCGGCGGGCGATTGTCCCGCTGATCCGCGAGGCGCTCGAGCAGGATCGCAGGGCGACCGACCTGCTGGCCCACATGATCCGCGAATAGCGCAAAAACAAGCCCCTCGGCCAGTGTTGCCGGGGGGTATCTTCATGGTAAGTTCATGCCAGTGCAAGGAGGTCGATCAGCGTGAACCATGCCGCAGCGATCCAGCACGCCCTGGACTACCTGGAGCAGAACCTGCGCGAAGAGATCCGGGTGGATGATATCGCCCACGCCGCGAACTTCTCCACCTCCCACTTCCACGCCATATTCCAGCGGGCGACCGGCTGCACCGTCGCAGAGCACCTCCGCAAGCGCCGTCTCTCCTGTGCGGCCCTCGACCTCGCCCTCTCCCGCCGGTCGATCCTGGACATTGCGGTGGAGTACCGCTTTGACTCCCAGGAAGCCTTCACCCGCGCCTTCAAGCGGCTCTACGGGATCACCCCGGGGCTCTTCCGGCGGAACCGGGCGGGAGCCAGGGTCTCCCCCCGCCTGGGGATCTACAACCCCTCAACCCTGACACGCCACGAGCCGGTACCCAACCCTTTCGCATCCACCGAGCGGGCACCCGGGCGGCTCCTGCTCACCGGGGTGCCGAAGGTGGGCTTTGACCAGGCCGCCCCCGACCAGTGCCCGGAGACCGTGCCCTTCCCCTCCTGCCTGGCGGCGGCCCTCCGCTATCTGGGCGAGGAGTACCCCTGGCTACCGCTGGAGGCCCACAACCGCCTCTGGCGGCTCAACTACGCCAACGTGCATCTCCTCGGGGCGACGGGCATGGCCTTCGGCCTGCTCTGGCGGCCCGGCTGGCATCGGGACAACGTGGACATGCTCTTCATCGCCGACCCGCGCCTGATCATCGATCGCGCCTTCTGTGCAACCGGGTACAGCTACGAGATCATCGAGAAAACCGGAAATGTGGATAGCGACGAGCGCATCTACCGGGAGCGGGTCCGGGAGGCGCTTGAGCAGGGCAGGCCCGTCCTCGCCTTCGGCGTGGTCGGCCCGCCCGAGTGTTGCCTCATTACCGGCTACGATGATCATGGCGCCACCGTGATCGGGTGGAGCTACTTTGCGGACCAGCCTCCGTTCAACCGGGAGGTGGAGTTCGAGCGGTCCGGCCAGTTCCGCAAGCGGGACTGGGTTCGAACCACCCGCAGCCTGGTCCTGCTCGGTGCGCCCACCGAGCAGCGGTTCAACCTGCGCGAGACCCTGGAGTGGGCGCTGCACGTGGCAGAGACACCTACCGTCATGGGGCGCCACGCCGGCCTCGCAGCCTACGACGCCTGGGCCGAGCAACTGTTGGACGACTCCGCCTTCCCCCTGCGCGATGAGGCCGTGCTCGCCCAACGGCACCAGGTCCACTACGTCGAGTCGCTCAACCTGGCCGAGTGCCGGGCCTGGGCAGGCCAGTTCCTGCGCCACCAGGCCCAGGCCTTCCCCCGTGTCTCCGCGGCGTTGCTCGAGGCGGCCGACTGCTACTCCGCCGAGCACGACCTCGTGTGGCAAATGTGGGAGCTGGCCGGTGAACATGATCCCGCCCACGCCCATGTCCGCTTTGCGAGCCCGGAGATCCGGCGGCGGACAGCGGCCCTGATCCGGAAGGCGCGTGAACTCGACGAGCGCGCCACCGGCTGCATGAAGCGGGCGATCAGTATCCTCGCCGCGCACTAGGCCGCCCGCGCAAGAAATCCCCGCCTGTTGGAGAGACTTCCCGTTAACGGCCAACGCGAGCGGGGTGAACCCGGAATGCCCGAACAGATACCGCCGGTTCTTGCCCACTTTGAGGAGAAGATTCGCCGGGCCCTGGGGTCGAGTCTGGATGTTCGTTACCGCCCATTCGTAGCCTCCCTGAACGGCGAACGCAGGGGACTGCTGATCTACCTGGATGGACTCGCTGACGAGAAGAAGGTCCAGGAGGTTCTTAAGGGAGTCATTCAGCATACACAGCCCCCCTTCGAACCCCAACAGATTTCGCCGGACCCAATGGAACTCCTGCGCAAGGCGGTGCTCTGCCAGGCGGAAGTCCAACCTTCCCGCCAGTTTTCGGCCTGTGTCGAAGCCGTCATGGTCGGTCGGACCGTCCTCGCCCTGGACGGCTCCAGTCAGGTGCTGCTGATCTCCACCACTGGAAACCCTGGCCGCTCGGTGCAGGAGCCCTCTGCTGAGAAAGAGGTGCAGGGGCCGCGCGACGGCTTTGTCGAGCACCTCCCCTCAAACCTGGCGCTAATTCGCCGGCGGATTCGGGATCCGCGCCTGCAGATCCAATCGATCCAGGTTGGGCAGCGGACCAAGACTACGATTGCCATTGCCTATTTGAAAGATGTCGCAGGCGAAGAGCTGATCGCCGAAGTGCGCAAGCGGCTGGAGGAGATCCGGATCGATGCGATCCACGGAGCCGGTGCGCTGGAGGAGTTGATCAGGGACTCCCCCAGCACCCCCTTCCCCCTGATCCACCTGACCGAGCGGCCCGACCGTGCGGCGGCGAACATTCTGGAGGGAAGGGTCGTGATCGCGACCGACAACTCCCCCTTTGTCATGATCGTGCCCACGTCCTTCTGGGGGTTGTTCCAGGCCGCTGGCGACTACTACCAGCACTACCTGATCAGCACCGCCTACCGAGTGCTCCGTATCATGGCCTTCCTTGTCGCCCTGACCCTCCCCGCCGCCTATGTCATGCTGACCACCTTCCACCACGAGATGCTCCCAACCCCGCTGGCCCTCACGGTCGCCAGCGGAAGGGAGGGCACCCCCTTCCCCACCGTCCTGGAGGTACTGCTCATGGAGGTCATGTTCGAGGTCATGCACGAGGCGGGTCTGCGCCTCCCCACCGCCGTCGGACAGACGGTCTCAATCGTCGGCGCCCTGGTGATTGGCGATGCCGCCGTCCAGGCTGGCCTGATCGCCCCCGGCACGGTCATGGTGGTCGCCAGCACCGGAATCGCAGGCTTCGCCCTGCCCTCCTACCCCGTCTCCCTGGCGGTGCGGTTCGTACGATTCGGCATGCTGATTCTGGCCGGCACCCTGGGGGTCTTCGGGTTTCTATTAGGCACCTCGATCCTCGCCTTGCACATGACCAGCCTTCGTTCGTTCGGCGTCCCCTACCTTGCCCCATATGCCCCCTACCGACCCAGTGAACAGGAAGATTCGGCCATGCGCGCCCCCTGGTGGCGGTTGCGCGCCCGGCCCGACATGGGTGCTGGCGGCAGCGTTCACCAGGCGCCGGACCAGCAACCTGAGGCACCAGGGGCCAGGCAATGAGAAGGCGTATCGCTCGCCTGCTCCTCTTCCTGTTCGTGCTCCTCTCCCTGAGCGGCTGCTGGGACGCCCGTGAACTGAACCAGCTCGCCCTGGTCATGGCGGTCGGGATCGACCGGGATCCGGACACGAACCGCTATATCGTCACCATTCAGGTGGCCCGCCCCGCCTCCAGCCGCGGTCAGCAGTCCGGTGGCGGTGGAGCGGAGCCGGTCTACACCGCCTCAGCCGACGGTGACACCCTCTTCACCGCCATTCGCAACCTGGCGCAGTTTACCTCCCGCCGGATCATGTGGGCGCACAACAACATCGTCGTGATCGGCGAGTCCGTAGCGAAGCACGATATCACCCCGGTGGTGGACTTCTTCACCCGCAACCAGGAACTGCGCATGCGGACCTGGGTGGTGGTGGCCCGCGACACAACCGCCAAGGCAATCATAACCGCCAAGACCGGCATGGAGGATATCCCAGCCAACTCGCTCTCCGCTGTCCTCCGGTACGCCGCCCTGCCCGGCGAAACGCTACGGACCGACATGAACGAGTTAATGGACACCTTTCTCAGCAACGACCAGCACCCGGTCATCTCCGGGGTGCAACTGCGACCCGGTGACGCATCGCCGGGTGCGGGGGGCGGGACAGGACCCACCCCACAGGTGGAACTGCGGGGGACGGCGATCTTTAACGGGACCCGGCTGGTCGGTTACCTGGAGTCAGACCAGGGGCGCGGGCTGGTCTGGCTCCGCAAGGAGATGAAGAACGCCGTGGTCGCTGTTCCCTGTCCAGAGACCGATGTTCCGCTGGGCATAACCGTGGAGTTGCGGTCGCCGAAGATCCGGCTGCGCCCGACCTTCGAGGGCTCTACTCCTGTCATTCAGGTGCGAGTCGAGACCGAGGGCTGGCTATCAGAGCGGGACTGCCCCTTCGGAGCGGCGAACGTCTCGGGCGTGAAAGAGAAGATATCCGGTTGGGTGGAAGACGATATCCGCCAATCGATTGAGGCAACCCTGAGCAGCCTACAGAAAGAGTTCAAGACCGACGCCGTCAAGTACGGTTCCTACTTCCACAGCGAGTACCCCGACTGGTGGGCAGCCAACAGGGAACGGTGGTCCGAGCTCTTTCCACAGGTGAAAACTCGGATTCAGGTGAGTGTCCATATCTCCAAAATGGGCCTCTTCGTGCGCCCACCAATGCCTACGTTCCCGCAATAGGAGGCGTTGCGCTCTGACCAGGACCCGGATTACCGCTGCCCAGATTGTCTGCTTTCTGGCTTGCCTCACCTTTGGCAAGTCGATCGGTCTGACCTCCGGAGCCATTGCCCGGCACCTCGACCAGGACACCTGGCTCGCCATGGTCCTGGCCTTTGTTGGCGCCTTCGTCATGGTTGTCCCCTTCACAAGCCTCGCCCGCCGCTTTCCCACGCAGCGCCTCCCTGAGTACGCCCGCCAACTCCTTGGGCCATGGCTCGGCTGGTTGATTCAGTTTCTGCTAACGCTCTTTCTCATTGGTTCCTTCCTCCTGGCAGCGATCACCATTGAGCTACACGTGAACGACTACCTCATGACCGAGACGCCTACCATTGTCTTCGTGGTTGGGATCTCGCTGCTCTCCCTCTACGGGGCCTACCTCGGCCTGGAGGTGCTCGCCCGGCTGTCGCTCTGGGGGCTGGGCTTCAGCCTGCTCCTCGGCTCTCTCATGGTAATCGGTTCCGTTGATCATTTTGATGTCACCCGCCTGATGCCAGCCTGGGAACACGGCCTCCCCCGGATTCTCCAGGCCAGTTCGGTCGCCTGGACCGACACGGCCCAACTGCTGGTCGGGCTGATCTACCTCTGGCCCCGTTCCACGGGCGATACCTCCCGGTGGCGCAACCTCTCCTGGCTCGGCGTTCTTCTGGGGGCTGTGACCGTGCTGGTCTGGCCCGTTTTCGAAATGGGAGCACTGGGCCCGGAGGTGACGGCGCAGTTCCTGATCTCCTGCATGCAGTTGGCGCGGGCCGCTGAACTGGGGATCTATCTCCCGCGCTACGAGATGATCATGATGGTCCTCTTTGGCTGGGCGGCCCTGATCCAGGCCATGGGGTTCCTCTACATGAGCCTGGAATCCCTGCAGGAACTCTTCCCGACAAAACGCCTTTCTCGGGGTTGGTTCATGACCCTTGTCACCTTCGCCCTCCTGCCGGGCCACTACTGGCTCAGCCAGGACCGCGAAATCCTTGACCGGGTGCACACCCACCTCTGGCCGGTGATCGCCCTGCCCATAGCCCTTGGGCTCCCCCTGCTCCTCCTGCTGGTCGCCATGGTGCGGCGGTCCGCCCCCACCTCCCTGCCCAGTTCGGGCGCGTGAGCGAGGAGGGTTCGGCCACAGCCCTCTTGAATCTATAGGCAACGAACAGAGAGGTGGGGATCCGCCTTGCAGTGCCCTCGTTGCCAGGAGCCGCAGCCCGCTAATGTCAAGTTCTGCACCCACTGTGGCACCGCCCTCCCCCAAGCTCAGGCGCCAGCCCCGGTGGCCACTCCGGCGCAGCCAGTGGTCCGTCGGGTGGTGCGGGTCTCCCCGCCCCCGGTCACCCAGGCTCCGCCCCCGGTCACCCAGGCCCCACCTGCCTGGCGGCCCCCTGTTATTCCCGCGGGCCGTGCCCCTGGTGGTCGCCCGCTGCACGTCTGGCTCGTGGCGGCGGCGGTTATCGCCCTGGTTGCGGCCTTCCTACCCTGGTACACCACACAGTCCCTCTCCCGGATCACCTGGACAGAGACAGGCTACGACTACGGCTCCGCCGGCAGATCCACCTGGCACGTCCCCGTACTAAGCTCCTCCTTCTATGGCGGGGGGAATGGGGTCAACGTGCTCAGCCTGGCCCTCATCGCCACGTTCGCCGGGCTGGGGCTGCGGTACCGTAGCGGCAGCTGGCCCCGCTGGGCCAGGTACACGCTGCTGGGAGCGGTGGGACTCACCCTCTTCGTTGGCCTGGTCAACACCGCCGCTGACCCACACCTCGGCCCGCTCCTCTTCGCCGTGGCCGGCGGTGTAGCCGCAATCCCGGCCCTCCAGGTGCTCCGACAGCCCCGCTAGCGCGAGAGAGGCCCAGGGCCGCCAGAGTCGTGGCAGTGCGGGAAGGGAGTGGTGAGCGTGCGGTTTCGGATCCCTCAGGACCTGCTAGTTGAGGGTCTCCATGCGGTAGGGCGTGCCGTGTCGACCAGGAATACGATCCCGGTGCTTTCGGGGATCTACCTTGAGGCGGTGGGGCAGGAGCTACTTCTCAAGGCGACCGACCTGGAACTGGCCATTCACAAGCGAATCCCGGCAGATGTGCTCCAGGAGGGGGCGGTGGTGCTCCCCGGCCGCTACCTGCTAGAGCTGGTTCGGCGCCTCCCGCCGCAGGAGCTTGAGGTCAGTCTGGACCCCCGGAACAGCACGACCACCATCAGCAGTGCAGATGGCGAGTACACCATGCACGGCTTCCCGGCGGATCAGTTCCCCGCCGACTCGAACGAGCCAGGGCTGCCTGGGCTCATGGCGAGTAGCCGGGCACTTCGCACCCTGCTGCGCGAGGTCGCCTTCGCCACCGGGCACGACGAGTCCCGGCCATACATTACCGGAGTCGCCTTCTCAGTCAAAGGCGAGACCGCGACCGCCACCGCGGCAGATGGAGCCGTGCTCGCCACCGGCAGGGTTCAGGTGGAGAACCCGGGGGATATGGCCTTCGCCGTGATCCTTCCAGGCCGCTCCATTCAGGAACTCGGTCGCCTCCTCAGCGAGCACGATCACGCTCCCTGCGAGATCTGCCCGAGCGGGAGCCAGTTCACCTTCCGCCTGGGGAATCTCCACCTGGTAACCCGGCTGCTCTCCGGGGTCTTCCCCGACTGGCTGCGGCTCTTGCCAACTGAGTACCCCACGGTAGTCCGGGTGGCGCGGGAGCGGCTCCTGCAGGCGTGTGAGCGGGCCGCCCTGCTGGCGCCCAAGGGGACCGTTGGCCTGGAAGCCCGTCCCGACGGGCTCCATATTCTCGCCTCCACCCCAGAGGTCGGCAGGCTGGCTGAGCGGGTCCCCGCTGAGTGCTCCGGCCCAGGCTTCACTGTCCCCCTGAACGCGGACTATCTGCTAGCCGGTCTCCGGGCAGGCGGCTCGGTAGATATCTGGTTGGAGATCGCCAACCCGCGCAGCGCCGTGCGGTTCCGCTCGGTCCAGTCGCCTGACTCCTTCTTTGTCGTACTCCCGCTCCTTCGGTTCTGAAAATAGGCACCCCGCCGGCCTGGCGGGGTGCTTCCTGTCTCTCCCTAGTGCAGCAAGGGATGCGCCTCCTGCACGGCCATCTTGACCATTTGGTCCGCTGCCAGGTTGGGCTTGACCCAGCCCTTCTTGACAGCCAGGGTGATGGCATGCTCGTGCTCGGTCAGGGCGTCCTGAAGGTGGGTCTGGAGCATGTGGCGCAGGTCCGGCGAGGTGGTCGCCAGGAGTGCGGTCATGTAGGCCTGAGCCTTGGCCTTGGCCGCATCCACCACGCCAAGGCCGATCACCTTGTCGTCTGGCTTCATGCCGGTAGCTTCCCCAATGGCACTGACAACAGCGGTCATGCGATGCCCCTCCTCATTTACGCGAAGTGGTGTTCCTTGCTAAACCCCATGAGCGCCGTCAAATGAGTCTTTCCGGTCTGAATGCCCGCCTCGATCTGCTGGCGCAGTTCCGGGTCCGCGATCATGGGCAGTCCAGCCTGGGCAGACTGCAGGCCAGTCGCCTCCATGGTGATCAGGCCGCTCAACTGAATCTGCTCAGCAACCGTTGGCGTTCCACTGGTGGTCATGGGCATGCTCCTCTCTCACCGAAGGTCGGGGTCCACAAGGTAGTTTGCCCATGAGCCGAGCGCAGGTTACATCGGTTCTGCCATCCGAATCAGCAGTGCGCCGGAGCAGGGACCGCAACCAGGCGCACCGAGACGACGTAACGACAAGCGCCGCTCCCTGAATGGGAACGGCGCCTGCTATGTCTCCATTGTACCAGCAGATTCCAGATGCCGCAAGTCTGTTTTCTCGTTGGTGAACTCGCTATAATGACATCCTAACTACCGTGCCGCCAGATGAGGAGGATGCAGGTGATCGAAGGGAAGGACGCATTGCTCGCTGCCTGTCGCCGCCGGAAGATGAAGGTCAGCGAAGAGCCAGCGAACCTCCTCGAGACGGCGATCCAGGCCGAAGGCAACCTGGATGGCATGGAGGTCAGCTTGGAGATGGACTGCATTTCGGGTATGCCAGGCGACAGCCAGGGCTCGATCACGTTCCGGGGCAACCTGACCCAACTCCTCGCCGTCCTGGCGCGGGTCTGGCCGACCCCGCCGGAGGTGCGGGAGGTCGTCTCGCCCGGTCGCAAGAGCTGGCCGGACTACCAGAAGCAAGTCAAGGAGCCCGAATGACGGAACACCCCCTGCACCTGCTGCAGGGGGTCTCGATCTGTTTTTGCCAGAGTGACCGGTTCCGCCGTTCGCCCCCCACCCCTACCCTTCGCCGTGAGACTCGATCGGCTCCTCGGCCTCCCGCACCTCTGGCGGCTCGATCTCGCCCGCCCTGGGCATGGGCTCACCGACCTCCCCCGCACGGGGTCGGCCCCCCCACCACCAGGGGCGCGGCGCGTAGATAACCCCCCAGTTCCACCAGGGCACCAGGCACGCCTTCAGGTACTGACCGGTCTTTGCAAACCACCATCTGCAATAGAAAGAAGGAGGCACAGGGCATTCCCCCTGTGCCATTCTATTCGCTACTCGACCATGAGCCGCCGGGCCTCGACATGGACCTCCAGCACGTTCAGCTCGGTCATGGTGGCAATGTGCTTCGCCACCGACGACTGGGCTGCCTTGAGCACATCCCAGATCTGGTAGCCGTACCGGGGCATGATCTCGATCTCCAGCAGGACCCCCTCGCGGGTGGACTCGACCAGGACCTTGCCGACTCGCCCGACACCCTCCACCAGTTCGGCGGCGTGGGTTGCGATTGCAGCGACCACGGTGTCGGCAATAAAGAACTTGCCCAGGCTGGAGAAGGTGGGGCGGACCACCGATTTCTCAATCGCGGCGGGATCGACCTCGTGCTCCTTCTTGAAGAGGTAGCGCAGCGGATCGACCATGTAGCCGGAGAAGGTCTTCTTCACCTCGAAGGTGGGGGCTGGGATCACGTGCTTGCCCTCGTGCTGCCGCTTCCGCCTTGCCAGGCGAATCTGGGCTGGGGTAGCGATCTCCTCAATCCGCACCACCTTGTCGGGGTGGGGCAGGTCGAGGGCGTCACAGATCTTCTCGATCATGTCGTCAGATGTGCCCAGCACCAACACCCGCTTCGGCTTGAGCGACCAGAGGGTGGTCCGCACCTCCTCACGGTGGTGTGGCTCGTGAAAGATCGCCCGGCGGACGGCGGCCATCTTGTTGTCCTCGCGCTTGGCGCTGGTGCCAGCCAGAATCTTGCCGTCGCGGTTGATCAGGAGGCCGTCATCGATCACCATTTCGCACTGGTTCCGGTAGGCGACAATCTGGGCGCGGTGGCTCTTGCCGCTGCCCGCTGGGCCCACGAACGAGACTACCTCCACCCAGATTGCCCCCCTCCGTCACCATGTAGCTATCAGGATACCCGACCGCTACTCGGCGGTCAACGCCAGGAACTCCTCCAGGTCGCCGTAGGCCACCTTCAGACCGCTCTCCCAGAAGTCGGGCCGGGTCAGGTCGACACCCAGGTGGCGGTGGCCCAGCTCCTCGACGGTCATGCGACCGGTGTCACGCAGCAGCTGGACGTACTTGGACTCGAAGCCCGGCCCCTCCTCCATGGCACGGGCGTAAATGCCAGCGCTGAAGAGGTAGCCAAAGGTGTAGGGGAAGTTGTAGAAGGGAGCGCCGGTGGCGTAGAAGTGCCCCTTCGACGCCCAGAAGAGCGGGTGGTAGGTATCCAGGCTATCCAGGTAGGCCTCCTTCTGCGCCTGGAGCATGAGCTCGTTCAGCTCCGGGATCGAGAGGAGCCCCTTCGCACGCCGCTCGTAGAAGCGGGTCTCGAAGATAAACCGGGAGTGAATGTTCATGAGGTAGGCGACCGCATCGCCCAGCCGGTTGGCCAGGAGGGAGATCTTCTCCTCCTTGCTCTTCGCCTGGTGAATCGCCGCCGACGAGACAATCAGCTCCGCAAAGGTAGATGCGGTCTCCGCCACGTTCATGGCGTAATCCTGCACCAGGTAGGGCAGGTCGAACATGACCTGGCTGTGGTAGGCGTGGCCCAGTTCGTGGGCGAGTGTGGAGACACCACCGGAGTCGCCGCTGAAGGTCATGAAGATCCGGCTGACCTGGCTCTCGGCGAAGGAGGTGCAATAGCCGCCCGGCGCCTTGTGGGGCCGGTCCTCCACCTCGATCCAGCGGTCCTCGAAGGCACCCCGAGCGAAGTCGGCCATGCGGGGGCTGAACTTGCGGAACTGCTCCTCAATGAACGCCGCCGCCTCGTCGTAGCTGACCTTGCGGTCGGCGGTGTTGATCGGCGCATCGAAGTCGTACCAGGCCATCTTGGGGATTCCCAGCAACTTCGCCTTCCGGTCCAGGAACTGCTTCATCTTCCCCTTGGCGGATCCCACGGCGGTCCACATGGCGTCCAGCGTGGCCCGGCTCATACGGTTGATCGCCAGCGGCTCCTTCAGCACGGAGTCCCAGCCACGGTGCTTGTAGAGGTTGAGCCGGAAGCCAGCCAGGTGGTTGAGGGAGTGAGCGATCAACTCGGACTCCTTGCCCCAGGCCTCCTCCCACTTGGTGAAAAGCTCCTGCCGCTTGGCCCGGTCGGGGTCGGAGAAACGGTTATGCGCCTGCCCGACCGAGATCTCCTCCCCCTCAAACGGGATCGTGATCCGTCCGACAATGGTGGAGTAGAGGGTCTCCAGGGCGTGGTAGCCGTCGGTGGCGAGGTCGTTGGCGAGCAACTCCCGCTTGGTGTCCATCTTCTCTGCAGCCCGCTGCCGGCGCTCGTTCAGGGCGAAGGTGAGCGGCTTGATCCGCTCATCGGCCAGGATCGCCTGCCAGGCATCATCCGACATATTCCGGATCCGGTCCTCCACCAGGGTGGCGACAGACTGGGAGGCTGCATAGAGCGATGAGATCCGACCGTAGAGGATTACCGCCTGCTTGTCGCGCACATCTTGCGACATGAGGCAATAGACGTGGGAACCGACCTCGTTCAGCCGCTTGAACGCCACGTCGGAATCGGCCAGGAAGGTCGACCACTCGTCGGCTGTCGCCGCAAGTGCGGCGGCTCGCTCCTGCAGGCCGGTAATCTGCCGCTCCAGGTTTTCGATATAGGTGAGCAGGGCGGGCGACTGACTGCCGCCCTCAAAGAAGGTATCCAGGTTCCAGGTCTGGTTCAGTGCGGTTGCCATGTTCGGTTCATCCTTTCTGTTGGGGGTCAGGTTTCGGTTGAACTCGGGCGACGTCAGCCCCATGTCAGGCACACCCCTGGTCCCGGCGAGTACCATAGATGTGTGCTTGCAGTAGCGGACGGAGGGAAGCAAATGTGCGGAATCACCGGTTGGATTGACTGGGACGTGGATCTGACCCAGCAGCGACCAACCCTGGAGGAGATGGCGGCGACGCTTGCCCTCCGGGGGCCCGATGCGCTGGGCTTCTGGTTCTCCCCCCGCTGCGCCTTCGGGCATAGGCGGTTGACGGTGGTCGATCCCGAGGGCGGCGGTCAGCCGATGGTACGACAGATGGGCGATCGTACCTATGTAATCTGCTACAACGGCGAGCTTTACAACACGGCGGACCTGCGGGCGGAACTGGAGGTGCGGGGGCACGCCTTCCGATCGCACTCAGATACAGAGGTACTGCTGACGGCGTACATTGAGTGGGGGCCGTCCTGCACCGAGCGGCTGAACGGGATCTTTGCCTTCGCTATCTGGGATGACGCCGAGCAGCGGCTCTTTCTTACACGCGACCGCTTGGGCGTGAAACCTCTCTTCTACACGCAGCGTGGCAGCGCCTTCCTTTTCGGCTCGGAACTGAAGGCTTTGCTGGCGCATCCTGCGGTGGAGCCGAATGTGGATGCGGAAGGGCTGGCTGAGCTTTTCTACCTGGGCCCCTCCCGCACGCCGGGCCACGGGGTCTTTGCCGGCGTGCATGAGTTGCGCCCGGGGCGCTGGCTGATCCACGACGCCCGCGGCACCCGGGAGCAAGCCTACTGGCGGCTGGAGTCCCGCCCGCACGAGGACGACCTGCAGACGACGGCGGAGAAGGTGCACTGGCTCCTGCAGGACTCGATCCGCCGCCAATTGGTGGCCGATGTGCCAGTGGCGACGCTGCTCTCCGGCGGACTGGACTCCAGCGCGATCACAGCCTTCGCTGCCGACACCTTCCACTCGGAGGGGCTGGGCACGTTACACACCTGGTCGATCGACTACCGCGACAACGACCGGCACTTCAAGTCGCACGCCTTCCAACCCGACCCAGATGCGCCCTTTGCCAAACGTATGTCGGAGTATCTGGGCACGATTCACCACAACGTGGTGATCGACACCCCGCAGTTGGTGGAAGCGCTGGTGACCGCCACGATCGCACGGGATCTCCCCGGCATGGCCGATGTAGACGCCTCGCTCTACCTCTTCTGTAAGGAGATCAAGCGGGAAGCGACGGTGGTCCTCTCCGGCGAATGTGCGGATGAGGTCTTTGGCGGCTACCCCTGGTTCCATGACACTGCCCTGGGCTCTGGGGGGTTCCCCTGGATCCGGATGCTGCCAGAGCGGGTGAGGTTCCTGCAGCCGGGGCTGACCGGGCGGATCACGCCGGAGGAGTACGTGGCGCAGCGCTATGCGGAGACGGTCGCCGAGGTGCCGCGACTGGCGGGGGAGCCCGAGGTGGAGGCACAGCGGCGGGAGATGTTCTACCTGAACCTGACCTGGTTCATGAACACGCTGCTGGACCGGAAGGACCGCATGTCCATGGCGGCCAGCCTGGAGGCCCGGGTGCCCTTCTGCGACCACCGGATCGTGGAGTACGTTTGGAACATTCCCTGGGCCATGAAAATGCACGATGGGCGGGAGAAGGGAATCCTGCGGATGGCGCTTCAGGGGCATCTGCCGGAGGAGGTGCGGGTACGCCGGAAGAGCCCCTTCCCCAAGACCCACAACCCGAACTACTTCCGAGCGGTGCAGCAGTGGGTGCTCCAGATCCTCTCGGACCCGCAGGCCCGGCTCCACGAGATCGTGGATGCGGAGGCGGTGCGGGCGTTTGCCAGGCAGGAGCAGGCGGCGACCGATCTGCCCTGGTTCGGCCAGTTAATGGGCGGGGCCCAATACCTGGCCTACCTGGGACAGGTGGAGACCTGGCTGCGCCGCTACAAGGTCCGGCTGGTGTAGACGGCTGAAGGCCCGGGAGCGTGGATGCTCCCGGGCCCTGGCGTGCGGGGCTATAGGGCTGCGTGCGAGGTGTGGAGGGCTGCGAGGAGTTGCTCCCGCAGCCGAACCAGGCGAATATCGCTCCGGTTACGGGGCCGGGGGAGATCGACCTGAACCTCCTGGAGAATCTGCCCGGGCCGATCACTCATGACCAGAATCCGATCCGCCAGGTAGACCGCCTCCTCCATGTCGTGGGTGATCAGCAGCATGGTCTGGCCCAACTCGGCCTGGAGGGCGAGGAGTTCATCTTGCATGGCGGCGCGGGTCATGGCGTCGAGGGCGCCGTAGGGCTCATCGAGCAGGAGCAGCTCGGGCTTGACCACCAGGGCTCGGGCGACGGAGGCTCGCTGGCGCATGCCGCCGGAGAGCTGGCTGGGGTAGTAGCGCTCGAAGCCGGTCAGGCCCACCATGTCGAGCACCTCGGCGACCCGCTTCTGGCGCTGCTCGATCGGGACTCCTGCCAGCTCCAGGCCGAACCCAACGTTCTCGGCCACGGTGCGCCAGGGGTAAAGCGCATGCTCCTGGAAGAGGAGGGTCCGGTCGGGGCCGGGGCCGGTCACCGCGCGGTCCCTGTAGCGCACCTGCCCCGAGTCGGGCCGCTCCAGGCCGGCGACCATGCGCAGGAGGGTGGACTTGCCGCAACCGGAGGGGCCGACGATCGCCACGAACTCGCCCGGGTTCACGGTCAGGGAGATATCGCGAAGGACATCAAGCCCGCCGAAGCGCTTGCTCACGTTCTGGATCTGCACGGCGCTACCCAATCTGCTCACCCCCAGCGCTCCGCCAGTGGAGCAAGCGACGCTTGGCCCGCTCCAGCAGCAGGTTGTCGATCAGGGCCGCCGAAGCGCCCACCACGAGGATTCCCGCCAGCACCCCCGCCATGTCTGCCGTCTCGCCGGCGTAGCTGATCGTCCAGCCGAGGCCGGCGCTAGCCCCACTGACCATCTCCGCGGCGATCAGGTTCCGGTAGGCGTTGCCAAAGGAGACCTGGGCGCCAGTGATCACAACCGGCATAACCTCGGGCAGGTAGACCTTGGTCAGCACCTGCCAGCGGGAGGCGCCCATTACCTGCGCCAGTTCGATATGGGTCCGGTTGACCCCCTCTGTCCCGTTCAGTACGGCGAGCGCCATGGGGAAGAAGGTTGCCATGGCCACGACCACCACCACGGGGATCGACCCAAAGTCGAAGAGGATGATCAGGAAGGGAACCCAGGTGATCGGCGGAACGGATTGGAGCAGCGAAACCAGGCTCCGCAGGTAGCGGCCAAAGGTGCGGGAGAGGCCAGCCAGGAGGCCGAGGAAGCCTCCCAGCAGGAGCCCCAGCGAGTATCCCAGCCCTAGCCGGAGAAACGAGGGGGCCACCTGGGCAGGCAACTCTCCCTGGAGGAGCCCGGTCATCAACCGGGTTACGGTCTTCGGAATGCCGGGCAGCAGGTATGGCGGCAGGAAGAGCGAGGCTACCTGCCAGACCAGGAGGATCGAGGCCAGGGCGGCCAGGTAAGCAGCCTGTCGCTTCATGGAGCTAGTGGCCCGCCGCCGCGGGCTGGTTCTGCTGCCAGGTCAGGTCGAGCAGGGGGCGCACCTCGACCTTCTGCTTCAGAACGCCCTGGTCCATCATAATGGTGACGATCTCTTCCATCTTCTTGATATCATCCTCGGTGATATCCCAGTGGAACATCTGGGTCTCGATCGCCTTCTGGATCACGTCCACCGCCGGGACCTTGCCGCTGGGGCCGGTCAGCTCCTCCTCGGCGACGAAGCGCTTGTAGATCAGCTTGGCGGCCTCCTGGGGGTGCTGCTGCATCATCTCCATGGCCTGCTTCTGGGCGGTGAGCAGCCGGTCGATCGCGTCACGATCCTCGGTCAGTTGCTCGCCGGTGGTGATCACCACCATGCAGGGGAAGGGCCAGACCTTCCCAATCTCGTAGATCGCAGCTACGTCCTGGGTGGACTTTGCGATCTGCTCATAGGGCTCGAAGACGAAGGCGGCATCTACCTGGCCGGAGGCGAGGGACTGAAGCGCCTGGGCGGGCTCCACGTAGACCATGGCGAGATCTTCACGGGCCAGGCCCGCCTGCGGGAGCACGACACCGTTCAGGACAATGTCCGCCGTGGAGCCGGCCTTCTGGGAGGCGAGCCGCTTCCCCTTCAAGTCGGCGACGGTGGTGATTCCGCTGTCCTTCCGGACCAGGATCGAGTGGTAACCCATCTGGGCGCCGCCGACCACCTTCAGGTCGGCCCCCTGGGCGGCCCAGGTGACGGCGTTGGTGAAGCCGAGCACGCCGGCGTCGAGCTTGCCGCCGACCATCGCCTTGATCAGGTCGGTGCCGCTGCTGAAGAGGACCAGTTCTACGTCGAGCCCCTGCTTCGCGTAGAAGCCGCCGTCCGCGGCGAGCATGGCCTGGGCATCATCCATGACGTTCAGGTAGCCCACCTTCAGGGCCTTCTTAGTGACCGGCGCTTCGTTGGCGCTGGTATGGGTGTCGGTGGAAGTCGAGGCGTGGTCAGCCTTGGGGGCCGCGGTGCAGGCGGTCAGGGTGAACAGAACGGCGAGCAGAGTCGCCAGAAGACGGTTCCGGTTGCGCATGCCCATTCTCCTCCATTAATTACGAGTAACCCGATCGGAATTGGTGTAATTTCTATCTGGAGATGACTATACGGCCTGTGACCTGGTCTGTCAACAGGGGAGTGCGTCGCCAATCCGGTTGACAGATGCATCAGTCGCGTTTAAACTCATATAATCAGATCGGAATTTACGTCTATGGAGGGGCACAATGCGCTATCTCTCGGTTCTCGATATGATCGGCCAGACACCGGTGGTCCGCCTGAACCGGGTGGTGCACCCGGGCGGGGCCGAGGTCTGGGTGAAGCTTGAGTCCCGCAACCCCGGCGGCTCGGTCAAGGACCGGCCTGCGGCCAACATGATCCGAATGGCGGAGGCGAGTGGTCAACTAATTCCGGGTGTATCCACGGTGATTGAACCGACCTCGGGGAACACCGGAATCGGGCTTGCTCTGGTCTGCGCCGTGAAGGGGTACCGCTGCATGATCACCATGCCGGAGAACGCCACCACCGAGCGGGTAAAGCTGCTGCAGGCCTACGGGGCGGAGGTCCACCTGACACCAGCCCCGCTGCGCATGCAGGGAGCGATCGACAAGGCGCTGGAGTTGGCGGCCGGGATCGAGCACGCCTTTATCCCCCAGCAGTTTGAGAACACGGCCAACCCAGACGCCCACCGCACCACCACGGCCCTGGAGATCTTGGAGCAGATGGAGCGCAAGCTTGACCTCTTCGTGCTGACCGCCGGGACGGGGGGCACGGTGACGGGGACGGGCGAGGTGCTGCGCCGGCATCTGCCGGAGTTGCAGATCTACGTGGTGGAGCCGGCCTCCTCGCCGGTGCTGGCGGGCGGTCAGCCCGGGCCACACAAGATCCCAGGGACCGGGCCGGGGTTTATCCCTCCCGTTCTGAATCAGGCGATCTATGACCGTATCTGCCATGTGACAGACAGGGAGGCCCAGGAGATGGCCCGCCTGCTGGCCCGGAGCGAGGGCCTGCTGCTGGGGGCCTCAGGCGCGGCGGCTCTACACGTTGCGATCGAGGCAGCCCGGTCGATGCGCCCGGGTCAGCGGGTACTGACAATCGCGCCCGACAGCGGGGAGCGGTACCTCTCCTCTGACCTGTTCGGGTAGGTTGTTGCGGTTTCCGTATCGTTCGGGGTCCCTCTGGCATTTCGGCGGAGAATGGCTTACGATATCTGATACGTAAGTTTCCCGCAAGAGCAGAGGCAGGAGGCGCCCCTATGCTGACGCTGGTTTTCCGTCGCTTGGAGCCGGTCCCGGAACCGCTATTGGATTTGGACCAGGTCGCCGCTCAAACGGCGTCGCTCCTCTCAGATCTGACCCAGGCGCAGGTGATCACCACCGTCACGCCGGTGCTAGGGGCCGACGGGGTGGAGGTGGCGCGGCGCATTCGCTGGAACACATATAACACCCGGGACCGGCTGGTCCTGGTCACCACCTGGCACCTCCAGGAAGGGCTGGTGATCATGGATGCCGCCCAGGCAGCGATCGAGTTCCACCGCTTTACGGGTATCTGGACGATCTGCCGTCAGGCCGGGCTGGCGGGCTTCCACTGGGCCGGTGCCTGGTGGGCTGGTGAGGTTGACCCGGTGCTCGACAACCTCTGGTTCCACGATGCGAGCGAACTAGCTGACATGGAGGAGGAGCCCATGCCCCCCATGGGGCGCCAGGAGCTGCCAGGTGGGCTGATCCTTGAGTGGTTGCACCCCAGCGTGCGGATCATGAAGCGGCTGGTTTACTTCGCCGAGGACTGCAAGATCGACTGGGAGTCGCTGATCATTGAGGACCTCATGACCGACACCGAGGTCAGCTACCTGGAACTGCGTGAGGGCCGGAACACGGTGGCGCTGGCCCGAGTGATCCGTGAGCGCTACCTGCCAGGCATGGAGGGATACGACCCTCGCTCGCCCCGCCCAGCGGTGGAGTTTGAGATCGAGTCGTTTGAGGTGCACCCGGAGCACCAGGGCAAGGGGTATGGGGCGCTGTTGGTGGCCGAGGTGCAGCGGTTGCGCCGGCCCGTCTCCACCCTGGACACCTACCGCCGGGCAGAGAAGTTCTGGGAGCGCATGGGCTTCACCCGGAACCCGCGCCGCTCTTCCCGGGAGGACTCAAACATATTTGAGTGGATGCCACAAACCGGGCAGCAGGTGATCTTCCGGACGCCGGATGACGAGTAGGAAAGGGGCAGGGAGCCAGCCGTGGCTCCCTGCCCCTAAACCCTATGTCCTTAGAAAGACGCCGGAGATAGACCGACAGGCCGGGCACTGGGACTCCCCTGGTCGCCCCCGAAACTCCTTGCGACAGGTGCGGCAACGGAGTTTGGTCAACCGGGTGACCTCCCGCACCTCGCCAGACGCCATGACGCTGGCCGGGATCGGCTCCTCTCCCACAGCCCGGGTCGGGCAGAGCTGGACGCAGGTGTCACAGCTCACGCATGCGGCGGGCTGGTGCAGGAGGAACCACTCCCCGTTCTCTTCGCCCTTGCTGAAGGCGCCAGTCGGACAGAACGAGACACAGATTGAACAGCCGTTGCAGGCCTCGCTCACCACCCGCCCCTTCCAGGGGCCTGCGGGCATGACCTGCTCCTGCGGGAGATTCCCCACCTCCACCTGGCGCAGCCAGCGGCTCCGGCGAGCAGGCACCTTGGCGGGCAGCTTTGCGTGGTTGATCGTGCGCTCTGGCACGAACTGCTTGGCCACCTGGATCGACTCCGAGCGCCAGAGGTTGAGCAGATCCCGCCGGCTGAGGCTCCGGCCGGCAGCCTGGTCGCCCGACTGCCTGACCAGGCGAATCGAGTGCGCGCTGCCCAGGGCGGTTAGCGCTCCCTGAGCCACATTCACCGCTTCGGCGGCCTTGGCTCCACCCGTCTGCCATGGGCAGGTCGCACAGTCGCCGCTGACGAGATCGAGACTCTCCTGTCGAAGACCCATCTCCAGGAGGTGGTCAGCGGTGAGGTAGCCCAGGCACGGGACCTGGGCGCCGGAGCCATCGGCCTTCGAGCAATGGACCGACCCGGCCTTGAGAACGGTGGGTTCATCGACACCACGTACCGAAAGCGCCCCGGTAGGGCACGCCCCGGCACAGAGTCCGCAACGGGTGCAGGCGGACGCATCTACCTCGAGTTTGCCGTCCTCCACGCTCAGGGCGTGGACAGGGCAAAGAAGAACACAAGCCCGGCACGCGGCGCGCTTGTGGCGGGCCGCCAGGCAGGCCTGGTGGTCGATGAGTATAGGTTGGGGATCGATCAATTTCAGCAGATGCTCCAGGTTGAACAAGGACGACCCCTCCTCACGGTCATGAATGGGGTTCGCCTCTAATGGTACGGCGAAAGCCGCCGCATGGGGATAGGGGGTACGGTGGATTCGATCCCTTCGCTTCGCAGGTACTTCGCACTACGAGAGCGTAACCTTTTGGGCGACTGCTCCGTTAGTCATGTTAGCAGGGTCTCAAGGGGGTCAACAAAATGCGCCTATCCGTCACATCGCTCATGATCTCGCTACTCGTCACGGGCCTCTTCCTGACGGGTTGTTCTTCGCTTTTCGGGGGGCCGCAGACCACGACCACACCGAACGAGGCCCCGCCTTCGAACTCCGCTCCTCCCGCCACCACCCCGACCGAATCCGAGGGAAAGACGCCGCCGGTCACGGCAGGTACGCCAACCTTCCCCGGTGACATGCAGGCGCTGGAGGGGGCCCTCTCGGAGCCTTCGCCGCTTACCTATAAGTTGATCCCTGTCGATACGCCCAAAGGCACCGACCTGAATGCCTATCTGGATTTTTACATTGAGCAGAACGGAAGCCCCGGCAAGAATGAGGTGTGGCTCCTGATCTTCCCTAACGATGGCCACAACATGCGGTTCGTCATGGGCGCCCTGCTTTTTGAGAAGAAAGTAACGGTCGAGCAGATGCTCGACCTGGCGCGGAACCACTACTTCCCCAAGGCCCGCACAGGCGACCCAGCCGCCGGGCTGGCGGACCTGATTCGAAGCGTTAACCAGATCGTCAAGTAGCCGGCCCGCTTTCGGCCGCGAACTGGCCCTGTCCGCCTCACCAACGGACAGGGCCACGCTTATGCACGCTCCGAAACGGCCCGATCCGGTAGCGAGGCCCCGCTGCGGAGGAAGTCCCGGTACCAGCGAGCGCTCTCCTTCCAGTACCGGTCCTGCGTGGGGAAATCGACGTAGATCAAGCCGAAGCGTTTGGAGGTCCCGTGGTGCCATTCCAGGTTGTCCAGGAGCGACCAGACGTAGTAGCCCTGCACGTTGACACCATCGGCCAGGGCTCGTCCCACAGCCCGAATGTGGCGATCCAGGTACCCGATCCGATCAGAATCCAGCACGCGGCCATCCGCCTGTAGTTGGTCGTGACAGGCCATGCCGTTCTCGGTCACGATCAAGGGGATCTTCCCATACTCTTGATCGATGCGCCGGAGCAGCTTGTAGAGCCCGTCCGGATAGATCTCCCAGCCCATGTCGGTCAAGGGGCCGACCTCGGGATCAACCTGAGCGAAGCCCGTGAAGAGGTTCCATGGGTTTGCCCGGTGGCGTACTCGCGTGTAGTACTGCACCCCCACGAAGTCGATCGGCTGGGCGATGCGCTCCATGTCGCCATCGGCGACACGAGGCAGGGCGCCCCGCCATTTGTACCACTGCCAGATATCATCAGGATAGCGTCCCTTCAGCACCGGATCCATGAACCAGCGGTTGATCATGCCGTCCGCTCGGGCGGCCGCTGCCTGGTCCGCCGGCCGGCTACTGGCTGGCTCGTGGACCCAGAGGAGTTGGGTCAGGCCGATCTTGGACCCGGCTGGCGCCACCTGGCGGAAGGCGCGCACGGCCTCGCCGTGTGCCAGCAGCAGGTGGTGTGCGGCCTGCATGGCGGAGAAGGGCCTGCGCATGCCGGGGGCGTGCTCGCCGGTCAAATAGCCAAAGGCAGCCGCACAGAAAGGCTCGTTCAGGGTCATCCAGAGGGGCACGTCCGCACCGAGGGCCTGGTAGACCGCCGCCGCATACTCAGCAAAGCGATCAACCGTCTCCCGGTTCAACCAACCGCCACGGTCCTGCAGCGCCTGGGGCAGGTCCCAATGATAGAGGGTCACGGCTGGACGGATCCCGCGCTCTCGCAGACCCTGCACCAACCGGCGGTAGAAGTCGAGCCCCTTCTGATTCAGGGGGCCGCTTCCAGCCGGAAAGATGCGAGGCCAGGAGATCGAGAAGCGGTAGGTCCGAACACCCATCTCGGCGAGTATGTCCAGATCCTCCTCCCAGCGGTGGTAGTGATCGCAGACCACCGACAGGGCGTCGGGGCCACCCAGGACCTTGCCCTGCTTAGCAAAGCGGTCCCAGATCGACTCCCCCTTGCCGTCCGCGGTGGCGGCCCCTTCGATCTGTGCAGCAGCGGTCGCGACGCCCCAGTCAAAGCTCTCCGGAAAGCGCAAGGCGGTCCCTCCTGTTCGCCTAGAGGATCACATGGCGGTCAACTCGAAGTAGTATAAGGTTCTAACCTGTAGGGAGTGTCAAGGCATGTCAAAGACTTACCTGGCGTTGGTTCGTCATGGAGTGACAGACTGGAACCTCGAAGGTCGGGCCCAGGGCCACACGAACATCCCCCTGAACGCCGAAGGGCGACGCCAGGCCGAGGCGGTCGCGGTACGGCTCGCTTCTGAACCCTGGGACGTGATCTACAGCAGCCCCCTCCTGCGGGCACGTGCCACGGCACAAGCCATCTGCCGGCGCTCCGGGCACGAACTGCTCTTAGAGGAGCAGCTGGTTGAACGGGACATGGGCGCTGCCGAAGGCACGATTGAGCCGGAGCGCCAACTCCGCTGGCCGGGAATGACCTGGAACTCACTGCCCGGCCTGGAGAGCAACGAGCAACTGGCGAACCGTGCGCTGAGGGTCTTCACCGAAATCGCCCAGCGCCACGAGGGCAAGCGGGTGATCTGTGTCTCGCATGGGGCGCTGATCAACGCCTTCCTGCGGGCGATCGTGCCCCCATCCGCCAAGCCGCCCTCCTTGACTGCCCAGCGCAACACAGCGATCACTGGGGTCTGGTACGACGCTCTGCGATTCGAACAGGCGGGCCAACCAGACTTCCGCCACCTGCTGATCGATGGTGTCGAGTATACAGGCGAGAAGGGGCGGCTGGCGCATGAGGCCAATCGGGTTGGTCTCCCCGGCGTTCACTTGCCGCCGGCTGAAGCGGAAGCATTCATCCACCATGCCACAGCGGTGGAGAGTGCCTGGGTCGACAGCCAGTTGGTTGGCTACGCCCGGGCCTTCAGCGATCGGGTCCTATTCGGCTATGTGGATGTTATCTACACGTCGCCCGGTTACGACCACGTGCGCGAGCGGCTGATCGAACGCCTGGGAGAGCGCTTCCCTGGGATCAACCTCAAGGTGTTACCTACCTTGCTCGGTGAGCGCTCCGGAGCCTAGTTCGTTAAATGCCAGAAAAAAGCCTGCTGCCAGATGATTGGCAGCAGGCTTCGTTTTGGGTGGGCCTAGTCGTGACCGGTCAGAACCGCTTCGGCTTCAGCGGTCAGGTGCTCGGGCATTAGCTTGTTCAGGATGATGCCGACGAGGGCTGCCAGGGCCATGCCGCCCACCTGGAGGCTCTCGTTGATCGGAATCGCAGCGCCGCCAAGACCCATGACCAGGATAACTGCGGCGATTACCAGGTTCCGGCTGTTGGTGAAGTCAACCTTCGCATCTACCACGGTGCGGATGCCGACCGAGGTGATCATGCCAAAGAGAATGATCGAGATGCCGCCCTTGACAGAGTCAGGTAGGACCTGAAGCAGGGCGCCGAGCTTGGCGATAAAGGCCATGACAATCGCGAAACCGGCCGCAATCCGGATAATGCCCGGGTCATAGACCTTGGTCACGGCCAGGACGCCGGTGTTCTCGGAGTAGGTCGTATTGGCCGGGCCGCCCAGCAGGCCGGCCAGTGAGGTGGCGAGGCCGTCTCCGATCAGGGTGCGGTGGAGGCCTGGGTCACGGATCAGATCCTTGCCGATAACCGCACCGTTGGTGCTGATATCACCGATATGCTCAACCATAGTAACCAGGCCGAGGGGAGCGATCATAGCGATAGCGCTCATGCTGAACTTGGGGAGCATGAGCGGAGGCAGGGCAAAGAACGGAGCGTCAATCAGTGGGGTCCAGTCAACCTTGCCGAAGGCGATGGCAGCCACGAAGCCGACGACCACACCACTGACGATTGGAAGGAGCTTGAGGAACCCCTTGGCATAGACCGATGTCGCCATGACAGCCAACAGGGTGATGATCGCAACCGGCCAGTGCGAGCTGGACATGCTGATTGCTACGGGGGACAGGGTCAGACCGATCACCATGATCATCGGACCCGTGACAACGGGCGGAAAGAAGCTCCGGATCCGGTCGATGCCGAAGAGCCAGACCAGGCCAGCGAGGACCAGGTAGACGAGGCCCGCGATAACGATCCCACCGGTTGCATACTCAAGCCCTTCGGTCTTGGCGACTGCCTGAATCACGGCGATGAAGGCGAAGCTAGAGCCAAGGAAGACGGGGACCTTACCACCGGTAACAAGGTGGAAGAGCAGGGTGCCGAGGCCAGCGGTCAGCAGCGATACGGAAGGATGAAGACCGGTGAGGAGCGGAACAAGGACGGTCGCACCGAACATGGCCAGCGTGTGCTGGAGACCGAGGATGAACCGCTGAGACGTTGAGATCTGGTTCGTCATGACAGCCATACCCCCTGAAGTGAAATGTGGCACTGCGACGCGACGCATGAAAAAGACCCCTTACCGGCGTAGGCAAGCGGTCGCGTGGCAGGCACACCACAGGGGCGCACCAAACCATGTGACCTTGCCAGTCTCTCTGGACTGTCTTAAAGGTCGCCGGTATGTAGTTCTGGTCCAGTCTATCACATCCCATTAGCCATGGCTAGCCCTTTATCGTGGTAGAGTCCAAATCTGGAGTTGCACCAGTGGCTTTGCTCATAGGAGTTCGACAAACGAGCCACTCGTTTGTCGAAAAGTTCCTCAGGCGAACCGACAGATACTGGGAGGAATTTCAAGTCGGAACTAAGGATTTCTCTAACAGGGAAGGAAGGGGGAGTCGAAATGGAAGAAGGGCGAACTACCGTCCTGATAGCGAATGACAACCACGTCGAGCGCCAAAAGCTGCTGGACCAGTTTGACAGCATGTCTGACTTTGTCGTAATCGGTGAGGCTCGCAACGGGGCAGAGGCGGTGGAACTGGTCAGAGCCCTGCGCCCCGACTTGCTGATCCTTGACGATGTCCTACCCCACCTGGACGGGCTCGGAGTCCTGGGTCACTTGGACGAAGATCGGAAGCCGCTGGTGCTGGTGCTCATGTCCTGTGCGAACGACCAACTGGTTCAGTACTACTACGACATGGGAGCCGACTACTGCCTGCTCAGGCCCTGTCAGGCAGAGCTGGTGGCGGAGAGGGCGCTATTGGTCTCCGGGCGCCAAGTGGTATCCATTCAGACAGCAATAAACACAGCACCGAGCCCCAGGACGATTGCCGAACTCCTGAGGCGCACGGGGGTCCCTGCCCATCTTCAAGGGTACCGCTTCCTGAAAGATGCGGTTCAATATATCTTGGGCAACCAGAAGGAATCCTGCGGTATGACCAAGGAGTTGTATCCGCACATTGCCCGGATTCACGGGACACAACCGAACCGGGTTGAGCGGTCAATTCGTCATGCGATCGAGGTTGCCTGGAGCCGGGCCGATATTCATGACCTTCAGCGCATCTTCGGCTCCACTGTGCACCATGTACGAGGGAAGCCGACAAACTCGGAGTTTGTGGCCATGCTGGCGGATCATCTCCGTGGGACGGCCTCGTGAAGGTCGAGGCTGCACTGGAACGCAAAAAGACCACCGCATCTGCGGTGGTCTCTTTGCAAATAGTTTGGGCGGCGACCTACTCTCCCCCTTGCGGAGTACCATCGGCCCTGAGGGGCTTAACGGCCGTGTTCGGAATGGGAACGGGTGATCCCCCTCGGCATAGCCACCCGAAAGTGGAAAATTGTTTGAGCGGCGACCTACTCTCCCCCTTGCGGAGTACCATCGGCCCTGAAGGGCTTAACGGCCGTGTTCGGAATGGGAACGGGTGATCCCCTTCGGCATAGCCACTCAAAACGTGATAAGGCTGGCGCCTTCAAAACTGAACAGTGGTGTGTGTGCAAGCTCACGTGATAATCTCT